>Ga0182738_1007729_pt1 | contig 10839 bp, 9 predicted proteins | sample eDN5th30CBELigMG_FD_128876 | JGI IMG/M metagenome (GOLD analysis project Ga0182738, IMG submission 128876) | Enriched Miracle-Growth compost microbial communities from Emeryville, California, USA - eDNA 5th pass 30_C BE-Lig MG (version 2)... ... | reverse complement strand
CGAGGTCGGCAGGCGATGGCCGCCGGCACGAATGCGGCGCCGTGCGTCGCGCCCCGTCTCACCCTTGAGATTGGTCATCGTATCCATGACGTGCTCCTGAACGTGCCGTTAGACGTGCTGGCCGCCGTTGATCTGGATCTCGGCGCCGGAAACATACGACGCGCCCTTCTCGCACAGGAAATGGATCACGTCGGCCACTTCGTCCGGCGTGCCGAGGCGGCGCATGGGGATCTGCTCCTCGACGATCTTCTCCGTGCCCGGCGACAGGATCGAGGTGTCGATCTCGCCGGGCGCGATGGCATTGACGCGAATCCCGCGCGGCCCGAAGTCGTGCGCCATCTCGCGCGTCAGGGCGGCGAGGGCGGCTTTCGAGGTGGCGTAGGCCGAGCCGGCGAAGGGATGGACCCGGCTGCCGGCGATCGAGGTGACGTTGACGACACAGCCGCGCGCCTGCGACAGCTCGCCCATCAGGCCGCGGGCGAGCGCCACCGGCGCGAAGAAATTGACGTTGAACACCCGCCGCCACAGGTCGAACGGCGTGTCGATGGCGCCGAGCCGGCTGCCGGTCTCGTCCTTGGGCGAGATCGCCGCGTTGTTGACCAGGGCATCGAGCCGTCCACCGCCCAGCCGATCGCGGATCTCGTCGATGCCGCGGCGGACGTCCGAGGGCTCGGCGAGGTCGATCTGCACATGGTTCTTGTCGCCGCCCGGCCAGGGGCAAAGGGCGCTGAAGGGCTGGCGCGACACCGTGATCACCCGCCAGCCGCCGGCGCTGAACTTCTTCACGGTCGCATGGCCGATGCCACGGCTCGCGCCCGTCAGCACCAGGGTGCGCGTGTTGTCGAGCAGGGGAACATTCATGGCCGGAAGTCTACTCCGACCCCGCGCCGGAGTCCTCGACCACCTTGGCCCATTTGACGATCTCGACCTTCACGAAATCGGCCAATTCCGCAGCCTCCGCCGAGGTTGTGACGAATCCCGGGCCTGTCGGCCGTCGCCGGCTCTTTCACAGCCTCCATCTCCGTGCCGAACCGGACGATGATGCCGCTCGGTGCGGTGCTCTGATATGCAATATACTGTTTTCATTGCATTTTTTGCCCAGGTCGAGACTCCGGACCGTGGCCGCGAGGTTGTCGGGCCCGGCTGGCTGCCGGGTCCCCTGCCGTTTCAACGTGCTTGTGCGCGCAATCGCGAACGCGCATCTAGGGCCGGGATGCGTACGGACCGATGACTCTCGACAATGTCCAGGCCCTGCCGCCCGGCACCATGCTGGGCGACTACCGGCTCGATGCCGTGATCGGCCACGGCGGCTTCGGCATCACCTATCGCGCCTTCGACAGCCAGCTCGCCAAGGTCGTGGCGATCAAGGAATATCTGCCGGTCGAGTTCGCCGTGCGCGACGGCCAGACCGTCGTGGCGCGCGGTGCGCGTTTCGCCGACGATTTCGCCTGGGGCCGCGAGCGCTTCCTCGACGAGGCGCGGGCGCTCGCCCGTTTTCGCCATCCGCACATCGTGCCGGTCATGCGCTTCCTCGTCGCCAACGGCACGGCCTACACGGTCATGGAGTTCGAGGACGGCCGCAACGTGGCGGAGATGCTGCGCGAGCCCGGCCGGTGCCTGCTGCCCGACGAGGTGCGGCGCCTGGCCGAAGGCCTGCTGCTCGGGCTGGGGGCGGTGCATGCCCAAGGCTTCCTGCATCGCGACATCAAGCCATCGAACGTCATCATCCGGCGCGACGGCGTGCCGATCCTGATCGATTTCGGCGCGGCGCGGCAGGCGATGGGCAATCGCACCCGCACCATGACATCGGTGCTGACGCCGCAGTATGCGCCGATCGAGCAATATGCCGTCGACGGTAACCAGGGGCCGTGGAGCGACATCTATTCGGCTGCCGCGGTGCTGCATCACGTCATTGCGGGGACGCCGCCGCCCGAAGCGGCGAGCCGGGTCGGCAAGGATCCCTATCGGCCGCTGGTCGAGACGCAGGCGGGCCTGTACGACCAGACTTTCCTGGCGGCGATCGATCGTGCGCTGGCCTTCGCGCCGGAGGAGCGGCCGCAGTCGATCGGCGAATGGAGCAAGCTGTTCGGCCTGTCGATCGCCCGCGCCCACGATGCCCCGACGCAGCGCATGGAGCCGCTGGCCGCGCCCTCCGATCCCACTCCGCGGCTCGGCGGTGTCAGCCGCGAGATTCACGAGCCGCTCGTGCCGGCGAACGAGGTGTCGCGGCGGCGGGGTATGGCGCCCTGGATCCTGCTGGCGCTGGCGGTGGCGGTCGGGGCCGCCGTGTGGCTTTACCGGACGCCCCTGCTCGACCGCGTCTCCATCCTGGCGCCGCAAGACACGCAAGGGATCGATGGCCAGTCCGCGCAGGCCGACGCCTCTTCTTCGCCGCCGGCGCCGACGCCGATCCAGCCGTCCTCCGCCACGCCCGCACCGACCTCGGCAGCCCCCGTCGTCTCGCCCGCGCAGAAGCAATTGGTGGAGCAGGCGCAGCGCGCGGGAGCGAGCGCCCGCGCGGTCTTCGAGAAGGCCAGGGAAGCCTCGGGCGCGGCCCGCACCATGGCCGGCGAAGCCCGCATCGCGGCGGCTCGGGCCGCGCAGTCGGGCCTCGAGAATGCCGAAAGGATCACGGCAGACGACGGCGCGTCCTATGTCGGCCAGGCGGTCGACGGCAAGCGCCAGGGTTTGGGCGTGCTGGAGTTCAGGAACGGCGATCGCCAGGCCGGCGAATGGAAGGACGATGTCCTCGACGGTCTCGGTACCCAACGGCTGAGCGACGGCCGGCGATACGAAGGCCGGTGGAGCACCGGCGTGCCGGCCGGCCTGGGTGTGCGCGAGAAGCCAGGCAGCGAGCGCGCCGAAGGCAACTTTGCCGCCGGCCGCCTCGAAGGGCTCGGAACGCGCCGCGTGCTGTCCGAGCCGACCCTGACGCAAACCGGCCAATTCGAAGGCGATACGCTGAACGGCCTGGGTATCGAGACCCTGGCGAACGGCGAGCGCTATGCGGGTACCTTCCGCGCCGGCAAGCGGCACGGCTACGGCCAGCTCATCGGTCCCGACGAACGGGCGCGCGCCAGCCGCTGGGACGACGGGAAGCTGGTCGAATCGACGCCGTAGGCATCGGCGGCATTCGGTCCGTCCGCGCCGCGCCGACCGCGACGGGGAGGCCCATAGGCGCTACTTCAGAACTCCTGACATGGACCAGTGTGAGAATGTCCGGCCCGGTCGGCGCGGACACGATCGAGTCCGCAGCTCATAGGCAAGGAGCTCACTGTTCCAGCGAGGACCGACCAGAGCGTGCGCCGGGTCATCCTCATTGGACCGCGCGCATCCTGCGCGCTCAAGATCATGAGCGCGCAGGATGCGCGCGGTCCAATGAGGATGATCGGGCAAAGGCTACGCCTCGGCCCAACCGGGCGGGTCCATCCGGCCTCCGTGCGAGCTATGTCAGAAGTTCTGGACTTTGGTCCGCTGGGAACGCGGCTCTCTGGAGCCGCTCCCGGCGAACAAAGTTGGCGCGTATGGGGCGCAGGCCCCGTCGATGGCGGCAGGCCTTCACTTCCCCCGCCTCGGGAAGATTCATCTGTACTGCCGGAAAAGCGACGGCAACTCCGGCCGTCGGCACTCTGGCAACTGCTCGGCACATCCGGCAGTTGCATGTCCAGGGTGCCTCCACCTATCGTGCGTTGAATGAAGTCTTCGACCTAGCTCTCTTCAGAAATGGAGATTTTTACTTGGAGTCCCCTCGCGGCATCTGGTAGAAGGCTGTGTGGCAAAAATGCAACAAAGTCGGGGCACGCATGCGTAGTCTGGTGCTGAGTGTAGCGGCCACGCTGGCTTTTGCCAGTGCGAGCGTCGCTCAAACGACCCACGTCCCCCGGAGCACTTCCGGGGCCAGCACTCACAAAAAGGCGGCCACCAAGCCCGTCGTCCACAAGACGACCGCTTCGGCCCACACCAAGCGGACCGGTGTCAAGCAAACTGCCGCCAAACGGCCGGTGACGCCCCAGCGGTTGCGCGGCTCGCGCTATGGCGGGTTCGCGCCGGCACCGGCGGTCCCGGATGAACCGCCGCCCGCGCTCGACCTCACCAGCCCGCGCACGCTGAGCCTGCTGAACGTCAATTCGAACGAATCGCTCACGGTGACCTACTGGTCGGACGGCGCCTATCACCGCGATGCCTTGAACCAGCTCAATCACTTCCTGCGCGACAGCAAGACGGGCGAGCAGACGGAGATGGATCCGCTGGTGCTCGATGTACTGTGGCATACCATGCAGCAGACCGGCTACGGCGGCACCGTCGAGGTGCTGTCGGCCTTCCGTTCGCCGGAAACCAATGCCTGGCTGGCGAGCGTCAGCCGCGGTGTGGCGCGTGACAGCCAGCACATGAACGGCAACGCCATGGACGTCCGCTTCCCGGGCGTGCCGGTGTTCAAGATCCGCCAGGCTGCGCGTTCGCTGCAGATGGGCGGCGTCGGCTTCTATCCGCGCTCCGGCTTCGTCCATCTCGATACCGGTCCCGTCCGCTACTGGTAAGACCATGGCGCATCTCGAGGTGATCGAGGGCGACATCACGCGGCTCGACGTCGACGCGATCGTCAACGCCGCCAACGAATCCCTGCTGGGCGGCGGTGGTGTCGACGGCGCCATCCATCGTGCCGCCGGGCCCGAGCTGCTGGCCGAATGCCGCACCCTGCAGGGCTGTCCGACCGGCGAGGCCAGGATCACCAAGGGGTACCGGCTGAAGGCGCGGCACGTCATCCATACGGTCGGTCCCGTCTGGCACGGCGGCAAGGCGAACGAACCCGAGCTGCTGGCCCGCTGCTATCGCAACAGCCTGGCGCTTGCGGAACGGCAGGGCCTGCAGAGCATCGCCTTCCCCGCGATCTCCACGGGGGTCTACGGCTATCCCAGGCCGCAGGCCGCCGAGATCGCCGTCCGCGAAGTACGGGCGCATGCCGACGCGCTCGACCGCGTCATCTTCTGTTGCTTCGACAAGGCGACTGCCGACCTCTACCGCCCGCTCGTCCAATAGTTTTCCCTCATATGTCCTCTCCCCCGCTGCGCGCCGGAAAGGACATATGACGCGGCCCTTCGGGCCTCCGCTTATTGCCCGAAGCGTTTCGCGGTCTTGAGGTAGTCGAGCTCCTCGGGCGTGCCTTCGCGGCCGAGAACTTCGTTCCGATGCGGAAAGCGACCGAAGCGGGCGACGATGTCGCGGTGCTCGATGGCGTACTTCTCGTTTTCCGCATCGCCCAGGGTGGCGAACAGTGCGCAGCAGAATTCCTGGTCGGCCAGCACCTCGCTGTGCTGGAACGGCATGAAGAAGAACATCCGCATGTCCCGTGCGTAGGCGGCCGGATAGTTGCGCGCGAGGGCGAAACGCGCGGCGTCGCGCGCCTTGGCGTCGCCGCTGAAGGCGCGCGCGCTGCGGCGATGGATGTTGCGCGGGAACTGGTCGCACAGCAGGATGAGCGCGAGCGCCCCATCGGGCGACTTTCGCCACGAATCGAGCGCACCGGCGATCGCCTTGTCGACGAGCGCGCCAAACCGCCGCCGGCTCTCGGCGTCGAATTCGGGTGTGCTCTCCCACCAGATCCTGCGCGGCTTGCCGTGCCCTGCATCGTCGAGCGGCAGGAACCAGAAGTCGAGGATGTCGCGAATCGACGCTGTGTCGTCCCCTCCGGTCATGGCATGTCCTTCTTGCCGTAGACCAGCCGCACGCCGGCTTCTTCTGGAATAGGCGGCATCGTTGCGTCCCACGTCTCCCAGCGTGCGCGCATTTCGGACAGGCGCGCGGGATGGCGCCTGGCGAGATTGGCGCGCTCCCGCTCGTCGCTCACGACATCGAACAGGTATTCGTGCTCGTTGACCTTCAGGTACTTCCAGCGATCTGCAAGCATCGCGCGCTGCTCGTTGTGCTTCATGCGCCAGAACAGCGGGCGCTCGGTGACCACATGCGGATCGCCGAGTTGCCTCACCAGCGACACTCCGTCGCTCGGATAGTCCGGGTGCGGAGAGGTGCCCGCGGCCTCGAGGAACGTCGGCACCCAGTCCATGGTGACGGCCAGCTGCTCGCTGACCGTCCCGGCGGGCGTGCACGCCGGCCAGCGCACGACGTAGGGCACGCGGATGCCGCCCTCCATCAGGTCCATCTTGCCCCCGACCAGCGGCCAGTTGTCCGAGAAGCGCTCGCCGCCATTGTCGCTCGTGAACACGACGATGGTATCGCGCGCGATACCGCCGTCATCGAGCGCGCCGAGCACGCGGCCGATGCCCTCGTCCATGTGGTGGATCATGCGCCGGTAGGCATGGATGCTGCCGCCGTCGAGGTGATAGATCGGCCGCGTCTTGCCGAACGACGTCGCCAGCTCGGCGTCATCGCGGGTCTCCCACGGCCAGTGCGGCGCGGTGTAATGCAGGCTGAGCAGGAAGGGCTGCCGCGATCGGGCGGAGCGCTGCACGAACTCGACCGCACGGTCGCTCAGCAGGTCGGTGAGATAGCCGTCGCGATGGACCTCGCTACCGTCCTCGAACAGGTCGTGCGTGCCGAAGCTGTCCTGGTGGGTGAAATAGTCGACGCCGCCCGACAGCGGTCCGAAATGCTCGTGGTATCCGCTGCGCAAGGGGCCGAAGGCCGGCGGGAAGCCGAGATGCCACTTGCCAACCAACGCCGTGCGGTATCCCGCTTCGGCGAGGCGGGAGGCGAGTGTGGGATGGTCGGGCGGCAGCCCGATCACCTTGTCGCCGCGCATGGCGCTGCCGATCGGCTCCTCGGCCGCGCCGCGGATGCGGTATTGGTAGCGCCCCGTGGCGAGGGCGAAGCGCGTCGGCGAGCAGACGGCGGAGTTGGCATAGCCGCGCGTGAAGCGCATGCCCTCGGCCGCCATGCGGTCGATGTTGGGCGAGACCGGCGCGCGGCCCCCGTAGCAACCGAGGTCGGCATAGCCGAGATCGTCGGCCAGGATGAAGATGAAGTTCGTCGGCATGGCGGTCGAGCTTATCGCTTTGCCGGACGCGACACGACCGTCAATCGCTTCAGAGAGACGTCCGATGACGATGACGCCGACAGGGCCCCTTGTTCGGGCGCGGAGCACGCGGCTTCACTTCCGGTCGTCCTGAGAGCGTGTGATTATCGACCGGCGCCGAACCGCCGAGCGCGCTTGTTTCTTGTTAGCTCCTCCCTGCGCTGCGCGCGGCGAGGAAAATGACACCCTCGCAGAGGTCAGCGCTCATCCCGGACTTTCAAAAACTCCGAGCGCGGCGAAGGATCTCGCGCCAATCACACGGCCCATGTCCGATCGTTCGGTGAGATTCTTCGCGGTGCTCGGATGACGAGGATGGGGCGCGGAGGAAAGCTAGTGTCTAATTGCGAATATTGACGATAGTATTTCTGAGCTGTGCGCCTTTGACCTCGCGCTTGCGCCAGACGAAGGGGGCGGCCTTCTCGTTGTAGGCCTCGGTGAAGTCTTTGATCGCTTGCACGAGCTGTTCGATGTTTCGGAAGCTGGCACCAGCCAGAGCCTTGCGACTGAAGATGCCGAACCAAATCTCGACCTGATTGAGCCAGCTCGCCGAGGTCGGAGTGAAGTGGAAGGTTACGTTGGGATGAGCCGCCAGCCAATCCTCGTTTTTCTTGTGGGTGCACAAGTTATCGAGAATGACATGGATCTCGCGAGCGGCGGGAAACTCGCTGACAAGCTCATCCATGAAGGCCTGGAAATCGACGCGTTTCTTGGTCGTGGTCGTCTTGCCATGAATCACCCCGGTGGCGACTTCCAGGGCGGCGAAAAGGTTGATGGTGCCATGGCGCTTGTAGGTGCTCTTCAAGCCTTGAACCACTTTGCCGCTGCTCGTCTGCACGTAGCCGCGCGCCCGTTCCAGGGCCTGGATCGTCGGCTTCTCGTCGACGCTCAACACCAGAGCGTTCTTCGGCGGGTCGAGGTACAGGCCGACGATATCGGCGGCTTTGGCGGCAAATTGCGGGTCCGTACTGACGCACCACGAACGACGCCGGCGGAGCTGGATGCCGTCCTTGCGCAGAACCCGCCACACCGCATCATCCGACACCCCGAGCGCCTCAGCCAGCGAACCGCCGTCCCAACTTGCCAACCCCTTCGGCGGCGGCAATTCCAGCTGCCGCAGAAGCCGCAGCCGAAGCTCCGGCCCATAGGTCGCGCTCTTGCCCGGCCGCGCTCGATCCCGCAGCCCGGCTATGCCGCCGACCGAAAAGCGCCGGCGCCACAGCCCCACCGTATTGGGTCGCACACCCAAGGCCCTGCTGACTTCATCATTGCGTTTGCCGTCGAGGCACGCCAACACAATCCGAGCTCGCTCGACCAGCCGCGCCTCCGCCGTACGGCTGCGCGCCAACGCCAGCAACTCCTCACGCTGCTCGGTCGTACAGCTCAGCGCAACCGCCACTCGCGACACGATACACCTCCGATGACAGGGCCGATCCTACCATCATATTTAATATCGTGTTATAATGCAATTAGATACTAGCCCAGTTCGTACGCCTGGATCAGCCACGGCTCGTGCTTGGCCGCGTCGACCCATTCCTTCATCGCCGGCAGGCCGAGGATGGCGTTGCAGTAGGCTTCGCTGTCCGTGTCGAGCTTCACGCCGTAGGTGCGGAAGCGCGTCACCACCGGGGCGAACATCGCATCGGCCGCGCTGACCGCGCCGAACAGGAAGCCGTCGTCCTTCTGGAAGGCGCCGGAGAAGCGCTTGCGGCAGTCGCGCCAGATCGAGGTGATGCGTTCGATGTCGGCGCGCACGCTGGGCGTCATTCCCTTGCCGGGATAGGACGCGCGGATGTTCATCGGCATGTTGTTGCGCAGCTCGGAGAAGCCCGCGTGCATCTCGGTCGAGATCGACCGGGCATGTGCACGCGCGGCAGCCGAAGCCGGCCACAGGCCGACTTCGGGCTTGATGTCGTTGAGATACTCGGCGATCGCCAGCGACTCCCATACCGCCAACCCGCGATGCAGCAGCACCGGCACCCGCCCCGAAGGCGAATATTTGCGGATCGCGGCCTGCGTCTCGGGCAGGTCGAGCGGGATGACGATCTCCTCGAACTCGATGCCGGCGATCTTCGCCATCAGCCAGCCGCGCAGCGACCACGACGAGTAGTTCTTGTTACCGATCACGACCGTGAATTCGGCCATGCCCCCTCCTTGCTTGCCAGCCGGCGCGTTTGGCCGGCAATCTCGCTTCTTTGCACTACAGTTTGGTGAGCATGTCCATGGCACTGCCGTTCGTCGACCGGGCAACTTCTGCGCTGCCGGTGCAGTTTGTCGCCGCCCCCCGATGGTCCTCGTGGCTGGAGGAACAGAGCCCGGCGCACCGCGGTTGGCTCCGATCGCTGGGACTTGCCGGGGCCGCCGGCGATTTTGCCGTGATACCGGGAGACGACGGCAAGGTCGCCGGTGCCGTGCTGGCGATATCGGCGGAGCCGACATTGTGGGATTTCGGTGCGCTGGCGAACCGGCTGCCGCCCGGCACCTGGAAGCTGGGCGACACCGCGCCGCTCTCGCCGACCGATGCCGCCGTCGCGATCGGCCTGGGGGCATGGCGCTTCGAGCGCTACAAGGCGAAGAAATCGAAGGAGGGCCCGAAGATCCAGTGGCCGCAGGGTGCCGACAGGACGCGCGCCACGGCGATGATCGAGGCGATCTGCCTGGCGCGCGATCTGATCACCACCCCGTCGTCGGACATGGGGCCGGCCGAGCTCGCCGCGGCGGCACGCGGATTGGCGAAGAAGCACGGCGCCAGGTTCAAGGCCGTCGTCGGCGACGATCTCCTGAAGCAGAACTTCCCGATGATCCATGCCGTCGGCCGTGCGAGCACGCGCGCGCCGCGGCTGATCGATCTTACCTGGGGCAAGGCGAACCATCCGAAGGTGACGCTGGTCGGCAAGGGCGTGTGCTTCGACACCGGCGGCCTCGATCTCAAGCCGGCGGCCGGCATGCTCAACATGAAGAAGGACATGGGCGGCGCGGCGACGATGATGGCGGTCGCGGCCATGGTAATGGCCTGCAAGCTGCCGGTGCGGCTGCGGCTGCTCGTGCCGGCGGTCGAGAACAGCGTGTCGGGCAACGCCTTCCGGCCGCTCGACGTGGTACCGACACGCAAGGGCATCAGCGTCGAGATCGGCAACACCGATGCCGAGGGGCGGCTCATCCTGTGCGATGCCCTGCACGAAGGCGCGAGCGAGAAGCCGACCATGATGGTCGATTGCGCGACGCTCACCGGTGCCGCGCGCGTGTCTCTCGGCACGGACTTGCCGGCGCTGTTCTGCAATGACGACGAACTCGCCACGGGTCTGCTCGCCTCGGGCGAGGCGGTATCCGATCCGATGTGGCGCATGCCGCTCTACAAGCCCTATCGCAAGCTGCTCGACAGCAAGGTGGCCGACATCAACAACGTCTCGGCCGGCGGCTTCGGCGGCGCCATTACCGCGGCCCTCTATCTACAGGAATTCGTGCCCGACGACGTGCCTTGGGCGCATTTCGACATGATGGCGTGGAACAACACGGCGCGACCGGGCCGGCCGGAGGGTGGCGAAGCCCAGGCCGCCCGCGCTATCTTCGCGACCATCGAGAAGAGAATCGGCGAACGGAGGGTGAAGTCATGACCTACACGCTCGAGCAGCTCAGCAGCGACATCAAGGCGGCGCTCGCGGCCGATCCCGGACGGGGCGGCAAGGAGGCGGTGTGCAAGCTCGTCTCCAGGGTGTGCCTCGACGAGGAATTCATCGCCCGCCACCTGACGCCCGAGAACTGCAAGCCGCGCCGCGTGCTCTACGAGGATCCGGAAACCGGCTTCTGCGTCT
>Ga0182738_1007727_pt1 | contig 10840 bp, 9 predicted proteins | sample eDN5th30CBELigMG_FD_128876 | JGI IMG/M metagenome (GOLD analysis project Ga0182738, IMG submission 128876) | Enriched Miracle-Growth compost microbial communities from Emeryville, California, USA - eDNA 5th pass 30_C BE-Lig MG (version 2)... ... | reverse complement strand
GCGGCGTTGCGGCATGCAGCGATCGCCCTGTCTCGATAGGCTGCGACGATGATTTCGTCCTTTGCCGTCGAGGCCAGGTATTGCTGGGTCCCGACCTTGGCTGCAACGAGCAGCAAGAGGACGAATACGAAAACCCGCATGACAAGCTCCGCAGTACGCGCTGCCGGCAGCTTGCCCGATCAAGGTGAATAGCTCGTTACCCATCGCTCCGATCCGGCGTGCGGCTTGCACTTCAGATCAGGCGGTGGTCGGAAGGCAATATGCCTCAACCCTCAACCAGAAGGCTTCCAATGCGCTCGATGGCCTTTTTGATATTCTCGGTGGAGTTGGCGTACGAGAAGCGGATGTAACCCTCTCCGTGGATGCCGAAACTGGTCCCCGCGACCGTGGCAACGCCTGCCGTTTCGAGCATCTTGTTCTGGAGGTCACGCGCTGTCATTCCGGTGCCTGAGATATTCGGAAACGCGTAGAACGCGCCGCCTGGATCGACACAGGTGAAGCCCGGAAGCTGGTTGAGCAGCGGTACGATGACCTTTCGCCGCTCGTCGAATGCGGCGACCATCTCGTGCACCGCCTCTTGCGGTCCTTCAAGTGCCGCGATGCCTGCGAACTGGGTCGGTGCATTCACGCAGCTATGGTTGTTCACGCAAAGACGCACGATGTCGTCGACGATGGCCTTCGGCCAGACGGAAAACCCGAGACGCCAGCCGGTCATGGCGTAGGTCTTCGACCAGCCGTCGAGCACGATCAGACGGTCGCGGATCTCGGGATACTTGAGGAAACTCTCGTGCTTGCGGCCGCCGTAGAGCATCTGGCTGTAGATCTCGTCCGAGAGGATGGCGACCTGTGGGTGCTTCTCGAGGCCATTGATGAGCTTGCGAATCTCCTCGGCAGGGACGGCTCCCCCCGTGGGATTGCCGGGGCTGTTGATGATGATCAGGCTGGTCTTGGGCGTGATCTGGGCGAGCACCTCGTCGGCGCTGAAGGCAAAGCCGTTGGCCTCGCGCAATGCGATCGGCACGGCCTTGGCCCCGGTGTACTGGATCATCGAGCGATAGATGGGGAACCCCGGGTCCGGATACATGATTTCGGTTTCGGGCGTGCCAAACATCAGCATGGCAAAGAACATGGTCGGCTTGCCGCCCGGCATGATGACGACATTGCCGGGATCGACCTCGACGCCGTGGCGGCGGTTCAGATCCCGTGCGACGGCTTCGCGCAACGGAAGGATTCCGTTCGCGGGCGTGTAGCCGTGATGGCCGTCGCGTAGGGCCTTGATGGCCGCTTCCACGATGTGCTCCGGCGTCTGGAAGTCGGGTTGACCGATGCCCAGGTTGATGACGTCCTTGCCCTGGCGTTGCAATTCGGCGGCGCGTGCGAGCACCTCGAAAGCTGTCTCGGTTCCGAGCCGGCTCAGGCTCTCGGCTAGCAGCATGGTCGTCTCCTCAGCGTATGTATGACGCCGTTATGCACCGGCGCAGGATGGAAAGGGAAGCGGGTGCCTGCAGAATGGGCCTCGGATCGTGCTTCCATCCTGAACCGCGACGTTCTAGCCTCGACGCAAATTGTTCGATCCAGGAGATGCCCGTGCTCGAGCTTCATTTTTGGCCCACGCCCAACGGCAAGAAGGTGACCATCCTTCTGGAGGAATGCGAGCTACCCTACAAGATCGTCCCGGTGAACATTCAGCAAGGGGCGCAATTCTCGGAAGAGTTCCTGCGCATGAATCCCAATCACCGCATGCCGGTGCTGGTCGATACGGCCCCTGCTGATGGAAACGGCCCGCTCAGCGTGTTCGAGTCGGGGTCGATCATGATGTATGTCGCCGAGAAGGCAGGTAAGTTCTGGCCGCAGGAGGTACGCGGCAAGTACGAAGTGAACCAGTGGGTGATGTGGCAGATGGCCAATCAGGGCCCTAAGCTCGGTGAATGCGGCCACTTCACACGTCTGGGCGACAGGGAAGGCGATCAGGCTTACGCCTTGCGGCGCTTTCGCGACGAGGCAAACCGTCTCTACGGCGTGATGAACAATGTGCTGCACAAGCGGCCGTGGATCGCCGGCGACGAATACACGATCGCAGACATGATCTGCTATCCGTGGACGCTCAACTGGAAGCTTCAGGGACAGGATATCGACGAGTTCAAATACGTGAAGCGCTGGCAAGAGACGATGGCTGCGCGGCCGGCCGTGCAGCGGGGCATGGCCATCGGCGCGGACCTCTCGGTCGATGTCACGAAGCTGCCACCGGAGGAGCAGGCACGTATTCGGAAGACCATGTACAATCAGCGCGCGATACCGGTGCCCGACTAGGGAATGATTGAATGAAGAAAGTACCAGAAAAGCAGATCCCCGGAGTCTATCATCGGCGCGTGGGCGACATTACCGTCACGGCCGTGTCAGATGGTTTTCTCGACGGCAATCTCGAAGTTTTGCGGAATGTCGACCAGGAAGAAGCCCGGCAGATCCTGACCGACAATTTCCGCCCTGCGCGGCGGACCGCGGTGAATTGCTTCCTCATTTACACTGCCGGCAAACTGGCACTGATCGAGACCGGTTGCGGCCGTCTGATGGCGAACACGGGCGGACAGTTGCTTGCCAATCTGGCGGCGGCGGGGGTCGATCCGGCATCAATCGAGAGCGTTCTGCTGACGCATATGCATCCGGATCACTCGGCCGGGCTGACCAACATGGAGACGGGCCAGCGCAATTTTCCCAACGCTGAATTGGTCATGCACGAGAACGAGCCGCGGCACTGGTTCGACGATGCCGCGATGGCGCAGGGCAACGATCGCGAGAAGGCGATGTTCTTCAAGGCGGGGCGGGATCAGACGGAGCCCTATCGGGACCGATGGCGCCTTTTCAAGGAAGGTGAAGTGCTGCCGGGCGTGACGGCGATGCCGTTTCACGGGCACACGCCAGGTCATACCGGCTATCTCATCTCGTCAGGCAAAGAGACGCTGCTGATTTGGGGAGACATCGTTCATATTCCCGAGGTGCAGACGGCACGTCCCGAAGCGTGCATGGCCTTCGATACCGACGCGGCCCAAGCAGAAGCTACCAGACGGCGCGTATTCGATATGGTGGCTACGGATAAGCTGATGGTCACGGGTATGCATCTGCATTTCCCTGGTTTCAATCATTTGGTGCGCAACGGAAGCGGTTACCGTCTGCTTCCTGTGGCGTGGGACCATTCGCTTTAGGTCATCGGCGGTTGCTGGATCGCGCTCCATGGGTGGATGCCTTTCGGTGTCTGCCCGTGGTAACGTTTTTGTGAGAACCATTGCGACAGGGTGCGGAAGAGGCACTTATGAATTAGGATGATGGGGCGGAGGTTTGCTCAGGGAGGGCGATCGAGCATGTCTCCGTATTTCGGGCGCGTAAACGTCCGAGGCGGGGATGCGTGTAATGTTGTTCAAGCCTGTGTTGATGGTTGTGCTCTGTTCATTGGCGGGTCCAGCGTTCGGGGTAGGCCTGTTCTTCCTCATGAACCACTGAGGCAAGAACGAGTAGTGGCTTTGCGGCCTGTGCGGTGCACGCGCAGACGGTTTTCTTTTGTTTTGAAGGTCCTGGGCTTCTGCTCGGATGCCAACGCTTCAGCCTAGGCTTGGGTCCACCGAATTCTGCTCACAGCTATCGCAGCAGCCAGACCGTAGCCAGCGAGCGATGCTGCAACTACGAGAAAGAATTGGTTTATCGACGCGCCCGTCCGTGTCAGCCACCATCCACCCATCGAGATCACGACGAGCCGAACCGTCTGCGCCAGGACCGGGCCAAGAATGGCTCCCGATCCCATTGAGGCGAAGTAGAGGGCGAGGCCCAACCCTAGAAATGCATATGCCGGTCCAGCCGTCCTGAGATAGTGCTCCGCGACGGCAAGTACACCGGTGTTTGCCGTGAAAAGGGTAGACCAAATACCTGGATTGACCGTGACTATCAGGCCGATTGCGCCAATGATCGCGGCAGCGAGACAACCTGTCGTCCAGGCGACGCGTCTCGCCCGTCTCGCGTCTCCGGCTCCGACCGCCATGCCGACCATGGGGAGGCTCGAGACGCCGATAGCAAATGTTATCGGAACGAGCAAAAACTCGAGGCGAGCGCCAATGCCGTAGCCCGCCAGAGCTTCTGCGCCGAAGCTGGCGACAAAGCCGGTCATTGCGAGGACCGTCAGTACCGACTGAACCGGCGATACGCAGGCGATGGCGCCGACCTTCAGAATGTCCCGGAACACATCCAAGCTAACAGGCCCCGCGACGCGCAGGCGGATGCGCGATTGTCCGCTCAGAAAATGGGCCCCCAGAAGTGCCGTACCCGCTCCATAAGCAATGACTTGTGCCATCGCGACGCCAGCAATGCCATAGCGCGGGACCGGTCCGAATCCGAGGCCGAGAATGCCGCCTAGGGCAACCTGGAGGGCTGCTACACCGAGCAGGACGAATGAAGGGATGCGCATATTGCCCGTGCCGCGCACGATCGAAGCGAGCGTATTCATCAGCCACACGAACACAGCGCCGAGAAAGACAGTACTCGAATAGATGCTGGCCTGTTCCAGGGGTGCTCCGCGACCGCCCAACCGATAGTAGATCATCGGTCCGTACGTCAAAAAGGCGGCCATGAAGACGATGCCCGCCACGCCGCCGATGATGACGGCGTGGCGGGCCAACGCTTCGGCGCGTTCCACGTCCTGTGCGCCCAGAGCCCGGCTGACGGCGGAAGATATGCCGCCGCCCATCGCACCGGCCGACATCATTTGCTGCAGCATGACCATCGGAAAGACGAGCGCGATGCCGGCGAGTTGCGGAAGGCCCAATGTGCCCACATAAGCGGTTTCGGCGATGGCGACGGCTGCCGTCGCAAGCATCGCAAACACGTTCGGTACGCTCAGCCGGATCAGTGTCGGCAAAATTCGGTCCGTCAGTAGAGGGTTCGCGGTGACGCTCTTCTCATGAAACTGATCTCGGTCAGGATTATCGGGAGGCCGAGCCGCCGACATTCGAATCGACCTTTCGGCGAGCCCCATGGTGGACCCGGACGTGCTGCTGTCTGACGTCATGGCGCAGCTCCTGCTCGATGATCGATTTTAGATTGCGATCGCCATGAATAATTTACATGACGATCGCAATTAATCGTGTCAAGCAGGATTCGTCGTTTGTGAGTTGGCAAGGAGACGGCCATGCGCGTGTCGAAGGAGAAAGCCGCAGAGAACCGCGAGCGCATTCTGACCGCCGCGGCGCGCCTGTTCCGCGAGCGAGGGATGGCTGTCGGGGTCGACGAGCTTGCCTCGGCCGCGGGCATGACGCACGGCAGTCTCTATAGCCAGTTCGGCTCGAAGGATCGGCTTGCTGCGGAGGCGTTGAGATTTGCGTTGGCCGGCAGTGCCGAGAAATACGCGAATGTTGAGACGCTTTCCGATTATGCGTCGCGATATCTTTCAGAGCGGCATCGCGATGCGCCCGGTGGCGGGTGTGCCGTTGCGGCTCTCAGTTGCGATGCGCCACGCGTCGGTGGGCCTGTGCGCCGGGTCTTCACGGAGGGTTTGCTGCGCATGGTCCAGCGCCTGTCGCGCTTGAGGGGTGGGAAGGCGCAACGTCGGCAGGAGGATCAAGCGCTCGCCGTTGCCGCGACGCTCGTCGGTGGCATCGTGCTGTCGCGTGCGGTGGATGATCCGGAGCTTTCCGACCGTATCCTCGCGGCCTGCCGGATCTCGCTCGGTGCTTCCAGTTAGGTCCGGTCGTGCGTTCGTCGTCAGGAGAGCAAGTCGGGCCGGCGTTCGCGGGTGAGACGCTCGGCTTCGGCGCGGCGCCATTCGGCTACACGCTTGTGGTCTCCGGACAGGAGGACATCGGGAATAGAGCGGCCTTCCCAAGTGCGCGGCTTGGTGTACTGAGGATATTCGAGAAGGCCACGCTCGAAGCTCTCTTCCGCGAGGGACGCCTCGCCGCCGAGGACACCCGGAAGCAGCCTCACGCAGGCGTCCATCAGGACCATGGCGGCCAGCTCGCCGCCCGAGAGCACGTAGTCGCCAATGGAGATTTCTTCGAGACCACGGCTTTCGATGACGCGCTGGTCGACGCCTTCGAAGCGCCCGGCCAACAGCAGGACTCCCGGGCCGTCGGCGAGGGCGCGGACGCGTGCCTGGGTCAATGGTTTGCCGCGTGGCGAAAGATAGAGACGCTCGAGATTTGGCGATGCGGCGCGTGCCGTGTCGATCGCTGGCCCAAGCACGTCCGGACGCATGACCATGCCGGCCCCACCGCCTGCCGGCGTATCGTCCACCTGACGATGGCGGCCACGTCCGAAGTCGCGCAGGCTCACGCAGTCGAGTTTCCAGATACCCGCCGTCAGCGCCTGTCCGGTCAACGAGATCGCCAGCGGACCAGGAAACATTTCGGGGAAGATGGTCAGAACGATCGATTGCCAAGGCGGGCGCGCGAGGCTTGATTGTTCGGTCTGCAACGGTCACGCTCCTGGCTATCAATAGGGCCGGCCCGGGCCCACCCAGATCAGCCGGTGACCATGTCGGACAAGCCCAATACCGTGTTTATCATGGCAGACCTGCTTCGCTGGGACTATCTGGTGCAGGCTCCGCGGCCGCAGGCGATGCTCGAGGCTGTGCCGCTGCATCCGGATGGAGCTTTCGAATGACGCGCACCGACGCTCATGTCTTCCGTTCTGCGAAGGACGCGTTTCCCATCGACCGGACGCGGCTTGCTGCATATCTGCAGACCGTCGGGCTGCCTCTCGATCCGGACGAGCCCGTTCTGCAATTCGGGACGGGGCTGGCAAATATCAACTATCGGCTGAAGGCCGGCGGACGAATGCTCGTGCTGCGTCGGCCTCCGGATGGTGATTTGCCGCCCGGCGCTCATGATATGGCGCGGGAGCACCGCATTCTCGCGAGACTTTGGCGCGCCTTGCCGCTGGCGCCGCAGAGTGTTCATTTATGCGAAGATCGAAGTGTCATAGGCGCGCCGTTTCAGCTCATCGAATACAGGCCGGGCTTGGTTATAAAGGGCGACGACAAACGCCATTTCGAAGGGCGGCCGAAGGTTGCCGAGCAGACCGGCCGGATGCTGGTCGAGACGCTGGTTGCGATCCACGACGTGAATGCGGATGCGATCGGACTGGGCAATCTCGGTAAACCGGATGGTTTTATCGAGAGAGCCCGCCGAGGCTGGACGGGACGGGCGGAGCGATTGGAGCTCGATCCGGAGACGGCGGTGCTCGTGCGGGACGTCTCGGGCTGGCTCGCGACCCAGACCGTGCAAACGCGCAAGGCAACATTGCTTCACTCTGACTTCAAGCTCGATAACTTGATCGTCGAGCCGGACACCTTGAAACCAGTCGCGATCGTCGATTGGGACATGGGAACACGGGGTGATCCGCTGTTCGATGTCGCCACGCTGGTGAGCTATTGGGCACAGGAGGGCGACCCGGCCTGCATGCATGACATGCGCCAATTGCCGACGGCGTCGCCCGGCTTTCAGAGCCGCGATGAGGTTGTCCGGAGCTATGCACGTCTGACCGGGCGGGATGTTTCGGATTTTCCGGTCTTGCGCGTTCTTGCCATGTTCAAGCTAGCAGTCGTGCTTCTGCAACTTCACGCTTTGTGGAAGCGTGGTGCTGCGAAAGGCGACGATTATGCGCGGCTCGGGCCGATCGCGACCGACCTTCTGATTTTCTCAAAGGATGTGGCTGCCGGGCGCGCTGCATAAACGTGCGATCCGCGCCGATAGTGGTGCTTTTCCAGCAAGCTGCCTAGACTTCCGCCAAGCGACGCATTGGAGATACCCGATGAAGATCACTGCGATCCACGCGCACTATGTCCGTATTCCCTACAATATGGGGGCGCCGACGACCGAGTTTGCGGGGCTTCGCTTCCCGTCGCAGGATCATCTGCTCGTGCAAGTCGATACCGATGCCGGGATCACGGGCTGGGGCGAAGGCTTTGGGCATAACATCATTCCGGCCACGAAGGCAGCGCTCGAAACGTACGTGGCGCCATGGTTCATCGGCAAAGACCCGACTGACATTAATGCGCTACACCGCGATGCTGCGCAGGCCTTTCACATCTTCGGCCGCAATGGTCCCGTCGTCTATGCACACTCCGGTATCGACATCGCCCTTTGGGACATTGCAGGCAAACGCGCTGGGCTTCCTGTCTCGGATCTCCTGGGCGGCGCTCGGCGGAAGGAGGTTCGCGCTTATTGCAGTCTGATGCGCTACGGAAATCCGGATGTGGTGAGACGGATCTGCGCCGAGCGCGCGGCTGCAGGCTTCACCCACATCAAGCTGCACGAGCATTCGGTGGCCGCGGTGATGGCAGCCCGCGAAGGAGCAGGTCCGGACGTCGCCATCATGAATGACGTCAATTGTCCGTGGAGCGTGGCCGACGCGCTGGACATGGAGAAAGCCTATCGTCCAGCCAATTTGTATTGGCTCGAGGAACCCGTTTTTCCGCCGGAAGATCATAAGGGGCTGGCGCGTGTGCGGCGCGACGGACAGACCCGGATCGCCGCAGGTGAAAATGCGGCCGGTCTTCACGATTTCGTCGATAGCTTCGAGAAGGGAGCCATCGATATCGCTCAGCCCAGCGTGACGAAGATCGGCGGCATTACGGAAATGCGAAAAATTATTGCTGCAGCCGAAGCGCATTCGGTGCAGCTCATTCCGCATTGCGCGTACTTCGGGCCGGGCAACCTCGCATCGATCCACATCGTTGCATCGCTTTCGACCGATACGCTTCTCGAGAATATCTACGCCAATCTCGATGCAAGTCCTTACGGGGATGCGATGGTTGCCAAGGACGGCAAGGTGCGTGTGCCTCAGGAGCCCGGACTAGGAGTTGAGCCTGATATGGCTGTCGTGGAAAAGTACCGTCAGGGGCCTGTCGTAACCGTGCGGTGAAGCGATTGTCTTCCAGTGCAAACGCACCGGGTTATCGGTTGGCTTTCCGACCGGAACGGATCGTGTGGCGTAGCCGATCATCGTCTGATCGGATCAGCGAGGAATTTTCAGGATTCCACGTGTGCGTTCGAGATCGGGTTCGGCGTCTTTGGCGCCGCGCTCGAGCGCTCGCTCGTAGAGGACGAGCGCACGCTGCATGTCCGGCGCGCCATCGGCCGTCGATAGTCGGCTCAGGTAGTAGGTATCGTACGAGCGGGCCAACGCGAGAAGCACTTCGGGAACCGGGCCATTCATCGCAGCAACGAAGCGGCGTCGCGCCTCGACCACCTTGCCGTCCTCGAACAGCTTCAAGCCTTCGGCAAGCATCTCGGCGACGGCCGTCGGATCGTCGACCGGGGTCAATGGTGGCTTCGATCCGTGCGGCGGTTTGGATGATGCAGGAATGGTAACTTTTCGCGGGGACTTTTCGGGTTCCGTCGCTGGCTCGGGCGCACGCTTCGCCGAAGGTGGTGGGGCCTTTATGTACGTGGTGGGCTCGGCGGAGGCGATCGACGCTTTCCGCTCGACGCGATAGCGCCGTGCCGGACGCTTTGCGGTCGCTTTTCTGATTGGTTTGGTAGAGCCCGTTACGATGTCGTCCTTCAACGACCCGTAGCGATGGACTCCGTAATAAGGATCGTGGCGAATACATCCGCCAAAGCATAACGCGCCGACGACTACTGCAAGGCCAGTCGGCCCGAGGCGTTTTACAGATCGCATCTTACCTACCCCACCCCACAGCGATTCAACTGAGACGCATCAGCGGCGATTCGCTCAGTCAGGTCAGGTAGGTTGATGGCGTTTCCGCGGGTTACTCCGCGATATCCACAGAGCCGGCAATATCGTGGTTCACTCCGCGGCGATAGCAGCCGGGGCCATTGCCACCAGACCGAGCCGCATCCGTGCTTCCTCGCGCAAGGCGTCAATGGGTTTCCGCCGGCCACCGCTCTCATAGTGCCAGAACGTCCAGCCGTTGCAGGCGGCTTTTCCTTGCACCTCAGCGCCGAGACGATGGATCGATCCCTGCCTGATGACGCCGCGTGGCCCCGGCTGTGCAAGCGAGCCGTCGGCACGGACCTCGGCCCAGATGCGGCCACGCTCGTCCGACACGCGGGTGCCGGGTCGGATCATGCCGAGTTCAACGATTGCACCAAAAGCAACACGGGGCTCGGTACGACGCGGGCGCAGCGTCTCGAGCGCGGCTGTAGACAACGAGTCTTCTTTGCCGATGCGTTCCTTTGCGGCCAGAACGTAGTCGCGCTCACGTTCAATGCCGATCCAGCGGCGGCCGAGGCGTTCTGCGACAGCGCCTGTGGTGCCTGTACCGAAGAATGGATCGAGTACGACGTCGCCGGGATTCGTGGTGCCGATCAGGATGCGGTGCAGCAGAGATTCCGGTTTCTGTGTCGGATGGGCCTTGCGGCCACCGTCATCCTTCAAGCGCTCCGGTCCCGAACAGATCGGAAACAGCCAGTCCGACCGCATCTGCACGTCTTCGTTGCCTCCTTTCAGGGCGTCGTAGTTGAAAGTGACGCGCGAACGGCGATCCCGGCCAGCCCAGATCAACGTTTCATGGGCGTTCGTGAAGCGCTTGCCCCGGAAGTTCGGCATCGGGTTGACCTTGCGCCAGACGATGTCGTTCTGCAGCCAGAAACCCAGGTCCTGGAGCGCCACGCCGAGACGGAAAATGTTGTGGTAGGAGCCGATCACCCAGATGGCCCCGTTGGGCTTCAGAACGCGCCGCGCCTCCTTGAGCCAGGCACGCGAGAAGCTGTCATAGTCGGCGAAGCTCCCGAATTTGTCCCAGGCGTCATCGACACCCGCCACGACGGTGTTGTTCGGCCTCAGCAGCTCTCGATCGAGCTGAAGATTGTATGGGGGATCCGAGAAGATCAGG
>Ga0182738_1007725_pt1 | contig 10842 bp, 6 predicted proteins | sample eDN5th30CBELigMG_FD_128876 | JGI IMG/M metagenome (GOLD analysis project Ga0182738, IMG submission 128876) | Enriched Miracle-Growth compost microbial communities from Emeryville, California, USA - eDNA 5th pass 30_C BE-Lig MG (version 2)... ... | reverse complement strand
CCTCCAAATTGTTGTTGAGGATGGAAATTGCCGCCATAATATGGCTGTTGTTGATAATTGTTATTGAAATTTCCACTCAACAATTGTTGTGGTTGAGGGAAGCTGATCTTGAGGGTTCCTTCTTCTTCAATAATATATGTATTCACATTTCCTTGAGGGTCTTGATACACAACGACCAACGTTTTACGCGTTCCATACCAGCTGTCTCCAAAAGACTCATTATCTGCACGAACTTCAAGAATAGAATTTTGGATTCTTGAAATCAATTTATGAGTGACATTTTCGAGACCATAAACTGCTCCGAGTATGCATGGTTGCCCCACAAGAGGGTTAAACCATTGATAAGCTGGATGAATCTGATTTATGAGAGCCAAGGTTTCATTTTCCTTCGCTATTCCTACTTGTGGTGGAGCATTTCCAAACTGATAGACAACCACAAGTGTTTTCTTAACATTGGGGAAACTATCTCCAAATACATTGTTCGAAGCTTTTATTTGAAGGCAGCCATTTGCTACTTTTGAGCGGACTTGCTCACTGACATTAGCTCTGCCATAAACTGCTCCAAGAATAGTTGGTATCTGCTGAAGATTTGCTCCCAAAGATTGTTGGAAGCTGATTCTGAGATGACCCTCTTCTTCAACAATATGGGTATTGACATTTCCTTGAGGGTCTTGAGAAACAACTACCAAGGTCTTGCGAGTTCCATACCAGCTATCTCCCAAAGATTCGTTATCTGCATGAACTTCAAGAACTGAATTTTTAATTCTGGAAGCGATCTTATTTGTGACATCTACAAGGCCATATGCTGCTCCAAGGATTCGAACTGGTTGCTCAGAATTCCATGATTGAGAATTCTGGTCTCCTTCACTTAGCGTCAGAGTTTGATGCTCTCTTATGATTCCTACTCGAGGTTTATCATCCCCAAATTGATACACAACCACAAGAGATTTCACAACACCAGGAAAACTATCTCCAAATATACGGTTTTCTGCAGGAATTTCTAGGTTACCCTTTGCAATCATTGAGCGAACCTTGTCAGTAATATTAGTTTTTCCATAAGCGGCTCCAAGAATCTTTGGAATCTGTGGAGGTTGGGCACTTATTCTCAGAGGACTGCCCTCTTCGGCAATGGAAGTCTTGATATTGCCTTGAGCATCTCTGTAGACAATCACCAAGGTTTTTCTGGTTCCATACCAACTGTCTCCAAAAGATTGATTATCTGCTTGCACTTGGAGAACTGAATTTTGGATTTTGGAAGCTACTTGATTTGTCACATCAGCAAGTCCATATGCAGCGCCCAAGATCTGAATTTGCCCAAGGTCCATAGTAGCCCATTCAGAAGGTTGATTATCTTCGCTGAATGAGAAAGTTTGGTGTTCTCTCACGATTCCGACTCGAGGCTTAGCATCTCCAAGCTGATAAACAACAACCAGAGACTTTAGAACTCCATGCCAGCTGTCTCCAAAGACATGATTTTCAACCTGGAAATGAAGTTTTCTCTTTGAAACGAGGGAGCGAACTTTATCTGTAACGTCAGCTTTACCGTATGCCGCTCCAAAAATCTTTGGGACTTGCTGGGAATTTTGTTGGTGATCTTGCCCAATCTTAATCTTCCCGCCTTCTTCAGAAATAGTTGTTCTTATTGACCCATTTGAATCTTTATAAACCACAGTCAGGACTTTGCGAACTCCGTGCCAAGGATCTCCAAAAATTGCATTAGAAGCAGAGATCTCAAGATTATTATTCTCCACCATTTGGCTGACTCTATCAGTCACTACACCAAGACCATAGGCAGCACCTAAAATCTTAGTTTGGCCTGGCTGAGAAGTCATAAATCCCTCCTGTATATCGCTGTTTTGGGAAATTGTAGCCATTTCCCCTTCTTTAGTTATTGAAACAACTGGCTTCTTAGTTCCATATTGGTAAACAATAACCAGGGTTTTCACAACGTTTGGAAAACTATCCCCAAAGAACTCGTTAACAGCCCTAATTTGAACAGAGCCATTTTGAACGAGGCCTCTGATCATGTCAGTGACATCCTTTTTCCCATAGACTGCACCAAGGATAGAGAGTTGGTCAGATTGTTGCATTTAAATCAAATGAAAATACAGTATTTTAAAATATGATTATAAAAATGTTAAATTAGCTTTCTTTAAATATCACTTGGTATGTTTATTTGTCAAATCAAACCCAGAGCTTTTCTGATTAAATTTCAAAAAGCGGCTCTTTGTTGTTGAGACCTTCAATCTAAAAACTAAGGTCTCTTTTGATGTCAAGATGCTTCAAAAGATCTGCTTCGCCAATTTTGATATCTTCAGAGCAGACAAAAACAGAATAAATTCAAAAATTTATCATCTCCAAAGGCAAAGAAAAATTTATTGAATAGGTCAGAAAAGTTTAAAAGAGAGAGACAGCCAAAGTTATTTTCAGGCTTTCATTAAGTTTGAGCGCGAAATCTCAAAAGAGCTCTTCAAAATGATGATTCAGGCAACAGATTCAAGATTCTCCTGTTGAAGGTCGATTCCTTTCTTGAAGGTTATTTTTTGCCCAAGTAGCAACCTAACTGAACTTACTCCAATCGTTTCCTTTAAAAATAGTTCCCTCAAAGGATTTACTGACGAACTTGAGAAATCCCAACGTCAGGAGGTAAAATTTCTCATGCATATTTTAAAAATTAATTGTTTTAATGTTTTTGTTGTACTTATTCAAAATGAATTTTTATTTACAAAATTTTCACATTGCCAACAAAATCTTCATTGCGCTTTCATTAACAAAAAAATATCAATATTTCCTTTATACAATATCATTTAATCCTTCCACCACAACAACAGAACAGAAAAATTCCACTGCACACCACAATTTAATCACCTTTCATTGCAGAGCTTTTTGAGCCAGAAGATCCTTTTCTCTTTGAAATATTTGATCCAATCTTAATCTCTATACTTTGATCCAACTCTTCAAAGCTCTGATTTTCCTTCATTTCAAAGGATCTCCCATCCTCCTCTTCTTCCAATCCTGAATACTTTATATTAATTCTATTTCTCACAACATTTTTAGGTTGCTTTGCTTTCCTCCAAATATACACAATCAAACCACCCAACACAATAATCCCAACCAAACTACTCACCAAAATCAAAGTAAAATCCGTCCACGAAGGATGACACTTAAAGCTTTTTGTTGAAGGATAAAGCTCAGGGTGACACGTATCATATTTTATAACACTTTCTCCTTCACTCTTCAAATCTATCTTCACACAAACTGTCTCTCCACCATTATCCACAACCTCAATCACTCCATATTGGCCTCTTCCTGGCTTTCCTCCATGTGAATAAGGACCTCCTTTACAATTAGGCTTCTGATCTAAAGAAGCAGCTTGCACCACAGGGAAACCTCCAAATGCGTTGTTTCTTCCATCATCAAATCCAAGCATATGAGCATCTCCACCAATCATCATGACCTTCTTATTATTCTTGTACAGATTCTCTTCAATCAGCTTGGCGATTTTTTGCTTTGTTGGAATATAATTACTCCAGACATTCTCTTCAAAGGTCAGCCCACCATTAAAAATCCAGGGGATGCTTTCAACAATAAAGACTTGTTTTATCTCTTTGGTGGCCCCTGCGATGTGAATTTGGTGCTCAAGCCATTTTTCCTGGTTCTCACCAAGAATTTCACCAGGCTTGACTTCCAAAAAGCTCCTCAAGTCCAATACAATAAACATACATCTTCCCACTACAAAGCTTCTGAATATCCCAAAAGGAGTTTCGTTGAGTATTTCTTCAAGTTTTGATATTTCATTTGTTTGGGTAAGGCCAACATTCTTCAAAGGACTGTGAGGAACAAACTTATTGTAAGCCGAGGTTGCGGCAGGTTTTGAAGGGGAATTTCCATCAGCATCATTAGGGCCAAAATCATGGTCGTCCCATACGTAATAAATAGGAGTGCTTTCATAAAACCTTCTTTGGTTTGGACTGGAAAATACTTTGTAATAAGCTTCATAGAATTTTGTCACATTATCAACCGCAACATCATCGTAATGCAAGTCACCATTCTGAAGGAAAAAGTTGAATTTCTCATCTGTAAGAGAGTTGAAAACGGGACTATTAGATCCAGATCTTGCACAGCTTGCAGCTCCAAAAGTAAAACTAGCTGGAGTTAATTCTGGGCTAAATGTCTTGAAAGTAAAGTCTGAACGCTTTTTATCTTCTTGAATCAACTTGCCAACTGTTTTAGCATCAAGTTCTTCGGCTTTTGTGAAAACAAAAGAGTAATGATAGTCAGTATTTGGAGTCAGATCTTTGATATCAAGCTGAGCAACTGAATAAGTTTCCTGAGGAAACTCAATTCTCACTGTTTTTATGATATGAAATGCTTGGCTAGACGATTTTGTGTACAACACTAAAAAGCTGTTGTATTCCTCTTTTTGGAGCTCTTCATTGTTTGGAAAGATCTTCATAGTCAATGAATGAGATGTAACATCTCCCTTCCAGTGAAATTTGATGTATTTCTGATAATCAAGAGAAGAGTCAGAGATTCCTGCTGCGTAGTTTTGGCTAATAAGCAGTGCGTATAGAAATACTGTGAGGAATTTGAGGGAAATCATTGTAACGTAGATGGCAGGAAATAATCTGAAATTTTTAGATAAAATGTGCTGAATTTCTTAATTTTTAAAAACGATTGTGAAATAGGAAGTAATTAAATCTGTTAATAACAAAAACAAAAAATTCACACGTGTGTAAAATGAATAGGAATCTTTGGGTAAAAATCACTCTATTTGGTTTGCTTTCGTCATTGATTGAGAGGGAATGGTCAGAGGAACATTTTATCTTAGGAATTATGATTTTCAAAAAAGAATTTCTTTCAAAAATTTTTGAAAATCATTCAAAGCAGAAAACGTTCCTCTTAAAAGAAGAAAGAAAGAAAAGTCTACTCAATCTGCAGTTTACTCCATGCTGAATAATTTTTTTTGAATCTGGAACACTCTGTAGCATCTCATGTGAAAAATGTCAAAAATATAATAAAAGCTTTTCAAAAGAGTTCCTGAAAATTCATAAAAATTTAAGTTGGTCTGAACCCAGACCCCGCAAAGCTCTTCTTCCACTCTTTCCTCTGACAGTAATATTGAGATTATTGCCTTTATTTTTTTTTATGAAATTCTTTTTGAAAAGAAAAGAAAGAATAATCCAACAAGCCAGCCCTCCTATATTCAAGAAGAACTTTCCCTTCAGAAATTCAAAAATTTTGTATCTTTCAAAAAAAGGGTTTCACTGTTTCAGCTTGGCTGATGATTATTCTTCGAGAGCAGTGCTCTCTCATGCTTGGCTTATTATTCATAACTGCAACTTTCATTTTGAGGCTTTTTCGAATTACACTTTTTCTGATCAATTTAAATTAATATCACCTAACTGATGAAAATTTCATGAAATAAATTTCTGATAAGAACATGATTATTGAGTCTATTATGATGTCAGCAATTCAGCCTCCTGCGTACTTTATTTTAGTAACTTCAACATTTGCAAATTTTTATTCTAGAACACAATATGATTTCTCCCTTGACTCTCCATCATGAAAAACTTGAAGGAGCTTACATTATTTCCTTTGCCTTTTAAATAAGCTTCTTGATATTCCTCCTGAATTTCCTTTGAAATGCAGCTTGCACAACCTTCTACATCCTTCAAACATAAATTTATAAATTATGAAAATTGTTTTTTATTTCCGAAAAACTTTGTGTCAGAGAGAAACACTCCTCTCAAATTTTTTCTTTCAAAAAAAAAATTCTATTCAGATCCCCCATCAAAGTCATCTCCTTCTTCATCAACAACATTCAGCCTCCAAAGCAAAACAAAAATTTTTCTTCGCTCTCATTTTCAAACGAAACAATTCACCGAGCAGAAAAAATATTAAAATTTATTGAGTAATTGGACAGATAGGGAATAAATAGCAATGTTTGGTGCGAAGTCTTTAATTAATAAAAAGATTTATTTATACATCTATTAATTTATCTCTGTACAAAATGGAATCCTTTGTTGACCCTATTACTGGTGGACTTAAGTTTGTTGAAAAGACCAACACTACTGAAGAAGATGCCAAGAAAAATGCTGACATCAACCAACAATTCCAACCCAAGCCCAGCAAGTATTTTCCTCTTCAAAACAAAAAAATTTAACGTGAATTCATAGATTGAGCTTGGAAGAAAGATTGCAGCTCTGCCTTTCCGTCGGTGAAGAGTGTATTAGTGAAAAGGACCTTCTTGAACGTCTTCAAAACAAGGCCATGCCCGTCTGCTACGATGGTTTTGAACCTTCCGGAAGAATGCATATCGCTCAAGTATTATACCAGCCTACCAAAAAAATCCTAATCATTCATTTTTAAGGGAATCCTTAAGTGTATAAATGTCAACAAATTAGTTGATGCTGGCTGCATCTTTGTTTTCTGGGTTGCTGATTGGTTCGCCTTGATGAACAATAAACTCGGAGGTAATCAATTATCTCACATCCTAAGCCAATAAATACCCATAGGTGATATCAACAAGATCAAGACTGTTGGTAGATACTTCGTCGAAATTTGGAAGGCTGCTGGTATGAAGCTCCATAACGTTAAATTCTTGTGGGCCTCTGATGAAATCAATACCAGATCTGATGAATACTGGACCCGTGTTATTGATATAGCCAGAAGAAACAATATAAATAGAATAAAGAGATGCGCTACTATTATGGGTCGTAATGAAGAAGATGATTTGTCCGTCTCTCAACTCTTATACCCTTGCATGCAATGCACTGATATCTTTTTCCTTAAAGCCGATATCTGCCAATTGGGGATGGATCAAAGAAAGGTCAATATGCTTGCTAGAGAATACTGCGATGATGCTGGCATCAAGGATAAACCCATCATTCTTTCTCACCGTATGAGATTTATTTGAGAATATTGTAAATACTAAAATCTTTTCATAGACATGTTGGGAGGTTTGAAGGAGGGACAATTGAAGATGTCCAAGTCTGATCCCATGTCTGCTATCTTCATGGAAGATACTGAAGAAGACGTCAAGGCCAAGATTTCTGGAGCTTTCTGCCCCGAAAAAATCGTTGCTGGTAACCCCTGCCTTGAATACGTCAAGTACATCGTCTTCGGTGCTTTGGGTGAATTCGTTGTCGAAAGACCTGAAAAATACGGTGGCAACAAGTAAATTAAAATCGCTTTTTTTATTCTTATATTCCCAGGAAATACGCTACTTTCGAACAATTGACTGAAGACTACTCCGCTGGTAACTTGCATCCTGGTGATCTTAAGCCTGCTTTGGCTAAAGCCATTAACAAGATCATTCAACCCGTCAGAGATCATTTCAACAACGATCCTGAAGCCAGAATCTTATTCGAACAAGTCAAAGAATACAGAGTAAAGAAAAACTTTTTAATGAGATTCCTAATGAATATTTTTTTAGACCACCAAGGCCAGTGATGCTCCTGCCAAGTCTTCATAATTATAACAATATCAATACCAATAACAATAAAGCATTTGTTGTCTAAAAAAACTCTAATTCATTATTATGTTATGTTTGATGCTTAAATTCAATATTGTTATATCTTCAATAAAACATTGAACCATCTTTTGGTCAAATAAAATTATCTCAAATTTTCAGAATAAATTTGTTCTGATCCAAAAAAATAGAAATTAATATAAAAATAAAATAACTTCTCTCTGAGAAGAAAAATTCATTTCGATGGATCGGGAATCTCAGCATGAGATTTTTCCAAAGCAATTTCTTTTGAGAGGGATTTTTCTTCAACAAAAATCAAGGACAATGGATGATGATGAAAATTGATTTTTCAAAAAATATTGGCGCAAACAAAGAAAAAATTTTCAAAAAAATTTCCCAGCTTCCTAATCTCTCAAAATCAAAAATCTTCTTCTAAAATACTCAAAACCCTCAAACTACTATTTTCCTCACTCCACTAAAATTTTTTCTTCCAAAAAAATATCTCTCAAGTTCAAAAATTCTTTTGTAAAGAATAAATACATAAACATATCCCCAGACTCTTACTTTTTAAGAAGCATACTAAGAACAATATTCACAATGCCAATGACCACATAGCCGACGACTTCACGATTTTGAAGTTTTCCCATATACTGATTATTTATAAAATTACCTTTATATAATTCATCACCAAACTTATCTCTTCTGATACCATAACCTTCAACTTTTCCTTCATTCATATCTCCTTCGTAGCTTTCCCCATTCTCAAAATAAAATATTCCTTTTCCGGTGTACGAATAATTCTTGTACTCTCCTTTGTAGTACATCTTTCGATCTTTCTCATAGCATTCTGCCATTATATTATCCTCATCTACTGTGTCTGTTATGCAGAAAGATCCATCCTGGAATATCCATTTTCCTTTTCCAAAGGGCCTGCCTTCTCTGAAATTGCCCTTGTAGGTCTTGCCAAAGTCATTCAGCATTTCGCCCAATCCATCAAGAGAGCCATTTTTAAATGTGCCCAGAATCTTGGAGCCTGAAGGGTCGATGATTCCGCCCTCGCCGGTGAGCTCGCCATTTTGGAAGGTGCCAATGTACTTGCGGCCGTCCTTAACGGTCTCTAAAATGCCCTTTCCTTGGGGGATTTTGTCACCCTTGATATTTTTATACTCCCCTTTGTAGGTCTTATAGTCCGTAATTTTGACTGAGGACTTATCATTATAAGCTTTAACTATACTATTAAGATTCTCTTTGACACTATTTTCCCAATTTTTTGGTAACTCGAAATCGTCCTCATCTTTCAAAATGGGACGGTTTTCGCCAGTTTTTATACGCAAGAAATATTTGAGCATCTCTTGATGATGGTAATAAAAATTGCCCGCAAGGGCTGAAACTGTCAAGGCATTTATCATTAGGTAGAAATTATCAGACTGAAGAAATCCCTAGGCACCAAATATTTTCTTTTCGCTTTAATTAAGATTAATGCACTCACCTTTTCACTTTTAATAATACCAGAAAACGATAGACTGATGATGCAGCAAAAATAATTATAAAAAACAACGTGGAAATCCAGAGTTAAATCTTTACTCTGTCCAAAAATAAAAACTCCTCGCGGATCTCATTCCCCAATACTCAACCCCTATCCAGGCCAGAGACGCAGGTTTCAAACTATTGGAACGAATTAAATCAATCCACACAAGTAAATTACTTTATTCAAATTTAATTGCATGTCAATTATTTGTCTGAACTATTATTTATTAAGATTAGATCCTTTGAAATATAAAATAACATTTAAATAAACAAAATATTTTTCCAATGAGCACTGTTGTCGAAAAAGTCACTGCTCTCGCCAAGGACAGAAAATTCACTTTGAGAAGAGCTGATTACATCTTCGAAAGAATCCTCGCCAAAACCGATAAATTCCTCGTCTACGATACCCAATCCAAGCAAAAGCCCCTCTACACCATCCCCGAAGACAAATTCGAAGAAGAATGGACCCACTCTTCAGTCATCAGACTCACTAAGCTCCCCAACGACGAAACCAAAATCAAGGAGCTCCTCGATGCTTTCGCCATCAGAAAGGAAATTGATTACGAAGCCTGCTCTCACCTCCTCACTTTCTACGACCAAGGTTTAATCCAATACGGTGATGATGTCTACTACGCCACTAGATACGATGATCCTTGCAGAGACTTTGACTACTGGATCTCTGTTGATCACCAAGGCCTCGAAATTGAAGCCCTTGATGCCTTCAGACTCGCCAGAGGATGCCTCGAAGCTTTCTCCTACCTCGAAGAAAATGGCTTCGTTCTTACCCAATTCGATGACAAGAACCTCTATGTCGGTTCTTTCTCTGAAGATAGAGGAAACTTCTTCAGAATCATGTTCAAGGGCCATAAAGATAAGAGCGCTCCCTTCAATGGTCTCGCCAGAAGACACAGATTCTCTCCCCCTGAAACTGAAACCACTGAAATCTACAAATCTTATGCCTTCTCTGTTGGTCTCATGATCGTCTACTCCATCCTCCAAACCAACAACAAGGGTGGTGATGTCCCCAACAACCTTTATGCTGATACCTCCAAGCTCCCCGAATTGATCAAGACCGCTGTTGACCTTTGCTATAAAGAAGGAAAGGAAAAGCCCGAAAACAAGGAACTCTTCAAGGTCTTCTTGGAAGATTTACTCGAAACTGACGTCAAGAAGAGAAGAAGCCCCAAGGAACTCTTGACCTACAAGTGGATCATCGAAAGTGACAAATTGGACTACGAAGAATATCAAAGAGAACTCGAAGAAAACGAAAGAGCCAAGCAAAAGGAAAAGGAGGAAGAAGAAAAGAACAAATTCAACTAAGTATAAAAGAAAACCAAGATTCCATCATACATTGCTTAAGTTCCATAATTACGTATTAGAAAAGTTTCAGTGTCATAATTGGTTTTTATAAAGTTACTTATATAAAACAATGACTGTCGTCTAGGTCAGAGTTAAATAAGCTTCGTATGGATCTCAAAATAAATACGCCATTTTTACATCATTTCACATTCAATAATTAAATCCCCTAACATTCAGATGCACATTTCAGACATATCTTTCAGATATTCCAGAATATATTCAATCATCCCAGATCGATTCTTTTTCAGCCTTATCAGATTCCCTATCGAGACTTTGTTGGATATTTATAACAGTTCTATGTTAATAATATCATTAAAAAAAAATCCTCAGATTCACAACCACTCCACTTGTCCTCTCAACCTTTGATTTTCAACCTTATCGTTGTATCTTCTTCAACAAAGTCCTTGAAATTTTCAAAACCACAAATAAACCTATCAAACTTTCCCCATCTAATAAGTTAAAAGGGGTTTAGATTCCCCCTT
>Ga0182738_1007724_pt1 | contig 10842 bp, 15 predicted proteins | sample eDN5th30CBELigMG_FD_128876 | JGI IMG/M metagenome (GOLD analysis project Ga0182738, IMG submission 128876) | Enriched Miracle-Growth compost microbial communities from Emeryville, California, USA - eDNA 5th pass 30_C BE-Lig MG (version 2)... ... | reverse complement strand
GATTTTTTGGGAGGCTCATTTTGAGAAAGATCGCTGATTTTCTTTAAACGAGATCCAGAGAGTTTGTGAAGAGAGAAGCGAGGACTAGATTCAGGAGAGCTATCAATATTGTTGAGAAGTTTGACCATGCTTCTAGATTGAGAAGATTTGTTGTCAAGATGATGAAGAGTTGAAAATGAAGTGGAGATAGAAGGAGGGAGATGAGGGGAATCGATTAAAGAGGAGGATTTAATGACGTCAAGAGGAAAGGAAGTATCTAACACTTTTAATTCCAGATGGCTTGAATTGGAACTGACCATCTCTGTCTTGCGAATTTTTACCTTTCAAAAGTTTGTGAGTACCTATAAATAAATTAATTATTTGCTTATTCTCTCGTTCTCAATAGTCCACTTCCCTTTTCCCAAATTATTTTTAATCATCCAATGCTACAAAGCGATACACTTCCTATCTATCTTGAGCTCCTTCTACTTAGTTGTTTTATCTTCTTTTCTGACGGGATAATTTTCAAAAGCGACTTGTTTAATGTTTAAAAATTCATCTAACAATTGAGACTGCCATTTTATCAACGACATCACATCATCAGTGTGGGATATCTCATGTAATGATATTCAGCACATCTAAATAAACACACAATGAATGTCTTTTTAATGTATATATTAGAGTCAGGCAAGCACGACGAACTCAGATCGCTTTAACATCAAAAGACTTTTGTGATCGCCTCACCAGGATTTTCATGTTAAAATCAAGGGCTTGTTTGACTCCAAAGGGAGGACTTTTTCCATGTTTGATTTTTTATTTTGAAAAATGAAACAAAACAAGAAAATTTTTTGGAGAAAAAATTTATTCACAATCATAAAAATATAATTAAAAAAAAAACCTGTTTCATTTACAACCCCCTTTTGGTCATAAACAAAAGCAATACAACAAACTCCTAATATTCTCAAGAACCTGTCATTTTACTGGAAAAAAAGGTTCACTTCACTTCAATTCTCAATCAATCATTGCATTGTCGCTTCAAAAAAAACAAGTCTTTTACTTTCTCCTTTTAGAACCACCAATAAGGGCGCAATTCATTGATTTGTTTCATAATACTCTTATCCCAATTTCCTTGAGCTTCTTGATCCAAATAATGTCTTGTTTCCTCATCATACTTCTTCTCAAGGTTCAAATACTCATGAAAAGTCTTTTGGAAAATCTCTCTCAATTCTTTATTGTAGTTTCCCTTTGTAAAAATTGCTTCTTTCACTCTTTTCTGAAACACCAAAGCACACAAACATCCAATATAATAATGTCCTTGTTCATGTTCCAACAACTTCTGAGACTTGGCATCACACTTTACCCACGCTCTATCCTTCTCAAAAACACACTTTGCATTTACAGAAATCTTGACATGATCCTCATTTGTCCTCACTGTATAAGAGTACACAATCTTCCAATAAGAGTGTGCCAAAAACCAACTGTCTTCTTTGGGATTTCCTTTAAAATCCGTCCATAAGAGCTTTGGGAATTCCTTTTGAGCTGGCTTACTGGAGATCACTGGTTTTACTGCACCTGATTTGACCTTTATGAGGGATCCTGATTTTGTGTTTCGCTTTGTGAGGGGCTTTTTGGGTTTGGTATTGTGGGAAGCGGAATTTAGTGATGCCTTTTGGACAGTGATGGATTTGGGAGTGGCATTTTTAGGAGTATTCATTGAGGTAGCAATTGCTTGATTTTTTTTAATTTAGATGTGTTTTTAAAAGACTTGTAAACTCGAATTTATAGTGAAATATCAGAAAAAATAAAGTTGTTTTCCCCTTGATCGTTTGTTTGGTTTATTTAATTTGATATTTTTGCCCTTTGTAAATGAAGTGAGGTTTGCCGGTTTAATTAAAAATCTGATTCTCTCTATTTGTTCTTTCCCGAATCAAATACGAGAGGAAAGCAAAATCAACTCCAAGGTGTCGGAAATGATAAAAAAGAGTTCAAAAAAACTGTTTCATTTTTTCCTTGAAAAATATTTTTGAAAAAAATTTATGAGAAATTTTCTTTTTGAAAATAAGATTGGTAAGAAACAATAAACAAAGGAGATAGTGAAGCATGATATAGTTCAGAGAAATATTCACCCACAAGTAACTTTTTACAATTCACATTAAAAGTCTTACATCATAATATACTTCATAATAAAAATCCAATATTCACATTACTCTCTTCATAAATATACTTATTCACATTACTATGCAACAATAGTCGTTATTTTACGAAGGCTTTCACTCTTTTCAACAATTTTGTCGATATTCTCGAAACTTTTCAAATTTTCTTTGAAATTTTCCGAGACAAAAACTTCAGGCCACCAAAAAGCTTTCAAATCTTCAATTTTTGCCCCAATACTCTTGTCCCAGCTTCTTTGCTGCTCCTTATTCTTATAATGACAAGTCTCCTCATCATACAATTTTTCTAGCTGTACAAACTCTTGCAAAGTGTCTTTGAATAATTTCTTCAATTCTACTCCATAATTTGCCTTTGAAAATGTCGTTGATTTCACTCTTTTCTTAAAGGTCAACGCACACAGACATCCAATATAGTAATGCCCTTGCTCATGCTCCAATAATTCCTGAGATTTCCTCTCTTCTTTCACCCAAGATCGATCTTTTTCAAATACACATTTTGCTTGTGCGACTATTATAGCTCTTCCTGCTGAGATCGTCACTTTATATGAATAGACAATCTTCCAATAAGAATAAGCATAGAATTTGCTCTCAGAGTTGGGCTTAGCTTGAAAATCATCCCAGGATAATTTAGGAAATTCAGATTGTGAAGATGCAGCCTTGAGATGGGCACGAGAAGAAGTATTGACTCGATTGCAAGAAAGAGCTTTGAGTTTAAGGGAATTCATATGGAGGTAGGATGTGCCCGGTAGATATGAAGATTATAAAAGTCGTTATCTTGGATAAATATTTAGCCATCCTGGTCTAAATATACATCTGAATTTTAGCGCAATTTTGCTGTTTGTTTTGTTTAATTTAACTCTCTTGCGACACAGATAAGACACTGTTTTGTATCCAAATTTTTCACGTTTAAAGAGGAAAGAATTTTCTTTGATGATATTCGTAATGCTGAGATTATGCATTCCATATCATCTCTCATATGAAATGGATTTTATTCGGAGGGAAATAGGAAAAATAATTATGCATTATTTCTCCAGAATCCTTTGAGAAATAATCATGATTGTCAATGAGAATGCAGGAAATCTAAGGGGAAACTTTTTTGATCTCGAAAAATTAGCATAATTAATGTCAAAAACCTTTTTGCGCACGGCACTTGCTTTAATTATTCTCATCAAAGTATTATTAAAAGGAAAAATATTAGTTTTATCCTTTACGAAATTAATTCTGCTTTCTATTTTCAAGAATTCACAAATCAACAAAAATTTTCGAAAGATCTATTTCCCTGAGTTTTCCAATCCTTCTTTCCTCATCTTTTGGAGCTTTTTCAAGGTAAACTATCGTCGAACTAAATTCAAATCCAATCGAGAAAAGCCTCTTTCCCTCTGTTTCAAGTTCCCATTTACTTATAAAGACAATCTAATGCACTTGGACCTTGAAAAAATTTTCTTCTCCTTTTTTTTACTTTTTCTCTGTGAGACCCGCCAGAATTGAAGATATCTCTTGAAATTCATGACTTTTATTCTTAAAATACTTTCTTAATTCATTTTCTTCTCTCATCGAGAGGAAGCTCTCTCCCCTATGTTTTTCTCCTTATTCATGTCCTCAACATCAAAAAAGAATCTTCTTAACTTAGTTTTTATTTCCAAAGTTCAAAAACCCAAGTCTTTCCTTCATTAAGATCTCTACCAGATTATTTTGTCGTATTAAATTTGTATTTGTATATTCTAGATATATACAATTTATTCTTTTTATATTTTGAAATAATTCCGACTTCCCTCTAAACAAAGTCAATGTCTGGAAAAGCTACTGATGGAACTGAAAAGGGTGCTGGTACCACTCCTGCTCAACCTGTATTCCCATATTTCACTTCCATTTTATTCATCCCGCTTTAGGATAATAATGAAATCCTCAATCAAGTTGCTGGAAAAACTGATGACGAGATTGCCAATTTGATCAAACTTTTCGATGGTAACATTAGAGCCATGAGAAATGAAGAAAAGAGACTTGGTCATGAAATAAGTTCGCTCCCTTTTTTCCTTCAAGTCTTATTTTTTAGAGGGTGCTCAGGCCAGAATTAAAGAAAATCAAGAAAAAATCAAGCTCAATAAACAACTCCCTTACCTCGTCAGTAACATTGTCGAAGTATACTCTCCTTCTTCTCCCCTCTTATAATCTTTTCTAGGTCTTGGACGTCGAACCTGATGAGGGAGATGCCGAAGATACTCCTTCTGCTCCTGTTCAACGCACTGAAAAGGCTGTTGTCGTCAAAACCTCCACCAGACAGGTCCGTATTTTGCATATTTCTTTTATCAACCCTCAAAATAGACCATTTTCTTGCCTATTCCCGGTCTTGTTGATGTTGCCGAACTTAAACCATCTGATTTGGTCGGTGTAAATAAGGATAGTTTCCTCGTCCTTGAGAAGCTTCCCGCTGAATATGACTCCAGAGTTAAGGCAATGGAAGTTGATGAAAGACCCACTGAAGAATTCACTGATATCGGTGGTCTTGAAAAACAAATCGAAGAACTTAGAGAAGCTATCGTCTTGCCCATTGTCCATAAAGATAAGTTCAAGAATCTTGGTATTAGACCTCCCAAGGGTGTTTTGATGCATGGACCTCCTGGTGTCGGTAAGACTATGATGGCGAGAGCTTGCGCTGCTCAAACTAGTGCTACTTTCTTAAAATTGGCTGGACCTCAACTCGTCCAAGTAAAGAAAGCTTTTTGATCAGGAAAAGTAATAAGAAATAGATGTTTATCGGTGATGGTGCCAAGATCGTCAGAGATGCCTTTGCTTTGGCTAAGGAAAAAGCTCCCGCTGTCATCTTCATTGATGAGTTGGATGCTATTGGTACAAAGAGGTATAAGATTTTATGTGAAAATTCCAATTGACCTGTTCTCAATAGATTCGATTCTGATACATCAGGTGATAGAGAAGTACAAAGAACCATGTTGGAATTGTTGAATCAATTGGACGGTTTCAGTTCTGCTGAAGATATAAAGATTATTGCTGCCACCAATAGACCTGATATCTTGGATCCCGCTCTTTTGAGATCTGGTCGTCTCGATAGAAAAATCGAATTCCCCTTGCCCAATGAAGAAGCCAGAAGCCAAATCATGAAGATTCACTCTAGAAAAATGAATGTCAGCAAAAAAGGTACGTGGTATTTTTCATGATCACATTATTCATCCCTCAATTCTAGATGTAAACTTCCAAGAACTTGCTAGATCTACTGATGAATTCAACGGTGCTCAACTCAAGGTAAGAATTTGATTGGAAAATTTATCCTAAGTTCTTCCCAAAAGGCTGTTTGTGTTGAAGCTGGTATGAGTGCTTTAAGAAGAGGTGCCACTTTCCTGAGTAAAATTCTTTATAAATCATTGATCCCTAACCCGTCCCTTAGCTCACGAAGATTTCTTGGAAGGTATTGCTCAAGTCCAAGCTAAGAAGAAGAACGAGCTTGATTACTTCGCATAAAGAGTTAATAATAAACATACTAAAAAAAACAATACAAACCAAATTCCAAAAGATTTTCACAAGAACAAAATCACCAAGGAATCTTGGTCCTTAATCCATTATATAATATAGAAAGTTTAGACAGTTTGTTATGCATATATTACTCAAACTACAATTTATAATATATGTAACCCTCCCCTATAAATACTCCCCCTCTTAAAAAAATTTCCCTTTTGCAAAAAGAATTTCAACTCATTGTTCACATACACACACATTATTAATATTCTTTTGTGGAGTTTTTTTTTAATTAATCAAGTAAGAACTTTCAACTTTTTCACAAAAACAAGGGTTTTTATTCTTTCCCTCAAAATAAAACATGGGTAATCTTCATGAAACTCTCAAAGGTCAAACCAATTTTGGCACCAATGACAAAGAAATCCAAGACATGATGAAAAATAAAACTTCAGACATCTTTAGTGAACTTGATAACCCTGAATATTTCAGAGCTCCTGAAAATACTATCCTCGGCCAATTATTCAGCTGTAACGTATCTTATCCCTTCTCTCTTTGATCTTTTTATAGGGTCACTTCCCGAGGTCAAAGTGGTCTATGATAAATATCGGCGTTACACGTACTTCCCGCTAATGGATCGGACGATGTTTTGTAAAGTCATGCCATTTTCCAAAAGAAATTCCAGCTATCTCTTTGAAATCCTCACTAAGCAGGGAAATCGTACCACGTCTATTGAATAGAACCTTGTCTAATCTCAAACAATAGCTCAATATTTGCCATTTTTCGAACTTCTCTGCATTTTAATCCTTACAGCATATAGCAATTCAAGGAATAAACTCAAAAGTAACCTACGATATCCTGAAGAAACTCACCCTTTTATCATAGTGCTGTTCAACATATTTGATGTTGTGGGAAATGGAAGCCTTGCTTTCCCTCAATGGCATATTTTTGTCATCTCATTTATTCAAGCTTATTGTCGACTTGTCGATAAACCTTTCCCTAAACGTTCTAAACTTGAAAGAGTCGCTAAACTTGTAAGAATTTTGCTGATTTACCCTCCTTACACATGACTTAGATTTTTGTTAAAATTGATGTTGCACCTTATAATAATGCTCTTGATCATACCGAGTATAATTTCATTCAAGACTTCCTTCCTAACACTAAGACAGAATATTGGATTGGGTTGAAGGAACACCGCATTTGGTTGGTTTATTTACGCGATTTGGTAACATTTTCAAAAAAATAACATCAAGGTTTAATTCGTCCCTCATAGAGTCCTCTTTTACAATCCGAGAAAAACCCACTATTTTCTTCTCAAACAAACGTTATAATGATAAACAAGTTGATGAAATTACCACTGCATTATTGAATTATGGAACGACTGGAGAAGAATCTGCTGCTAAAATCCAAGAAATGATCCAAAAATCTGCTCGTCCTGATGTCTATCATAAAACCAAAATATACCAAGATTCTCGCAATAGCATTGAATCGAGAAATAGCTCTGTAGAATCTGACCGAGGTGCCAGCAATAATGCCCCAAGAACCAACGCTCGCTCTCCCTCTTCCAATTTCAAACAATTCGAATTCCTCACTGAAACAAAATCTCCCAAAGTAATCCATTCAAACTGAACTTTTTATTGAAAAACTGTGTATAGACAAGTAAATTTAAGGTCAGAAAGGCCACCTTTGCAGAGAAAGATGATCCCAAAGCTTTCCTTTCAACGGCACAAAGCCCGATTTCAGCAAGAAATCTCCATCATTCTGTCAAAACGCCAAAAACAGCAACACAGCTAATGTCAAAAACAGTGACTTTGCCGAGTATAAAGACATATAAAGGACAATTCAATCCTGAGCTTGTCCAAAAAAGAAAGGAACTTATGGCAAAATCCCGTGCTCTTGTTAAAAGAAATGTTATTATTACAAGTGGGAGATCATTCACAAGAAGTGATATTCTGAACCTTAGATATTATTTCAATGCTATTGCTGATGGTGATGATGTCATGACTCTCAAAGGTATGCTTATTTATTGAGTTTTACCATCTTAAAAAAACCAGATTTTGTTCGATCGTTTGCAAAGAACGCAAGTTTACAAAAGGTCTCAGCGAGTTTATTCAATTTCTTGGATGATAAAGGCAAAGGGTATATTACTTTCCCAGAATTGGTGAAGAAATTATATCCTGGCATGAAAGCTGACCAGTTGAAACTTGCTTTAGAATGGGCAATGGAAGAAGAGAACCTTGAAAAAACTCAAGGTCAACGAAAATACCTTGAAGAAACCAATAAACAAAAGAAAGGAACTGCTTCTAGTTCTGATAAAATGAAAAAGAATCCTGTGCCTAAAGAGGGTATCAAGAAGCTTAAATACATGTTTGACATGTATGATGATGAGCATAAAGGCTGTAAAATATTGATTTTTTAAAGAGAAATTAATTGATTTTTTTTAGATGTATCGTTGGATAATTTGAAGGCTCATTTAGGATCGATCTATAGCAATCAAGAGTTGGAGGAAACGTTCAAAGATTTGGATAAAGATCAAGATGGAAAACTCAATTTGAAGGAGTTTATTGACATGATCTTGCCTAATGACTTTTACATTGAACCTAAACTTTTAAATGATCCTAAGTTATTATAAATTCATTGGTATCTTTTTGTTTTTTTAATATTAATTCTGTGTTTTATGTTGCATTGTGTTGTATATTCTTTTAAAGAAGAGACTTTTATCAAGAGATTGAGATTTTTTCAATGAAATTATATATATTTATGTTTATATAAATTAAATAGATATTGAAAACTATAAAATAATAATAACAACAATAATAATTAACAGAATTTATTGCAATTTGACAAGGTCTCAATAAGCAAGATCGAGTCTTCTCACTCCAATGTCAAATGTCTCTATTAGAGATTTCTAATGAAGAAGAAGAAGATTGATGACTGGAGTCTTTAGTTTGGATAAAGACAGTGAAAAGGACGAGGAAGAGAGCGACAATAATGATGACAAAGTTCATTATACGAGTCACTTTGAGACTACCTCTAGCTTCATTGAGTTTTGTAACATTTTGCAGTAGATCTGAAAGCATTTTTTGTTGGACTTCTTGGCTGGGAAAATGAGTCTGATGTTCCTTTATATTGGTAAATCTCTTTGCTTTTTCTCCCAATTTCTCTCCTTCTGGAAAACTTCCATAAAAATTATTGTTTATGTAATAGTTATTTGTCGTGATTGCTGTATTGTTGGTGTTGTTGGAAGTCAAAAATGCTGGGTTATTTCCCAAAAATGATGGTTCCTTTGGCGACTCCTCAGTTGGTTTCTCTTTCTTGATTTTATGATCAGTCTTTGGAGTCTGGAGCATAGCGCTTCTTTTTCCACACAGTAACAAGACTATAAAGATCAAGAGAGATCCCCGATGATTTCTATACACAAATTTCTTAGTTCTTCTAAACTTTGATGCTGCAATCTCTCAAATTCTCTCCTTATCAATGAATCACTTGCTTCCAACCTAGGGGTTTTAATGAAATTCCTATGAGATATATACCCATATTTTTCGGCTGCTTTCTTGAAATATGGAGTTGGCTTCTCCAAATTCAATGATGAAAATTTCTCTATCCTCTTCTTTGCATCCTGCAATAAACACTTTACTCTCCGATTATCAAATAATTCTTTACTTTGGCTTTCTTTAATGTTTCTCGAACTTCTTTTGCTTGGTCAAATTGCCCAACTTTCTCGAAAAATGTCAACACTTCAGTCCCTTTCTCTTCCATAAACCTAAAGAAAAATCACATTTCTCTCTCACAATTTCTTATTATACTTTTCTAGATCTGCAACGCCTTCAGGTGGTGGCCGATAAGGATCCACTTCAAAACACAATAAATAATCCAAGCATTTCTCTTCAACATCTTGGTTTGCATATAAAAGCTCTTGAACTCGATCAGATTTGCTTTTTGTAAACACTTGCTGTTGTTCATTTTTTGACGTCCGTTCAACGACTGCTTTGGGGCTAGTATTATTATTCTCTTCAGAAGCATCGGGCTTTGATGATTTCTTCTGATTAAACATCCCTTTAAACTGATTATTCCCAACCAGTTTTGTGATTTCAGCCTTTATTTTCGTCATCAATTGCACAATATTCGCATCATTTGGGGATAAAGACACTGCCAACTTCAAGTTCTCATAAGCGCTTGAATAATCCTCATACTTCACTTCTGGAAGACTTGTTATCGCTTTAGCTCTTCTATATCTATAAATGCGTTAGGAGTTTAACATCTCAATCTGAATACAATGCTTTTGTTTGTTTAGGATCGAGAATTAAAGCTTCATCGCAAGCAGCTTTAGCGTTTTCAAAGTCATTTAATTTCAGATAAACAGCAGCCAGGTTATTGTACAGCACCACCTTCAGATTTCTCACTTGGACTCTTTCATCTTCTTTCTCACCTTCAAAATCCACATGTTCATATCTTTGGCCATCTTTTTATTCACAAATAAACATTAAAATCCTAAAAGAATTCTTTTACTTTTCGATTCCAAGTCATTAGCCTTCAACAGTACGTATCTGAATATTGAAAGTCCCTGGAAATAATCAAGATAAAGATGACTTTTTCGGTTACCTGCTCATATTCCAGACAAGCTTCTCGAGTCCTTTCTTCTTTGAACAAAGCATTTCCTCGAGTTTTCAAAAGATCAGCCACGATCAAACGTTGTTGGAAGCCTTGACGGCGAACGTTTTCGTATTTCTGTAGGAAGGAAAGTCCAGCTTGAAGGAAACGAGGTAAAGGTTGGTTCTCGCTGGGAGAGTTTGACTGAGTATGAAAGGTATCGGATCTTTTGGAGTGTGCTTGCATGCTGATTTAATTGGATAGCAAATTTAATATTATGAAGGTAAGTTTAAGAAATTAAATTGTTTGCCTTTTTGAATAATTACCCGTAAATTTTAGAATTCAAAAGAGATGATGTCAGTGGTATAATAGGCATATTGAATTGATTCAACTCGAATTGTTTGATTTTTGATGACCTCATTGAACTGGCAAGTAATGTCAGCGAATAAAATTCAATAAATAAATTCTTTATTTGGAAAATTTTATCAGCAGTAATGTTAGTTTATAAAAAATTTTGCAAAGAAAGTTTTTCTGAAAAACTCGACTTTGATGAAGCGTTGCAAAAAGATTGTTTTGTTATGAACTTTGTTTGGAAAGGGAGAGATTGAGATGATCTTTGCAGAAAGAAACTACGGCT
>Ga0182738_1007723_pt1 | contig 10844 bp, 9 predicted proteins | sample eDN5th30CBELigMG_FD_128876 | JGI IMG/M metagenome (GOLD analysis project Ga0182738, IMG submission 128876) | Enriched Miracle-Growth compost microbial communities from Emeryville, California, USA - eDNA 5th pass 30_C BE-Lig MG (version 2)... ... | reverse complement strand
GAACTCCGGAGCGCGAAATGGTCATCGGTACGCGTTGTTACGCGCTCCGATGACCATTTCGCGCTCTGATCCTCAGGTGAACGGGACCCCGCCGGTGACGGCGATGGTCTCCCCGGTGATGTAGCTCGACTCCTGGGAGGCGAGGAAGACGTAGGCCGGGGCGAGTTCGGCGGGTTGGCCGGGGCGACCGAGCGGGGTGTCCTTGCCGAACTGCTCGTACGCGTCCTTCGGCATGGTCGCGGGAATGAGGGGTGTCCAGATCGGGCCGGGTGCAACCGCATTGACGCGGATGCCCTTGCCCGCCACGTCGGAGGCGAGGCCCTTGGTGAAGTCGACGATGCCGGCCTTCGTGGTTGCGTAGTCGAGCAGACCCGGCGACGGGCTCACCGCCTGGATCGAGGTGGTGTTGACGATCGTCGAACCCGGCGCCATCGCGGCGACCGCGTACTTCGACAGCCAGAACAGGGCGTAGAGGTTCGTCTTCATCACGCGGTCGAACTGCTCGGTGGAGATGTCGCCGATGCCGCCGGGCTCGAGGTGCTGATAGGCGGCGTTGTTGACGAGGATGTCGATGCCGCCGAGTTCGGACACCGTCGTGTCGATCAATCGCCGGCAGAACTCCTCCACTCGGATGTCGCCGGGCATGCGCACCGCGCGGCGTCCCGCCTGTTCGACGAGTTCGGCGGTCCGCTTGCCGTCCTCGTCCTCCTCATCGAGATAGGCCAGGATGACGTCGGCGCCCTCCCGCGCGAAGGCGACCGCGACCGCCCGTCCGATACCGGAATCACCGCCGGTGATCAGGGCGCGACGACCTTCGAGTCGTCCGCTCCCCCGGTACGTCGCCTCCCCGTGGTCCGGGGCGGAGAGCAGATCGGCGGTCGCGCCGGGGTAGGCGATCTCCGGTTGCTCCTCGAGCGGTGGAACCGGGTGCTGCTCCCCCGGGTGCTGCATGCGGTACTGGTCCTGGTCCGGCATTCTCGCCCTCCCTCGATCGGGTTCGTAAGGGGCGGTACCCGGTGCACCGCGGCGCCACACCGGCACCGGTCCCGGGGGATGTCGGAGCATCATTGCAGGTGGACGACATGAGCGAGGTCACATCGACCTCCGGCGCATAATGGCCACCCATGTGTCGGAACGGAGAGGTCGAGGCATGAGCGCGGACGGTACGAGCGCAGACCTGTCGGCCTATCGGAACGACTTCGCCCGGATCGAGAAGAAGGTCGCCGGGGAGTTCGACGCCGGTCGCCGCGGACGGGTCCTGGCGATCTGCGTCGTCGTCCTGACGGTGTGCATGTTGCTTCCACAGACGTCGTCGGCATGGTCGTGGACGGTCTTCGGCAGTTGGTTCGGCGACACCGCGCCCGTAGCGGTGCCGCTGCGGATCTTCGCGGTCCTGGCCCTGGTGTTCGGGGTGGTGATCTCGACGCTGGCGTTGTGGCTGCGACGGTGGAAGCTGGCGTCGCTCGCGATGCTCGGCTCGGGGCTGTCGTCGTTCTTCGGGCTGTTGGCGTACTGGTCGCAGGCGGGGATGATCACGAACGCTCCGCATCATCCGACCGTGGCGTTGATCGCCGAATGGCTGGTGATGATCGTGATGACGTCGCAGTGGTTGCCGATCGTGCTGAGCCGGTCGCCCACGGACGTCCCGCCCCGGCCGCATCCGCTGCGGACCGGTCGACGGTAGGTCAGCGCTCGACGAGCGAGCCCATCTTCTTCGCCAGGAACTCGATGCTGCGACGCGGCACGAGCCGGGCGAGCAGGTCGAGCATCATCGCGTCCTTGCCGATGCACACCCGGAAGGTGCCCTTCTCGATCGCGTCGGCGATCCTGTGTGCGGCCTCGGCGGACGAGGTGATCCTGACGGAGGCATCGGTGTTGCGTCCCGGGATCGCGGCACCGGAGTTCTCGGCGATGCCGGTGCGGACGGCGCCGGGGAACACCAGCGTCACCGCGACCTTCGTCGTGCGCAGTTCGGCGTACAGGCCCTCGGTGAGCAGCTTGACCGCCGCCTTGCTCGCGCCGTAGACCGACTGGCCCGGCACCGGCACGAAGGCACCCATGCTCGACACGTTGAGCAGGCTCGCCTCGGGACGGCTCAGCAGCTCGGGGAGGAACGCCTTGCACATATGGACGACGCCCCAGTAGTTGACGTCGAGCACCTTGTTCATCTCGTCGTACGGCAGGTCTGCGAACGGGACGAACTTCTGGATGATGCCGGCGACGTTGGCGACCCCGTCGACCCGCCCGTGTGCTGCGGTCACCTCGCCCACCAGGGCTTCGACGGCGGCGCGATCGGAAACGTCGACCGTGTGGGTGGTCAGACGGTCGTCGTACGCGACCGCCAGGGCACGGGTGCCGTCGAGAGCCTCGGCGCGGAGGTCGACCGCCGCGACCCGCGCCCCACGCACGAGGAGTTCGAGGACGACGTCGCGTCCGATCCCGTTGCCTCCACCGGTGACGACGAAAACCCTGTCACGGATCTGCATGCTGCCTCCTCGTGTCGTTGGGTCCAGTCAATCCGGTCCGGCGACCCGACGCCACCCGAAGTGTGCGCGTGCACGTCTGCGGGTATCCGCCCGGACACGAGTCGGCCCAGCGTACGGAGGTAGAAGTGACGACGTCGAAGAAGAAGGACGACGAGGTGCGCAAGGACCCGCCGGGTCCGGTCGATCACGGTCGCAACGGCGGTATGGCGACCCGGGAGAACGCCCCCGAGGTGGTCGAGCGTTCGGACGACGACGAGAAGTGACCCGATCCGGACGATGTGAACGGCCACGAGGCCACCGATCGGGCCGATAGGTTGAGTACATGCAGTTCGCCGGACCGGCCGAACAGTACAACCGCTTCATGGGCCGCTACGCAGCGACGCTCGCGCCCGCCCTGGCGGACGCGGGTGGGGTGAGGGGCGGGCATCGGGTCTGCGACGTGGGATGCGGACCGGGTGGGCTCACCCGTGAACTGGTCGCCCGGGTCGGTGCAGCGAACGTCGCAGCGATCGATCCCGCTCCCCAGTTCGCGGCGGCGTGCCGGCAGATCGCACCGGAGATCGACGTCCGCGTCGGGGTGGCCGAGAACCTGCCGTGGCCGGACGGAACGTTCGACGTCACCCTGGCATCGTTGGTTCTCGGATTCATGAACGATCCCGAACTGGGTGTGCGGGAGATGGTGCGGGTGACCCGTCCGGGCGGCACCGTCGCCGCGTGCATGTGGGACACCACGGCCGGCGGGATGACGATGCTCCGCGTCTTCTGGACCGCAGTGGGAACGGTCGAGCCCGGCACTCCGGGTGAGAGGACACTGCCCGGTACCAGCGAAGGCGACATCGCCGACCGGTTTCGGCGGGCGGGTCTGCACGAGGTGGTCGGCGGCGCCCTGTCCGCGCGCGCCGATTACGCCGATTTCTCCGACTTCTGGGAACCCTTCACGTTCGGTGTGGGACCGGCCGGTCGGCACCTGGTCTCGATGTCCGAAAGGCACCGCGTCGCAGTGCGTGATGCCTGCCGTGCTGCTCTTCCGTCCGGACCGTTCTCGCTCGACGCCCGCGCCTGGTATGCGCGGGGAACGGTTCCGGACGAACGGAACTCACCCTCGCCGCAGTAAATAGGTGTCCATCACCCAGCCGCGGGCCTGCTTGGCCCGCGCACGGGCCTCACGGATCGCGGGAAGCACCTCGGCAAGCTTGCCCGCGACGAGTTCTTCGTCGTCGGTTCCCAGATTCGCACCCCACCACATGCTCCACGTCCCGTCGAGGTCGGCGCAGGCAAGGCCGCCGTCGAGCATCACCACGATGTTCGACGCACCCTCTGCGACGTCCCGAAGCAACCGACGACCGGTCGTCACGGTGATCGGCCCGCCGATGGTGTTGAGCACGAGACGATGTCGGGCCGCGAGCAGTTGCACGCTGCTGATACCGGGAACGACGTCGTAGTCGAACCACACCCTCCCGCGTTCGAGGATGCGTTCGACGACGCGGATCGTGCTGTCGTACAAGCTCGGATCCCCCCAGACCAGGAAGCCGACCGTCTCGTCCTCCCGAACCTGTTCGAGCAGAACGGTCTCGTATGCCTCGGCGCGGGCGGCGTGCCAGTCGCGCACCTCGTCTCCGTAGCGCTCCGGGTTCCGGTCGCGGGGCGGGTCGGGCACCACGACCATCCGATAGGAACCGGAAGTGTGACGGCGCAGGATCTCTTCGCGGACCGCCACGAGATCGTCCACGCCCCGCTTCTTGTCGGGCACAAGGAAGACGTCGACGCTCTCGAGGGCGCGCACCGCCGCCACCGTGAGATCGTCCGGTCCCCCGGGGCCGATCCCGATGAGCCGAACCCTCACCCCCGGTCCTCGAGATCGCCCTCGACGTCGAGATAGGCCTGCTGCAGTCTGTTCATCGTCTCCGGATCGGGCTCGGACCACAGCCCGCGATCGGCCGCCTCGGTGAGCCGTTCGACGATCCCGCGCAGCGCCCACGGATTCGCTTCGCGGAGGAACTGCTGGTTCTCCGGGTCGAGCGCATAGTTCTGTGCGAGCGACTCGTACATCCAGTCCTCGACCACACCGGCAGTGGCGTCGTAGCCGAACAGGTAGTCGACGGTCGCGGCGAGTTCGAATGCGCCCTTGTAGCCGTGCCGGCGCATCGCACCGATCCACCGCGGGTTGACGACCCGAGCGCGGAAGACCCGTGCGGTCTCCTCCGCCAGTGAGCGGGTGCGCACCGCATCGGGGGTGGTGGAATCGCCGATGTATGCCTTCGGGTCGGTGCCCGTCAGCGCCCGCACCGTTGCGACCATGCCGCCGTGGTACTGGAAGTAGTCGTCGGAGTCGGCGATGTCGTGTTCGCGGGTGTCGGTGTTCTTCGCCGCCACCGCGATCCGTCGATAGTTCGCACGCATGTCGTCGGCGGCCGGAACACCGTGCAGCCCACGCCCGTAGGCGAATCCGCCCCAGGCCGTGTAGACCTCGGCGAGATCGGCGTCGGTACGCCAGTTGCCTGAGTCGATGAGTTGCAGGATGCCGGCACCGTACGAGCCGGGCTTCGATCCGAAGATGCGCCGTACCGCACGGTCGGCGTCGCCGTGTTCGGCTTCGTCCCGCCGAGCGTGGGCTCGCACGTAGTTCTGCTCGTCGGGTTCGTCGAGGGCGGCGACCATGCGGATCGCGTCGTCGAGCATCCCGATGACGTGTGGGAACGCGTCCCGGAAGAAGCCGGAGATCCGGACCGTGACGTCGATGCGGGGCCGGCCGAGTTCCTCGAGCGGGATCACGGTCAGTTCGCGCACCCGACGCGACTCGGCGTCCCATTCCGGCCGCACACCGATGAGTGCGAGCACTTCGGCGATGTCGTCGCCGGCGGTGCGCATCGCCGAGGTCCCCCACACCGACAGGCCGACCGACTGCGGGTACTCCCCCGTGTCGGCGAGATACCGCCCGATCAGATTGTCCGCCAACGCGACACCGGTGTCGTAGGCGAGCCGGCTCGGGACGGCTTTCGGGTCGACGGTGTAGAAGTTGCGCCCGGTCGGCAGCACGTTGACCAGGCCGCGCAAGGGTGAGCCGGACGGACCGGCCGGGACGTATCCACCATCGAGTGCGTGCAGCACCGCGTCGAGTTCGACCCTTGTGCCCGCGAGGCGGGGAACCACTTCGTCGGCAGCGAAGGTGAGCACCCTCGCGACCTCGGAATCAGGATGGCCGAGCACGGTTTCGACGATGCGTGCAGATGACCCGGCGTGCCAACCGTCGTCCTCCATGGCCTCCACGAGCGACCGCGCGACGCTCTCGACGGCATCGACCTCCTTCGACGGAGCATCGGACTTCAGCCCGAGTGCGGTGCGCAGACCCGGGACGGCGTTGCTCCTGCCGCCCCACACCTGCGCGGCCCGCAGTATCGACAACACGAGATTCACTCGCGCCTCGCCGGTCGGCGCGTCGCCGAGGACGTGCAGGCCGTCGCGGATCTGCGCGTCCTTGACCTCGCACAACCATCCGTCGACGTGCAACAGGAAGTCGTCGAATTCGGCGTCGTGCGGGCGGTCGTCGAGTCCGAGATCGTGGTCCAGCTTCGCCGCCTGGATGAGCGTCCAGATCTGCGCCCGGATCGCGGGCAGTTTCGCCGGATCCATCGCGGCGATGTTCGAGTACTCGTCGAGCAGCTGTTCGAGACGAGCGATGTCGCCGTAGGATTCGGCGCGCGCCATGGGCGGGATGAGGTGGTCGACGATCGTCGCGTGCGCTCGGCGTTTGGCCTGCGCCCCTTCGCCCGGATCGTTGACGAGGAACGGGTAGATCAGCGGCAGGTTACCGATCGCGGCGTCGGTCGCGCAGGCGGCGGACAGACCCGCGTTCTTGCCCGGCAGCCACTCCATCGACCCGTGTTTGCCGAGATGCACCACGGCGTCGGCACCGAAGCCGTGCTCGACCCACTTGTAGGCGGCGAGGTAGTGGTGCGAGGGTGCCATGTCGGGATCGTGGTAGATCGCCACCGGATTCTCGCCGAATCCGCGGGGCGGCTGGATCATAAGCACCACGTTGCCGGCTTGCAGGGTCGCCAGCACGATGGCGTCACCGTCGACGAACAACCGTCCCGGTGCCGGTCCCCACGCTTCGATCATGGCGTCGGTGAGCTCGGCCGGTAGACCGTCGGTCCACCGAAGGTAGTCGGAGGTGCTCACCCGCACCGGATTTCCGGCGAGTTGCTCGGCGGTGAGCCATTCCTCGTCCTGCCCGCCGGCATCGATCAGGGCGTGGATGAGGGCGTTTCCGGCCTCGGTGTCGTCCTCGACGTCCATGCCGGGGAAGCCGTCTCCCAGGTCGTATCCGGCATCGCGCAGCGCGCGCAGCATCCGGATCGCCGATACCGGCGTGTCGAGGCCGACGGCATTGCCGACACGGGAATGCTTGGTCGGATAGGCGGACAACATGACCGCGATCCGGCGCTGTGCCGGAGGTACATGCCGTAATCGTGCGTGCGACACCGCGATACCGGCGACACGTCGACACCGTTCCGGGTCGGTGACGTAGCGGGGCAGGCCGTCGGTGTCGAGTTCCTTGAACGAGAACGGCACCGTGATGATGCGCCCGTCGAATTCGGGGACGGCGATCTGCGTGGCCGAATCGAGCGGTGACACACCGTCGTCCGATTCCGCCCAGTCGTCGCGACTCCACGTCAGGCACAGGGCCTGCAGGATCGGGATGTCGAGCGCGGCGAGCGCTCCGACGTCCCACGCCTCGTCCTCACCTCCCGCGCTCACGGTCGCGGGTCGAGTGCCACCGGCCGCCAGCACCGTCACGACCAGCGCGTCGAGGGTACCGAGTTCGGCGAGCAGGTCGTCGGGCGCACCGCGCAGCGACGCGCAGTGGATCACCACGCCACGAGCCGTGCCGGTCGCGTCGATCGCGTCGGCGAGGTCGTGTGCGAACTGGACGTTTCCGCTGGTGTGGTGGGCTCGGTAGAACAACACGCCGACGCGCGGCAACCGCGCGCCGCCGGACGATTCGGGACGGTCGAGCACACCCCATTCGGGCAGCTCGGCGGGCGGTTCGAAACCGTCACCACCGAGCAACACGGTGTCGTTCAGAAAGGCGTGGAGCTGCCCGAGATTGGCCGGGCCGCCGTGTGCGAGATAGCGATGCGCTTCGGCAGCAATGCCGATCGGCACCGTCGAATGCTCCATGAGCTCGGCGTCCGGGGTCTGTTCGCCGCCGAGGACGATCACCGGGACACCCGCGGCGAGCACGGTGTCGAGCCCCGATCGCCAGCTGCGGGCGGAACCCAGGATCCGCACCACGACCAGGTCGGATCCGTCGAGCAGAGCGGGCAGTTCCGTGGACACGTCGAGGCGCGACGGGTTGCCGAGCACCCAGTCGGCACCGCTCGACCGCGCCGACAGCAGGTCGGTGTCGGACGTCGACAACAAAGTCAGGCGCGTCACGACGCAACCCGAAAACACAGGCGTACAGCCATGCTCAGTCTCCAAAACCCTCGTGGACCTCACGTGCCGTGGCCGGTCTCCTGGCTGACGGGTCGTCGCTGCTCCACCGACCTTCCCGGATTCCTCCAGTGGCCTCCGAACCGGCGGACCGGTACGGACGAGGGCGAGCAACTATCCGCTCACAGTGGCGAGGGCCGCGCCGGTTTCCCACCGGCTTCCCGAGCACCACGGCAAACCGAGAGTAGCGCACCTGTCCGGAAAGGTGTGCAACCATGTGCGTCCGTGGATGCTCTGCCACCCTCTCGCCCTCCCGATCGGTGCCCCGGAATCCTTCGCCCGCATGTCGCGGCGGACGGCGCGCTGGTGCGGCTTCGCGTGCCCGGAGGGCAGGTACCCGACGGGGCGCTCCGAGCACTGTCGGACGCGGCCATCGCCTACGCCGATGGCGACGTGCACCTCACGTCGCGGGGAAACCTGCAGCTCAGAGGCATCGGACTCGACGAGTGCGGTGCCGTCCCCGCCGGACTGGCCGAAGTCGTCACGGCGGCCGGACTGCTGCCGTCGGCGAGCCACGAACGGGTGCGGAACATCGTCGCCTCGCCGCTGACGGGACTCGCCGGTGGACTCACCGACGTCCGGCCTCTCGTCCGCGAACTCGACGCCGGACTGTGCGCCGATCCGGTCCTCGCCGACCTGCCCGGCCGGTTCCTGTTCGGCCTCGACGACGGCCGTGGCGACATCGCGGCGCTGCGGTGCGATCTCACCGCCGTCGCGCTCGACGACGGGACCGCGCGGATCGTCGTGGGTGGACTCGCCGGCCCTACGGTACGGCTCACGCAGGTCCCGGAGACGCTCCTGCGCCGGGCCCGCCGCTTCGTCGAGATTCGCGAGTCGGTGTGGCACGTGCGTCAACTTCCGCGTGCGGGAGCGGAACTCGGCGGTACCGTTTCCGCTCCGCGGCCACCGGTCTTCACCATGCCGTACGGCACGATCGGCGACGCGGTGTCGGTGATGGTGCCGCTGGGGATTCTCACCCCCACCATGGTCGCTGCATTGCCCGATAGCGGTGTGGTCGTCACGCCCTGGCGCGGCCTGATACTTCCGTCCGGATCGAATCTCGTCGCGCTGCGCGAGACCGGTTTCGAGACGATCCCCGATTCACCGTGGCAGCGGGTGACCGCGTGCACGGGAGCGCCCGGGTGTAGCCTCGCCGGAGGTGACACCCGAGCGCTGGCTCGCCGGATCGTCGCCGGAGATACCACCGATTCCCGAATTCACGTCGCCGGATGCGAACGCGCCTGCGGCGCACCGCACTCGCCTCACCGCCTCGTTTTCGCCAGGAGCACCCCGTGACCCTTCGACCTCCCCCGCGTCGGTACGACTACGTCACCGATGGCGCCGAGATCTACGTCCGGTCGTTCGCGACGATCCGCGCCGAGTCGGAGCTGTCCGCGATTCCTGCGAGTGCGGAGAAGGTCGCGGTCCGGATGATCCATGCAAGCGGGCAGACCGATCTGGCACGAGATCTCGTGATCCACTCCGATCTTGTTCCGTCCGCCCGCACTGCTCTGAACGCAGGTGCTCCGATCCTCACCGACGCGAACATGGTGGCCTCCGGGGTCACCCGTACGCGCCTGCCCGCGGGCAACGACGTGGTGTGCCTGCTCGCCGACCCACGTGTCCCCGAACTCGCCGAGCGGTGGGGCACGACCCGCTCCGCAGCGGCGGTGTCGTTGTGGGCCAACCGCCTCGAAGGCTCCGTCGTCGCGATAGGCAATGCCCCGACGGCCCTGTTCCATCTGCTCGAGATGCTCGACGACGGCGCCCCGCGACCGGCCGCGATCGTCGGTGTTCCCGTCGGGTTCATCGGCGCCGCGGAGTCGAAGGAGGCGCTGCTCGACCATCCGCTGCAGATCCCCCATCTGGTGGTGCGGGGGCGCCGCGGCGGGTCGGCGATGGCGTCGTCCGCGATCAATGCACTTGCCCAGGAGAAGGAATGAGCGACACGATGCCAGGCAGGTTCTACGGCGTGGGCCTCGGTCCCGGTGATCCCGAACTCATCACACGCAAGGCCGCGCGGCTGATCGCCGAGGCCGACGTGCTCGCCTACTACTCCGGTACGCACGGCCGCTCCATCGCCCGATCGATCGCCGCCGATCTGATCCCGGACGGCGTGATCGAGGAACTGCTGGTGTACCCGGTGACGACGGGCACCACCGATCACCCGGGCGGCTACGACGGTGCGATCGCCGATTTCTACGACGAGTCCGCCGCCCGGCTGGCCGTCCACCTCGACGCGGGACGCACCGTCGTCGTGCTCTGCGAAGGCGACCCCCTGTTCTACGGCTCGTACATGTACCTGCACGACCGCCTCGCTCCGCGATACCCGACGGAAGTGGTGCCGGGCGTGACGTCGGTGTCCGCCGCATCTGCTGCGGCCGCCGAACCGATGGTGCGCCGCACCGATGTCCTCACCATCCTGCCCGGCACGTTGCCCGCCCCGGAACTCGCACGGCGGCTCGCCGACACCGACGGCGCGGCGATCATGAAGCTGGGCAGGACGTTTCCCGCCGTCCGGGAAGCTCTCGCCCAGTCCGGTCGCCTCGACGACGCCGTCTACGTCGAACGCGCGTCGATGGATCGGCAACGCATCCTCCCGGTCGCCGAGGTCGATGCCGACGCGGTGCCGTACTTCTCGGTGATCCTCACCGCTGGTGACCGCTCGCCGAGGAATCGGACGGTCGCCGACCGATCACGGCCGTCCGTCTCGGCCGAGGCGACACACCCGGACGCGAACGAATTGCTCGTCGTCGGGTTGGGCCCGGCGGACGAGAAATGGTTGACCCCCGAGGCCGCCGACGCACTCGCACAGGTCGATCACGTCGTCGGATACGGACCGTATGTCGATCGCGTCCCGGT
>Ga0182738_1007722_pt1 | contig 10844 bp, 4 predicted proteins | sample eDN5th30CBELigMG_FD_128876 | JGI IMG/M metagenome (GOLD analysis project Ga0182738, IMG submission 128876) | Enriched Miracle-Growth compost microbial communities from Emeryville, California, USA - eDNA 5th pass 30_C BE-Lig MG (version 2)... ... | reverse complement strand
TCCTTCATATATTGATCCATTGTCATATTTCAAAACTCCTTTTCCGTGAAAAAGATATCCTTTTGTTTGTCCTTTATAAACCCCTTGCGTTGGGATCACAACTTCCTCAACGTCTTGAAGCACATCATTTCGCCATTGTCCTTTATAAATGTCTCCGTCTGAATCAATCAAAATTCCTTTGCCCTCCCTTTTATTATTCTTCCAAGTGCCTTCATAAAGGTCACCATTTGGACAAATCAAGTGTCCTTTTCCTTCTTTCTTGCCTTTTTTGCAAGACCCTACAAATACATCTCCTCCTGATTTGAAAATGTTGCCTGTTAGCTCGGTCTCAAAGTTCTCTTTTGGCCTTTGTAAATCTGGAAAATTCTTCAAAGTTAGCTCCACAAGGTTCTGTAAAGCCAAGTTTTTTGTTATTGATATTGCGTCAACTCGGCATAAAGGGCATTGGATCGAGCTTTTCAGAAGGTCTAGGACACAAGAACTGCAGAATGTGTGTTGACAAGGGTTCAAGGTCGCGCATTTATTGAAAATTCTCATGCATATTGTACAAGTAAGTTCTTGTTGGAAATCACTGTTCATTTTGGTTAATTTTGTTGCTTCTGGGGTTGAAGGAGACGTTGCAGGTTGTGGGTTCTCTTCTCGGTTTCTTTTGAGCTCATTCTTTGGTTGGAGATTGACCAAACAAAAAACATAATCAAAATTTTGACCTTTGGATTCTTTATCCTTATTGAAAGAGACCTTTTCTCCACCAAATATCTTCTTTTCTTGGGCACTTTCCAGCCAATCATCATCAATTTGGATGGTTGGAGCTGAGAGGTTTGTGATACAGGTTTCTCCAGTGGCTTTCTGATAGATTTCCCATCCGATGTTGGGTTTGTAGTATTGTTCAAGGTCTTTGGGTTGGTTTGAGAGGTGAATATCTTCTTTGTCTGGGCTCAAGGCAACCAGTTTTGCCCATATCTCGTTTGATGGGCTATTATTGTTCATTGGAGAATAATTTTGGGATGTGATTGTGAAGATTCAAAAATTTATTTGGTTCGATTTGAATTAGAGCGTCACCATGCCGCGAATTTTGAATTAAAAGAAGAATATTGTAGAGAAAGAAAAATGGGTTGAAATTAGGAAATCCAATTCTTGAAATATCATTGAGTTAATCTCAATGTGAAGGAGGAAACTTGTCTAAGAGAAATATTCAGACAAGGTTCGATTTTTTCTCAAGACGAAAAGATTTGAACAAAAATTTTTTATCGTACTTTTTTTGTCAGCTTTGTCATCACTATTTCGTCAAACTTTATTACTGAGCCGAAGTTAACAAATGCTTGAAGGAATCGCTTTCAAAAGAATTTTTTTTGAAGTTAGAAGTTTTTAATAATTTTTTTAGAGTTTTTTATTTGGAAAAAAAGGATTTTGGGAAAAAGCTGAAAGATATTCAAACAAAATTTTTTTTCTGAAGAAATTTTTAACTTTGATGTTTCTTAATATTGATAATCGGAAACCTTACAAACAGACGAGACTTGCTATTTTATTTAGATTTTCAAATCAAACAAACAAATCAAGAAGATCCAAATTCTAGTTCTTCTGAGCATCTCCTTGATGTTTTGGCTTATCGGCCTCTTTGCCTTTGTCTTGTTTATCCTCTTCCTGTTCCCCATCTAAGTTCTTCCACTCAGCTTTGTATCTTCTCCCACTTGAATCTGTCATAATGACTTCTCCACTCATCTTTCCTTCTTTCCAAACTCCCTCATATATTCGTTTACCATCTCGAGAAACTTCTTTCCCACTGCCGTGTTGCTTATCATTCTCCCAGGATCCATGATACTGGTCGCCATTTTTATATGTTATGACTCCTTCTCCATACCTCTTGAAACTTCCGACCTGAACTTCTCCTTCATAAATATCTCCATTAGCATAACAGATTTTTCTGATAGACTGAAGTACATCATTTGCCCAGCTCCCCTCATATTGATTTCTATTGGCTAGCGTCAGAACTCCATCTCCTTCCTTTTTATTATCTCTCCATTGACCTTCATATCTCCTTCCATTCAGGTATTTCATTTTCCCATTTCCATTTCTCTTATCTTCTACCCAATCTCCTTCATATTCGTGCCCGTCCTTCCATATATATTTGCCTTTGCCATGGAAACAGTCCTTCTTCCAGGACCCTTCATACCTATCCCCAGCTTTAGAGAGGAAAACACCATCTCCTTCTTTCTCGTCATTTTTCCAGTTCCCCGTGTAAATGTCTCCATTTGAATACCTAAACGTTCCAAAACCGTTCTTCTCACCATCGATGAAATTTCCTTCGTATTCATCGCCATCTGCCCAAGTATATTTGCCCAATCCATTGTAAAGGCCATTCTGAAAAAATCCTTCATATTTGCAACCATTTTTTACTTCATGGACTCCTTCTCCCTCTCTTTTGTCATCTTTCCAGTCGCCTGTGTAAATATCACCATTTGAATCTTTCATTGTACCAAATCCATCTCTTAAACCGTTCTTCCATTCTCCTTCGTACTCAGCTCCATTCCCGTACGAATGTTTTCCAAATCCTTCAATACGATCTTCAACAAAGTTTCCATTATAAATATCCCCATTAGCAAATTTCAAAACCCCTGTTCCATGAGCTTTAAATCCTTCCACTTCTCCTTTATAAATCCCTTTCTTTGGATAACTTATTTCATTAATTTTTTCCATATCATCATTCACCCATACACCTTTATATGTCGCTTTATTTAAAATAGTAAGAACCCCTTTACCTTCTCTTTTGTCATTTTTCCAAGTGCCTTGATACACTTTTACAAAATCTTCCTCCAAATAAATTAGGGTTCCTTTGCCTTCTTTTTTATTCCTTTTGCGAAACCCAATGAACATTCTTCCTTTACTTTTCACAATCTTCCCAAGCAGTTCGTCCTGTTCATTTCCCAGTGTCTCTGTTGATCTTTTCTTCTCTGAAAAATCCTTCAATGTGACCTCCACAAGAGTGCGTAAGGTTGAATTTCTTGTGACCTCAACTGCTTTAATTCCACACACCGGGCATGTAACTGAGGTTATCAGGTGATTAAGGAGACAGCAGCTGCAAAAGGTATGTTGGCAAGGGCTCAAGGTTGTACATTTACGAGGGAGTTTCATGCAAATCAGGCACATGAGTTCTTGTTGGAGACTGTTGCTAACCTTGGTTAATTTCGTTATTTTTGAGTTTGAAGGAATCACTTTTGAGGGCTCCAGAGCTTCTTCTCTATTCCTTTTGCTTGAATTTCTTGAGTTCGAATTCATTGGGTAAAATACATAATCAAAAACTTCGTCTTGACTTTCTTTATCTTTGTTGAAAGAAACCTTTTGCCCACTAAATATCTCTTTTTCGTCATCAACTTCTAGCCAGCTATCATCGATCTTGATTGAAGATTCTGAGTGGTTTGTGATTAAAGTCTCTCCAGTGGATTTCTGGTAGATTTTCCATCCAGAATTCGGTGAAGGAGATTGAGCAGTGTCTTCTTGTTGGTTGGCAATGTGAATATCTTCTTTGTCAGGGTTTAGAGCAATTAATTTTGCCCAGATACAGTTTGATGGATTGTTCATAGGAAGGTAATATTTTTGGATGTTTTTGAGTTCAAAGATTTGTTTAAACTTTATTTAATACGATTTTTCCTGCAGAATTGAGACTTTAGCTAAGAAAATAATGTAGAAAACTAAAATTGTTTAAACGATTATCCAATCATTGGAAGTCATTTGGTTATTTGCTCATTACAGAGGGTAAAACATATGCGTTTTTTTAGACTTGGAAAAAAAATTGTAAATGACTCACAACTGTAAAACAGAAAGTGACGAAGATTGTTGAGAGAAATATTTCCTAAATTTTGCAAATTCGTCGAAAAACTTTTTTGATTTTTTTTTTCATTTTCCACTCCCAATAACATCCATCAAGAAAAATAAAATTTGTATTTCCCCTGACGAAGTCAGTCTCGAGATTTAGTTGATCAGGTTATGGGAGATCGAAACCAAAATTTATCAAATTGAACCCTAAAAATATATGAAGAAAAATTTTTTTTGGTTGAATTACGTGAATTTCTTTAAAATTGTTGACTCTTCAAAAAATTCATCTGGAAAATATCTGAATTGTTTGTCAACATTTTAAAGATATTTTTTTTTTCAAAAAAAGTGATTCAGACAAAGTGATGCCAAATTGATACCAAAAATCTTCAGGCGCCAAATAAATTCATCATAATTTTTCATCTGAGGCATTTGAAAATGATTTTTTTGGATCAAGTTTTCATAAAAATATGGAATTAATTTTTGAGAATTGAATTCACAACATACGCATTTCTCGCTCTAAACTTCATAAACAAGCGAAGAACAAACGTTCAAGAAAACTAAAAATATTCTTCATTCTGACCAAACAACAAAACAATGTAAATCAAGAATTTTATTCATTCATCTCTCTATTTTCTTTCAAAGGATCTTCTTTATTTTCTATTTCTTCTTCTTCTTCACTCAGTTCCTTCCATTCTGCTTTGTATCTCTTGCCATTTACGTTTATTATAGTGGCTTCTCCGAACATTTTTCCTTTTTCCCAGACTCCCTCAAATATATACTTGCCATCTCGACAAATCTCTCTTCCCTTTCCGTGTTGCTTATCATTCAACCAAGTCCCCTCGCACTTATCACCATTTTTGAAGGTTAAGACTCCTTCTCCGTGCTTCTGCATATTTTCAAGTTTAATTCCTCCTTCATAGATATCTCCATTGGTGTAGTAAACTTTTCTCACAGACTGAAGATCGTTCTGCACCCAGGTTCCTTCATATTTATCTCCATTAGCTAAAGTCAGGACTCCATTTCCTTCTCTCCTGTTATTTTTCCATTCACCTGCATAAATTTGCCCATCTGAATATTTCATGGTTCCAGTTCCATTTCGTTCATCCTCTCTCCAATCTCCATCATATTCTTGACCATCTTCCCATCTATATTTGCCTTTTCCATTAAAAGCATCATTCATAAAGAATCCTTCATATCTCTCTCCATTAGGAAAAGTTTTAATTCCAAATCCTTCTTGCTTATTTTCTCTCCATTCGCCTACATACAGACCCCCGTTTGAGTATTTCATAGTTCCATATCCCTTTCTTTTTCCTTTGACCCAATTTCCCTCATACCCTTCTCCATTATTGAAAGTGTATTTCCCAAAGCCCTCTCGATTACCTTCAACAAAGTTTCCATCATATATTTCTCCATTATAAAATTTTAAAACTCCCTTGCCATGCATTAGAAATTTTTCTGTCTCTCCTTTGTAAACTCCTTCATCTGGAATTATAAGTTCGTCAATATTTTGGACAACATCATACAACCACTCACCCTTACATATCTTTCCGTTTGGAAAAGTTAGAGCTCCTTTCCCCTCTTTGTAGTCATTTTTCCAAATACCTTCATAAATGTTACCCTTTGAATAAATGATGTTTCCTTTTCCTTCTCTTTTCCCATTTTGACAAACGCCAATATAAGTCCAATTCGCCCCTTTGACAATTGTGCCTTCTAACTCGTTCTGCTTCTGTTCGACCTCGATTTTGGGCCTTTCCTTTTCGGGAAAATTTTTCAAGGTAACTTCAATGAGATTCTGCAAGGCAAAATTTTTTGAGACCGAGGTGGCTTCTACCCGGCAATTAGGACAGTTAACTGAACTTTGAAGAGATCGAAGAAGGCAAAAACTGCAGAACGTATGTTGGCAAGGGGATAAGGTAGCACATTTATGAATAATCTTTGTACAAATCGAGCAAGCAAGCTCTTGTTCTAACTCGGTGCCAACTTTGGTTAATTTGGTTATTTCTGGGTTTGAAGCAATCGTTTGGGGGTCCTTGCTTTCCTCTCTATTCCTTTTGTTTACATTTTTTGAGTGTGAATTCATTATGATAAATACATAATCAAAATCTCCATCATTATTCTCTTTATCCTTATTAAAAGAGACTGTTTCTCCACTAAATATCTCTTTCTCTTCATTTACTTTCAGCCAATTATCATCTATTTTGATTGGTGATGCAGATAAGTTTCTGATCCAGGCATCTCCAGCGGGCTTTTGATAGATCTGGCATCCAGTCTTGATTTGGCCTTCATATGGCTCCTCTAACGGGCTAAAAAGGAGTATATTCTCTTTGTCAGCATTATTAGCGAGCAGTTTTGCCCATGGTTTGTTGGGTGGGTTATTCATGTGAGGAGAATTTTGTTTACGATTTATTAAAAATATTGCAAAAAATACTCCGCGTGATTTTCATAATGAGGATGTCGCCGGTAAAATCACGAAATATTCGAAAATCAATTAATTAAGACGATAATACAAGTTCTGGAAGATATGGAAATATCCTAAATTAGATTTTTTTTTTTTCAAGCCCAGAGCAATTGAAAAAATTGTCTGTAAACAAAAATGCAAGAAACTTCAAGAATGGGAAAGTCTCCTTCTATTGTGGATTTATTTTGATTTGCTGATGCTGAAAAGCTTCGAAGGGATTGTTTACATCCAAAAAAGAGTTTGATTTTCTGTCACTTTCAATACCTGATCATCGAGTATCTAAGAAAATAATATGTCAGAAACAAATTGCAAGATACAAAACAAGATATTTCCCAAAAAACTCGCAATAATTTTCTTGAAGATGAGAAATTTAAGAATTATTATATTTTGGGAAAATCTTCAGATTATTTTGAATTCACAAACTGCTCATATCTGGCTCCAAACTTCATAAACAAAACAAGAAAAACATACAAGAAAATGAAAATATCTTTCATCCCAATCAAATAATAAAAGAATATCATGAGTAGTCTGCAAAAATCATTAATGAGTTGCTTCAAAATGATCACTCATCTCTTGATTTTCTGTTCGTTCTCCTTCACCCAATTCCTTCAATTCTGCTTTGTATCTCTTACCATTTGCATCTTTCATTATGATTTCTCCAATCATTTTTCCTTCTTCCCAAACTCCCTCAAACACATACTTGCAAATTTCTCTTCCCTTTCCATGTTGCTTATCATTGAGCCAGCTCCCCTTGAACTTATTACCATTTTTATATGTTATAACCTCTTCTCCGTGTTTCTGCAAATTTTCAACTTGAATTCCTCCTTTATATACGTCTCCATTGGCATAGTAGGCTTTTCTCAGAGGCTGAAGATCATTCTGGGCCCAGCTCCCTTTATATTTATCTCCATTCGCTGAAATCAGAACCCCTTTTCCTTCTCTCTTGCTATTTTTCCATTCACCTTCATAAAGATCTCCATTTGAAAATTTCATGGTTCCAGATCCCTCTCTTTCTCCTTTGACCCAGTTTCCCTCATACTCTTCTCCATCATTAAAGATGTATTTTCCAAATCCTTTCTGAAGCTCTTTCACAAAATTTCCTTCATAAATATCTCCATTATAGAATTTTAAAGCTCCCTTTCCATTCATTCGAAAACATTCTGTTTCTCCTTTGTAACCTCCTTCATCTGGAATTATCATCTCCTCAATATTTCGAACAGTATCATTCCGCCATTCGCCCTTACATCTGTATCCGCTTGGAAGAGTGAGAACTCCTTTGCCTTCTCTTTTATCATTTTTCCAAACGCCTTCATAGAAATAACCGTTTGAAGAAATCATATTTCCTTTTCCTTCTCTTTTCCCATTCTGATAAACTCCAATATAAGTCCATTTCTCAGCTTGTATAATCTCGCCTTCTAACTCATTCTGCTTCTGTTCGATCTCTTCTCTGGGTCTTTCCTTTTCTGGAAAGCTCTTCAAGGTGGATTCAACAAGATTCTGCGCAACTAAATTTTTTGTTATCGAGGTGGGCTCAACTCTACATAAAGGACACTGAAGCGAACTTTTGAAAGAGGAAAGAAGGCAAAAACTGCAAAATGTGTGCTGACAAGGGTGTAAAGTGGCACATTTATGAAGAATTCTCATACAAATCGAGCATGTAAGTTCTTGCTCTAATCCACTCATAACCTTGGTCAACTTGGCTGCTTCTTGGTTGGAAGGAAGAGCTGAAGTGTCCTCTCTATTTCTTTTGTTAGAATCTCTTGATTGTGAATTCATTGAGATAAACACGTAATCAAATCTCTCATCTGGAGAGTCTTTGTCTCTGTTGAAAGCAATCCTCTGTTCACTAAAGATCTCCTTTTCTCTGTTGTTCTCTAACCAATCATCATTGATTTTGATTGGTGATGGAGATAAGTTGATGATCCAAGCATCTCCAGTGGGTTTTTGGTAGACTTTCCATTCAGTATTGGGTTGACCTTCATATGGCTCTTCTGAAAGATGGATATCTTCTTTGTCAGGGTTCATAGCAACCAGTCTTGCCCATGGCTTGTTGGGTAGGTTATTCATAGAGCTCAAAGTTTTATTATACTTTATTTTTTTATGCTAATTTTTTAAAACCCAAGGCAAGGAAGAATTGAAATCATTTGGAGAAAAAATAAATTTCACTACATTTTGGTGAGAATAAGAATGTACAATAATAAAATCTCACTTCAATCACGAAAATTTTAAACAAAGAACTTTGAAAAATGTTTAAAGTTTCAACAAATTTTTGAAGAGATTTTTTTTTCTTTCAATTTGAAATTGTAATTTCGAAAATAGAGAAGAAAATACACATAATGATTCACTTTTACACAGGTTTTCAAATTAACTGAACTCATAGAAGGGTTATCAAAGTTATAAAATTCCTCCAACGACCTCAATATTTATATATTTTTATACATGTAGTTCTTTCTTTCACTGTAATGCGCTTGAAAGCATATAAATTAAATAATGAGTCTTCATCCTGATCATTTCCTTTATTTTTTGATTTCCCTTGCTCTTTACTTTCTTTTTGTTTATGTCTTTCTCCTCTCTCTTTCCGTTCTGCTATGCATTCCTTTGAATCTATCACAATCACTTCTTCAATCATCTCTCCTTCTTCCCAAACCCCCTCAAATATGCGCTTGCCATTTAAAGAAGTTTCTCTACCAATGCCATGTCGCTTGTCATTCTCCCAGGATCCATGATACTGGTTGCCATTTTTATATGTCATGACTCCTTCCCCATGCTTCTTGAGGCTTTTGACTTGAACTTCTCCTTCATAAATATCTCCATTAGCATAACAGATTTTTCTGATGGGCTGAAGAACATCATTTGTCCAGCTTCCTTCATATTTATCTCCATTAGATAAAGTTAGAACCCCATCTCCTTCTTTGTTATCATCTTTCCATTTACCTTCATAAATTCTCCCATCAGGGTGTTTCATCGTCCCATATCCTTCTATATTATTTTCCACCCAATCTCCTTCATATTCATGCCCATCCTTCCATGTATATTTCCCTTTTCCATGGAAACAGTCCTTCTTCCATGACCCTTCATATCCATCCCCAACTTTAGAGAGAAAAATCCCATCTCCTTCTTTCTCGTCATCCTTCCAGCCACCAGTGTAAAGGCTTCCATTTGGATGTAGCAATGTTCCAAAACCATTTCTCTTGCCGTTGGTGAAGTTTCCTTCGTATTCAGCACCATTTGTCCAAGAAAGCTTCCCGAATCCATTGAAAAGATCATCCTTAAAAAGTCCTTCATATTTATCGCCGTGGTTCAGTTCAAGGACGCCTTCTCCTTCTCTTTTATCATTTTTCCAAGTGCCTTTATAAATATTTCCATTTGAATAAATCATATATCCTTTTCCTTCTTTGAGAAAATTCTGCAAAGACCCAATATAAACTCCGTCTTCGCTCCTCAAAACAATGCCTTCTAGTTCGATCTGCCTTTGCTCATCTAGGGGGTTCTTTGATATTATTTCAGCAAGATTATGCAAAGTTGAATTTTTTGTGACCGAGGCGGCTTCAACCCGGCATAAAGGACATCTAATTGAACATTTGAAAGAAGAAAAGAGGCAAGAACTGCAAAATGTATGTTGGCAAGGGTTTAGTGTGGCACATCTATGAAAGATCTCCAGACAAATCGAGCAAGTAAGTTCTTTGCGGACATCACTTTCCATCTTGGTTGATTTCTTCATTTCCGAATTTGAAGGGAAATTGGAGGGTTCTGAACTCTCTTCTCTGTTTCTCTTATTGTTATTTTGGAGCTTTAGGCCCACCCGACAAAAAACATAATTGAATGCTTGATCTTTGGATTCTTTATTTTGATTGAAAGAAACCCTTTCCCCACCAGATATCTCCTTTTCTTGATCAACCTCCAGCCAAACGTCATCTATTTTGATACTGGATGCTGAATGATTGATGATGCAGTTCTCTCCAGTGGATTTCTGATATATTCTCCATCCAATATTAGGTTTATATTCACAAGCTTCTGTGGGGTGGTTTTCAATAGAAATGTCCTCCTTGTGAGGGTCCATAGCGATGAGTTTCGCCCATATATCGTTCGATGAGCTGGTCATGTGAGTCAGGAAATCCCTTTTTTGATGTAGCTTTTGAATTTAAATATTCAAAAAAATTTCCTTGTGTGATTTTAATTGGAGTGTTGTGCAGATCTTTAAACCAGAAAATTTCAGAGAAAAATCAAGAAAATTTATTGAATGGGAATCGTTAAAATTTGATTGAGAGAGGCAAAAAATTTTGTTACAAGAAAAATTTGCATTGAATTTTGGGAAAAAAAATTTACATGAAAAATTATTTTTTTCAAAGAAATATCAACATAAAAATCCTCAAGAAATAAACCCACACTATTTTGTTGAATCTTGCTTCTTTAACTTCACAATTCTTCCACTCCTTCTCACCTTCTTTCCAATCTTATTCCCATTAAGATCACTCATCATCCCTTCTCCACTCATCTCACCATATTTCCACACTCCTTCAAACACTCTTTTCTCCTCTTTCCACGTATACTTTCCTTTCCCATGCTGTTTATTATC
>Ga0182738_1007721_pt1 | contig 10846 bp, 6 predicted proteins | sample eDN5th30CBELigMG_FD_128876 | JGI IMG/M metagenome (GOLD analysis project Ga0182738, IMG submission 128876) | Enriched Miracle-Growth compost microbial communities from Emeryville, California, USA - eDNA 5th pass 30_C BE-Lig MG (version 2)... ... | reverse complement strand
TTGGGGAGATGCCAACTATTTTTTTAAATACTTTGCGAAAATATTTATCGTCTTGATAGCCGATCAAATTTGCAATATCATACACCTTTAGATTACTATTTCCCAATAATTCTTGTGCTTTTTGTATGCGTATGGATACTAAATACTCAGAAATATTTATATGATACTCCTGTTTAAATTTTCGCGATATATATTCTCTGCTTATATAGAAACGCTCTGAAATTTCCTGAAGTTTAATCTCTCGATGAAAATTCACTTTTATGTACTTTTCAATTTCTTGGATAATATTTTTGGATGTTCTTGTATTTTGTCTTTTTACTCGTCTAAGAAACAATGCAATTTCTCTTTTCTTCCTGTCTTTATATGCTTCTAACTGAAATACATCTTCTTTATCAAGAAATGGCTGAATTCTCTCCTCTAAATCTGTAGGTAGGCTAAAGGGAAGATTAAATTCTTTGTACCATCTAGCACTTAGCATCTGATATTCATTTTCCAAATGGAAAAGCTGCCTGAGGCATAATTGCTGTTTTTGAATGAAATCTGTTTGAATTTGTCCAATAAGTGAATGAAAAGCATCCATTTCACCTGTTTGTATGGCAATTTTAATAGAACTACCATAATCCATTAAACTTTTAATCTCTTTTTCATCATTATCCATCACAATTTTTTCTTGGTTATTTCTTAAAACATTTCTATTCATTATCATAGACTTAGCATGTTGATAAGAAAGACTCAACTGTACTACAGAGTTTACTTCGATCCCCAGTGCAATTGTACAAGTCAAACCTAATAATTGCTGAATACTAATTTGTATTTCTTTAGCTATAATAAGTGATTCTTTTTTATTTTTTTTTAAAAGAAGGACAATTTCCCCTTTACTTGTTATATATCGGAAAGCAATTCCACCACTTTTTTTGCTAAGTTGCTCATTTATTATATTTAATAGTGTGAAAAAGGTAATATCTTTATCTCCACCAAATTGCTCAACGGCTATATTACTTACTTGTAGAAGCCCAATTGTATATGCCGCTGCCTTCGTTAAACGAAATTCTTCCCACACAAATTTGTCCACTGGAACATTGTTAATAATCTGCGTTAACTTTTGGTCTCGATATGCCGGCTTCATTTTATTAATAAGTTGGTTTTTACTAAGTTTATTTATCCTTTCCATTTCCTCCGCTTTCCACTCATTCACTACCCTTATCAATGTATCATTCAGCATTTCAGGATCAATTGGTTTCAACAAATAGTCTGAGCTACCATAATGCATCGCTTTTCGCATATAATGATAATCATCATAACCGGTAACAACAATTGTTTTCCCTGCACAGTAATGCTCATCCATCCATTTTAAAAGCTGAGTTCCATCCATCTTCGGCATTTTCATGTCAGAGAATATTATTTCAGGATTTAATGATCGAATAATTTTAATGGCATCTTCTCCATTACTTGCTTCGTAAATTTCCGTAATCTCATTTCCTTCCCAATCAGCTAGTAGCTTTATTCCTTCTCTTACATGCTTTTCATCATCAACGATTAGTGCCCTCATATCCTCCCACTCCCTCTTGTAAAGATACTGGAATACGAACCTTTACAGTAAACTCTTTATTCTCCACACTTTCCATTACTAAGGTAGCTTTTTCCCCATAGTAAAGCTGCAAGCGATCGTAAATATTTTTTAAACCAATTGATTCTTGTTCTTTTCCCTCCTTCATCGTTTCTCTTCGATACAATCCTTTGCGAAGAATCTCCAATTTTTCTTTTTTTACACCTCTTCCATTATCTTGAACAATAAATATTAATTCCTCCTCCTTTATATAAGAACAAATAGAGATGGATGCATCCTCCATCTCCTCGCTAAATCCATGTTTAAAGCAGTTTTCAATGATTGGTTGGAGAATCATTTTTGGAACGAATATTTCTTCCGTATCCGGTGAAATATTCATCTTTATATTCAATTCTTCTTCAAATCTTTGCTTCTGAAGACCGAGGTATGATTTAGCGTGCTTTATTTCTTTAGAGAATAGAACCATTTCGTCTCTCATATTCATACTGTAACGCATCATATCCGATAAGGACGTCAATAAGGAGTAGACCGGCACTGCCTTCATCTTTAAAGCAAGTGTTCCAATAGACTGAAAGCTATTATATAAAAAATGAGGATTTATCTGTGATTGTAATACTTTCAATTGTGCTGATTTATTTTCAATTTGTAATTTATATTCTTGGTCAATTAATCTATTGATTTGTAAAACCATCGATTTAAACCGTCTGCCAAGTATGCTGATTTCATCATTTCCTCTAATCTTAAAATCCGCCTCAAAAATGCCTTGCTCTACCTTTTTCATGTTATCGATTAAAACCTTAATGGGAGCTGTAATTTTAAAAGAGATGATTATCGTTATGACTAAAACAATGATTAAAGCCAATAAAGCAATAATCGTATTCATATATGCTGTTTCCTTTGCACTTTTGTAAAGACTAGAATAAGGAATACTTTTTATCATATACCAACTGTTATCCTGAACAGTAATGTTTTCATAAAATATTACCCCTGAAAAGTCCTTACTTTCCCAATTCATGTTATTTTGATGTGGACTGTTCTGGACTGCGTCAATCCATTCATCCTTACTTTTCTCCCCCATTAAAGCATTGTTAGAAGAATAAATAATCGTTCCGTTCTCGTTTATAATAGAAATATCTTCACTTTCTTTAACTAACCTATTCACTATTCCATCTATTTTGGAAAGATTTATATCAATGGACATAAACCCTAGAATATCATTAGATGGCACATTTCTAATTTTATTGTGAAAAGATAGGACAGTTGATTTCTCTGAGTTAGGGATAATGGACAATCCATTATAACTATATATCGTATGTGGTGGTTCTATTAATGAATAGTTTGTTTTTCCCTGCTCTAATTTACGATAATAAGGATGCAAATAGATTGTTTGATTTTTCCCTCTTCCACTTATTCGAGAGTGATAATTTGTAAAAGAATCGCTTCCTTTATTAATATATAAATGCATCTGTTCAATCTCGGAACGAGAATTATATACATATGCTAAGACACGACGTACCTCCTCCATATTATCTTTGTTATTCTCTCCAACCCCTTGAGTCAACACATTCATAAAAGGAGTATAACGATATAATACAGTGGATATTAATGCAATATCCTCTAAGTAAGTAGTTAGCTCTTCCCTTCCTTTTACCATTAACTCTGTGTTATAAGAAAGGGACTCTTTGTTAATATTCTTTATCGTCTGATAATAAGTAAGGAGTATGCCGGTTCCAAAAGGAAGAATAGTAGCAAGAAGTAAGAAAGTCATCAGTTTTTTCCGTATACCCCATTTCATTTATGATCGAGAAATTTCAAACAACTTCATCGTTCCAATACACAGTACTAAAAGAAGTCATTCTATAAATTCTCTTCCCCCTCTCAAAATTGTATCCATATAAAAATAATACATAAGGATTGGTCAATATATTACACCTTGCTCGTCAATGTAAACGGTTACTTATTTTATTAAACTCATTATATTATAAATACAGGAGGTGCAGAAAGTGAATAATCAAAATAATGTAGAAAAAATAATCCCCCCCCTTGTTCAACAGTCAAATGTGAGCAGAAAATATTCACTCTCTACAAAGAGAAAGAAAAAATGGAAGGAAGTAGGGTTGTTTTCCCTTTTTGTAGGTCCGGTCTTTATTGCGTTTACAATAGTTGTTCTCGTTCCATTCTTTTCTGGCATTTATTACTCATTTACTGATTGGAATGGAATTACAGGAGAAATCAAATGGGTAGGATTGGAAAACTTTCAGTACATATTCACAGAAGATACTCAGTTTCTCCAATCTTTCAAACTCACTGCTCTGTATACCATTGTGGCAATTATTTTGACAAACACAATTGGCTTTGGTCTAGCCTTGCTTGTAACGCAAAAACTAAAATCTAGTAATCTATTACGTACGGTGTTTTTTATGCCTAATCTACTTGGCGGCCTCTTACTCGGATTTATCTGGCAATTTATATTCATTAGAGGGTTTGCCTCTATTGGGGAACTAACTGGAATTCCACTATTTGAGCTCGCTTGGTTAGGAGATAAAAATACTGCCTTTTGGGGAATTGTAATTGTCAGCGTATGGCAGGGTGCAGGATATATTATGCTCATTTATATTGCAGCCTTACAAAATATTCCGAAAGAACTAATCGAAGCAGCAAAAATCGATGGAGCGAACCGTTTTCAAGTCTTACGAAATATTAAAATCCCGCTGGTAGCGCCGGCAGTCACCATCTGTTTATTCTTAACAACTGCATCTTCATTTAAAATATTTGATGCGAACCTTTCCTTAACAAATGGAGGGCCGTTTAAATCAACAGAAATGTTAGCGCTTAATATTTATACAGAGGCATTTGTAAATAATCGCTACGGAATCGGGGAAGCAAAAGCACTTATCTTCTTTATTGTCGTAGCAACCATCTCCATTATACAGGTTATGATTACAAAGAAAAAAGAGGTGGAATCTTGATGGAGAATAAATACACTAGCAAAACTTTATTGTTGGAAATCTTCGGTATAATATTAGGCTTGCTATTTTTAATTCCATTTTATTATGTTATTTCGAATTCACTAAAATCTTTTGCCGAAATATTAACCAATACATCTGCATTACCAAGTTCACTTCATTTTGAAAATTATCTAAATGCTTTTGAAAAGTTAAACTTCTTTAAAGTATTTAGCAACTCTCTTCTTGTAACTATTGCAAGCAATCTTGTATTAGTAGTGTTCTGTTCGATGGCCGCTTACATGCTTGTCAGAACAAAAAAGAAAATAAGTAATATCATCTTTATGGCCTTTGTTGCCGCAATGATTATCCCTTTCCAATCGATTATGATTCCACTTATTAAAACAGCATCTAGCTTACACTTACTTAACAGTATTTGGGGTCTAGTGTTCATGTATCTAGGATTTGGGTCTGGGATGACAATCTTTTTATACCATGGTTTTATTAAAGGAATTCCAGTGGAATTAGAAGAAGCGGCTATTATAGATGGTTGCTCCCGATTTGGAGTTTTTTGGAGGATTGTTTTTCCATTATTAAAGCCCATTACTGTAACAATCATTATCTTAAATAGCTTATGGATATGGAATGACTATTTATTACCGTCACTAGTATTACAAAATCCAGAATTGCGGACGATTCCACTTGCTACATTCTTTTTCTTTGGTCAATATACTAAACAATGGGATCTTGCATTAGCTGCACTTATGATAGGAATCATCCCATTATTAATTTTCTTCTTTTCTATGCAAAAACACATTATCCAAGGAATTACTAGCGGGTCTATTAAATAAGGAACAAAGAGGTTGTCTTCATTAATAATTTTTTTATTATAAAACTGCCTCTTCCATATAAATACGATATTTTCTATAAACAGGAGGAAATCACATGAAGTTCAAAAAAATGAAAAGGTATTCCCTACTAACTGGTATCTTAACTGCTTCCCTTCTTTTTGCAAGTGCTTGTTCCAATGAAGGGGCTTCAAGTAATAATGGATCTAGTAAAGATGATAAAGTTGTCGTTGACTTATTTAATGGGAAAGTAGAAATAGCTGATCAATTAAAAGCACTAACAGACCAATATACAAAAGAACATCCAAATGTAACATTTAATATTGAAACAGTCGGTGGAGGTGCAGATGGGACAGCAGCCTTAAAAGCGAAATTCGCGTCTAATACTGCTCCTGATATTTTTGGAAATGGTGGATATCAAGAGGCGGTGACTTGGCTAGATAAATTAGAAGATTTGTCGGATCAGCCATGGGTAGTTGACGCTTATGAAAGTGCGTTAGTGCCAATGACAGTTGATGGAAAAATCTATGGCCAGCCTGTGAATCTAGAAGGATACGGTTTTGCCTACAATAAAGAGTTATTTAAAAAAGCAGGAATTACCGAATTACCAACTACTTTTTCTGAGTTAGAAACTGCTGCAGAAAAATTAAAAGCTGCTGGCATTACTCCTTTTTCAATTGGGTATGGAGAATGGTGGGTATTAGCTAATCATGGACTGAATGTACCCTTTGCTTATCAAGATGATGCAGATGCATTTATCAAAGGATTAAATGATGGCTCTACAAAAATCGCAGGCAATGAGCACTTTAATAAATTTTTTGATTTACTAGATTTAACTATAGACTACGGTAATAAAAACCCGTTAACAACAGACTATAATACACAAGTAACTTTGTTTGCAACTGGCGAAACAGCAATGATTCAACAAGGTAACTGGATTCAACCAATGATAGATAAAATTACTCCTAACTTAGAAGTGGGTTTTATTCCAATGCCATTAAGTGATGATGAAGCAAAATCAGATAAGCTAATGGTTGATGTACCTACAAACTGGGTCGTTCATAAAGATGCCCCTGAAAAAGACAAAGAAGCAGCATTAGATTTCTTAAACTGGATGGTAACTTCCGATTTTGCAAAAGAATCGATTGTAAAAGATTTCAAATATGTTCCAGCATTTGAATCAATCCAAGCAACCGCAGATGACATTGGTCCATTAGGGGCTGAAATCCAAAAGTATTCACAAGAAGGAAAAACCTATACATGGCAGTTTATGAAATATCCTGATGGTGCTGGTCAAGAGTTTGGAGCTAGTCTTCAAGCATATGTAGGAAATCAAAAATCACGTGAGGAAACAATGAAAGCATTAGATGATACGTGGGAAAAACTTAAAAAATAGACTAATAAGAGAGAAATACTAAACACTATCGTAAGTTATTCCATATCCAGTTAATCTTAACAATTTATTTATAATTTATTGATAATTTCGTCATATATTATTCATAATATATGGGTATGATAATTATATAGTCATTAATAGCTTTTTCAAGTCCCCCCTTGAAATTGATAGATTTAAGGAGTGCCTAATAGCACTCCTCCTTTTTTGCATATAAATTCTCCGCCAAAATAAAAAAAGACTCTTCATAATAAAGAGTCTTGCATATTAAGATAAAAAGTAATAGTAAATTAGTTCAATATTTTTATTTTCACAGTTTTGCGTCCCCAAGCCTTTGCTTTTTTGGTTGAAGGCATTAAAACATCTATTTTATGTCCCTTAATAGCCCCACCAGTATCTCCTGCAATGGCTTCTCCATAGCCTTCTACCCAAACTTTCGAACCTAATGGGATGACAGATGGATCGACTGCAATTAACTTCATATTCTTATTCTTTTTTATATTATATCCAAGTGCTGTATAATCAGATTTTGTATCCTGATGACTATAAGCAGTAGCCGTTACATAAATAACATCTTTATTACTAGAAGACTTGCTAGTCGATTTACTAGAAGATGCTTTACTTGATACACTTGCCACTTTACTTGTTGAAGCTGCCTTCCCTGCATTACTCTTCTTTGCTTCTTTTTGTTCTTGCTTTAATGCAGACTCTGCTTCATTAATTTGTGCAAGCACGGCATTTTTTTCGCTTTCAGCTAGTTCCACTTCTTTTGAAACTGCCGCAAACTTTTTCTGCACAGCCGAAAGTGCTTCTTGTCTCTTAGCTAGATTTTGTTGCAAATCATTTTGAGAAGCAGCTAGTTGATCATATTGGCCTGTTAGTTCTTCTTCTTTCTGATCAATTGCTAGTTTCTCTTCTTCAATTTTCTCAAGATCTGCTTGCTGCTGCTCTAATATATCTTTATCACCATCAAAAATAAGCGAAATAGCTGTTGCTCTACTAATAAAGTCAGCGAAGTCTTTTGCATTCAATAGTACTTCTAAAACAACGTTCGTTTGGTCTGTATTCTGCAAGGATACTAGACGCTCTTTCATAACGTCTTTACGTGCTAGTACTTTATCTTCTAAAACAACAATCTCTTCTTTCTTTTTCTCTATCTGTTGTTTCGTTTCTTCAATTTTTGCTTGCAGATTCGCTATTTTTTCTTTATTTTGCTGCATTACTGTTTCAACGGCTTTTAAGTCTTCTTGAACAGTTTCCAACTCTTTTAAAGTTTTTTGCTTTTCTGCTTCTTTTTCGTTAATCAATTGCTCATTTTGGTTCAATTGATTTTTCGCTTTGTTAAGTGTTTCTTGACTCGTTTCTGCTTGTACCATAATCGCTGATGCCAAAAAAATGACACTGCTTAGCGAAATGGCCATTAGTTTTTTTAAGGAACGCATCTAAAAACCCCTTTCTCTATTGTTATAACACATGAAAGAGGTTTCTAAATTACAATTCTATTAAAATAGTAAGTCATTCTTTTTAAAATTAGTTTACAAGCAAGCTAGTAATTTTCGAATATTCTCTAGCATTCCGTAGGGCTAGAAGGGAATATTACAGTTTGTTACCTTTGTAATATTTCTGTCAATTACTAATATTTATCTTTTTCTAAAATGGATTATATATCCTGTGTGAGCTTGATCATATCCACACACTGGATTCCATTTTCATAGATTTCTTCCTCATAGTTTATAAGAAAAAAATCTTTATCTATTCGATTGATTCGAAACCCACATTTTTGATAGAGTGCAAGCTGACCAATACTACTATTGCCAGTACCTACCTCTATCACTTTATATCCTAGCTTTTTCGCTTCCTTCACCGCATGCATCACTAATTTTTTCCCTAATCCTTTTCCTTGATAGATTTCAACAACCGCTAGATTTATTAACTCGATTGATTCTTCCTTTATAGGTAACAACACATAGACACCAATCCATTGATTCTTTTCTTCTGCAATATAACATATACCCATTTTAAGATATTCCTTTACTAGATTTTCAGATGGATCTGCTGTTAATAATAATTCAATGGGAGGACTTTCCTCTTGTTCTAACTTTCGAATAATCATGAATTCATTCCCGCCTTCTTTGGACAATGCATCATCGCTTCTGCCTCTTCCCAAGTAACGGTATATCCAGCTCCTTTCGCACAAAAAATGGAGGCCGATGTATACTCCGGATCAGCATTTTTATCATATCCTATCCTGTCGATCACATCCTCTTCGTTATGACAGGGATAATAACCTGCAAATGTTAACGAAAGTTGCCCTTTTCCTTGTGTGAATGACGCAAGTGTCGTACTATATTCCATAAAGGTAGCAACTGGAACCTTACCTGTAAGAATAGCCTTGTCTTCTAATGTTTCAGGCGTATTAAATTCCCCATATGCTGTTTGAATGTCAGACAAAACCCTGCCCATTTGTTCTATATCTACTTTTATTTTAAAGGAATAATACGGTTCTAATAAGCGCTTACGAGTTTTCTCCAAACCCTGTCTTAATGCTCGAAAGGTAGCTTCTCTGAAATCTCCTCCATGTGTATGTTTATTATGTGCTCTTCCCGTTAATAGGGTGACTTTTATATCTGTTAACGGTGATCCTGTTAATATCCCATGATGCTCCCTCTCAAAGAGATGCTGGCAAATGAGATTTTGGATAGCAATAGACAAATCATCTGTATGACAAGTGCTCTCAAATACAATCCCGCGATTCCTTTTACCAGGTTCTAATTGAAGATGTACCTCCGCATAATGACGCAATGGCTCAAAGTGTCCATAACCGATAGTGTCTGTCTCAATCGTTTCTTTATACAAAATTTCTGGCCGTTCAAACTGAACCTGGATAGCAAATCTTTCAAATATGATTTCCCGAAGAACCTCTAGCTGTATTTTTCCCATAACATGTAAATGGATATCTTGCAGCTTTTCTTCCCATGTCACATGGAGGGAAGGATCCTCTGCTTCTAATAGTTTAAAAAATGTAAGGGCATCCTTTTTATTCATCCTTGGTTCTAAAACTACCCTAGAACGAAGAGTTGGCACTAATTCATACTCTGCTTTCTCCAGAAGTTCTCCGACTCCATCGCCTACAACTGCATTTGTAAGGCCTGTTACAGCAAAAAGCTCTCCAGCATTGACTTCATTTACTTGCTGAAATTGAGTCCCATTATATTTACGTATTTGTGTGACTTTCTCCATGTCACCAATTCCATACATAAGCTCCTCTCTCACACGCAACGTTCCACTTTTCGCTTTCATAAAGGTAATCCTCGTTCCAGAATCATCATAGCGAATTTTATAAACCCTTCCTGAAAACGGCTCATCCTTTTTGTACAATGTTGTCGTCAAATGATCAAAACAATGGAAAAATTCCTTTACCCCGATATCCTGTAAGGCAGATCCATAGCCACAAGGATAAAGACGAGAAGAACGAATCATTTCCTGCATTTTGTCGATCCAAAGTGTTGGTTGATAGCCTTTATCCATATAGTAATCAAGAAGCGCTTCGTCTCGTTCAGCCATAAATTCAATAAGCTCTTCGGACATATTACTGCCATCAAATGAGGATATATCACATACCTCGGTCGTAAATTGTGAACGTATTTCTGTGAGAACACGCTCTACATCCGCTCCAGTTCGGTCCACTTTATTGATAAAGAAAAACGTCGGAATCTGATGTTTTTTTAAAAGACTCCAAACTGTTTCCGTATGGCCCTCGATGCCCTCTACTGCACTAATAATGACAATCGCAAAATCCATTACTTGAATCGCTCTTTCCATTTCTGGAGAGAAATCAACATGTCCTGGGGTATCGATTAAATAATACGTTGAATTTCCATGTTCAATCATGCCTTGGTCAGCAAAAACGGTGATACCTCGTTGTTTTTCAATTAGATGACTATCTAAAAATGCACTTTGATGATCCACACGCCCTCGTTTTTTTATACTATTTGTGTGATAAAGAAGCTGCTCGGAAAAAGTAGTTTTTCCTGCATCAACATGTGCTAATATTCCAATCGTTTTATTCATTTTGCAAGCGACTCCTATTCTA
>Ga0182738_1007720_pt1 | contig 10846 bp, 7 predicted proteins | sample eDN5th30CBELigMG_FD_128876 | JGI IMG/M metagenome (GOLD analysis project Ga0182738, IMG submission 128876) | Enriched Miracle-Growth compost microbial communities from Emeryville, California, USA - eDNA 5th pass 30_C BE-Lig MG (version 2)... ... | reverse complement strand
CCACGATCCTTACTACGAAACCCAAAACCTCTCTACCATTACTCCTAACAATAAATACAGTGGTTTCGGCGTTATCCTCGATACCACCAGAGGCATCCGAGTCAAAAACCCTCAATACCAGGAATACAGCACTCAAATCAAAATCATTGATGGCCATCTAAACCCCAACAATTTTAGTGAAAGCGGTGGCTTCGCCCCTAAATCCAAACAATACGTGACTTTCTTCATTTATTGGACCAGCGAAGAGCACCAGCCTTTCCCTTACAAAATCGGCGACATTATCCGCTTTGTTCAGTTTGATTTCGAAAATTATAACAATTATCTTCAAGGAAAGAACAGAAAGGGAGCCAGTTGGGCAATTTTCCATGGAGATAGTTCTAACAATGAGCCTTATTGCCAAAGTGAGGCATATAAGGAAAGAATGACCCAATTCCATGTTCAACGCCTTCATGAACTCAGACAATGGATCAATAACTTCTTTGAACAAAATCTCCTTCGTAATATGGATTGGTATTCCTATGAGCGTCATTTAGAAGCTCCTACTATGATCCAAAGCTTTGATATGTTACTTCGAGTTGAAGAAATTAGAATGCCTCCTGGTGAATCTAATGGCCTGCTTGTAGTTCTTATTGATGATAAACTGAGAAGATTCAAGACCCATGTTAGTGCTATTCATGGAAGATTTTTGAAAGAAGGTGATGTGGTGAAATTGAGATCTATTGAAAGAGTCGAAGGAGATTACTTAAAAGGACATAATAGATATTTCGCTGTCTTGGGAATTCCAAGCAATTTCAAGGATTATAAGGAGTTTGTGGAAGTTTTCAATGTGCAAGAAAGCCAAGATTTGAGAGGACCAATGGAAATTGAAGATGGCGCAAAAAAGCTCCAGCTTGACCAAATTAAAGATTTTGACGTCGATTTGTTTGAAAAAGGAGGCCGTTTGTTACAAGGAGGCTCGACCTTGTCATCTGGTGTGGCGTTGTGTAGAAGAGATATTCCTAAAAGAACAGCATTGGAGATATTGAGAGATTTGGAAGCACAAGATTATGAAAGGATTATTTCTGAGGGAAGCAAGTATCAATTGAGAGCTACATTGATTGATATCCGTCCTAAATCTCTTGCTCAAAGCCTGAGAAATGAATGCAAAACATGCCATGTTTTGAGAAAACTTGACGCGCCTGAAGGAGAAACTTGTTGTCAAAGAAAAATGGAAAAGACGATGCTGTTAAGATTATTGTGGCAAGACCAAAGTTTGACTGCTTCCAGAAAATTGTTAGTGAGTTATATTACACCAGGACAAGATGGAATGGAATGTCTTTTCCCTGATTTCCCTTTGAAAGATATTAATGCAGAAAATTTGGAAGCAAGAGAGAAATTGTGGGGAGAGATTGTGGAAAGATATCTTGAAGATGATAGATTGTTTGATATCTTGCTTGAACCTATTGATAATGAACCTCTGAGAGATAGAGATGGACAAGTCCCTCTCAGATTAACTGAAACTTTATTCGTCCCTGTCGTTAAATTTGCATAGATTTGGGAAGATTTTTGTTAGATAAATAACTGTTGTTAACCTTAAGAAAAAATATATAAAGTTCAATATATTCATAAGACATAACTTTTGTTTAAAAAAGAGTATCACTAATATTCAAGACATACAGAGAAAAATACAATTCAAAGAACCACCCTTTACTTCTTCTTTTTTAACACGGGAGAAGAGATGATCCGAGCCTTTTCCTGCAACATATACTGCAAAGCTTCAACGAAAATCTCACGCTTCTTCACATCAGGAGCTCTTAAGTTCAGATTCTTTTCACTTGAAACCACAGTGAAACATACTGCTAATTCACTTTCATTCAATTTCTTCTTCTTGAAATACTCAGATTTCGCGCCAACATCAATTCGACTAATACTGTCAATCATAATGAAATCTGGCAATTTCTTCGTTCTCTTTGGATCTCTCCATTCCAGCCCTGTAAAATCATTCGAGACTCTCAACAATTTCTCTCTTTTCGTTCCCCATTTTCCATATTTCTCCAATGCAACCCCTTCCAATAATATCGACAAATACTTCGATAATGTCTGCTGCTCTTCTTGCTCCGGAGTCAATGGCTTCTTCTTTTCCCTGCTCGATCTCATTGACATATTCGATTTCTCTTCAAAACTGCCGACTGGCCCTCCTTCTTCCATTGAAGCCACATTCTGCTGTTGCGGCACAGTCAAATGATCCATTTGACTATTATTACTTCCATATTCATCAATCTCTTTATTCTCTTCATCATTTGGACTTGATCTTCTCGTATTCTTTTGTGATGATTTTGGTCTTCGGCCTGTCAGTGAAGGATCTCGAGAATCTCCGCCTTGTTCATCAGATCTATCTCTTGATCGGTCTGCTGAGCCTTCTCCTGCTCTTCCACCATCTCCTCGGAATCTGATCATTGTTTGGACTTTATTTACTAATTTCACCATTCCAGCAGCGTTTGATGAGGTTCTTGGTGGTGGTGGTTCATACCCTTTTGTTGATTCATTTACTAAATCAGGGATCGGATCATACGCGGCCGCCAGTTTATTGTTTGCTAAGGATAGCCTTGAGACATTGCTTGGAGAATTCTCGCTAAATATCAAATTTGCGTCACCGTTATTCTCCAAATATCGGCTCAAAAACAACCTCAAAGCTTGTAAAAACTCCTTTTTGTTGTATGAAAACTCTATGTTTTTCGCCATTATTCTAAAATTCACGACCAAAAAGGCCAACTCCCAAATCAAAATCTCCCTTTGATCTTGTATCTGCACAATATATGACCCTTTATTTTCCAGACCACCTGATTTAGCTGTGCCGGAAGATGATCTCACCTCTAATAAATTCTTCACCCTTTCTGCTTCGTTACATCTTATCACAAAGAAATTCGATCCTGGCTTCTCTAAATACACAATTGACTCGACTCCGTCCATGAAAATCTTGTAATATTCATCCTCCTTTCCTGTCAACTTCTCCTCTTTATCTATTGCTCTTGTCTCAATAGAAATATATGAAGCCGATATCGTAATAAATTTCTCTTCAAAATCAAATTCATGGTCAATTTCATCAACTGAATATCTTGTCACGTCAACGTCTCCTCTTATAAAATCTGTGATTCTCACCTTTCCTGCTCGGAAGCTTCTCTTTATTATCCCATCAAGTCTTGCATATCGCTCATTCTCTTTATCCGCATCCTGAATCTTCTTATTCAAAGTCTGCACTTTCTTCAGTAATCTCTCTATCTGCCCTTCGAAAAACTTCTTCTCTTTATTTTCTTCTTCATTTTCTAACAAAGGCGACACATCTGCATTCTTATCCTTTGATTTCATTCCTCGATTTTTCTTTGAAAAGAGGCTCAAGAAGTTCGAAGCACCCTCATTATCCTGCAACAAATCTTTTATTCCTTCAATTTCTCTTAAATTCTGCAGAAGGAAATACTGCAAACTTGTCACCAAATCTGATGTCTGAGGCTCCACAGGTGCGGAGCTACCATCGCTATTTAAATTCGCCGCTTTTGACTCAATCAATTCTTTTATTATATTCGGGCTTATCGCAGAAAATGGATGGCCTTGAGGCAATACAGGACTTATGTTTTCTGTTATTATTCTGCGTTTATTCACAGGAGACTCTGTTCTACTCTGTCTGAATAATGTAGCTCCCATTCCTTGATCTTTCAAAAACATCTCAAAACTTTCTCCCATCTTTTCCGTTGACTCTGTGTTCATTTTCTTTGATCTTCTTCCGCTTCTATTCTCCGAGACTATTTCTTGTCCTATTCCAACTGAATTTCCCCTTGTAGCTTCTGTTCCTTTGGACTTCTTTGTCTTTTCTTGAGGAAGATTTGGAGATATCTCTTCAAAAATGACCTCTCTTGATTCTTCATTCTCTTCATTATCCTTTCTTCGTACTGCGTCTGCTCCTCCTTGTTCAAGAATCCTCTTATAATAAGGCTTGTCATTTGGCAAAGCTCCTCTTGTAAATTTCTTCAACAGTTTCTCAACATTATCATCGGTAGGGTTCTCACTGATTTCCTTCATAGAATGAGCTAAATCTCTGAGTTCCAAGACCTTTTTCTTCATGTCTGCTGACTTTGTTGGCCTTGACATCGCATCAACAAAATCATCAAAATCGTTATATTGAAAATATTTTGCCTCTTCCAACTGATATGAATCAATATTTATCGGGTAAATATGTTTATGGGAAAAGCTCGCATTATTCCTATTCGATCCCTTCTTGCTTAGCTTCTTTAAGTCTAACGAAGGAGGAACTTTTTTTGTTGGATTTTGTTGTTGACCTTTGATCACAGTCTTGTCATTTTCAGGTGCGTTATTATTGTCTACAACAAACATTGGGAACGTTGTCTCTAGCTGTTCGCCTCTTGAGCCTCCTGTCAAAGGACTTTTATTCGTATCCTCAACCACATTTTTGGTGATGGAGACATTGAGGAAATCATACAATCCGAGATTTTTCAAGATCTCTTCGTTCTCTTTGGCAAGGAAATCGACTCGTCCTGTGTCAAGGAGTGAGTATTGGCTCAGAGCTGCGTCAGATTTTTTGGATTTGCGGCCTGGAGAGCGAGAAGGCTTGGACCGCTTGGGGTCCGACAAGGAATTTATTATCATTTTTTAAGGATAATTTAAGACACGGCGAGTGATTAGTTAATTATGTGAGAGCAAAAAAGAAAACTGATCAGAGTGTCAGTTGGAATTTCTTTAAGATAATTCAGCTTTTGGAGGAATAAGATTGAACAGAAAAATGGAACGATTTTCAATGAATCCTGGATGGTATTTGTGTCCTATAGGCTCTGAAAAATGATCCAAAAAAATTAACCACGAGGTTTTCGGTGCAAAGCATAGGCATGGTATATGAATTTTCTCATGAAATTCTTTTTAAATCTTCACCTAAAGATAATTTTTTTCCGGATCAAGTCTTCAACTCCTAACATTATTTCATTGTTGAAAAACAATTGAAAATTTGAAACATGATTAAATCACATGGAAATAATGTTTTTTCTGAGTTGAAGAAAAATTTTTTACCTAAAAAATTTCAAGATTTTTTTCGCAAATTTTCGAAAAATTTGTTTTTTAATATCTCACCTGAATATCATGAATGATTCTGAATTAGAGTTAAGCCACTATCAAAGTCGCTTTTTGTCAAAACGTGTTTTTTTCATTTGAAGTATTGTCCTATTCAGAAATTTTACAAATTGTGAGAATTCTCCAAGACAGTTATCAAACAAAATTCTTAGAAATTGCTTCTGAAAATCTCACATGATTTTATACATACAACAATCAAACATCACTCAATCATTTTATGCAAGATTACCCCAAGTCTCTTCTTATAGTTATCATTTTTAATGTCTTGATTCCCTCCAAAAATTCCACTAGACTCTCCATTGCTTCATTGCCAACATCCAGACACATATCAAAGCATAAATCAATCTTCTCCAAGCCTTGCAATAAACCTAAATATTCACAAAGATATTCAACTCCTCTATCCGTAATTTTCCCGCACCATCCAAAATCCAATGATAAAACCTTCAACTTACTATTCACCTCCCAATCTGCCCTTATCTTCTCAAACGTTTTATCACTAATTTTATAGCACCCGCTAAATGATAAATGCAATTCTTCCAACTCTTTCAACCACTTCAAATCCCCAAAAATCCCTTCTACAAAACGATCTGATAAACATCCACATCTATCAAGTTTTACCTTGACAAATTTTAATGGCAGCTCCTGCAATGAATCGCTCAACCACAAAAACCTGCTTTCAGTTATACCATGACATTCTGTAAAATCAATGCTTATTCTTTTCAAATTTCTCAGTTCTTTTATCCCCAAGCTCAATTCTTCAATCCCTTTATCACTAATCTTATGATTCTTTTCGAAATTTAAATCAAGATTCACAAGATTTCCAAGCTCTCCAAGTCCAATAGCTAATGCCTTCAGGCTTGTATCTCCAATTGTTTCGCACTCTGAGTGATCTAAAATCAGAGATTTCAATCCTCTCTTCTTCTTAAAATCCGAAGAAAAATTATAAAAAATCTTATCGCTCAGAAATCGACAGCCTGAAAAATTTAATTCGAGCCTTTCAAGTTGATTAAGACTCTCCAAAGCCAAGAATAGCATCTGAATTCCTGTACAAGTTATTCTATCAGAGGACATCACTTTGAGACTGAGTCCATAAAGCTTTGGTATTTTTAAAAACCCTAGACATAGTGCTCGAAGGCCGAAATCACTTATTCTACGACATTCTGAGTAGTTCAAATCTAAATATTTTAAAGATCTGATCGCTTTGAAAGCAATAAAGAGTCCTAGAATGCCATTGTCAGTGATATCAGAACATTTAGTAAAATTGAAGTTGATTTCTTCCAGAGACTTGGAGGTTTTGAGAGATATAATCAGATCTTGAACTCCTTCATCTGTGATTTGAGTGGAGCCACTAAAATCGAAGGAAAGATTTGTGAGGAATTTTAAGGTTTTAAGGCCAAAAGTGAGTTGTTGGAGGGCTTTATTGTCAAGAAATGAACTTTCTGAAAAATTCAAATGAAGTTTGCTCAAGAAATTGAGAGTCTTGATTGCAAAGGAAATGCCTTTGATCCCTCCAGCTGTGATTTGGCTCTGAGGGAAGTTGAGACTCAGAGAATGAAGACTCTTGAACGTCTCTAGAGTTTTGCAAAGTTTTCCGAGAAAATTGTCATTTGCATTTTCAATAGAGATAACGAGAGATTGTCTTGATTTCGTTTGGTCGCGAACAAAGCTTATGAGAAATTTTAGAACTTCAGCTTCAATCTCATTATTTAATGGGAAAGGAACAATCATTTGAATTTTCAAGAAATGGGAAGACCTGAAAAGAGATAATCTTTTGAAATCAGAGAATTTTTGCAAAGTGAACTCTTTCCTCAAAGCTAAGAGAGGGACCTGAGCCTTTGTGTTGTTCTGAGACTTCGAAGTAATTTCTTGGGTTTCGGCACTGTTTTGATTGAGCCTTTGAGACCCTCTTTTTGGTCCCATTGATATGTGTCTATAAAATTTATCTTGAGGCACTTTTCACCCGTATATTTCAAGAAAACCTCAGGTCAACAAATATTAACAAATCCAGGAAAAGAAGACTAGGTCGTCCCAGAAGAAATAAAAAACGCATTTCTGTCAAAAACTATGAGAAAAAGGATATTTGAGAAAACCTGTAAATTTTCGAGAAAAATTTTTTTCTTCAAAAAAATAAGTCCCCGGATGGGTTTCCTGCTTTCAAGAAAAAATTTCATTTCAATTCAAAGATAGACCTGACAAAAATTTCTATGTTCTGAAAAATTATTCTGAGCGATTTTTCTGATTTTAACCAAACTTTTTTGGTCTCAGAAAATCCATCAAATTCTGATCTCTCAAAGATGATCAAATTTTTTTTACCAAAAAAATCTTTTTGTAACTTAATTTTCGTTATCAATTTCAACATTTCATTTAAACAATCTGGAGGGAAAACTCTGAGATTGTTTCATTTCTGAATTTGTTAAGATTACTTAATTACCAAAATAGCTATTCTATTTTTGTCAGAAACATTTAGAAGATTTTCTTAAGTCTAATCTTAACGTTTTTTATTTGAATTTAAAATGAAAAAAGTAACTCTCAACATCACACTCCTCCTCTCAATGAGCTCAATCTCTTTAGATGGCTCTTTTGCTTCTATTCCAGAACGTCTTCTTATTTGGTTGAGGATATTTCTAGCCTTTCCTCCTTAATTCTTAATAATGAGGGAGGAGATTTGGGAATGAAAGACAATGAATTCTCAAAGTTCGATCTTTCCGAATCATCAAAGCTGATCTCACCTATTTTTGGAAGAAAAAGGTTAATATCTATCCCCTGACTCTCCATGAACCCCATTTCCGTGGTTTTTTCAACAAAACCCACAAGGAAATTGATCCGATACTATTAATTCCCGATTGATTAAACAAAGTTAGCTCCTCGAATTTTTCTCAATTTAATTTCAAATCTCATTAATTCGCACTTTCTGATGACAAATCCCAATCTGATTTCATCAGTCAGAAAGTTTCATTATTTAAATTCAAATAACACCCGTCAACTTCTTATCTCATTTATTGGTCACCTCAGTCTTAAATCTCCAGCAACAGAACTCTTTTATAAATAATTAAACAATTCCTCATTCTCAATCAATAAAATGACTTCCGAACTTGCTTTGCAAACCCAAACCCCCTACTCTCAAGACAATATGCAGTTGAACTACTTACAAATGGAAAAAATGAACTCTGATTCTGATTATGAGATGATGGAAGCCATTCAGTCAACTCAAGATAATGAAGATTTCTTGGCTAAAAGCCAGTCCAAAGGGCTCAGCAAAGTTGATAAATTAACAGAAGACATGAATTCAATGATGAATATGCTGATGACTTTGGCTATCTTGGACTCGAATTTTGATGTTTCAAAGCTCTTTTGTGAAGAGAAAACTCCAAAGAAAACCTCTCCAAAGGAAAAGAAGAGAGGAAAAGACTTCCCAGTAAATCATAAAATGAATTTTAAAGCCAATAGAAAGGGATTTGATAAATTAGTTTCTAGAGCTAAAAGCGATTAATCAAAGTACTAAGATATTTTTTATGAGTTAATAAATTTATATTATTCTGACTATATATGTATATGAGAACGTCTAACTCGAATAATGTTAGGCACTTTATGTTTGAATTTTTAAGAATATCTATCTTCTTCCTTTAAACTTGTTCACAATGAAAAAAACACAAGAAAAAGTTTCCTTCAGATTTTTTCTCTATAAGTCCTTTGGAATATTTCAGCTTAAGATTTAAAAGTAAATAATGCTTATTCGAAACTTTACTGTTTAGAATCATCATCTTTGTGAATGCTTAGAAAATCGACTTAATTTCATAGTTTTGAAGGAGATTTATCAAGAAAGGAAAGTTTATGAAGTCTTAGATCTCACTGTCTTTTGCCTTTTTCTCTCTTCCTTTAGTTCAAATATTTGGTTTTCTTCTATTTGCTTCTTTTATATGAAATACTAATTTCATTTTTGAAAACCTATCAAATAGGCAAGAAATCATCCCCCTAAAAGATATTCCAGATTTATTGTCTGAATTCAAGAGAAGATGAGCAGTTCCACTCCAGCATTTAAAAGGAGAAGGACGGTGTGGCAAATTCAAAAAATCCCTGAGAGTTATTTTCCTACGGGAAAAAGGTTTTTGATAAAAAGAACCACCGCCGTTTGAGTTTTAATTAAAACTGATCCCCTAATTCTCGTTGTTTTCACCAAGAAAGCAATACTTTGAATATCTCTGGCGCGGCTGAAATCATCAAGCAGGTCCTCCTCAACGATGAAAGCTATCCGAACCTGAAGCTAAAGAAGATATTTTGAATTAGATACACATCATCTGGGATGAAAGAGAGAAAATAAGTTCGGAAATAGAATTCTAACCACTTAGGGTCGAATTCTGCTGAGTTTTCGACTTGGGATTCTCAGCCTATAGTCTTACGTTGAAAAAAACGCAAATTTACCTTTCGATTGAAAAACAATTTTAGCAACATCCGACCCATATTTTCGCTTTCTGGAACTCTAAGCAAGAATATGTCCCAGCGAATATCATTTTGAAAGTGATAAATTCTCGTTGAGAATCGGAGAAGAAGGCGTAAAGATTTTCCTTAATCATGTCTTGAAGTTTTTCAAGGTGGGATTTGGCTCACTTATCAAGCATACTGCCCCTAAACATTTGCTTTGGCTATTTTTAGTTTAAAGCTACATTGGTTTGCACAAAGGATTAATAAAAATTATTTTTGGATTTTAGCCTAATTTATCTTTGCTGAAATTGCAAATTTGCTCATTTTAATCAATAAAAAGTTCTCAGCTCTTTGCATATTTGTATACTCTTCATATCTCCTTTCCTCATCTTTACAACCCAACGAATATAAACATTGAAACCTTCATCCACTTTCATACTTTTCAGAAAAATAATTGTATTATTAGTATTTGACTCATTATACGAATCAACCCCCGTTTGGCCCCTTAGAGTAGAGTATTCAGAGAAGGAATATCGAAAAGACCATGTGTGGTTTCACATGAGACTCTCGCTGAGCGATCCAACATTATACAAGGTAATGGTCTTCAAAAATAATCTCTCTATAACATGAAAGCAAAAATATAGGGTCCCTCTTGATGGTTGTATTTTCTTAACCAAAAATAGGAAAGTGGGAAATATACTTGAAGACGAAAATCACACGACTTAGCTAAATATTTTTCCTCATCTAATTAAAGAATGACCTCTTGAAAATTTCGTCGCCTGAAGAAAATAATTTTATTTTTTGGCATTTTCCAAACAATAGATTTAGATTCTAATGGAGTTAACTCTAATTCCGCAACGCATTTAATCGTTAAGAAGACCCTCTCAAAGACATTATCCAGATAATTAATCACCCTCTCCCCCTCAGAATGACCCCCTTTTTCCGTGCTTTCTAACACCAAGAAAAAAATTCACTCATATTTCTATATCTCTCTAGACCTTTTCATTGCAAAAAATCCGACTTTATCACAAGCTTCATTGAAACTTCCTCATTAAAACCTCAGCTCCATTTCTCCAGCATCCCTCAGACAACTCAAAAACGATGCCCTGGAGGTTGGGAGATATTATCTTTTAGATTCCATTACAGGGAAGGATTTTTTAAGATAAATTTAAGCCCAATAGATCACCATTAAGAACGACTTTCCTGAAGGAAGAAAGCCTAAGTTAGAGTTGAATTTAAGCAAAAATACTTATTTCCATAAAAGCTGGGTTTTTGCGGATAAAAATATTAACAAAGCCAATCTTAATTTAATTGT
>Ga0182738_1007719_pt1 | contig 10849 bp, 10 predicted proteins | sample eDN5th30CBELigMG_FD_128876 | JGI IMG/M metagenome (GOLD analysis project Ga0182738, IMG submission 128876) | Enriched Miracle-Growth compost microbial communities from Emeryville, California, USA - eDNA 5th pass 30_C BE-Lig MG (version 2)... ... | reverse complement strand
TGGGCGCGCTGCTCAAGGCCAAGCTGGATCAACAGCGCAACGACGGCTGATAGTGACCAAGTCGGAGCTGATCGCCGCACTGGCGGCCCGCTATCCCCAGCTGGCCGCCCGCGACACCGATGACGCCGTCAAAGCCATGCTCGAGGCAATGACCCAGGCCCTGGCCTCGGGTCAGCGCATCGAGATCCGCGGTTTTGGCAGCTTTTCGCTGTCGCAGCGCTCACCCCGTATCGGGCGCAATCCCAAGTCGGGCGAACAAGTGCTGGTGCCTGGCAAACAGGTGCCGCACTTCAAGGCCGGCAAGGAACTGCGCGAGCGGGTCGACCTGGCCGGCGGCCTGGCCGACGCGCCAGCCGACGACACCCCGGACGAACCCCAGCCCACGCTGCTTGGCCTGCACGCCATGTAGCGCTGGCGGGCTCTTCCCGCCCGTGCCTGACTGTACCGATGGCAAAGCCCCTTGCATGTTCAAGGGGCTTTGTTTTTTGTGGAGGGCGATATCGGCAGGTGTCCGACTCCCGCAGGGTGTCGGACACCGATATGGGCAGACAGTCTTGCCACCCTGGTGTCTGACACCCCGCGGGAGTCAGACACCTGCCATGACCGGCGATGGCCATGCGTTATTCGCTGTTTTGCCGGCCCGGCTTCCGCTTACAATTGAAAGTCTCGAACCTCTGGAGCATGCGTCATGCGCTACTTTGTCTGGGCCCTGCGATTGCTCGTTTTCATTGCGGTGTTGATGTTCGCCTTGAAGAACACCGACCCTGTCGTGGTCAAGTTCTATGCCGACTATGTGGTGCAAGACGTTCCCCTGATCGTGGTCATGCTGGCCGCCTTCGTGCTGGGCACGCTGTTCGGCCTGCTGTTGACCGTGCCGGCCGCCATGCGCCGCCGCCGCGAGGCCATGCGCCTGCGCCGCGAGGTCGAGCGCCTGCAGGCCGCCGCCAATGGCGCGCAGCCCGTGGTGGCGCCCGAGGCCATTGCCCCCATGTCGCCGCTGTAAGCAGCGCCGTCCCGCTTTTTCTACGAACGGTATAGGGCTCGCAGCGTGGATTTTGAACCTTGGTGGCTTATTTTCGTGCCCGTGCTGTTCGCACTGGGCTGGTTGGCGGCACGCTTCGATTTCCGGCAGATGCTGCGCGAAACGCGCACCTTGCCCGACTCGTACTTCCGCGGCCTAAATTTCCTGCTCAACGAGCAACCCGACCGCGCGATCGACGCGTTCGTCGAAGTCGCGAAGCTCGATCCCGAAACCACCGAACTGCACTTCGCCCTGGGCAGCCTGTTTCGCCGGCGCGGCGAAATGGAGCGCGCCATCCGGGTGCATCAAAGCCTGCTCAGCCGCTCCGACCTGCCCGAGGCCGAGCGCGAGCATGCCCAGCATGAACTGGCGCACGACTTCCTCAAGGCGGGCATGCTCGACCGGGCCGAAGCCGCCTTCGAGCAACTGAAAGACACCCGTTATGCCCTGCCGGCGCTGCGCTCGCTGATCCGCATCTACGAGTCCGAGCACGATTGGCCGCGCGCCATCGAGGCCGTCAAGACGCTGCACGGCCTGGTCGACGAACCGGTGCCCCAGATCGTGCACTATTACTGCGAGCAGGCGCAGTCGGCCCTGGCGGCCAAGCCGTTCAACGCCGACGCGGCGCATACCGCCCTGGACGCCGCCGATCACGCCGCCCGCCAGGCCGGCCAGGGCGAGCCCGCCGGCAAGTCCAGCAAGGTGCGTACCGCCATGCTGCGCGCCCGCCTGGCGCAGCTCGAACAAGATACCAAGCGCGAGCGCATGTACCTGGAAGGCATCCTGGCCGAGGCGCCCGAATTCGCCGGCCTGGTGGCCGAGCAGCTACTCGCCAACTATCGCGCCGCCGGCCAGGCCGCCGAAGGCCTGGAAGTGCTGCAGAAGCAGTACGCGCATTACCCCTCTCTGGACCTCTTCAACGTGGTGTTCCGCGAGCTGCGGGTGCAGCAGGGCGCCGCCCCCGCCTGGGCATTCGCGCGCGGCGCGCTGCGGCACCATCCTTCGCTGCTGGGGCTCGACCGCCTGCTCGAAGCCGAGCTGGGCAGCGCCAACGGCAGCCAGCAAGAACAGGGGCCGGTGCGTGGCGCCGATCTCAGCCTGCTGCGCAGCCTGATCCACAAGCATACGCAGCGCCTGGACCGCTACGCCTGCCGCAATTGCGGCTTCCAGGCGCGGCGTTACTATTGGCAGTGTCCCGGCTGCAATGCCTGGGAAACCTACGCGCCGCGCCGTCTGGAAGAACTCGAATGAAGCCATATCCCGCCGAGGCCATCGCGCGCAGCCGTGTGCTGGTCGTGGGCGACGTCATGCTGGACCGCTATTGGTTCGGCGAGGTCGACCGCATCTCGCCCGAGGCGCCGGTGCCCGTGGTGCGCGTGGCGCGCCGCGAAGACCGGCTGGGCGGCGCCGCCAACGTGGCGCGCAACGTCGCCGCGTTGGGCGGGCAGGCCACCCTGGTGGGCATCGTGGGCGCCGACGAGGCCGGCGACAGCATCGGCCGCCTGGCCGCGCAAGCAGGCGTGCAGGCCGACCTGGTGGCCGACACCGAGCACCCCACCACGCTGAAAATGCGCGTGCTGGGCCGCCAGCAACAGTTGTTGCGCGTCGATTTCGAGCAACCGCCGGCCGCGTCCACGCTCGACGACCTCGAGGCGCGCGTGGCGCGCCACCTGGCCGGCCACGACGTGGTGGTGCTGTCCGACTACGCCAAGGGCGCGCTCGAGCGGGTCGAACCCCTGATCGCGCAGGCGCGCGCCGCCGGCGTGCCGGTGCTGGTCGACCCCAAGGGCGACGACTACACGCGCTATCGGGGCGCCACTTTGGTAACCCCCAACCGGGCCGAAATGCAGCAGGCCGTGGGCCGCTGGAATTCCGAATCGCAACTGACCGAGCGCGCCCAGCGGCTGCGCGCCGATCTCGATCTCGAAGCCTTGCTGATCACCCGTTCCGAACAAGGCATGACGCTTTTCACCGCGGCGGGGCGCGAGCACGTCGATGCGCAGGCACACGAAGTATTCGACGTGTCCGGCGCCGGCGACACCGTGCTGGCCACGCTGGCCGCCATGCGGGCCATCGGCCAGCCCTGGGCAGAAGCCATGGGCTGGGCCAATCGCGCCGGCGGCATCGTGGTCGGCAAGCTGGGCACGTCGGTCGTCACCGCCGCAGAACTTGGAGAATCCACATGATCGTCGTCACAGGCGCCGCCGGCTTCATTGGCAGCAACCTGGTGCGCGGCTTGAACCGCCGCGGTATCCAGGACATCATCGCGGTCGACGACCTGACCGAGGGCGACAAGTTCCTCAACCTGGTCGATTGCCAGATCGCCGACTATCTCGACAAAGACGAATTCCGCCGCCGCGTGCTGGCCGGCTCGCTGCCGCCGCTGCGCGCCGTGCTGCACCAGGGCGCGTGCTCGGACACCACCGAGCGCAATGGCCGCTACATGCTCGACAACAATTACCGCGTCACGCTGGAATTGTTCGAATACTGCCAGGCGCACGCCATTCCGTTCCTGTATGCCTCGTCGGCGGCCGTATACGGCGGCTCGTCGGTGTACGTCGAAGACCCCGCCAACGAACGGCCGCTGAACGTCTATGGCTATTCCAAGCTGCTGTTCGACCAGGTGCTGCGCACGCGCATGAAGTCCCTGACCGCCCAGGTGGTGGGCTTGCGCTACTTCAATGTGTACGGCCCGCACGAGCAGCACAAGGGCCGCATGGCCTCGGTGGCGTTCCATAACATGAACCAGTTCCTGGCTGAGGGCCACGTGCGGCTGTTCGCGGGTTGGGATGGCTACGCCGACGGCGGCCAGAGCCGCGACTTCATATCGGTCGAAGACGTGGTGGCGGTCAACCTGCATTTTCTCGACAACCCCGGCACCTCGGGCATTTTCAATTGCGGCACGGGCCGCGCCCAGCCGTTCAACGACGTGGCCGCGGCGGTCGTCAACACGCTGCGCGAAGAACGCGGCGAAGCCGCGTTGCCGCTCGACAAACTGGTCGAGCAAGGGCTGGTGCGCTATATCCCGTTCCCCGACGACCTGAAAGGCCGCTACCAGAGCTACACCCAGGCCGACGTCACGCAACTGCGCGCGGCGGGTTTCGCCGCGCCCATGCGCGACGTGCAGACCGGCGTGGACGAATACGTGCGCTATTGGCGCGCGCGCAAGGCCTGAGGGTTCTGACCGAGGCCGCTGCGTAGTTTCCGCGGCTGATTTTTCCGTTCACGCGCGCCGGGCGTGCAGCGGGGCAGGCCGCATCATGGCGGGCCAGGCGGGTCGACCGATCCGCCGGCCTTGTACGGAGACCCCGCCATGAATCCCTTCCTGCACGATACGGTGGCCGCGCCCCTGGCACCGTTGCCACGTCCTGTTTTTCGTCCGGTTCCGCAGTGGCCGCTGGTCGGTCCGCGCCGGCCTGGCCGAGCCGGCGCGGCGCATGTGCGCCGGCCGCTGGCGCGCACGGTAGGGTGCCTGGCCGTGGCCGGCGGGTTGAGCCTGGCAGCCGCGCCGGCCCGCTCGCTGGACGTTAATGCGGCTTCAGCCGAACAGCTTGAAGCGCTGCATGGGGTAGGGCCGCGCACGGCGCAGATCATCGTGCAGGAACGCGAGCGCGCCGGCCCGTTCGAGTCGCTGCAGGACCTGTCGGATCGGGTGCGGGGCATCGGCCCCAAGCGCCTGGGCAGCCTGCAGGCGGCCGGCCTGACGGTGGGCGCGGGCGTGCCCGTGCTGACGCCGGGCAGTATCGCCACCCCCCAATTCGCGCCGGCGCTGCCCGGGCTTTCAGCCCCCTGACAGCTGGCGGGCGGTATCCCTGGCACGAGCGCGGCTTTGGTGCCGCGTCGCGGCGCCAGCGGTTATTATCGGTCGCATGGCTACCTCTACTTATCCCACTATCGAACAAACCGTCGGCAATACGCCGCTGGTCCGCCTGCAGCGCATTCCCGGCGCGGCGGGCCAGGCGCGGGGCAATGTCATCCTGGCCAAACTGGAAGGCAACAACCCCGCGGGCTCGGTCAAAGACCGGCCGGCGCTGTCCATGATCCTGCGCGCCGAAGAACGCGGCGAGATCAAGCCCGGCGACACGCTCATCGAAGCCACCAGCGGCAACACCGGCATCGCGCTGGCCATGACGGCCGCCATGCGTGGCTACCGCATGGTGCTGATCATGCCCGACAACCTGTCGGTAGAACGCCGCGCCGCCATGGCCGCCTACGGCGCCGAACTCATCCTGACGCCGGCCAGCAAGGGCGGCATGGAATACGCGCGCGACCTGGCCATGTCGATGCAGGCCGAAGGCAAGGGCAAGGTGCTGGACCAGTTCGCGAACCCCGACAACCCGCGCGCCCACATCGAGGGCACCGGCCCCGAAATCTGGACGCAGACCGAAGGCCGCGTCAGCCACTTTGTCAGCGCCATGGGCACCACAGGCACCATCATGGGCGTGTCCACCTACCTGAAGTCGCGCAACGCCGGGGTCCAGGTGATCGGCGCGCAGCCGGCCGAAGGTTCGCAAATCCCGGGCATCCGCAAATGGCCCGAGGCCTACATGCCCAGCATTTTCGACGGCAGCCTGGTCGATGGCTATGAGTCCATATCCCAGGTCGAAGCCGAAACCATGGCGCGGCGGCTGGCTGCCGAAGAAGGCATTTTCGGCGGCATTTCTTCGGCAGGGGCGCTGGTGGCGGCTTTGCGCGTCGCCGAACGCGTCGAGAACGCCACCATCGTGTTCATCGTCTGCGACCGCGGCGACCGCTATTTGTCTACCGGCGTGTTCAACGAAACCCGCTGACGCGCCGCCATGCCGTTCGGGCCTGGGCCGCCGCGAGGAGGCCCAGGCCCGAATGCTGTTCGCAGGGCGCATTGCCTGCGGGACGAGGCCGCGCTAGCGGCGCGCTTCCAGGGCGGCCGCCAGGTCGGCCACCGCAGTGGCGTAGAAATAACTGCGGTTGTATTGCGTCAGGGCAAAAAAATTGGGCGTGGCGGTGCGGTACTGCACCGTGCCCCGCGCTTCTTCTACCAGGTCTACAACGCCCAACGGGCGGTCTTGCCAGCCGTCGGCCTGGGCGCCGGGCGCCAGCCTCGCGCCGGCGGCTCGCAGGCTGGCCCAGGTCTGCGTGGGCTGCAGTCCGCCCGAAGCCAGCGCCGACGGGTCGGGCGGCAGGATGACCGGCGCAAAGACCGGCAGGCCGCGCTGCCAGCCGTGCTCGACCAGGAAGTTGCCCACCGACATGACCGAATCGGCCACGCTGTTGGCCAGGTCGATGTGGCCGTCGTGATCGCCGTCGACCGCATAGCGCTTGATGCTGCCGGGCATGAACTGCGGCATGCCGATGGCGCCGGCGTACGAACCCCGGGCGTCGAGCGCCAGCTTGTCCTGCAGGGCCAGGGTGATGAAGTCGCCCAGTTGTCCGCGGAACATTTCGGCGCGCTCGGGCTTGGCGGGATCGGGGTAGTCGAACGCCAGCGTGGCCAGGGCGTCCAGCACGCGGAAGCTGCCCATGTTGCGGCCATACAGGGTTTCAACGCCGATGATGGACGCGATGATCGAGGCGGGCACTCCATAGCGTTGTGCGGCCTGGGTCAGGAGGGTCTGGTTTTCTTCCCAGAACTGCAAGCCCCAGTTGATGCGCTTCGGCTCCACGAAGCGGGCCCGATAAGTGATCCAGCTGCGCCACACTTTGCGGCCGGGCGGCGACGGGGCGATCAGCCGCGCCACGGTGGCGTTGTAGCGGGCGCTTTCCAGCGCGGCTACCACGGGCTCGAGCGCCAGGCCGCGCTCGGCGGCCAACTGTTCGGCGTAGCCGCGGGCGTCCGGGCGCAGCGCGCCTGTGGGCGTCGAGGCCGCGGCGGGCGCATCGGCCGGCCGGGCCGGGCCGATGCGGATAGGTGCGTTGCCGCTTGATGGTTCGGGGGAGGGCCGGGCCGCCGTTGGCCCGGGAGGAGCGCTTGCACAACCGGCCAACACCAGGGAAACCGTGCCGATTTGCAGGAATCGCCGACAGATGAACATAATCTTCCTTATGGAGACCATGTATCTTACCCACCCGTCGTGCAGGCTGCATGAAATGGGCAGCTGGCATCCCGAAAGCCCGCAGAGGCTGGACGCCATTGCCGACCAGCTATTGGTCAGCGGCCTGGCGCCGTTCCTGGCCGAGCACGAAGCCCCCGCCGCCACGCGCGAGGCCATCCTGCGCGTGCATACCGCCGGCCACCTCGACAGCTTGCACGCCCGGTCGCCGGTCGAAGGCTATTGCACCATCGATCCCGACACGATGATGAATCCGCATACGTACGAAGCCGCGTTGCATGCGGCCGGCGCGGGCATCGCGGCCGTGGATGCGGTGATGGGCGGACAGGCCGCCAATGCCTTCTGCGCGGTGCGCCCACCCGGCCACCACGCACGCCGCAGCCAGGCCATGGGATTCTGCTTCCTGAATAACGTGGCTATTGCAGCGCAGCATGCGATGCAGGTGCATGGTGTGCGGCGCGTGGCCATCGTTGATTTTGATGTGCATCATGGAAACGGCACGGAGGATGTTTTTGCGGGCGACGACCGAGTGCTGATGTGCAGCTTCTTCCAGCATCCGTTCTTTCCCAATAGCGGCACCGAGCATCCGGCCGCCAACATGCTCAACGTGCCGGTGCCGGCCTACACCGATGGGGCCGCGGTGCGCGAGCTGGTGCGCGACGTCTGGCTGCCGCGCCTGCAAGCGCACGCGCCCGAGCTCATCCTGATTTCCGCCGGGTTCGATGCCCACCGCGAAGACGACATGGGCCAAATGGGCCTGGTCGAGGCCGACTATGCCTGGATCACCGAGCGCGTGGCCGAAATTGCCGACCGGCACGCGCAGGGGCGCATCGTCAGTATGCTGGAAGGCGGTTACAACTTATCAGCCCTTGGACGCAGCGTCGTGGCCCACATACGGGCGCTGGCAAAGTTGTAGAATCAATAAATTGTGCAATGCGGGGCCGGCACTGCCGGCCGATTAATCATAGCTAGGAGGCTGCTGGATGAAGGTACTGGTACCAGTCAAGCGCGTGGTTGACTACAACGTCAAGGTGCGCGTGAAGTCGGATCAAACGGGCGTGGATATCGCGAACGTGAAGATGTCGATGAACCCGTTCGACGAGATCGCCGTCGAGGAAGCCACCCGCCTGAAGGAAAAGGGCGGCGCCACCGAAGTGGTGGCGGTGTCTTGCGGCGTGGCGCAGTGCCAGGAAACCCTGCGCACCGCCATGGCCATTGGCGCCGACCGCGGCATCCTGGTCCAGACCGATGCCGAGCTGCAGCCCCTGGCGGTGGCCAAGCTGCTCAAGGGCCTGGTCGACAAGGAACAGCCGCAGCTGGTGATCCTGGGCAAGCAGGCCATCGACGACGACGCCAACCAGACGGGCCAGATGCTGGCCGCGCTGCTGGACTGGCCGCAGGCCACGTTCGCCAGCAAGGTCGAAGTGGCCGACGGCGAGGTCACAGTCACGCGCGAAGTCGACGGCGGGCTCGAAACGCTCAAGCTGAAGCTGCCGGCCATTATCACGACCGACCTGCGCCTGAACGAGCCGCGTTACGTGACGCTGCCCAACATCATGAAGGCCAAGAAAAAGCCGCTCGACACCGTTACGCCGCAAGACCTGGGCGTCGATGCCGCGCCGCGCCTGAAGACGCTGAAGGTCACCGAGCCGCCGGCGCGCAAGGCCGGCATCAAGGTGGCCGACGTGGCCACGCTGGTCGACAAGCTCAAGAACGAAGCGAAGGTGCTCTAAGATGACGACTCTGGTTATTGCCGAACACGACAACGCCCAACTGAAGGGCGCCACCCTGAACGCCATCGCGGCTGCCGCCAAACTGGGCGGCGATGTGCACGTGCTGGTGGCCGGCAGCAATGCCAAGCCGGTGGCCGAACAGGCCGCCGCCGCTGCGGGCGTGGCCAAAGTGCTGCTGGCCGATGCGCCGCAACTGGCCGACGGCCTGGCCGAGAACCTGGCGGCGCAGGTGCTGGCGGTGGCCTCGAGCTACAGCCACATCGTGTTTCCGGCCACGGCCTCGGGCAAGAACGTGGCCCCGCGGGTCGCCGCCAAGCTCGACGTGGCGCAAATCTCCGACATCATCGGCGTTGAATCGCCCGATACCTTCCAGCGTCCCATTTACGCGGGCAACGCCATTGCCACGGTGCAGTCGGCCGATGCAGTGAAGGTCATCACGGTGCGCACCACGGGCTTCGACGCGGTCGAAGCCACCGGCGGCTCGGCTGCGGTGGAAAGCGTCGAAGCGGTTGCCGATTCGGGCAAATCGTCGTTCGTGGGCCGCGAAGTGGCCAAGAGCGACCGCCCCGAGCTGGCCGGCGCGCGCGTGGTGGTCTCGGGCGGCCGGGGCCTGGGCAGCGCCGAGAACTTCAAGATCCTGGACCCCCTGGCCGACAAGCTGGGCGCGGCGCTGGGCGCCTCGCGCGCGGCGGTCGACGCGGGCTACGCGCCCAACGACTGGCAGGTGGGGCAGACCGGCAAGATCGTCGCGCCGCAACTGTACGTGGCGGTGGGCATCTCGGGGGCCATCCAGCATCTGGCGGGCATGAAAGACTCCAAGGTCATTGTGGCCATCAATAAAGACCCCGAAGCGCCGATTTTCGGCGTGGCCGACTACGGCCTGGTCGGCGACCTGTTCCAGGTCGTGCCCGAACTGGCCAACGCGCTGTAAGCTCCGGCTTCGCGCGACGCCGGGGGTGCCGGCCGGATTTTCCGGCCGGCACCCCCGGCGTTTTTATTTCTAACCGCTCGGCCAGGCCAGGCAGCGGTTCAGTCAATGACCGCCGTCGCTCGATCGTCGCAGTCCCGTGTCGTCCGGCCAGACGGGGGCGGCGCATTGGGCGGCGGGGTAGCCTGCGCAGCAGGCCGAGGGCGCCTGCATGCGCCCGAGCCCGACGCACGTGCGCCGCCCCCGTCTGGCCGGACGACACGGGACGGGGCAAGGGCAAGATCACGTTCAGCGCCGGCGCCCGGTTCGCCACATCCGGCTCGCCACGCGCCGGCCTGACGCCCGGCTTGCCAAAGGTTTAACATTGGCCCGCAGAGCACCGCGACCGCCAACCGACCCTGGAGACACAATGCCCTACGTCACTCCCTTGCAGGATTTCCGTTTTGCGCTCAAGGCGCTGGCCGGGCTCGACGAGATCCTGAAGCTGCCTGGCTTCGAAGAGGTCACGCCCGACCTGGTCGACGCCATCCTGGACGAGAATGCCCGCTTCGTCGAGCAGGCCATCGCGCCGCTGAACGTGCCGGGCGACACCCAGCCGCCGCGCTGGGATGACGGGCAAGTGACTACCACGCCGGGGTTCAAGCAGGGGTTTGCCGAGTACGCCGCGGCTGGCTGGCAGGGCCTGCAGCATCCCGCGCAATGGGGCGGCCAGGGCCTGCCCAAGCTGGTGGCCGCGGCGCCCAGCGAGAACATCCAGGCCGCCAGCCTGGCGTTTTCGCTTTGCCCCATGCTTACCGACGGCGTCATCGAGGCGCTGCTGACGGTCGGTTCCGACGCGCAGCGCCAGGCCTACGTGCCGAACCTGATCGCCGGCAAATGGACCGGCACCATGAACCTGACCGAGCCCCAGGCGGGCTCGGACCTGGCCCAGGTCGCCTCCCGCGCCGTGCCGCAGGCCGACGGCACGTATCGCCTGAGCGGACAGAAAATCTTCATTACCTACGGCGAGCACGACCTGGCCGAGAACATCATCCACCTGGTGCTGGCCCGCACGCCCGACGCCCCGGCCGGCGTCAAGGGCATTTCGCTGTTCATCGTGCCCAAGCTCCTGGTCAACGACGACGGCAGCCTGGGCGCG
>Ga0182738_1007718_pt1 | contig 10850 bp, 8 predicted proteins | sample eDN5th30CBELigMG_FD_128876 | JGI IMG/M metagenome (GOLD analysis project Ga0182738, IMG submission 128876) | Enriched Miracle-Growth compost microbial communities from Emeryville, California, USA - eDNA 5th pass 30_C BE-Lig MG (version 2)... ... | reverse complement strand
GGCTCATCCAGTAGCCGTCGCCGTGCTCCCCCTGCCACCGCGTGTAGTACCTCTTCAGGTAGGCGAGGTCGTACCGGTAGTCGTCGAAGCGGGTCTTGCCGGGGTTCTCGAGCTGGTCGAAGTTGAAGATCATGTCGAGCTCGCCGCGGTCGTCGCCGACCATGAGCTTGCCCGCGTGCATCCCGATCGCCGGGGTCTCTCCGATCGACACGCAGTCCGGGTCGACGAAGCCCTCCGCCCGCAACTGCTTGAGGTGCTCGTGCAGCCGCGGACCGTGGAAGTAGTGCTCGATGCCGGTGAACCCGGTGACGGCGCCGATCGTCTCGTTGCCCGGCGGGAGGCCCTGCCGCTTCGAGATGTAGTTGATGACGTCGAGCCGGAACCCGTCGACGCCGCGCTCGCGCCACCAGCGCACCATGTCCATGATCTCGGCGCGCATCGCGGCGTTCTCCCAGTTGAGATCCATCTGCTTGCTCGAGAACAGGTGCAGGCCCCACACGCCCGCCTCCTCGAACCACCGCCAGGCCGATCCGGAGAAGAACGAGCGCCAGTTGTTCGGCGGCGTGGACGGGTCGCCGGCTTCGAGGAAGTAGTAGTCGCGGTAGGGCGACTCCGGGTCGTTCAGCGCCTCCTGGAACCACGCGTGTTCGTCGGAGGTGTGATTGACGACGAGGTCCATGACGAGCCGCATCCCGCGCTCGTGCAGCCCCGCGACGAGGGCGTCGAAGTCCTCCATCGTGCCGAACTCGGCGTGGATCTTGCGGTAGTCGCGGATGTCGTAGCCCATGTCGTCCATGGGCGAGTCGTAGATCGGCGACAGCCACAGCGCGTCGACCCCGAGTGCCTTCAGGTAGTCGAGCCGCGACAGGATGCCGCGCAGGTCGCCGACGCCGTCGCCGTCCGAGTCCTGGAACGAGCGCGGATAGACCTGGTAGAACACCGCCTCCTTGAACCACGCGCGGCGCAGCGGCATCCCGTTCGGCGTCGGCGCCTCCGGCACCGTGCCCAGGAGTTCCACGAGCGCGTCGACGAAGGCGGCATCGATCCGGTTGCCCGTGAGCCGCGGGAGCGCCGAGAGCCGCACCGCGCCGACGACGGGGTTCGTGATCCACGCCGGCGACCGGCCCACCTGGTGCGCGAGCGTCTCGATGACGTCGCGCCCGAGCGGATGCCGCGCGAGGTCGCGCAGGCGGCTGCGGCGGGTGACCTCAGGAGCCCGCACGATCCCCCTCCCTGGTCTCGGCGGCCGCGGCGGCCTCCGCCGACTCGACCACGGCGCCCGCCCCGGCGGCGACGCGGCGCTCGCGCAGCTCCTCGACGATCGCGGTGTAGCGCGCGGCGTCGATGACGTAGAAGCGGCGGTAGACGAGGTAGGACAGCGCGATGAGCACGGCGGGCGCGAGGAACATGACCGCCTTGACCTCGAACGTGCCGCCCTCGGTCATGTCGGCGGGGCCCTGGGCGTCGAAGATGCCCGAGCTCACGACCGACCAGCCGACGACGCCGCTCGCGAGCGCGGCCGACAGCTTGTAGATGAACGGCTGGAGCGACAGCGTGACGCTGTCGTTGCGGCGCCCGAGCTTGTGCTCGCCGTACTCGACGGTGTCGGCGATGAACATGAGCATCTGCACCTGGATCATCGCCTGCGCGGCGAACACCAGCACGCCCGCGACGACGATGAGCACGAGGCCCCCGGGCGGGGTGAAGAAGAAGAGCACGTAGCCGACGAGCACCGCGATGAGCGCGACCGTGAACAGCGTGCGGCGCGAGCCGAGGCGGGCGAAGCGCGGGTAGAGCGCGAGCGCGGCGAGCTGCGACACCCCGAGCACGAGCGTGAACACCGAGTACATGTTCTCGTCGCCGTAGACGTAGGCGAAGTAGTAGATGCCGTAGTTCGTCGTGATCGAGAACGCGACCATGAAGAGCACGAACGCGACGGCGACGGTGAGCAGCTGGTCGTTGCGGAAGATCACCGAGACCAGTTCGCGCAGCGGCGTGTGGCTCTGCCCGACGACCTCGCGGTCCTCCTTCGTGAGCAGCAGCATGACGCCCTGCAGCACGATCGTGATGACGATGACGACGAGCGCGACGACGAAGAACGACCAGCGCATGTCGCCGATCGCCTCGCCGACGAGGTTCGAGACGGGGACGATCGCGACGACCATCGCGAAGGTGCCGATCGAGGCGCAGATGCGGGCGAACGAGCCGATGCGCTCGCGCTCGGACTGCTCCTGGCTGAGCGCCGGGAGCATCGACCAGTAGCCGATGTCGTTCGCCGTGAACGCGATGCTCCAGGCGAGGTAGACGGCGCTGAAGACGACGATGAACGCGGCGTCGTCGAGCGACCACGGCGTGAACATGAGCAGCATGAGCACGCCGGCGAGCACCACGCCGACGAGGATCCACGGCTTGAACTTGCCCCAGCGCGAGCGCGTGTTGTCGACGAAGACGCCGACGACCGGGTCGGTGATCGCGTCGAACACGCGCACGACGACGAGGATCACGGTGACCGACGAGAACACCAGCTGCGACACCTGGAGGATGTCCGACAGGTAGAACAGCAGGAACATGCTGATGAGCGTGTAGCCCGCATCCCGCCCGATCGTGCCGATGCCGAACCCGTACCGGTTGCGGATCGTCTGAGCCTTCATTCGTCGTCCTCTCGGGTGATGACGTACAGGGTGGAGCCGTGGTCGCCGAGCATGCGCATCGACGCGTGATGTCCGGTGCCGGAGAACTGCATGTTCAGCCGGATGCCCGCGTCGAGCATCTCGCCCGTGCCGCGGTACTCCTCGACGCCGTCGGGCAGGCTGCGGTGCTTGCTCACGACGTTCATGACGAGGCCGCCCGGGTCGAGGCGCACGGGGCTCACGTGGTTGATGAGGTGGCCGAGCCGGTCGAGCGAGAGGCGCTGCGGCCTGGCGACGATGCGATACGGGATGCCGGGGCGCATCCCCGCGATCGGCAGCACGTCGCGCTCGGGGGCGGCGCGCACGCCGCGCTGGAAGTTGCCGACGATCGCGGCATCCCCCTCGCCCACCTGCCAGAGGAACCGGTCGGGGCGCGGGCGGGCGCCGCGGCGGAAGCGGCCGAACTGGAAGGTGCGGCGGTGCAGCTTGTAGAACTCGATCTGCTCGGTGATCTCCCGACGCTCCTCGGCGGTGAGGAAGTCGAGGTCGTACTCGTAGCCGAGGCAGCCGAACGCGGCGACGTTGAAGCGCGTCGAGAGGGGGGTGTCGCGCAGCGTCTGCTGGTGCGGTGAGGCGGACACGTGGGCGCTGATCGTCGACAGCGGGTAGAGGTACGACAGCCCCTGCTGGATCTCGAGCCGCTCGATCGGGTCGGTGTCGTCGGAGGCCCAGATCATCGCGGCGAAGCGCAGCATCCCGAGGTCGAACCGGTTGCCGCCCGACGAGCACATCTCCAGCAGCACGTGCGGGCGCGGGGCGAAGATGCGCTCGAGCACGGCGGAGAGGTTCTCGACGAAGCGGTGCGCCGTCATCCCCGGGTGGGCGACGTGCGGCGAATACGCGTCGGAGAGGTGCCGGTTCATGTCCCATTTGACGTACGTGAACCCCCCGTCGTCGATGAGGCGGCCGACCTGGTCGACGAGGTAGTCGCACACCTCCGGATTGCACAGATCGAGCAACTGCTGGTGGCGGCCCTCGCGCGGCGCCTTGCCGGGCACTCGCAGCATCCATTCGGGATGCGTCCGCGCGAGGTCGCTGTCGGCGTTGACCATCTCCGGTTCGACCCAGATGCCGGCGCGCATCCCGAGCCTTTCGACCTTCTTCGTGAAGGCGCGCAGTCCCGACGGGAACTTCTTCGCGTCGACGGTGTAGTCGCCGAGTCCCGCGGTGTCGTCGCTGCGGCCGGCGAACCAGCCGTCGTCGATGACGAACAGCTCGACGCCGAGTTTCGCCGCCTGCTTCGCGAGGCTCAGCTGCCGCTTCTCGTCGAAGTCGAAGTAGGTCGCCTCCCACGAGTTGTAGACGACGGGTCGCTCCACCCCGCGGTAGCGCGCGGGGGTGATGTGGGCGTGGACGAACCGGTGCATCCGGTCCGACAGGCCGCCGAGGCCCTCGTCGCTGAAGGCGAGCACCGCCTCGGGCGACTCGAACGCCTCACCCGGCGCGAGCGGCCAGCGGAACGCCTGCGGCTGGATGCCCGACTGCACCCGCACCGAGCCGTGAGCGTCGCGTTCGACGCGCGCCTCGTGGGAACCCGAGTACACGAGGTTGACCCCGTAGACCCAGCCGTGGTCCTCGCCCGCGTCGTCGGAGAGGAGCAGGAACCCGGGATTGTGCCGGTTGCTGCTCGCGCCCGTCGTGCTGCCGATCGAGAACACCCCCGACGACACGGGCCGGTCGTGGGCGTGCGCCTCGTGGATCCACCCGCCGTCGAGCGTGCGGATCGTGAACCCGCGGTCGGGCAGGTCCAGCTGGAGCGACGCGAGGCGCGCGATCTCGGCCGTCGCGTCGCCCGTGTTGCGCAGGCGCGCGCGGCGGGTGATGACGTCGGTGTCGGCGAACACCGTGTAGACGAGGGTGAGTTCCAGGCCCGCGAGTTCGTCGGCGAGGGTGACCTCGAGCGACTGCACGTCGGGATGCTCGCCCGCCTCCGCCGTCGGCAGCGTCGGGTGCGGCACCGTGCCGTCGAGCAGCCGGTGGCCGGCGTAGACGAAGTCGGTGTCGAAGCCGAGCGGATGCGCCACCTCGATCGGCGAGAGGCGGTAGTCGCCCTGGCCGATGCCGGAGGTCTCCAGCGGGATGACGTCGAGGCAGTAGGCGGGGTCGTCGGGGGAGTAGGCGACGCCCGAGCCGTGCTCCAGCTCGCGCTTCACGCGCAGCGCGTCGGCATCCTGCGCCGGGAGGTACGGGCCGTAGTGGAGGTGCTCGAGGTGCCCGTGCTCGGTGAGCCGGAACCAGTAGGAGGTGCTGCGCGTCGACAGCAGGAACAGGCCGCCCCGTACCTCGATCACTGCGCTCCCCATGCCGGCCGTCTCGCCTCGTCGCGAGACCTGCTTCGGGTGCCGGCGACGCGAGTCTACCGATGCCCGCGAGCGTGAGCCGCCGTACCCTCGACTCCGAGGAGGGTGACCCGTGAGTGACCTCGGACTGACCCCGCTCGCCCGCGTCCGCGTGCGCGTCGCGAGCCCCTGGATGCGGGCCGCGTTCCCGACGGGCACCGCCGCGTCATCCCGATCGCGGCCGGCGTCGTCGAGGGCGAGGCGATCTCGGGCGAGGTCGTGCCGCTCGGCGCCGACTGGAACCTCGTGCGCGCCGACGGCTCCGAGACGGTGTCCGCGCGTTACCTGATCCGCACGCACGACGGGGTGCTGCTTTCGGTGCTCAACGAGGGCGTCATCGCCGACCGGCTGACGCCCGTTACCGGCGGCCGAGAGCCTGGGCTCGGTCCAATATGCAGAATGGCGAGGTTATCGGCGGGACTGGAGTTCCTGCCAGATTTCAGCCAGTTCGTTCGCAGAGCCTTCCGCGGAAAGTAGGTCGTCAAGGCTGACGGCGAGGGCCCATACTTGGTGTGTACCCGAGCCTTTCCATTTCCGGGTTTCCAGCACCTTCCGCTCGACGAGGAATGGAATGAGTTCTGTATTAAGAAGCGGGAACTCCGAGCCGAAGCGCTTCTGAAGGTTCTCGTCGTGGATGATCGTCGTGCGGTTGAACATCCTGAGAAGCTTCCTCAGCAGTCTCACCGCAGTGGAATCTGGTTGGTCTTCGGTGAGGTCAAGGGGAAGTTCCTCGTCGACAAACGTGAACCCGCGACCTTCTAGAGCGCGCCTTACCCGGGCAGGCGCATACTCTCGGGTCTCCCCTTCATCGCCTTGGACTCGCACGCCTTCGATCCGGCACCGAATCAGCCGCACGTTGTCGAACGCCGCGGTGCCGTCGAGCTGAAGCTCGCCTAGCGCCATACCTTCAAGGGTTACATCTCGCCAGTGCGCGCCGCGAAGAGACGCATTCACAAATGTCCCGTCTTTCAGAACGACACCCGTCAATCGCGAGCCTTCGAAGGCGAGACTTGAATACACGACCTTGCCGGCGAACGACGCCTCACCAAGGTCTATCCCGTTCAGCATGAATGGGATAAGAGTTCCGACGTTCTGCTGCAAGTAGGTCGGCTTCCACTCGTCGAGGAGGGCTGACTCCATGGATGACAAGAACGTCATCACCTTCGCCGGGCTTCGGTCGAGCATCGAGCACACATACCGTGCGGTCGAGTCGCTCATCTGCGAGATGGCGAGTACTCGCATCAGGTCACCTACGCGCTCGCCATTCATTGTGGCGGAGAGCCGTTCCCGAAGTGCATACGCGAAGAAGTAGTCACGAAATTCTGGATGATCGAAGCTTCGGAACGACTGGTCACCGTCTCGCGGCGCAACCAGCAGCACGTGCATGCGAACCATCTCGATGATTTGGGGGCGCAGGCTACTCTCAATGCCCCACTGCTCAAGGAGGAGCGTCGCGATCGTCTCCAGGATCTCAAGACTCAGACGATCGGTCTGGCTGCGTTGCATTTCTTCTGCTACGTCCGCGAGGAGCGTGATGTGTTGCGCGGCAGTCAAGTAAGGCGCACCCGTCTCCCTGACCTTCCACTTTTCCTCCACTTCGCGCTTGATGAAGGCGGACACCACTGACGCCACTCCGCTAAATGGGTCCTCCGGAGCCTGTAGGAACTCCGTCGGAGAGACGCCGTAGATCAACGAGGCACGAGCTATCTGCGAGATCAAGAAGGGTCGAGTTATGAGGGGATGAGATTCGTCGCCACCGAGTACCGCGAGCACGGCGTCATACATTCCTGCGGGATCCTTGATCCGTTGAGAATCGAATTCGACCCGTCCGAAAAAGGTCTCGACGTCGGGTCTCGACCACGGCCGTAGTTCGATCTGATCGAACTGGCACGGGTCGGGAACGCCCCTCCTCACCATTCCCCCGCGCCGAAGGTAGTCGTCGGTGTCGAAGAAGGTTCGTCGCGATGCGGCGACAACCACGCCTTGCCCTTCCAGCTGCGACACGAGCGACGCGAGCGCGCCGAGCGCGTTTACTCCGCCTTGCTCGGCTGCGAGCTCGTCAAATCCGTCCACGCCAATAACCAATGCTCCGCGACGCATAAGGCGGATCACGGCAGGCATCCAGAGCCCCGGAAGGCGCAAGTCGGCAAGATCTCCCATCAGCGCCTCCGACAGGCGCAGAAGTTGGCGCCCCTGTAGGTCCAGGTGCCAGAACAAGTAGTGCGATTCGCCCTTCAGGTAACGCTCTGCCTGGATGGACTGGTGTTCCCGAAGGAGCGCCGTCTTCCCGTGTCCCGCATCGGCAGTGATGAACAGAACGCGCGATGAGAAAGGTGATAGCTCCACGCACTCCGTATGCAACAGAGTCAAACCAGACCCTTCGACTCGCTCCTCAGCAGCACGCTGGAGTGTCACCTTGGCATCCACGAAGCCGGCAACGTTGGCACGCCGTTCAAGGAGCCTTTGCGCAAGAACGTCCAGACGAGCGAGATTGTGCGTGAGGTAGCGAATGTAAGGGATCGTCGTGCCCTCGGTCTCAACTACCAGGTGACCATCGTGGTGGTGCTTTATCTGACCCGTCAGGATCTTGTCGTTCCGCTGCAAGATGAACCGTCCATCTGCTTCGACGGCAGCGTCGGATTCCTCGTCTGCGAATGCCGCGAAGTCTGCAAGCACTTCATCGAGCTCGCTCACGCCGCCCCCTCGATCACATCTACGCCAGCCTCGGCTAGAAGTCGAGTGGAGTACTCGGAAGCTTCCTCTGGCCGAGGTAGAAGCTGTATGAATCGCACGGTATTGAACTCCCTGGCGTTGAGGAGCGGCGGAACGAAGTCGCTATCGCCTGAAACCACGACCACGAGCGAGTAGCCGGGGTTCAAGCGCCCTGCCGCCAGTATGTCGGTCGCAAGCAACGTGTCCACCATCTTCTGCTCGTGGAGCACGAACGCATCGGAGCTGACCAGTCCACACGAATCGACGGGGCACTCGCGCCGCGTCGACTTCGTAAACGAGCGGAGGATTGCGGCCGGGCAAGTCGCATCGATTCGGGCGCAGCCCGAGGGGTACGGGTGCGCTGAGAGTCTGACGCGGGGTAGCGAACCTCGTTGTCTGTAGGTTCCTAAGAGCGGAACCGCGTCGCGTGCTGTCAAGAGGTTCGTAGCGAGGCCGATAGTCCCGCGGACCAACTGCCCATTTGAGAGACGAATTGGGAACTTAGGCATTAGTGCAATGATCTTTGCGACCTCGCTGCCGTGGCGGCTCAGATTCTGGTCGTCGTACCAACCGCCATACATTCTCACTTCAAACGTACGCAGGTCCCTATACGCGGACGCAATTTGTCGGAGCCATCGCTCGACTTGGACCGCGATCTCTTCCGGCTGCATCTTGGCATTGGGCGGGAAGGCGTTGTCGTAGTCCACGAGGACCAGGCAGGCATTTTCATCGAGTCCCGCTGGAGCCACGCGCACAACTTAGCGCGAACGCTCGATACATGTCCGGTTCACCGGCTACCGGCGGCCGAGCGCCTGGGTGAGCCGGTGCGCGTGGTCGAGGAGGAGACGCCCGAGTTCCGGTCGCCGCTCGGCGGAGAAGCGCGCCTCGATCCCGGTCAGCGACAGCGCCCACGCGGGTTGCCCGGCCGCGTCGAAGACGGCGGCGCCCATTCCCCACGACCCCTCGACGAGGAGTCCGGGATTGACGGCGTAGCCGGCCGAGCGGGTGACGCTGACGCGATTGCGCACGCGCTCGGGGGAGTGCGCCTCCCCGTAGGCGGAGAGGTCGGCGGTGGCGAGGTAGCGGTCGACGGCCGCATCCGGCAGGAAGGCGAGGATCGCCAGCCCCGCCGAGGCGACCCCGAGCGGGAAGCGGATGCCCTCGTAGAGCACGTGCGAACGGATCGGGAAGGCGCCGTCCTCCCGCAACAGGCACACCGTCTCGTCGCCGCGACGGGCGGAGAGGAACGCGCTCTCGCCCGTCGCGTCGGCGAGCGACGCCACGACGGGTCGGGCGACGGCCGTGACGTCGTAGCGCTCGGCGGCGACGGCGCCGAGGAGATAGAGCTCGGGGCCGGGGACCCAGCGGCCGGTGGCGGCGTCGTGGTCGACGAACCCCTCCGCGGCGAGCGACGCGAGGAGGCGGTGCGCGGTCGGGCGGGAGAGGCCGGTTGCGGTCGCGACGGCGGTGGTGCCGAGGCCGCGCGGCATCGCCCCGCTCACGGCACGCAGCACGGCCGCCGCGCGGCCGATGACCTGGGTGCCGGGAACCGCCGTCATGTCCACATTATGGACACAGTGTCCGCCGAGTGGCCACATTCCGACCGTTCTTCGACAAGACCGGCCCTTCGTGCTTAGCCTGGCGCCGACCACGATGTGGACGCGAAGGAGCGGAATGGCGCAGAAGATCTGGCCCTCGGCGGCGGAAGCGCTCGCGGGCCTCGTACAGGACGGCATGACCATCGCGGTCGGCGGGTTCGGCCTGAGCGGCAACCCGACCAACCTCATCCGCGCGCTGCGCGACAGCGGTGCGAAGGACCTCACGATCGTGAGCAACAACATGGGCGTCGACGGCAAGGGCCTGGGCCTCCTGCTCGAGAACCGCCAGGTGAAGAAGGTGCTCGCCTCGTACGTCGGCGAGAACAAGCTCTTCGCCGAGCAGTACCTCTCCGGAGAGCTCGACGTCGAGTTCGTGCCGCAGGGCACGCTCGCCGAGCGCCTCCGCGCGGGGGGTGCCGGCATCCCCGGCTTCTACACCGCGACCGGCGTCGGCACCCCGATCGCCGAAGGCAAGCCCGAGGCCGAGTTCGACGGGCGCCGCTACATCCTCGAGCGCGGCATCGTCGCCGACATCGCCCTCGTGCGCGCGCACACCGCCGACACCTACGGCAACCTGCGCTACCGGCTCACCTCGCGCAACTTCAACCCGCTCGTCGCCACGGCGGGCACGGTGACGCTCGCCGAGGCCGAGAACATCGTGGATGCCCTCGAGCCCGACGACATCATGACCCCGGGCATCTACGTGCAGCGCCTCGTGCAGTGCGAGGACCTCACCAAGGAGATCGAGCAGCGCACCGTGCGCCCGAAGGAGGTGGCGTGAGCCATGTGGACGCGTGACGAGATGGCCGCGATCGCGGCCCGCGACCTCCAGGACGGCGACTACGTGAACCTCGGGATCGGCATCCCGACCCTCGTCGCCAACAACCTCCCCGAGGGCGTCTCGGTGACCCTGCAGAGCGAGAACGGCGTGCTCGGGATGGGCCCGTTCCCGTTCGAGGGCGAGGAGGACGCCGACCTCATCAACGCCGGCAAGCAGACGATCACCCTGCTCGAGGGCGCCGCGATCTTCGACTCGGCGACGAGCTTCGGCATGATCCGCGGCGGCCACGTGAAGACCGCGATCCTCGGCGCCCTCCAGGTCGCCGCCAACGGCGACCTCGCCAACTGGACCATCCCCGGCAAGCTCGTGAAGGGCATGGGCGGCGCGATGGACCTCGTCGCAGGCACGCCCTACGTCATCGTGGTCACCGAGCACGTCGCCAAGGACGGCTCGCCGAAGATCGTCGAGACGTGCGACCTGCCGCTCACCGGCGTCGGCGTCGTCGACCGCATCGTGAGCGACCGCGCCGTGTTCGACGTCGTCGACGGCGGACTCGTGCTGCGCGAACTCGCGCCGGGGGAGAACATTGAAGAGCTGCGCACGCTCACCGGCGCGCAGTTCACCATCGGAGAAGGAGTCGCCTGATGGGCGTCGTCATCGCGGGATACGCCCGCACCCCGTTCTCGCGCTTCACCGGGCGCTTCGCCGACATCCCGGCATCCGACCTGGC
>Ga0182738_1007717_pt1 | contig 10850 bp, 4 predicted proteins | sample eDN5th30CBELigMG_FD_128876 | JGI IMG/M metagenome (GOLD analysis project Ga0182738, IMG submission 128876) | Enriched Miracle-Growth compost microbial communities from Emeryville, California, USA - eDNA 5th pass 30_C BE-Lig MG (version 2)... ... | reverse complement strand
GGTTTAGCCTCGCTAGAACTATCTGAAAGGTCACTATAGCTCTCCAGTTCCCTCAGAAATAAGAAAAAAATTGGTCCACATATACAGGTATTATTGGTCCCTATCTTCTCACAAATCGATTTTCAACGAAGAATAAACCATAAAAGACTTCTTTTAGATCCAAAGGGAGGATGGAGGAAAGCCTTTTATTGATGCTTTACTTCAAAGAAAGTTTGACGGATAGAGGTTATCAAGTGTGAAGAGAATTTTTAATGAAAGGGAAAATTCTCCTACAAATATTAAGGCGAGTGTGAGGATTCGATTTTCGTTTTATTTCAGACAAGGTTCTTCAAATACAAGTCAACATAAGATTAAATTATGATGAGTTATTCTCGTACGAAATAAATCGAAAAATCGAGGCCTCTCAATTTGAATGTAAGCCAATTAAATCAGAATTTATTTCAAGGGTCCCATTAAAAACTGGTTTGTCCAGCCCAACATTTTTTTCTTTAACTATCTGTGAAAAACTCGATATAATTAGATCCTACAGACCCTCTTATCCCTTCTTTTGTTGTCTTCTTCTGGATTCTCTGTCCTTGTTATAGAGCAAAAGTTGCAAGGTCTCCAGTCTTCATATCAAAGAACTGAAAAAAAATCATAATTTTAAAAAAGTGTTATTTCATGAAAATACAGGAGAAAACGATGCTGATTATGAATGATTGGCAATAGTAGAAGCGAGAATAGACATGCTTTATGGGGAGATTTTATGAAGAAGTTCTTTTTCTTTCCACTTTTTCTCAGAAAAAACCGTTGAGATCATAAGAAAGTTTTCGAAAGGAAAGAAAGAAGCAAGAGGATATTTCAAGAGTTTGTCAAGCACTGAGAGGTGTATCCATGGTTCTATGAGGAGAGGAGATGTTTTGGGTCAAAAGAAAAGTTAAACAGCAGTCGGCCTTTAAATTATATATTTTGATGAATTAAATAATTTATCCCTTATTTCGGATAAAATCGTTTCTTTCAATTTTAATTCAAAAAAGAAAATAGAGAATCTAAATCAGCCTCCCTCAAACTCATTTCTTGCTAAAAGTTCAATCCAGGCCCAAACCTCATAATTTCATTGAGGAAAACCTCTTAGGATCAAAAAATAACCAAAAGAATCCTTCAAAAATTTGAATAAAGACTCTCTTGGCTTTTGTAAAAAATAAAAGAATAAGCGGTTAAATCTTATAGAAACAACTAAAAAAACTATGGACGTCTGGAATAAACCGATTTACAGCTTGCAAAACATCAATATCTCCAGACAAAATTCTCTAGCCTTCTAAATGAAGATCAGTCTTTCTTCGATTTTTGGCTTTTTTAGATCATAGCGAGGAAGTTAATATAAGTTTTTGTGCCCTCCTCAAGACAGAATTTGAAATTTGTTCCTTCCAATCTTTATCGAAGTTTCTATCAACGGAGGTAAATCTTTAGTTTTGCCAGATTACACTGGTTTTTTGAATTTAAAACTAAAGAATCTAGGGCTTTCATCCACTCACACAATCATCAAACTTGCCCCTCAAACTCCTTTCCTTCCGTTTTGAGAACCTTTTCTCTGAATCTCAAGAGCTTTTTGTCTCGAGAACATGCTCTTTCTTTGGGGAAGAGATTTGATTGGAGTACAAGATCTATTAATTTCCCCGGACTTACTGAACCAAACTGTCTATTTTTTGTCCAAATTTTTTATTTTAAAATTCGTTTATTCAGTCGAGGAAACTTTCAATGACCAAAAATGTGATTTTTAGCTTCAAGGCGAGAGCTTGAAGTGCTGTCAATGTCTTTTTCACTTGTGGAGCAATTCAAGGTCTCCATTAGAATGTTACTATTCAATAGAAAGCATCTTTTTGATTATTCTTAGACTGATCTAGGGGCTGTGAAAATTTTCTAGTCAGCTCTTGGAGAGAAAACAACTCGTTATGTGAAGAAAATGATTTTTTGAAGTTATTAAATTTAGCCCTAATGTAAAAAAGGAAAAATTCGTTTGGTCAAGAAAGCTTTTTTTAAGAAACAGCTTTTCTTTTTTCCCTTTTGAGGGAAGTTTTCATCAGAGTTTTTTTCCCACAAAAAATCAAAAAATTTTCCTTAGTTTCCTTCTTGAGGAAGTCTTTTAACCGAAAAGATTTTTTTTGAGCTGAGGTGAGAATTTTGCAATCGCGTTTTTCTCACACTGAAAGATTTCCTCACATTCGTAATGCCAAACTGGTGTCTGCAGTGTTTATCTTGGAGATTTTTTCTCTGAATAACTTCTTGATATTTCTATTTGAATCTTAATCTCAAAGCTGGACGTTTTTTTGTTTAAAAAAGTTTTTATTGGGCCAAGAAAAATTCAAAACGAGCCTCCCAAAGAAAATATTTTTTTGGCAGATTTGTCAGAGTTAAAACTTTTAACAGTCTCACTTCTGATCTTTTTGGCTCTAACCGGAAGGAAAATGTAGGGTCGAAATCTTCTCAGAACAACCCTTTTATTTAAAGCTCTCCTCTTTAAGATGTGAAAAATATCTTTTAAAAATGGCAAAAAATCTTTTTTTATCAGGCAAGAAAGAAAATTCAAATTTGAAAGGAAGATTCAAAAGATTTTTGCAAGGCTTGAAAAATAGGATACAAAACTCAATCAGAGATTATTAAGTTCCCAAGCTTTCAGGTGGAATAGAAGAGTGTCTAAAAAAATTTCGAAAAAATATGATAGTTGTTCGTCTGAAAAAAAGAAAAGAGAATTTTGAAATTTATTTAAAAGAGATTCAAAGGGTGCTCAAAGCCATTTTTTATCATTGAAAAATGATAACTTCAGATCCTTTTAAATCTCTAAAACTCATCAAAAAATAAATAATGATGGCTCTGAAATATCGAATTGAAGCCTTGAATTCCAAGAAAACTGCTCAGTGGTTTTTTCCCATTTTTCTTGGATCTGCCAGAAATTTTCCTCTTTGATTTAAAAGAAATCCCGCAAAATCTCCAACAAAAACTCGCAAAGAGACTTGAAATCAAAAAGCTAACAATTTTCTCTTTATTTTTATCGATTTTTTTTTTTTGCGACCCTCTTCCTTTAAAAAATATATCCATTTTCTTTTCAAAATTCAAGACATTTCTGAAAAAACTCACTTTTTTTTCTCTTTGAATTTTGCCCAAAAATTTACACATTTTGAGGTTTGCCCTTCAGAAAATTCCTGAAATTGTTGAAATTAAGTCCTTTGCATATTCAAGAAGCTTGACAAGGGATATGCCTCACTTTAATCGCCAATCAAATGATGAGATTCAAATCAGAAAACCCAGGAAGGTTGTCTCTATTATTGTCTGAAGAGGAATAAGAGCTATCATTATTTTTAGGCAGGGAACAACACTCTTTTTGAATTGAAAAATATTTTTGTCAATTTTTCTTTCTTTGTTCAAATTCTCTAGGCTTTTTCCCTATTTCTTTGCTGAAATTTTCTTGTTATTTTGGCGAAAATTCAAAAAAAATATTAAAAAAAAAAGAAGAGAAAAGAAAAGAAAAGAAGAGAAGACTGACAAACAAAAATTATTTGAAAAGGAGTCAAATTCGAAAAAAAAATAGAAGGAATTTATTCCAGTTGCAAAATTTCTCTTTTATTTTTGTCAAAAGAGTTCCAGAGTATCTGGTTGACTTGACGAAATCTACAGTTTCTTTTTCTACTTTTTCTAGAGAGCAAGATTGAAAAGATTTTTTTTATTAATCTGAATTTAGAAAGGCTCAGAAATAAAAATGTTTTTTTCGTGATTATGAAGAATTTCTATCTTTTTTTCGCTTTTCCTTTATGAACGATCCATTGCTTTCCCATATTTCATTATTCACAGTAAAAATCCTCCTCTACTCCTTCTACCATAAACCCTGAAACCTTTGTGAGTCCATCTCGTACCCTTCAGAAAAATAATTTGTAATTCGAACAGACCAACTCCTCAAAGCTTCAAATTGAAAAATATTTAAGTTAAATTTTGTTGTTCTTAACTTTGAATATAAAAGATTCAACAAAAATCAAAACAAGGAAAAAGATCATGCAGTTTCTTTGAGTCTTCCTCTTCTCAAAAGATAATAGGATCTCTTTCTTTCCCATTTTTCCCTTCTAAAAAATTGTTAGGCTTAAAGAAAAATTGGTAAGCTACTTCCTTAAAAACTCAAATTTATTGTATCAAATTAAACACTCGACAACGAAAATTTAAGATTTGAAAGGGTTTAATAAAGTCGAAGGAGGCAAATTATATTGTCCTTCTGACTCAGAAATCCAAATCTCTCAATTCTATTCTTCATCTTTCTCATCTCTCTCCTTTGTTATTCTCAAGACCTTCATGAAAAGGCTTTTGGGCGGATTGTGATTTTAATTTTTGGGCTCTTAGACATGAAATAAAAGGATTTTTTGAAGGAGGAAAATTTCGTTTCATATTGGACGAAAAGGCCAAATTTCGTAAAATTATTCTTCGAGGCTCTTTTCTTCAGATGATTCAGTCTCGTATTCTATTGATTTTCTTCATAAATTGAGGGCCTTAAAAGAGGATATTGGGTTTTTCTTCAGCTTTGAACAACTTTTTAGGATGCTACTTTGCCACTAAATTTAGAGCACAATTTTTGCCAGATTCTATAAAATAATATTAAGACAATTTTTTTCTCTTGCCATAAAATTTCGAGATTAATTATAGGAATTTTTGTCCGGCCTTCTCTCTTTCGGAAGCCTTCCTCGTACTTCCTCCACAATCATTCAACTATTCTTCAAGAGCAAGATGAGATTCTCTTGGAAAAAAAAAGCATTCTCCTCTTTCTTTTCTATTCTCATATGACTTTCCTTCACTTGAATTTTTATGGCTCTGTGTGAATGCCTTAATTTCTTCATGATCAAATAATCTTCACTATGCTTCTTTAATTTCCCTAAGCTATCCTCAACCATCAAGACAAACCCCATTCTTTGAACAATATTGGTTCCATCACGAGTCACACACCGTTCTCTATACAAATTTTATAATGAAGAAGAGCAGGCTGCCTCATATCTTCATTTTATTTTTTTCAATTAGAGTAAATTTGAAATCCCCATCAAAGCCATAAATGGAGAAAAAAATAACCTCAAATCTCTCAAAAAAATTTTCCCCATAAGAACCCTTATAAACACATAGCTCTGCTTCAAAAATACCAATAGGAGACGTAAAAATATTCAAGAGTTTTTCATCCTTTGCTCTCCACCAAAGAAATCTTTTTGAATAGCAGTTGCAAATTCGCTTAGTTTTGAGAAAAGACTCTCCTGAGACGCCTTGAAAGGTCTCTCATCTTCTTCGAAGATCGAAATTCTCACCCATAATCAAAGAATGGGGAATGTTCTCCTCAAAAAACAAACGTTGAGATTTTAACTCAGCTAAAATTAGCAAAGATCAAATCGAAATAAGGGCACTATAAATTTTCAGATTGAGCTATCTTTCTCTTTTACTGAAGAAGCTAATGAACCTTGGTAGTCTTGAAAAAGACCTTATATGTATGGAGCCTAGATCATCATGCTAACCCCCTAAATACAACCCCTCTTAACATTATCGCGCTTCTTTTCATCAAAGGTAAGTTAAACCAAATAAAAAGACTTATCCCGCTCAGGCGAAAGCCTTCGAGATCCTATCAGAGTTTTAACCTGATTCACGGCTCTCAAAGTGACTGAAAGCTCAAGAAATGGTCTAGATAGGGAGAGGAGATAAAAAGAGAAAGTTAAACCCTTTTGAAAGCAAAACCTTTGATCCCTATGCGGACTTTAAATTTTTTATTCAGCAAATTTGAATCCACTGATTATCACAAGCAAAACTCTAAAAGTTTCCATTGTTCTTTCCAGTGCCCAAAAGCCCTAGAGCAAGAAAAATCGCCCATCATCCTGCAAATCTTTCTCAGCCTTTTAAGCTCTTCCTTCCTCCTTGACACTCTAGATTCAATGTAGATATTAAATTCACACATAAAACGGGTCGGAACGGATGACTTTCCGAACAAAAAAGGTTTAAGAATGGAGAAAGGCATAGTTCTTCACAGAAGGAGAGAATGGAAGCTAAGAGAGGTTTCAAACTAAAGAAGAAAGTAAATAGTCAATAAGATGCTCGAGAGTGAGGGGCTTCAGGAAATTAAACAAATTGAGGAAAAATTTAAGGTCAGAGTAATTTGACTCAGATTATCAAACATCCTTTGCCTTTTTTATTTTGTGCTCAAATTCGAATACGATTTCAACAGCGATACCTCTATTATCTCCCTTTATCAATGTCTGTCCTTTCCCTCTATTAAAATTCTTAAAGCTACTTTCTGGACCTGACCTTCATTCTCTCAATACAGCCTTTGGATATAAAGATTTTAAGCCCTTCAGCTAGAGCTTTTCTTTCACTTCTCAAGGTTCTAAAGAAATTTTCCTACTTCCCTTTTAAGCTTCACCCTTCTGTCCTCCTCATGCAAAAGTTCGTAAAAACTCCTTTTAAAACTCAATCAAAAGACTGTTTCCTATTGGCCTCACTCCTCGATAGACAAAGGAATGTCGAGGATACAAGGACGTAAGTGAGGTATTCTTGTGCTAAAATTAGGATGAAGGGGAAGGATGAAGGTATAAAAAAGGCAGTTTGTATTATGGTTTATCTGAACAAAGTTGTTTTTTTTTTGAATCCCCCTGGCAGAATAGTGCATTTCGACCTGGTCGGCGGCGAGGTCTAAGGCGCGAAATTGGGAAGGAATTTGAATTATTTCAACCCTTTAACCCTTATAACCAAATTATTTCTCATAGAGACATTTATTTAACCGCCCCCAGGCTTCCAATTTATTTCGAACTATATTTCCCTTCAAAAACTCCCCTTTAACAAAAGCTTTCTAGTGTCACTTCTGCTAGAATCCCCTTGCTATTTCCCTTAAGTCCTCTTGTATTATTCTCTTTCTCTTCAAATTCTACATTATTTATTCATGCTTTCTTCAATTTTTTCAGCAAAAATAGAAATTCTCTTTTATCTTTTCTAAAGACCTTTCTCTTTTTGTTTCTGATTGACAAAAGTCCATAGAGCTTCTTGACTTTGCTTTGGCTTGACCAAAGGGGAGTTTAGTACATCATAGTTAAAAATTATTGAGAGCTAAAATTTTAAAATTGCCTCGCTATTTACACAGAAAAATTTTGACAGCTTTCGACCCTCTCATCGAAAAATTCAACTTGGCTTTCCTCAAAGAAGCCTTCAGCAAACAGTATTCCATGCGTTGGCAAAGTCCAAATTTGATGAGAAACGCATGGTTGTGTCCCTATAGATGGCGTTTGAAGACAACTTCGATTTTGCCTATTGGAAAATTCTGTAAAGTGTTAATTCAAATTTAAATTTGTTCTCAAAAATCCTATTGCTCGATTACGTAAGCTCCAATTTTTATCAAAGGCTACATTTATTTTTTGGTTCGAAGACGAGCTATTTTGAAAATAACTTCGAGAATCCTTGTTGGCTGTTAGACGGCTATTCCATAGATAGAGTTTTAGAATCTCTTCTTTTGGGACTTTTCCAAACTTCAAAACATTTTTTTGTTTCCTTTCTTGTCAAGAAGAGATTACATAATGGACTAGCAAAATCTATCATATCTATCCACCAACTCTGATGTGTCAAAATATAGGCTTGAGCACTCCTTTTTCATTCAAAACATCTTTGACTTTCTTTATAAAATTTGCAAAATTTGAAATTTTGCTTTCACTTTCAACAACAAAATTTGCTCAAAAGAAAGGTTTTCTAGCTTTATGACAATTAACAGCAACTGACTATTTTTCAATAGTATTCATAAAGAGAGGTGATTTATTTTTCAGAATGGTGGGTGATTGATGACAAAGTTTTATAAACAGACAGACATACAAACTATTAATACAAGCAGCGACATCAAAAGCATACAGAATAAACCATTAAGCTAAAGAGCTTAACAATCAAATCAGAACAAAAATACACGATGTATAAATAAGAGAAGTAACCACGATATACTGAGACCTTGAAAGCTCATTTCATTTACTCAAGCTTAACGTTGATCTTATTAGCTTTAACAGGAGCAGCTTCGGAGGTTTTCTTAGCAGCGATTTGTCTCTTCTTGGCAGCTCTTCTCTTCTTTCTTTCAGCTCTGAATTCCTTTTCTTTCTCAAAGGATTCTTTAGATTGTCCGCTTTGTAAGAAACTAAAGATAGTTCCGATGTCCCAGTCAGGGAAAGCCTTTGTGTATTCAGCCAAAACTGGTTCAGGAGCGCTGATAGGAGAGTTTCTTCCTTCAGACATCTCAGAAGCAGTCTCATTAACTGTGTGATTTGTTTCACTTTTCACCATAATAGGAGATTCTTCTTGCTTCACATATTGGTCTTTAGCAGTCAAGACGGGCTTGTTGATGGCTTTTGGCATCATGGGAAGATGGGGGAATCCTTGGTTCATGTTGAGGAGCATTTGGAAGTTTTGCATGTGTTCAAGGCTTTGCATGAAATTGTTGTTAAAATGCATGAGATTGGGCTGGAAAGGCATGGGAGTGAAGGCGGTCTTGAGCTTCTTTTGGAGTTCTTCTTGGCAGATGACGTCCATATTGGGGTTTTGGCGCTTGCCGAGAGATGAGGCAGCGTTGAAATTTTGAAGGAATAAAGGAAGGTTCATGGTTTGCATGATTGATTTTTTTGGGTTGTTATGTATAATTAAGATGTTGATTATTATAAATTTAAAGAGATTGGGACGAGTTTAAATAGGTTTTGATTTTGAATAAACAAAAGTAAAGGGCTGAAATTAGATTAATCGGTTTGTAGAAAATAGGTTTTTCATTCAAGGAAAATAAATTTTTCGATTTCCTACTGGGAAATTTTTTTATCCCAATATCTCTCAATAATTTAATCGCAAAAATCTCCCGTCAGATTTTTAAAAAACGCTTTTCTCCACAAACCTACTCTCCCCACTACCCTCCCCCTGACACCAGATTGCCTTTACCTCTTCCTACTAGTTCTCTATGGGTTAGAAGGCCTTGACTCAACTAAAGAGGGAAATTTTAAAGAGAAAAGTTGTGTGGATTGTAGGTAAGGGGTGAGGGGTTATATTAATCCGCGTCGTGATAAATTTAGACACAGACAAATCCCTGTAGAGGAAAATCTGAATCAGAAACTTTTCAAACCATCCAAATTTATTCATTTCATTTGCCAGGGGTTTAATCAATAAATTTCCTCTTCTTCTATATTTCTCTTACCTTTATTTACCCCTTCCTTGTAGGAAAAACCTCATTTTCTTACCTTCTCAACAGATTCTATCCTGGACAAACCAGCAATAGAACCTTAATAAATCTCTCGGAAATGATGTTTTTAGAAGGGTTTAGGATGGGGTTGAGGGGTTGGAAGAGCGAGGAAATTGAAAGAAGGAAATGCTAATGTGAGATAGAAGGGGTGAATTTTGTGTAAAAACTGTCAAGAGATACGTGTATTAAAAAGGGGTGAAAGGTAATTTAAAAATTATTCCACAAAGCGCTTTATGTGAAGATCTATGGGACGAGAGAATATTAAAGGAAATATGGAGGTTCAAAGGAGATTTTCAGGAGAAATGATTAATACAGAAAAGATTAAGGGAATAATTTGTTGTAGCTCCTTGTCGACAAAAATTTAATGCGATGATTACTCTTTCCTTAAATTATTCTGACTGGATTTCATTCCTCGTCATCCTTAATTTGCTCACCTTTTTCTATATTATTTATCCTTCGTACTGTATTTTTCCTTCATTACTTGACCTTTTTAATCTCCTTGACTCGAGACTGAGTAGAAAATATGAATTTCTTTTCGTTAGAAATTTTTTTCTGCGATAGAAAAAAAATCCTGAAGGAAATTTTGTCAACTAAAATCCACCATAAACACGTAATTTCCTTTCAAAAACAACCCTTCGACCACAAGGACTGCATTGTCCTCACTATTATCTTCCAACTCACCATGGAGATTCATGCCCAAAGGGAAAGGAAAAATATCATTGGCATGGTGAAATTTTGGCCTACAGTATCTGTGGCTGACTGAATGCTAATTAATTGAACAAAAATTTTTGGATTTTGGCTTTGTTTCTAATCTCTAATTTCTTCCCTCTAAATTTAGATTATGAAACTATTTCATGTCAAAAATCAAATATTTGGAGACCTTTCTCTCAATCTCTCCTCTCGAACTCTGGTCTAGGCTCTCCCCTCACCCTTCTAACTGATCCCATAACACAAATTCCTCACAAATTCTTTCATAAAAGGCTCATACTAAAACCCAAAAATCCGACACATTGGGTTCAAAAAGAAGACCTTTCTTCTTCGAAAATCAAGGTATTTTCAGGGTATAAGCATGAGTTACACGTGTGGAACGACCGATGGAACTCAGGTTGAAATGTGCGATTAACCCCCTGGGACAATTCCAGTGTGAACTGTTTTTCTTGGTTAAAAATCATTACACCGTTAGATTTCTAGAAAAAGCAGTTTCGCAGGTTTTTTTTTTGTCTGTTAGCGACGAGACTTTTCCCTTTTCAAAGAAGGCCCGGCCCGAAAAACCTCACTAAGCCAAGAACTTGGTCGTAATATGAAGTTTGGTCCTTGAATCGTTTTGATGCACGTGTTATATTACCTGATGTTTGACCCCAAAAATCCCCTAGTTTTTCCCTTCGAAGACACCGTTAGCTCGGTAAAAATTCCTCATTTCCAAGGCTTGAGACCCGACATGGCTGATCTTCATGCAACATCTCAACACATTAAACAAGATTCTTCACAAATAACTCCATGTTTTTCGAAAATGTCAAGTTTTCCTTTCAAGGGATTTTTGAGAAGAAACAGAATCTCACAAGAGCCCTTTTGACCATTCTACAAGGGTTTTTTCAAGGCAGTAATTGTAAGGCTAAGT
>Ga0182738_1007716_pt1 | contig 10850 bp, 12 predicted proteins | sample eDN5th30CBELigMG_FD_128876 | JGI IMG/M metagenome (GOLD analysis project Ga0182738, IMG submission 128876) | Enriched Miracle-Growth compost microbial communities from Emeryville, California, USA - eDNA 5th pass 30_C BE-Lig MG (version 2)... ... | reverse complement strand
ATGTCGTAGTCGAGCTGGATGCGCTTCTGCTCGGCGACGTTCCCGGCGGCCGCGGCCAGCTGGTCGGTCAACTTGATCTGCTGGTCGAGGTTGACCAGCATCGTGGCGTCGGTGAGGTCCTGACGGGCATCGAAGACCTGCATCTGCAGGCCGCCAGTGCCGTTCTCGTCGTGGGCCGCCCTGGCTTCGGCCTCGGCGCGCTTCATCGCGTAAGCGCCCTTGGTGACGTTCTCCATCGCGGCCGCGACGCCGTCGAGGTCGGCGATCAGCGGCTTCGACGCGTCGATGCTCGACTGGGCCCGCGCCTGCTCGCGGATCAGGCCGAGCGTCTCGGTGAGCACGTCGAGCTTGACCTGCAGTTCCGGCGTGATCTTGCCGAGCTGCTCGAATGTGATGCCAAGCACCTGCATGGCGACGGCCGCGTCATTCGCCGCCTTCTTGCCGTTGCGCATCGCCGCGGTGATCGCCGTCTGGGTCACGAGCTCGAGGGACTGCTTGGCGATCATGTCGTCGAGCATCTGGAGCTGCTGGGCGTCGACGACGGTCTGGGCTTCGTCGATGGAGATGCCGGAACCTGGCGGAGCCAGGTGATTGACCTTGGCGCTGTAGGTGCGCTGGCCCGGTGTCATGCCCAGCTCGTCCTGCTGCTGCCGAGTCTGGACAGCCTTGATGGCCTGCAAGTACGTGCCGCCGGAGGCGTCCGCCTGCTCCCGAAGGGACTGCAGGGACTTCGTGAGTCGATCGGTCTCCTGGGCCGCCCGCGAAGCATCCAGGCCGGTCAGTCCGCTCTGCAGCGCCTCCAGCCCCTTCGTGACGGTATCGGCCTGCTGCTGCAGCGCCCGCATGTCGGTCATCAACGGGTCGAGTTTGTCGGCGATCTTCGAGGCCGCGAGCACCGCTTCATCCGCGGCACCTTTCGCCGCCCGCTGGACATCCAGGAACTGCGTCTGAAGCCGGCGGGGATCGTTCAACACCGAGGCATCGGTCTGTCCTGCCTCGCCGAAGGCGATCATCTCCTCCAAAGACAGCGTCGAACCACCATTACCGATGACGCGGGGTGCGGCCCGGGCCGGGCGATTGGGGTTGGCCGCTGCCGCTCGACGTCCTGCCTCTGCCTTCGAACTGACCAACTCGATGTTGGTGATGACCTTATATATGGAGACGGCCAGATCCTCGGCCCCACGGAGCGCCGCGGCGAAGAAGCCGCCGACCGTGATGCCGGTTTCCTTGAACTTCGCGTTCACCTTCTCCTGTTGTGACAACAAGGCGTCGAACACCTGCCGGTTCGTGATCTCGCCGGCGTCGGTCATCAGCCGCAGCTGCGTGACGCTGAGACCAAGCCCGTCGGCGATGCGGCGGCCGAGTCCGGGCATGCTTTCGAGGATGGCATCAAGGCTGGCGGCGCTGACGACGCTCTCCTTCAGCGCCCGCGACAGGGCCGCCGAACCGGCCGATTGCTCCTCCGGGGTCGAGCCACCGAGCCTGCCGACCCGACTGACAACAGAAGTGAGGGTCGAGACTTCGTTGCCTGTCGCACCGACGAACACGCTGGCGCGGGAGAAGCTCGTGTACTGCGCCGTCACCTGCTGGATCGATTCGCCCGCCGCAGTCGCCTGCCTGGCGATGTCGGCGTAGGCCTGCGCCGAAAGCCGCTGATCGCCCAGCATGTCGCCCAGCCGGCGCTTCTGCGTCTCCAGCACGTCGTTGAGGTCCTTCAGCGCGCTGATGCCGAGTGCAGCGGCACCAATCCCGAGGGCGGCGCCGCCGCCGATGAGAAGCGGCTTCGGAATGGCGGCCAGCGTGTTGCCGACTCCGCCGAACACCTGGGTGATCTGCGGACCTTGCTGGGCTGCGATCATCAGCGGGCTCATGCCGCCGACGGCAGACGTGAACACATCGTTGAGCTGGTAACCCAGGATGAGCTTCTGCTGGGCGGTCAGTGGCGTGCGCCCCGAGGAGGGAGGCAGTGTCGGTGCGGTCGGGGGCTTCGGCACCGAGCCAGAACCCGAGCCAAAATAGAAGGCTCTGATCTGCTCCGGCGTGATCGCGTCGACCGCCGCCATCGTCGCCCGCGACTTCTCGCTGGCCGCGTTGATCATGTTCTGCTCGGCCAACCGGGCGTAACCCGCTGCCTGCGACTGGGCCGTAGCGAACGCAGTCGCCGCGATGGTGGCGCTGCCATAGACATGGGCCAATGCGTCGGTCGATCTCGCCACGCTGTCCATGAGAGTTCGGGTCTCGGCAAGAGAGGCCTGCGCAGCCTTCTGTTCGGCGAGACGAGCAAATCCTGCTGCCTGTGCTTGGGCCGAGCTGGCGGCCGATGTCGCAGCTCTGGCGAGCTCGAGGACGCCACCGGCTGTCGTCCGGTATGCCGCATTGAGGTTGGTTGCCGAATGCGCTGCCGTGGCCAGGTCGACCGCCGTCTTCTGCACGGCCCCGCCAGCCGCGCTGCTCGCCGCCTCCAGAGCCGCCAGTGCGGACCCGGCCGAGGACGCGCCCCGATCGGTCGCCGCCAGTGCCTTGGTGGCAGCCGTGCTGCCGTCGACGGCCTTGGTGGCATTGATCTCGAGGTAGATGACCCGCCGCTGGGTCTCGTCGGCCATCGGAGGATTACCTCTTGTTCTTGCCCACAGCCGCGCGAACGTCTGCCGCGATACGCTCGTGCTCGGCGTTCAGGTAGACCCTGTCGAAGCCACGGATGATCCTGCAGAAGTCGTCGAGGTCGTCGCCGCGGTACCGGAGCTGCCGGCCTTCCTCGCGGATCAGGTCGCGAGGGATCGGATCGGGAAAGGAGACGCTGCCTCCCAGACCGAGGGAGATCGACGTCTTCGGGCGGTATGGCGAAAGGTCCTCGAACACCGCCCAGTAGCGCGCGGCCTCAGTCGATAGATCAGGCTGCTCGAGGAGCTTGTCGGTCGCCCAGTCGTCGCCGCCTGGCTTCAGGGTGAGGCGCTGCCAGTTGACAGCATCTGCCCCGTGCCTGGAGCGCCAGTCGATGAGCCTTTTCCCTCTCCGACGACGACCTCGACCTTGGCACCCCGAAAGTTCTGGTTGTCGAAGGCAGTACGCTGGATCGCGGGGATGACGTCGTCGGTCTCAAGGAGATAGGCACGGCAGGCCTCCTGCGAGAACGGCACGGAAGCATCGTCCTCGCCCTTCACGTCCCACCGGAGCACGAAGAGGCGGGCGAACCACTCGGACTGCCAGGTCTTCACCCGCTCATCGGAGGCATTGGCGCGCTGCAGGCGGCGCAAGCCGTTGATATAGTCGTCGCCGAACCTGACCCAACGCGGATTGGCGTCGGTGGCCGCGAGAATCCAGAGAGTGTCGCCGCCCGGAAAGCCAATCTCGGTGCCGGTCTCACCCTCGATCGCGCGGTTTCGCTTCAGCCTGTCGGCATTCTTGAACTTGTAATTCATGGGAATCCTTCTGACGATGCGGGTTACAGAGAGAATGTGGGTAAAGGCATGGGCTCATAAGCCCATGTTCCGAAACAATCGAAGCGGCTTGAGCAAAGCGAGGAATTTGCAGCGAGCTTCACTACGAGTGCCAATGCGGCGCCACCGTCTCCCAACGTTCTAAGCTGCGCCGCTTTCAGCGGCATAGCGGACGTTGCCGGACTTACGATTGCTCGGCGCGGCCGCGAATGACCGACGCGGACATTGGCGTACGTGCGGGCCTCCTGGACAAAGGATTACCTATTCCTCGCTCACCGGTTCGGCAGGCTTCAGCATCGGAGGTGCATTCCTTATATGCATGCGACCGGGCGCCTTGCGCCGAACAAACGATAGCAAGCCATCGGCAAATCGCCTGGCGTAAACCGGCAGCAGCCGTTGCGGGTTCCAGGCGATCATCGACCATCGCCCAAGAGACCTGGCTTGATGCACCAGGGGCAACACGATGACATTCGCCGCATGGATGGACATCGTCGATGGCACAATGGCGACGCCATAGCCAGCTCCTGCCAGCTCTACCAGGTTCTGAGGAGCACCGCTTTCCAATCGCACCAGGGGGCGGAAGTTGGAGCTGGCGCACGCCGCGTCGAACCACTCGCGCGAGCCAAACTCCCGACGAAGCAACAGCACCGGTTTTGCTGCGAGCGATGCAACCTCCAGCGTACGGCGTTTCGCCAAAGCCGGCTCCGCGCGAAGCACGGCCAAGGCGTGCACCGGATAAAGCAAATGGCCGCGAAGGTGTGGGCTTCCCACCGGCATGATGGCGAGGTGCGCCTCACCTCGTTCCAGTCGAGTCGGTTGCGATGCCGCTCCTCCTTCCAATAGCTGCACCTCCACACCGGGATGACGTTGCATATGTTGGCTGATGAAAGGAGCAAGGACACCCGCGATCACGTGCGGGGTGGCCGCAATTCTCAACAACCCTGTGTCTCCACCTTTCAGGGCTCGTGCCTGTTCCGCCAACAAGTTGGCGCTATCCAGCAGCCGGCGGCTCTGTTGCAAAAGATGTTCGCCATCTGTGGTGAGCTGGAGGCGCCGCCCGATGCGCTCGAAAAGCGCAACGCCCAGCTCATCTTCAAGACCACGAATCTGACGTGATGCCGCCGGCTGACTGAGATGTAGTCGCGAGCAGGCACGTCCCAAGCCTCCGACCTCGACAGTTACCACAAAGGTACGAAGAGCACGCAGGTTCATCTTGTTGATCCGGATTTTGCATCTATTTTGTGCGCATTAATGCATTGGACGCAATCAACAAGTCGGCCTTAGCCTGGGCGAACCACAGAGGAGGCCGCCATGTCTATGTCCCGTCGCCAATCCTTTCGTGTACTTGCCGGAGCCGCTGCCGGCTCGGTAGTTGGTCTTCCGGCATTGGCCGAGACGTACCCCGCTCGCCCTGTTCGCATCGTCGTTCCATTTGCCCCGGGCGGACCAAATGACCTCGCTGGCCGCCTGATCGCTCAGAAGCTCTCCGACCAGCTCGGCAGGCAGTTCCTGGTCGACAATGTCGGCGGCGCAGGTGGCAACATTGGTGCCGGCCAGGCTGCCAAGGCGCTACCGGACGGCTACACAATCCTGCTGGCATCACCCAGCTACGCCATTAATCCCCTGCTGTACGGTGAGGTTCCCTACAGCCCAAGGGACAGCTTCGACGCCGTCACGATGGCCGTCACTGCGCCGACGCTTCTGACGGTCCATCCCTCTGTGCCGGCACGAACCGTCAAAGATCTTGTAGCGCACATCAAGGCAACGCCCGGCAAGCTCAGCTACGCCTCGCCGGGGGTCGGCACGCCGCCCCACCTGCTGGGCGAGCTGTTCCGCCTCAGCCTCGACCTGGATCTCGTGCATGTCCCGTTCAACAGCGGCGGTCAAGCCATTGCCTCGACCGTTGGCGGACATACTCCAATCTCCTTCGGAGCGCTGCCCCCGGCCGTGTCCCTGGTCAAGGACGGCAAGCTGCGCGCCCTTGCCCTGACAAGCGCGACGTCGACCAACGCCTTGCCAGGCACACCCACGATCGCACAAGCGGGATATCCGGAAATCGCGGCGGACATCTGGAGTGCGCTCCTCGTGCCCAAGGGAACCCCAAAGGACATTATCCGCCTGCTGCAGCAAGAGACCACTAAGGCGCTCGCCAATTCTGACGTTCAGAATCGCCTAAACGGGCTGGGCTATCAGCCCGTCGGCAATACGCCTGAAGAATGCACCGCGCAGATCGCCGCCGATCTGACGAAGTGGGAAAAAGTTATACGGGCAGCCGGCATCAGGGCCGGCTAGAGCACGGAGGCGGCTCATCAGGAAAAGCCGGACAGACAGCGGGGGCGGCATCGCCGGCGCCGGCGGCCTCAACCGGTATCGCAAGGCCCTTGGCGATCCAGTCGGCTGCCAAGTCGTCCCCGATCTCGACCGTGGTGTTTTGGGCCAGGCTTTCCTTGCGCTCGATCTCGACGCGGTCCTGCGCACCACCGGGCTTGGTCACGATCCGGAATTCGCCGGTCGGCACATAGCGATGGAACGACTGAAGAATGAGCAGCTTTTGCATGCCGGGAACTTTCTATGCGTGGTGAAGGACCGAGGATGCGCATCGATGCAGGACGATCAGGGCACCAGACCGACGTTGCGCGTCCAAACGATCGCAGCGCTGTCACTGGCGGCGTATCGAGCCCCGAACTGGAGCGTGACCATGTTGTCCCCGCTGGATCCCGGATCGGTGACGTCGGGATTCCAGACGTCGACGTTGCTGAGCTGGATCTGGTCCATGTGATCCTCCACCGAACCAAGGAGCAGGTCGAGGGTCAGCCCGGACTGGCGATTGACGAAGGTGCTGTAGTCGGTGAGCTGCGTGAAATAGAGCTGCACCTGCCCAGTGACATCGAACGCGCCCAGGCCGAGGTCGAAGGGGTTCGGCGAGCCGAAGGCATACTTTTCCCTCATCGCATTCGAGATCGTCATGTCGAGGCTCATGACCTTCGGGGTCGTGATGCCGAACAGATCGTTTACGGTGATGTCGTTCGACGACACGGGATCTTCGCCCGGCGTCGGCGCGGCATAGGTCGACGAACCCAAAGCGGCCGTCCCGGTCGATTCCAGCAGTGCTTTGATGGCGAAGGTCAGCGTGCCGGGATCGCCGCCTCCCGCGAGAGGGATCGACAGCCTGAGGCTGTCGCACAGGCAGCCGGCCAGGCGGCGATAGGGATCGGTGGAACCGCCCTCGTACTTCTCCTCGAGCGTGAAGGGCTTCTTGATCGAGGCATTCTTCAGGACGTTGGTCGCCCAGCTGCCGCAGAGCAGGGATTCCAACAGGATGTCGGAGCCGGCGTCCCGGACGAGCGGCATGTTGATCGACTTCGGATAGGAGGCAAGGCCGCTCACCATATTGGCGGCCATCCGGTCCGGCCGGCGCTCCGGCGACCGCTGGGCGCCACGCTGCGGGCTACCGGTGACCGAGGAATCCCGAAGCAACTTGAAACCGGGTGATGCCGGCGTCGTGCCCGGCGTGACTTCGGGCACGACGGCGGTCTGCTTGTTGGCGCTGTCCATGGATGCGGCTCTTCTCCCGAGACACGAAAAAAGCCGCCCGAAAGCGGCTGACGTTGATGAGGGATGGCGGTCGGCTAGCCGACGTTGAAACGCTGATACTCGAGGCCGATGCTCTCTACCCACATGCCGGCTTCGTCCTGGCCGCCGCCCATGGCGCCCGTGCGAACGATCCGGATGGCTCGCGACCCGATCGGGATGCGCCGGCCGCGAAAGGCAGAGCGAATGGTTTCCAGGTAGCTTTCGGCTTTGTCGCGTTCGGTCTTGCCGGCGTTCTGCCGAAGCACGGCACGCACCGTGATCTGGCCAACCTCTTGCCAATCGTTGAAGCCAGGCGCGCCGAACGTATATTGGCTCTCGTCACCGCCGATGAACTCCAGCTCGAAATATCCCGTGCTGGCATCGGGCTTCACGCCGGTGTTGAGCGTGTCCTTGTGCGGCCAAGTAATGGCAGGGTTGGCCAGCAGAACGGCGTCGAGCGCGCCACGGATGGCGTCACGAAAGGAATCGCCCGGCACGATCGAACCTATTCCGCCGTCTCTTCCGGCTTCATGAACAGCTGCAGAGCCGGATACACCTGGTCACGCTGCGCGCGGCCACGGGGGTTACGGGCGACCCATTTGCCGTTGATCCTAACACGGCCGCCGCCAACGTCACCCCAGACCTTCACGCCGGTATTCAGCTTCACGTACTTGAAGTCGACGAACAGCGACTTCGAGTACCGCTGGACGACCAACCGCTGCACCACACGATAGATGCCGCTCGGTGCCTGACGAGAGCTTCCCCTGCGGCGGACGCGCTGGGTCCGAGCATTCGCCGTAGCGCCTTCCAGCTTACGGGCATAGATCCTCGGATTGACGATCTGGATGCGATCGCCCGGACCGATGTCGGCAAGAGCAACACGGAGATTACCGGTGATCGCCTCGCCGTTGATCATGACGATGTGGTCATCCTTGTAGTGACCGCCCTCCGCGGGACCGATCGGGCTTCTCTCAATGAGCTTCGCGAGCGCCCACAGCACCGCTTCGGCCATGTTTGGCCGAGCAACGAAAACGACCTTGCCGAACGGTTTGACGTCTTGAACGGCCTTGCCTCGGACGCCATCGGTGACAACCACGGCGCCCACGTCGAGGCTCGCTCGTGCACGCTCTTCCGTGGCGATCTGCACTGTCGCTTGTTGCACCCATTTTCTAATGCCAACTGCCAGGTCAGCGAAGTTGCCTCCGTCGATGCGCAGAGTGTTGGTCATCAGCCCGCGACCTCGAGCTCATAGAGTCCCACGGTCTCGCCATCGCGGATTGGCCTTACATCGAGAATGACACGTACGCGCCCGTCGACGGTGATCGTGTCCCCCGCTCCATCGCCGCCGGCGCTCGGCACCTTCGATGCCCAATCCGAAGCAGCAAGCTCGGCAGCGCCGATCTTTACCGTGAACACCTGCTGATGCGCGTTTCCGAGCTGGTCGATGCCGCCACCGATACGCTTGCCCTTGAGCGTGATCGACGTCTCGCCCGCGCGGTTGAGTGTCATCGTCGCACCCTTTAGCGCTATCATCCCGGACGCATTGGCGACGAGGCTCATCGCTACACCGTCCAGGCCGTATACGGCGCGAGTGCCGCTTCAAGGGATTTGAGAAGCCCAGTCTTGCCGATACTATCGCCTCCGATCACGGCATAAGTGGCCGATCCGAGACCATCGGTGCTCTCCGAGCGAAGCGATAGATCGCGATCGGTCTGCAAATACTGCATCTTGACCTGATCAATCACCCGCATCTCGAGCCCAGCCGGCACACCGGCCGGCAAATCCCAACCAGCGACGAACTCGACAGCAATATTGGCTCGCGGCCACGCGCAGAGGTCGCCTACACGCTCGATCATACCGCCAGCAACGATGCGAAAGTCATCCGGATCAAGACTGTCACCACCGACAACCACGCTCGAAACCGAAATGATCGGCGTTCTCCAGGGCAGGACCAGCAGATGGGTGCTGCAACTGCGGACTCGGTAAGCCCAAGTCGCTCGGAGCGTCTCGCGGCCGAACGTGGGGTCGGTGGCGCCCGCTCGAGCGAGCCTCGCTTCTCTGGCGCAATCCGCACTGACGCCGTCGATGATGGACGTGATCAAGGCATCATTCGCCGAGTCAACAATGCGGAGCGCGACTTTCACCTTCTCGAAGGTCGTCAACCGGCGCGCAGGGCCTGGCTCAGCCGGCGTCACGACCTCGAGTAGGGGCTGATTCACCGCGGCGTCGACTTCCGACGGAGAGAACTGCGCCCTTCGTCGAGCTCCAGCGCCGTCTCCTCGGCCCATTTCTCGCGAACCGCGATCTCGGCCAGTTCGCCTTCGATCAGGTCACCGGGTTCGAACCTGGTCGGATAGAGTTCGCCGTCCCTGGCGCCGTAGAAAGTGGTGATCGCCGTCGCATTCATCATGTTCTCCCGCGAAACTCTGCCCTACTCGGATCAGACCGGCGGATTTGGGGTTGGCGCGTTGCGCGGATGGCCGAGGATCCAGACGCCTGCGATGAAAGCGTTGCCGGCATTCGCCGCCGGCGTGATCGTCACGCGCGCATAGCGCTTGCTGGTGCGCAGGCCGATCTTGAACACCTTGTCGTCGTCGCTGAACAGGAAGCTCGCCTGCGCTTCCAGGCCGAGCAGCTGATCGTCGGGAACGGCTGCGGCATCCGACAGGTTAGCTGCGTCCCCGTGCTCGACCAGCGTGGCGAATGTCGCGTCCGCGTCGGCTAGCGAGCCGGTCAGGATCGCGAACTCCGCGGCATCGTAGCCGGCAAGGTCGACGATCTGGGACACGAGTGGCGTATTGTCGGTGACGGCGGCGGCCGGGCTGATGCCACGCCGCAGGTGAATGTTGTTGTGCAGGTCCTGCATGGTCGGTCCTTCAATCGGAAAATGAAGAATGCGCGCTCCGAGAAGCGCGCCTTCGATCGGTGGCTAGGATGTGCCTACCGGTCAGGTCGAGCACTTCAGCTTGCGGATGGCCTCCGCGAGCGTCACGGCACCGCCGACACGCTTCCAGAACAGAAAGCGGACGTTGCCGCTGGTCGCCTGGGTGAGATTGTCCCGCTGGAGCGACATGGCGAGGCGGTCTACCAGCGTGTAGGCGCGCGCGAAGTCGCCATACGCGATCGGATAGGTGTTGGCGCCTTCGCTCGGCATATCCGGCACCTCGACATACGGGTCTCCGTCGATCGTGTTGGGCTTGCCGAGCGCAATGCCCGGCATCCAGATATACTGCTTGTTGGCATCCTTGAGCTTGCGGACCGATCCCAGCGTGGTGCGATTCAGGGCCCAGGTGGCATTGCGCGTATAGGCGGTCTTGATCGCGTGCTTCAGGGTGAGAATGCCGTCGGCCTGGCCATTGGCGTCCGCCACGCTCGCCGCCGAGCCCGACACGGTCGAGCCGACGTCGGTATTGGTCAGGAAGCCCTCACACTGGTTGACGCCGGTGCCGGCCACGACCTCGGCCCCTTCCTTGACCGCGAACTGCTCGTCGGCCTCGAGCCGCAGCTCGGCCTCCAGGTCGAACGCTGAATCTTCCAGGTTCTGCCGGCTGATATCGATCAGCGCGCACATCTCGGGGGCGACGATCTCGATCATGCCCCAAGTCAGGCCGGTCGTCTCGGTGCGGGTCTCCTGCTCGCCCACGCGGCGGGCGGCGAACTGGCCGGTGCGCTTGGGGAGCATGATGGACTTGGCCCCAGTCGAGCGGACCCGGACCAGCGACCGCACCGGCGACATCTCGGTAATGCCCTTGATGATCTCCTTCACGTACTCCGGCGGGGCGAGATAGCCGCCGGTCGTGTCATTCTGGATCGAGAGCGACTTGCATTCCGCCTCGACGT
>Ga0182738_1007715_pt1 | contig 10851 bp, 9 predicted proteins | sample eDN5th30CBELigMG_FD_128876 | JGI IMG/M metagenome (GOLD analysis project Ga0182738, IMG submission 128876) | Enriched Miracle-Growth compost microbial communities from Emeryville, California, USA - eDNA 5th pass 30_C BE-Lig MG (version 2)... ... | reverse complement strand
TACGCCCCCTTCAATACCGGCTTCATCGTCTACCACGACGACATGGGCGACTACTCCACCAACGAACCCATCATGGACGGCACGGCGAATCTGACCTACCTGTTGAGTGCGATGGGGAAGTGAGGGGGAGAAAAAGGAAACAGGGAACAGGCCACAGGAAACAGAAACTGCACACCGGTCCCAATGGGTGTGCAGTTTCTGTTTCCTGTGGCCTGTTCCCTGTTTCCTTCAGAGCCGTTCCTGCTTTCTGCTTTCTGCCCTCTGCCATCTCAGTATTTCGCCACCTCCGGATCCACGTCGTCGCTCCAGCGGGTGATGCCGCCGGCGAGGTTGTGGACGTTGGTGAAGCCGGCGTCGAGGAGCTGGCGGACGGCCTTCGCGCTGCGGCCGCCGGCCTTGCAGTGCACCACGAACTCGCGCGAGCGATCGAGCGTGGGGATCGCTTCGGCGAAGCCGCCGAGCGGGATCAGTCTGGCACCCGGAATCCGCGCGATCTCCCACTCGTGCGGTTCGCGCACGTCGATGAGATCGAAGTCGTCGCCACGTGCCAGGCGCTCGGCCAGCTCGGTGGGCGTGATCTCGGGAACCGCGTTCGCGCGCGCCTCCGCTGCCGCCTTGCGCAGGCCGCAGAACTCCTCGTAGTCGATCAACTCCTTCAGCTCGTGCGTGCCGCAGGCGGGGCAGGTTGGGTCGCGCCTGAGCTTGAGCGTGCGGAAATTCGCGCGCAGCGCGTCCACCAGCAGCAGCCGGCCGATGAGCGGCTGGCCGATTCCGAGCAGCAGCTTGATCGTCTCCGTCGCCTGCAGCATGCCGACGAGGCCGGGGAGAACGCCGAGCACACCGCCCTCGGCGCAGCTAGGCACGAGTCCCGGCGGGGGCGGCTCGCGGAAGAGGCAGCGGTAGCACGGGCCGTCTTCGGTGGCGAACACCGACACCTGCCCCTCGAAGCGGAAGATGCTCCCGTACACGTTCGGAATTCCGCTCAGCACGCACGCGTCGTTCACGAGATAGCGCGTGGGGAAATTGTCGGTGCCGTCGACCACGGCGTCGTAGCCGTGGATTATCTCGAGCGCGTTCTGCGACGTGAGCCGCGTGTCGTACGTCTCCACGTGGACGTGCGGGTTCACGTCGGCGATCCGGTCGCGCGCGGAGTCGAGCTTCGCACGTCCGAGATCCTTGGTGCCGTGAATTACCTGGCGGTGGAGATTCGTGAGATCGACGAGATCGAAATCCACCATCCCGATGTGTCCCACGCCCGCGGCTGCGAGATAGAGACCGAGCGGTGAGCCGAGCCCGCCGGCACCCACGAGGAGTACGCGCGATCCCTTCAGGCGGCGCTGACCTTCCAGCCCCACCTCGGGAATTATGAGGTGCCGGCTGTATCGCAGCACCTCCTCGTTGTCGAGTTCCGGCAGCTCGGCGATGCGCTTCGCCACCGGATCGATGACCGCTTCGGTCACGCTCATTGTGTCAGCCTCCCGCTACCGTCGGAACGATAATCAGCTCGTCGCCATCGCTCGCCGCGGCGCCGAATCCGCCCTGGAAGCGAATGTCCTCGTCGTTGAGGTACAGCGTGACGAACGGATATTGTTTCCCCTCTTCATCGCGCAGGCGCGGTCCGAGTGCGGGGAAGCGCTCGATGATGTCGTCGATCGCGTCGCCCACCGTGGCTCCCTTCGCCTCGATGGACGGTTGGTCTTCGGCGAGTCGCGCCAGAAGGTTGGGTAGATGTACAGTGATGCTCACTTCGCCACCTCTCCTATGGATGAAGTATGTGCTGCTCCCGAACGTTCCGCTGCGCCTGCGGCCGCAGCGCCGTGATCGGTCGTGCGTATCGCTTCGAGTCCGCGAGGGCAGGGGGCCGACACGAACCACTGCGCGGCCACGCCGGCGGCGCGCCATGCGTCCGCCATCGCTCGGGCAACGCGTTCGGCGAGTCGAGCCTGCGCCACCGCGACGATCGCCGAGCCCGACCCGCTGAGTGACGCACCGGCCGCGCCCGCACTTCGCGCCGCCTGCACCACTTCGTCGTATCCGCGTACGAGCGAGCGGCGATAGGGGATGTGCAGCGGACCCTCGAGACCGACGGCGAGCAGCTCCGCATCGGCGCGCGCGAGCCCGAGTACCAGCGCGGCGCTCGCGGCCGCCGCTCCGCACGCCAGGGCGTGCTCGATGGTCGGGGGGAGCGCGGCGCGCGCGCGGTGAGTCGCGACTGCGAAGTCCGGAATCGCGAACGCCAGTCGCAGCGACGGAGCCACGGCGATCGGTGCGAGCACCAGCCTTCCCGCTTCTCCGAGCGTCGCGAACACCGCGCCACCGATCGCGCACGGCCCGACGTTGTCGCCGTGTCCCTCGTATCGCGCGCAGAGCTCTGTCGTGGTGTGCTCCGTGAGACCGAGCCCCAGGAGCGCGTTCGCCGCCGCCGCTCCGGCGAGGAGCGCCGCGGCGGACGATCCGAAGCCGCGTCCGACGGGGATCCCGGAGCGGGCGTCGAGCGCCAGCCCGCGCGGCGGTTGTCGCCCGGCGGCCTCGCACGCGATGGTGAAGCCGCGGTAGACGAGATCTTCCGCCGGCTCCCCGTCGAGCGCCGCGAGCGTTCCGCTCCTTGTGAGGCGCAGCGCTCCGATTTCATCCGGCGCGATCCGCGCGTCCACCTCGAGCCAGCGCTCGACGGCGATTCCCACGCAGTCGAAGCCGCCGCCGAGGTTCGACGTGGATGCGGGTACACGAACGCGAACTGCGCTCATCCGTGCTCCGCCGCGAGCGCTGCCACTTCACGGAGACGCGCATCGATCACGGGCGATTCGGGGAGCACGCCGTTCAGCGCTTCCACGGTCTTGAGCCCGTTCCCCGTGATGCACAGCACGACTTCGTCGTCGGGCGTGAAGCGGCCCTCGGCGGCGAGCGCGAACGCGGCCGCGACCGTCGTGCCGCCGGCGGTCTCGGTGAAGACTCCCGTCTCCTCTGCCAGCACGCGAATACCCTCCACCAGCTCCTCGTCGCTCACGTGCGCCGACCACCCGCCGCTCTCGAGAATCGACTTCGCGGCGTAGCGCCCGTCGGCGGGATTGCCGATCGCAATCGAGCGGGCGATGGTGTGCGGGATTTCCGGAGTGAACTCGCCACCATCGCGAACCAGGCGCGCGATCGGCGCACACCCCGAGGCCTGTGCGCCGAAGATGCGCGGCGCGCCGCCGTCCACCAGCCCTGCGCGGCTGAATTCGGCGAAGCCCTTCCGCAGCTTCGTCACCAGCGAGCCGCCCGCCATCGGTGCCACGACAGCGGTCGGCAGCCGCCAGCCGAGCTGCTCGGCGATCTCGAACGCCATCGTCTTGGACCCCTCGCCGTAATACGAGCGCAGGTTGACGTTCACGATTCCCCACCCGAAGCGGTCGGCCACCTGCGCACAGAGGCGGTTCACATCGTCGTACGTGCCGCGCACGCGCACCAGCTTCGGTGCGAACACGCTAGTGGCCACGATCTTTCCGATCTCCAGGTCGTGAGGGATGAAGATCCACGCGGCGAGTCCCTCGCGCGCCGCCTGCGCGGCGACGGCGTTGGCGAGGTTGCCGGTGGATGCGCAGCCCACCGTGCGTATCCCGAACGCTCCGGCAGCATTGAGCGCTGCAGCTACCACGCGATCCTTGAACGAGAGCGACGGGTGCGAAACGCTGTCGTTCTTGACCCACGCCCGCGCGACTCCGAGCCGCTTCGCGAGTCGCGGCGCCTCGATGAGCGGCGTCCAACCCACTTCGCGCGCGTACGTTGGTGTTCCCTCGAACGGAAGCCATTCGCGGTAGCGCCAGAGCGAAGCCGGCCTCGAAGCGATGGTGGTGCGGTCCGGGAGCGCGCGGTTCTCGTCGTAGAGCGGCTCGAGCGGGCCGAGGCACTCGAAGCAGAGCGCCTGCGGCGCGGCGTCGATGGTGTGGCCGCAGTTGCGACAGCGAAGTGGGAGCGCGCGCGGCGCGGCCGTCGGTGTCTTCGGCGCGAGTGTGGAATCGAGGCTGGTTGTCATCTTGTCAGCATGGTAACGGATACGGGTTCGAGCGGCCGCATCGGCGAGCTCGTGTCGGGTCGCGCACGACTCGCCAAAAAAGAGGCCGCTCCATTCTCGGAGCGGCCGGGGAAGCGTGGATCACGTGCTACTCTGATCACAGGATGCGCGCTCGCTTCCCCGGCTGCCTGGCGGCGTGGGAAATGGACATGCTGCGCATCGCCATCGACAACGACGCTGCGCCCTGGTTCATGAGTACCGACCGTGAAGACATCGCTGATCCAACTCCTTGTTCGTTGCGATCCGGACGGCGGCCGCGGCGAGTATCCATCAAACAAAAACGCCCGGGACACATGCCCGAGCGGTTCGCTTTTTAGCAAGTTGTTTAACGTGGCTGCAATATGCGGGCAAATGGCCACGAGCTTTCCGTTGTAGAGCGCAGAGTAAATCCCAGCCGCGCGTCTGTCAAGCGGGAGCGCGGCCGGCGCCCATCAGCCGAGCCGGCCGCGTCCTTCGCCGCTCAGCGCAGTGCGACCATCCTAGTAGACTGCACGGTCATCCTGGTGCCCTTCGGCAGCGTAGCCTGCACCTCTCCGGTGCCGAGCGAAACGGCGGTTCCGGCGGCCGCTCCGAGGAGGCCACCGAGCGCGATCTTGCCGAGGCTCGCGCCGCCGAGGATCGCGCCGAGCGCGGCACCCGCGGCCGCACCGATCCCGGCCTTCTTGAGAGTTTCGTCGCGGGTGTCGCCACCTTCGGTTCGCAGATCGGTGTTCGTGATCTTCGCGTCGAATGCGTACCCCTGTCCGTTGATGGTCAGCGTATCGAAGTCGAGTTTGATGGCCGCCTGATCACCGGCGCGCTCCGAAGCGTGGAGCCCGGTCACCGTGCCGTGCAGCACGGCTCCCTTCGGAATGACCACCTCTCCGCCTTCGGTGTTCAGCGGTTCCGCGACTGACGCGGTGAAGCTGTCTCCGACCTTGCTCTCGCTCGTGCCGAGCGTCTGATCGAGCGTGACCTCGAGCGTCGTGCCGATGGGGATGGAGCTGGCATCGGACGGAAGCGGTGAAGTCACCACGTCGCCGCCCGATTCGACCTGCGCGGTTCGCGCGCAACCCGCGGCGGCGAACGCGACGAGCGCGACACCCGCTATGAGTTTGTGCATGATCTCCCCCAGTTGATGAATGCCCTGTTCGAGCATGTGATGCCCTGTGGGAGGGGCAAGTTGCAGACCGTATGGCGGACCGCTGCGTCCGGAGGCATCATTCGCGGCGAGCACTGCCGCGCATGAACGGATGTGCGGTTCCACTTCCCGTCCGGAAGGTGAGATGAGTCACCACCACATTGCGGAGGAGCGATGAGCAGCCCCCGGTTCGGCTTTTACTTCGGATCTCCATCGCGGCGCTCGGCGCCCGCACTGCGACTCATCTTCTTCGCGGCCACGCTGGCTGCAGCCGCGGCGTGCAGTGCGCCCGACTCCGCGACTGCCGCGAAGAGCGATGCGCCGAAGGGGTCTCTGCTCATCGTTGGCGGAGGCCCGCAGCCCGACTCGCTCGTGCGCGCCTTCGTCGATCTCGCGGGCGGAGCGGGGAAGGCGCGCATCGTGATCTTCGCGATGGCGAGCGAAGACGGACTCGCAGGCGGCAACGAGAAGGCCGATGATCTCCGCAAGCTCGGTGCGGAGGCCATCAACGTTTACATCACGCGCGAGCAGGCCGATCAGGATTCGATAGTACACCTGCTGGACGGCGCGACGGGGATCTGGTTCGGCGGCGGCGACCAGGTTCGACTCACGCGTGCGATCGGTGGAACGAGAGTGGAGCAGGCGATCCACGACCGCTACAGCGACGGCGCAGTGGTGGGTGGCACGTCAGCGGGTGCGGCGGTGATGTCCACGCCCATGATCACGGGCGATGAGCGGCATCCCGGCGGCGCCCGCCCCGACTCGACCGACCCGTTCAAGATCATCGCGCGCGACGACATCATCACCGACAGCGGGTTCGGACTCATCCAGGGTGCGATCGTCGATCAGCACTTTCTGCGGCGCAAGCGTCACAATCGCCTGATAAGCACGGTGCTGGAGCATCCGACGCTGCTGGGGATCGGGATCGACGAATCCACGGCACTTCTCGTGCAGCCCGATGGAAAGTGGAGAGTGCTCGGCGCGAGCGCGGTGATCGTTTACGACGCCCGCCACGCGGCGATCACCCCTGCCGGCGCGCCCGTGCTCGGTGCCACCGGAATCACGATGCACGTACTCCCCGCCGGCAGCACCTTCGATCCGGGTTCGGGCGAGGGAGTGCTTCCTGGAGGAGAGCAGCCATGACCGCATTTCGATTGGACCACGGCGTGGATTCGGGTCGCGACCGCCGCGCCTGGAGGGAGGTGAGCCGGTGCCGCTGACGCGCGATGATGTGCGTGACGCGATCGAGCGCGGCGGGGAGGAGCAGATGCAGCTCCTCCGGAAGCATCACGAGGACGCTTATCCGGCCAGCCGGCCGACGCCCGGCGATGTGGCACTCGGCGAGGCCGAGCGGTTGAACGAGATGGGACTGGGAGACGCGGCAGAGTTTTCGCTGGCCGAGAGCCGCGTGGAGCGCGTGGAAGATGAAGTGCGTCTCGTACACGTCTTCGAGTACCGGCCGCTCGGTGTACGGCTCCTCACGGAGCCGTACACCAACTACGGCTAGACACCAACTACGGCGAGCAACGTCGCGGTCGCCGCCACCGCGGAGGCGCGGCGTGTGTGCACACCGCTGCGATCGGCCGCGTCGTCACCCGCACCGGCGTGTCAGCTCCCTCCCATCTTCGTGAACGAGGCCGGCGGAGCGAAGAGCGAGGCATCGAGCTGCTTCGCTTCCACCTTGGTCGCGACCAGTCCGATCTCGTCCTTGCCATCCTTGTGCATGATCACCTTGAGCGGGAACGCGTCGCTGCCGATCGCCTTCTGCCACTGGGAGGCGCTCCCGATGGACTGGTTGCTGAAGGCCTGAAAGCCTCCCATGTCGCGCGCCACGCACACATCCACCTGCGATTCTTCCTCCTTCACGGTCCAGTAGTCGCACTTGTGGCCCGCCACGACCTCGCTCTTCCCCGTCTTGACCGGTTTCACGTCCTGTCCGGGGCCCGAGAGCTCCTGCGCGTCCGGGAGCTTCATCTCCATGTACGATCTTTGCTGTGGGAGGAGCATGTACATCATCCGCGACTCGGGGTGGATGATCATCGCTGTCTGCTGGTTCTCGGCGTTCATGTCGACGCGCACTACACCGTTGCGGATCGAATACTGAAAGCTGCGGCCGCCTTCGGTCTGAAAGGTCACCACCCCCTCGAACTTGCTCGGGGACTGCGCAGTGGAAGTCGCCGGTGTCGCGATCAGGGTGAGCGCAAGGAGCGCTGCGCTGAGCGATCCGGTTTTGCTTGACGAGCCCATTGTCGAAACCTCGGGAGTGATGTGAGTCGCAATCGAGTCGTGGCGGCGAGCGAGCGCACTCTCGCAATCGCAAGTCGTTTTCCAAAGTACCCCGTATGAGGCTATTTTACCTCAGGGAACCCAATCGAGGCCAGAATGGCGCAAATGAATCGACTCCGCAAACTTCACGATGCAGGCCAGTCGATCTGGCTCGACTTCATCGATCGCGACATGCTGCGCGATGGCGAGCTCGAGCGTCGGATCGCTGATGATTCGCTAACGGGGATGACATCCAATCCCACGATCTTCGAGAAAGCGCTCGCGGAGGGGACCGCGTACGACGAGCAGCTCGCGAACGCGCCGGCGGCGCTCTCCTCGTGGGATCGCTTCGAGCTCATCGAGACCGATGACGTTCGCTCGGCGTGCGACATCTTCGCGAATGTCCACGAGAGCACCGAGGGAGCGGACGGCTTCGTCTCGATAGAGGTCTCACCCGCGTCGGCGCACGATGCCGATGCCACCGTGCTCGAGGCGTGCAGGCTGTGGGCGATGGTGAGCCGCCCGAACGTGATGATCAAGGTGCCGGGCACCGTCGAGGGAGCGGAGGCGGTGAAGCGGCTTACCGCCGAAGGCGTGAACGTGAACATCACGCTGCTCTTTTCGCGCGACGCGTACGATGCGGTGATCGACGCCTACATGAGCGGTCTGGAGGAGCGCGTGGCCGCGGGGAAGCCGATCCATCAGATATCGTCGGTGGCGTCTTTCTTCGTGAGCCGGGTGGATAGCGAGGTCGACAAGCGCCTCGATGCGAAGCTCGCGGGTGCGGCGCCCGACGTGGCCGGTCGCCTGAAGGCGCTCCACGGACGCGTCGCCGTCGCCAATGCGAAGCTGGCCTACGCGCTCTTTCGTGAGCGCTTCGCGGGTGCGCGCTGGGAGGCGCTCGCTTCGCACGGCGCGCGGCTGCAGCGACCGCTCTGGGCTAGCACGAGCACGAAGAACCCCGCCTACCGCGACGTCATGTACGTGGAGGATCTCATCGGGCCGGATACCGTGAACACGATGCCTCCGGCTACCATCGAGGCGTTCCGCGATCACGGCGAAGTGAAGCAGACGGTGGATCAGAACATCGACGAGGAGCGCAGGCTACTCGCCGAGCTCGAGGCGCTCGGGATCTCGCTCGACGACGTCACCGACAAGCTTCTGGTGGACGGCCTGAAGAGCTTCGAGAAGTCTTTCGATTCGCTCATCGCGCGCATCGAGAGCAAGAGCAGCGATCTGGCGAAAGCGGCGGGCTGAGCGCGCTGCCGCTCAGCGCTCCGTCCATGCGGTGGCGTTGACTGCCAGCGCATGGTGGTCTGTCCACGGCGGCAGCGAGCGCGCGAGCGCCGCTGCCGCCGTCGTGCTTTCGTACCTGATGGCAGCGGCGTCCAGCGAGAGCGGCGCTGCTCCACGCACCCGCAGAGTGAGCACCACCCCGCTGTCCGGCGGCGCCACCCAGTCGAGGCGAACGCCGCGTGTGCTGGCTGCCGGAAGCTCGGTCGGGACAGACCACCCTGCGATCCTTTCACGAGGGATCTGCAGGCGAAGCCTGAAGGCCCGTGCGGCGCGCACTCTGAGTGTCAGCGTGCGAACGTCGCCTGCGCCGTCGGGGCTCTCCTCCACCACCTGGATCTCCGGCGGCGCGAGATCGGTGGGCGCCGCGGCAGCCGCGAACTCGAGCGGCCGCGCCACGTTCCGGGCAGGGCGCATGGCGTCGTCGCCGGCCAGCGCCGCCCTCGGAGTGATGTAGTCCATTCCGTACACGCGCAGCGAGCTCGTGTCGGCGCTCTGGTAGTGCACGATTTCCAGCCGCTGCGCGCGCCGTTCCGTGTAGCGCGGCTGCAGTACACTCACTCCCATCAGTACGAGCGCCGCAGCGAGCACGACCAGCGCCGCACGCCCCTCGCGATCCGCCAAACGCGCGCCGGGAAGGAGCGCGAGGGCTATCGCGCCTGCCGGGACCGCGAGCATCGCTCCCAGCACCAGGTCGGGGGGAATCGGAAGCGGCAGCCGTCCGAACACCGGCACGAACAGCATCGCCAGCAGAACCAGGAGCTGAAGCGTCAGTACTCCCGCGGGGAGCACGCCGATCGTGAAGCAGCTCCGCCAGCTCCACGAGCGGACGAAAGCCACGACGAGCAACGCCGGCGCGAGCCCCGCGACCCACCAGAGCGCGATGTATGCCGAACCGATCCGCGCTATCGAGAGCAGTACGAGCACGATCGTCCAGAAGAGCAGCAACGCGCAGTGAAGCGCGATCGCGCCATGATCCCGCCTGGCCCCCGGTCTCCGCCGGACGAGCGCCCACTGCGCCGCGAGGGCGCCTCCGAGCGCAGCCAGAGCGAACGCGCTCACTCCCCACCACGGATGCGAGTACCACGACATCGGCCGGCCCGCGACGTACGCGGCGGCGGCACCGATCGCGACCGCCGCGACCGTCGCCAGCACCACCGATGCCGCCACCGAGAGGAGCGCGCGCGCCGTGGCCCGCGCCGTCGTCAGCCCGCGGTGCACCACCGCCAACACGGCGACGACTGCGAGCAGACTCGCCACGGCTGCGAGCGCCGCAGCGATGCCGCCGCCGTAGCTCAGCATGAAGAGCCCGAGCACGTCGTAGTAGATGGCACGGCCGCCATCGCCCCGCACCTCGAGGGGCCGTGAAGCCAGCTCGCGCGCCAGCGCCAGCGCGTTCTCCCCCATCTGCTGCACGCTGCCGGGCGACACGTTCCACGTGCGGTCGCGCTGAGTGTGGTACGCCCAACCGCCGCGGTAGAGCGCGATGTCGAGCCCCACGAGCCTGCCGAAATCGCGGTAGATCCGGAAGTCGGTGTCGGAGGGGATCGCGCCGCTCTGGAAGATGTCCTGGCCGAGCACTGTGCCGTACGGATACGGCACAGATCGCGCGTACGCGGACACGAGCCACTCGCCGCCCAGCCCTGCCTGAAAGAGAATCGCCTTTCCATGCGGGCCGGCGCTCTCGAGGTTCACGAAGGCGCGCACGTCGCGGAACCAGGGATGCTGCACGAAACCGTGCGCGCCGAGGAGCCCCTGCTCCTCGCCGTCATTGATGATCGCGATTATCGTGTGCTCCGGCCGCGGTCCCGCAGCCAGCGCGTGCACCAGCTCGACGAGCGCGCTGGCCGCTACGCCGTCGTCGCCCGCGCCCACGCTGCCGGGCGGTGTATCGTAGTGCGCGGAGAGCAGCACGGCGTCGCGCGAGCGGCCAGGGATGCGTGCCAGCACGTTGCGGAGCGTGTAACCGGTGGCGCCGCGTGCGGTCGGACGTGCGCCGCTCACTTCCTGCACCTCCACTTCCACGCCCGGCGCCTCGCGGAGACGCGCCACGAGATACTCTTCCGCGCGCCGCGCCCCGGGCGTGCCCGAAACCCGGTAGCCGATGCTGTCTGCGAGG
>Ga0182738_1007714_pt1 | contig 10852 bp, 5 predicted proteins | sample eDN5th30CBELigMG_FD_128876 | JGI IMG/M metagenome (GOLD analysis project Ga0182738, IMG submission 128876) | Enriched Miracle-Growth compost microbial communities from Emeryville, California, USA - eDNA 5th pass 30_C BE-Lig MG (version 2)... ... | reverse complement strand
TCCAGTGAATCCGATCAAGTCGTCGGAATGGGCAAACCCGAGACCCCCCGCCGAGGCCGACCGCGTGAACGCATCCCGCGCCCAATCGCCGCATCGCCTCCCGTCGCGGTTGACGGTCGTCATCGTCAATTACAACGGCTGGTCCGATGTCCTCGCCCTGCTGGAAAAGCTCGGGGACGAGCCCGAAATCCGTTCGGGCGTCTGCCGGATCGTCGTCGTCGACAACGGGTCGAGCGAGCCGGCGCCGAGTTCTCCGGCCCCGCGAGGCCCGGGTGTCGATCTCGTGCTCCGGCCCGATAATGGCGGATTCGCCGTCGGTGTCAACGCGGGTTGGCGCAAGTCGCCCGGGGACTGGCTTCTTTTGCTCAACCCCGACGTCGAAATCGAGGCCGGCACGCTGGGCCGAATCCTCGGTCGAATCGACGAATGGGAGGCTCGACCCGAGGGACCGCCTGGGATCGTCGGCTTCGGTCTGCGAAATCTCGACGGGACCCCACAAGGTTCGGTCGGCGCCTTCCCGACCTTCGCCCGGTTCGTTTTCGAGCAGTTTCGGCCGAGAAGCCGCCGCAAGTACGTTGCGCCCCGAAGCGTTCGGCCGGGGCCCGTTGACTGGGTGACGGGCGCCTGCATGCTCTTAAGCTCTCGGATGATGGCCGAAGTCGGGGGGATGGACGAGGATTTCTTCCTGTATCACGAGGAAGTGGCCTTGTGTCGAGTCGCCCGCGACCGGGGATGGACGGTCGAATATGATCCAACCATCCAGGTCGTCCACCGACATCCCTTGCAGGATCGGCCGATTTCGCCCAAGATGCGCGTCGTCATCCGGCACGCCAAGCTCCTGTACTTCCTCAAGCACGCCCCCCGTCGGCAATTTCTGGCCCTGTCGCGGGTGGTCGAGCTTGAGGCTATCGCCAAGGGCGCCTGGGCGGCCGTTCGACGCAAACCAGCTCAACGGAGGGCCTGGAGGGCGATCGGCCGAATGGCTTCGGACATGCGACGAGGCCGGGGCCCTCGGGGCGTCGAGGCGCTTGCGTTGGCCGAGGAGGCCGAGCGCGGCGAAGAGGGCGAGAGCGGCACGCGCCGCCGGATGGCCACTCGCCGAAGCCGCTCGCGAAGCGTTCGCGTCTGATGGACCAGACGAACCAAACCCTGAAAGGATGGAGCCGCTTGACCACCGCGAAGCACGCCGCGCGGATCGGAGCGCTGATGGTCCTGGCCGCGGGCCTGCTCGGCTGGCTGGCCTCGCGAACCGAGGTCATGTACGCCGATGGTCTGCGATACGTCCATAGCGCCCAGTCCGGTTGGAAAACGTCGGTCGTCCGGGCCGTCGACCACCCGGCCTATCCGATGGCGATCGCCGGGGTCCACCGGGCGCTCGGCGCGGGCGACGCGCCCCAGGACTGGCAAACCGCCGCTCAGGTTGCTTCGGTCGTCGCGGGGGTCTTGCTCATCATCCCGCTTTATCTGGTCGCCCTCGAACTTTGCGGACCAACCGCCGCCTGGCTGGCCTGCGTCCTGACCCTCCTGGTTCCCAACACCGGGCGCGTACTGGCCGACGTGCTTTCCGAGGGCCTGTTTCTCCTGTTTTGGACGTGGGGATGCTGGTTCGCCCTCCGGTTCCTGAAGCGGGGCGGAACGCTTTGGCTGGCGCCCACGGTCCTCGCCGCGGGCCTGGCCTTTCTGACTCGTCCCGAGGGGCTCTTGCTTCCCGCGGCCCTGGCGGCGACGCTCGGCCTGATGATCGTTCGGCCTTCGATCCGGCTAAGCTGGCCCGCGTGGACCCGCGCGACGGCCCTGATCGTGGTCGGGCCGCTTTTGGTCATGGGGCCTTATATCGCCCTGAGGGGGGGGATCGGCGCCAAGCCGGCCGTGGCCCGACTGCTCGGAACCGCGCCGAAGTCGACGACGATGGCCATTGAGCGCGAGCGGCCCCTCGACCCCGATCAAACGGCGGTCAAGTCGCTGGCCGTCGCCTGCCGCGCCGTCTTTCGGGCCCTGCAAGGCGCGGTGACGACTCCCCTGCTCGTCCTCGCCGTCGCCGGCCTGTTTTTCCGACCGTCCGAGCCCGACCCGAGCCGATCGCGGGGCAAGCTGTTCATCGGAATCGTCTGCGCGGCCTGGATTTTGGCCCTGGTCCGCCTGTACGAGACCGGGGGTTATTGCACCCCTCGCCACGCCCTAATCGCCGCGCTCCCCTTGATCGCCGCGGCGGCGAGCGGGTTGGTCGGTCTGGCGGAGCGACTCGCGCGGCGGTTCGCCGATGCCGCCGAGCCCCGCCGCCGGTTCGTTCAAGCGGCCGCTTATGGGGCGTGCCTGCTGACCATCGTCGGCCTTTACGGCAAGCAAACCCTCGCGCCGATCAACGCGGGATACAACGGTTATCGCCTGGCCGGCGAGTGGCTGGCGGAACACGCCTCGGCCGAGGCGACCGTCTTCGACCTGAAGGGCTGGGCGCTCTACTACGGCGGGCTTCCCGGCTATTCGTTCGCCGACTACGGGCAGGCCCCCCACGACCCGAAGCTCGGCTGGCTCGTCGCGCACGACGCCTTTTTGGTCGGCGAGTGGAGCTATTGCCAAACCGTCCGCGACCTCGTCGCCGGGCGCGACCCGGTCATATCGTTCCCGGAGACCCGCCGCAAGGGGGCCTCGCGGGTCCACGTTTTCCTGCTTTCCCCCGAAATGGCCCGGTCGGAACCGTCGTCCGACGCCATCAGGAAATGATGATCCGTTCGTAGGGCGGGCGTCGCCCGCCGAGAGAAGCCGCCGGTTTTCGATTCATCTGAGCACCCAAGGAGGCCGGACATGGATGTCGCCACGACCCACGCGAGACCCTTGAGCAAACCCGTTTCCGGACCTGGTCTTGGTCCCGGCCCCGACGCCGATCCCGCCTCCGCGCCCGTCGACGACGGCGTTTCGCTGGTCGATCACGTGGCGAGGGTCTTGATCTGGATGGCGATCACGGCCGGGGTCTTGCTCTGGACGCTCCGCCACTCCGAGGCCCAGCTTCGCGACGGTCTGCGTTCGATCGAGCTGGCCCAGCGGATCGACGCGGGCTCGTGGCGCGAGGGGCTTCTGGGAGGGATCGACCACCCGTTGCACCCGCTCGGGATCGTCGCCTTCCACGGCCTGATCGGCGGCGAGGGCCCCGAATGGTGGCAGCGAGCGGCGGTGGCCCTGAGCTTCGCCGCCGTGGTCTTGCTGACGATCCCCCTCTACCTTCTGGGTCGAGAACTTCTGGGGGACCGCGCCGCGTGGCTGGCCTGCGCGCTTTTGCCGGCCAACCCGGTGATCGGATCGACCGTCGTCAACGCGATCAGCGAATCGACGTTTCTTCTGGCCTGGACCTGGGGCCTTTGGGCGGCGGTGAAGTATCTGCGCGACGGTCGCTTCGCCTGGCTGCCGACGGCCCTGGGCTTCGGGGCCCTGGCTTATCTGGGACGGCCCGAGGGGCTGCTTTTGCCGGCCTCGATCCTGGCGACCCTGGCCCTTGTGCCCCTGCGCCGGTCGACCCGGATCAACTGGCCGAGGTGGTGGGCGGCGGTCGCCTTCGTGACCGTCGGCTCAATCGTGGCGGTCGGCCCGTACATGGCGGCGAAGGGGAAGCTCGTCAGCCGGCCCGGCATCGCCCGAGTCTTGGGCCTGGAGTCCCAACCGGCGGCCAACGCCCTGGAGCGCGACGCGCCCCTGGCCGCCGGTCAAACGACGGCCCAAACCTATCGGCTCGCGGCCGTTCGGGTGATGGAGACGCTCGGCGGCAACGTCCCCCTCGTCTTGCTGGCGATGGCGGCGCTTGGGATGTTCGTGGCCCGCGATGGGACGATCCCGGCGCGGACCTGGCTGTTCCTGGGGATCGTCTTTTCGGCCTCGATTTTGGCCCTGGTTCGGCTTTACGCCACGGCCGGCTATTGCTCGCCCCGCAACGCCCTGGTGCCCGGAATTCTCTTGATCCTGGCCGCGGCCAAGGGGCTCGACTGGCTGATGAAGACCATCTCGTTCGACGGCCGTTTCGTCGGCCTGCCCGGCGAGCGGATTCGCCCCGGCGCGGCGATCTGGGCCCTGGCGGTCGTCCCCTTGATCCTGGTCCCCCGGCTCGGCGAGCCCGTCGTCAGCACCCCCGGGCCGTTCAACGTCTACTGGGACGCCGGCATCTGGCTCTCAAGCGCCGAGCCGAAGGAGGGCAAAGCGCTCGACCTGACCGATTGGTCGCTCTACTTCAGCCGTCGCGAGGGCCTGAACTTCGCCGACCTCCCCAAGGCCGCGGCCGACCCGAACGTCCGCTGGGTGGTGGCCCTCGGCTCGCAGGTTGACGAGCCCTCGACCTACTCCGACGCCCTCCACGGACTCATCGGCGACCGCCCCCCCATCGTCGCGATCCCCGGCGATCCCCAGCCCGGCCAAACGCAGGTCCGAGTCTACGAGCGCGTCGCCCCCGTCGTCCAAACGGCCGAACAACCGGGAGGAGAGACGGCGAGGAGGTAGCGTGAACTCTCAGTAAGCCGCGCCCATTGACTCTCGTGGCGCGGGCGGCCCGCCCGCGGATCGGCGCGGCCGAGGCGGGTTGGACCGCGGGCGGGCCGCCCGCGCCACAAGAGGACCATTCTTCGCGCGAACCAATATGGGTCCATCAACGTCTTTCGCATAGGGGTGGCGAAGCCCCGGAGGCTGGTTTGGGTTCGTCGTTGACGGAGCGGGGTTTGTCTCCTAGAATGCGATAGGTGTGTTCTTTCGTCCACTCCGCGTCGTCCGTCATGAGGAATTTGGGAAGAGAGGTTTAAACCCATCTTGATCGATACAAGCCGCGTCGAGCAGCGTTTGGAGCGTCCGGAGCGCGCGATCCTGGTTGGGGTCATCCTGCCGGGAGGCGAGTTCAACACCGACGATCCCCTGGACGAGATTCGAGGGCTGGCCAAGACCGCCGGCCTGGACGTGGTGGGGACCATGCTGCAGAAGCGGCATCAGGTCGACATCGCCACGTATGTCGGCTCGGGCAAGGTTGAGGAGCTCAAGGAACTGGTTGAGGCCCAGGAGGCCGATCTGGTCGTCTTCGACAACGACCTGGGGCCCGGCCAGACGCGGAACCTGGAAAAAGCGCTCGGGGTGAAGGTCATCGACCGAACCGAGGTCATCCTCGACATCTTCGCCACCCGCGCCCAAACCCACGAGGCCCATCTCCAGGTCGAGTTGGCGCAGCTCGAATACGCCATGCCTCGGCTCAAGCGGATGTGGACCCACCTGTCGCGCTACAAGGGCGGCATCGGCGTTCGCGGTCCTGGTGAAAAGCAGCTTGAAGAAGACCGCCGGCTGGTGGCGAACCGGATTCGCGACCTGAAGGCGAAGCTCTCCAAGATCCAGGCGAGGAAGGAGCGCGAGGTCGCCGGCCGGAGCGAGTTTCCGACCGTCTCGCTGGTCGGCTACACCAACGCCGGCAAGAGCACCCTGATGAACGCCCTGACCGCGGCCGGGGTCCTGGTCGAGAACAAGCTGTTCGCGACCCTCGACACCCGAACCCGCCAGTGGCGGTTCCGGGGCGGCGGCGTGGCGCTTTTGTCCGACACCGTCGGGTTCATCCGGAACCTTCCCCACTCGCTCGTCGCCTCGTTCAAGGCCACGCTCGAAGAGGCCAGGCAAGCCGACCTGCTTTTGCACGTCGTCGACGCCTCAAGCCCCGAAGCCGAAGCGCAGGTCGCGGCGGTCGTCGAAGTGCTTGAGGAGTTGGGACTGAAAGACCATCCGACGCTGCTCGTTCTGAACAAGACCGACAAGGTTCCCGACCGCTCGTTCCTCGACGTGCTTCGAGCCCAGCATCGCGACTCGATCTCCATCAGCGCGGCGAAGGGCGAGGGGCTCGACAACCTGGAACTCGCCGTTCGCTCGGCCCTTCTCGAACGGGCGGTCGAGGCCGAGGTTGAGGTCGACGTGGCCAACGGCCGGGTCCAGGCGTACCTCTCGCAGCACGCCCGGATCCACGACCAGATCTTTAATGAAGAACGCGGGCGGGTCGTCATCCACTGCCGCGTCCCCCGCCGCTGCTTCGACTTCCTCTACGAGCACGGCGCGGAGGTTCGGCCGGTTGAGGAACGGGTTTACGCCTGACGGCGCGTCCGGGAGGGCGAGGCTCCCGCCGAGCCGGGACTATGCGTGGGGCGCAAATGGGAGGGCGAGGCTCCCGCCGAGCCGGGACTATGCGTGGGGCTCGGCGGGAGCCTCGCCCTCCCGGGAGAGTCGCCCGCCAGCCCCACTCGTCCCTACGGCGTCACGGCTCCCGCGCCGGCGTCAAATCCGCCAGCGTGGGGACGCCGTCGAAGGGCTCGGCGACGGGCTCGACGAAGCCGTTGTCGTGGGCGAGCAGGCCCAGCGTGCCGACGAAGTAGTTGTCTCCCCCCTCCAACAGCAGGTTGAACACGGGTTCGACCCGGTCCTTCTCGGCCGAGACGACCTCGACGAGGCCGCCGACGGTCCTCAACCGGTCGCCGGCCTTGATCTCTCGGGCCATGATCCAACCCTGGCCGGCCTTCCAGAATCGATGGATGCCGGTGGGACGAACCACGTCGTTGCCCAGGTTAATTTTGTAGGTCCAGTTGGGCGGGTTGTGGAAGACGACGGCGATCGCCCGGTATTCGAGCTTGCCGGTGGTCGTGTTCTGCGTGAGGACTTGGTCGCCGACCTGAATTTCCTCGATCGGCCGATTACCGCGCAAGGTCCGAACCAGCGTCCCCCCGGCGAAGCAGGAGGGGCCGATGTCGGTCAGCATGGTGATTTTCTGGGTGAGAATCGGCATGGCCCGGGGCGCGACCCAGAAGGGAACCTCTTCATAAAACGTGGGGGGTTCCGGAGTCTCAGATTTTTGAGGGAAGCCGTAGCCGTTGAGGTCGTAAGCCCACTCCATCCACTTGTCGCGATCCGCGCCCCGGTCGACCCCGCTGATGTTTCGGAGGATCGCCGTGGCGCGGTCGTTGACTTCGCGAATCGGCGCGTTGCGCGCTTCGATCCGCTGAACGTCTTGGGCGAGCTGTCGTTGCGCGAGCAGGGCCGATTCCTGGGCCTCCGCCATCATCTGGCCGAGGGGGATTCGCATCCATCGCTCAACAAATGGCGTGGCGTTCCAGAGCTCAATCTCCGTCAGGCCATCGGGGGCGGGGACCATGCGATCTCCGCTCCGCAGGGCGGTCGGCGACAAGTCGGCCTCGCCGGGGGTCAAGAGACCCGCGAGCCGCTGGCTGAGTTGCGGGCTCGCGCCCGCATTTTGTAAGGCCGCGACTCTCGCCTCCCGCACATCGGAAAGGGGGGATGAAGAGAAAAGGCCGGTCTGGGGGAGGCCCGCCAGCGCGGCGACTCCTTTTGCCCCAATGTAGGGGTAAACACCATGAATGTTGGACAACCGCGTCCTGGGGCCGGCGAAAGCGCCCATGTAGCGTCTGGCGATCAACTGCCCATATTCATCAAACTCCACCGAGTGGCCGGGCATTGGGGTCGGCTCCCGCATCGGCGTGTAGAACCGCTTGAGCTTGGCCTCCTTCCCCTCGACGAACAACTCGCCCCGCGAGCCGGGGCCGTCGACCGCCTTCGTCTTGTACTTGATTTCGTCCTGGATCCAACTCGCCACGAGGGCGGCGAACTCGCGGGGGTCGCGGCGGGCGAGAAGCTGAGCGGAGTTGGCGCGGACGCCCGCGAACGGGCTGTAGACGGCCATCATCGCCAAGGCTCGAGACGCCTCCGAGCCCTCGATTCGACCCAAAACCTCGGCGGCGACGCGCTGGTTGGCTTCGCCACTACGAGCGAAAACCCGCCAGACCGAAGGCACGGCGCGGGGGTCGTCGATTTTCGACAGCTCCTCAAGCGCCTCGGCCTTCTTCGCCTTATCGCGGCCGGAAAGGGCGTCTTTGAGCTTCTCCAGCTTCGGCCCCCAAAGCTTGTCGGCCTTGCCCTGGGCCTCGCGCTCGGCCTGAACCGCCGCCTCGACCTCGGGATTCACCCAACTCTTGCCGACCTTCTTGAAGCCGAGCCGACGCCAGGCGCCGTCACGACCCGGATCCAGCTCCACGACCCGGTGGAGATGGGCCGTCATCTGCTGAGTTAGGCCGTTCTCCTCGCACCAGAGCGCGAGCTTGTACTGGTCGTCGGCCTTGTCGCGGGCCTGGGTCCGGCGCTCCAGGTATTCCTGGAAGACGGCCTGGCGTTCGGGAGACTCCTCGACGGCCCGGGTGACTTCTTCGGGCCTCAGCCATTTGTCGTCGTACTTAACGAAGCCCAGAAGCCCGCGCGCCTTCGCGTTGGACGGGTCCAAAAGCACCGCTCGGGTTAGCAGCGCGGTTCGCTCGGCGGCCATCCCCCGGCTCTCGCACCAGAGGGCGAGCCTGACGTGGGCCTCGGCGTCGCGCCCCGCGGCGGCCCGGGCGCTTTCGTAGGCGGCCAAATCCGCCCCCGACGGCCCGCGCGCCTCGGGCGCGACATCCCCGGCGATCCCCAACGCGCAAGTCAACAGCCATGCGGAAACCATGCGCAAGCCCTCCGATGGTGGGGCGAGCCGAGGCCGCGCGCAACCACGAGCGCCCCGGCCGCCTCCGGTCATTATAAGTCTAGACGACAAGGCGACCCGCTCCATTCGATTCAACCACGATTCCGACCGACCGTCAACATGCTTGCATTGACGCATTATTCACAATGAATTCGCCGAAAAACCATGGCGAGCCGAGAACGGCCCTATCCTCGGGCATAGAATCTGATTGGGTCCTCTTTATATCGGACCCAGGCGGGGAGGGAGGCGGATCATGAGACGGCATTCCAGGCTTTTGGCGACGGCGGGCCTCGCGGCGATCTTGGCTCTCTCGTTCGGAGGCGTCGCCCGGGCGCAACACGGCGGCGGCCACGTGGGCGGCGGCCACATGGGCGGCTTCGGCGGGCACATGGGCGGCATGGGCGGCTTCGGCGGGCACATGGGCGGCTTCGGCGGGCACATGGGCGGCTTCGGCGGCTTCGGCGGCATGAGCGGCATCGGCAGAGGCATTCCCGGCGGCCTAGGCGGCGGCTTCGGCGGCGTGGGCGGCGTCCATCGTGGACTCCCAGGCGGAATGGGCGGCTTCGGAGGCGTCAACATGGGCGGCTTCGGCGGCCATGTGGGCGGCATGAGCGGCGGACGAATTGGCGGGCTCAACGGCCTGCCCGGCGGAGTCCGGTTCGGCAATCCCGGGTTTTCGGGCGGCCACGGCTATTACAGTGGTCGGGGTCCGGGCTGGGGCGGTCATTTCGTCGGCCCCGCCGGAGGCTGGCGAGGCGGCGGCTGGCGAGGGACCAACCTCGGCTGGGGAGGTTCCGGACTCGGCTGGGGCGTGGGCAGGGCCGGCTGGGGGAGCGGCCAGCTCGGCTTTGGGGGGTTCGGGCCTCGTTGGGGGTACGGCTACAGGGGCCTCAACGGCCTTGGTTGGGGTTACGGCGGGCTCGGTTTGCGTTACGGCGGGCTCGGCTGGGGGCTTGGCGGGCTCGGTCTGGGTTACGGCGGGCTCGGCTGGGGGCTTGGCGGGCTTGGCTGGGGCGTGTCGAACCTGGGCTGGTGGGGGTATCCCGGCCTGGGGTTCGGCGGAATCGGCTGGGGGTATCCCGGCTGGGGGTACTCCAGTTGGGGGTATCCCGGCTGGGGTTTGGGCTGGGGATACGGCAACCTGGGATGGGGGTTGGGCGGAATCGGGCTTTCGTCCTGGAGCTGGCCGATGCTCTATGATTGGGGATACTCGTCCTATCTCAACCCCTATTACATGGGAGCGAATTCCGTCTACGACTACAGTCGGCCGCTGAGCCCCAGGTTCGACGCGGCAATCTCCGCCGCGACGAAGGCCGCCAGCCCGGCCGCGGACCTTTTTGAAAAGGCTCGCGTGGCGTTTGAAGAGGGCCTGTACACCGCGGCTCTTGATTACGCCGACCAGGCCGTCGAGAAGCGTCCCGACGATCCGACGCTCCACGAGTTCCGGGCCCTGGCGCTCTTCGCCCTGAAGCGATACGACGAGGCGGCGGCGGCCCTTTACCCGGTTCTCTCCGTCGGCCCCGGCTGGGACTGGCCGACGCTGATCAGCCTCTACGGCAACTCGACGAAGGTCTACACCGGGCAGATCCGGGCCCTGGAGGATTACATCCGGGCCAATCCCGAGTCGGCCCAGGCGAATTTCCTGCTCGCGTACCACTATTTGACCCAGGGCCACGGCGAGGCGGCGCTGGGGCGGCTTCGGGTCGTCACCGAGCTGAAGCCCGACGACAAGCTCTCGGCCGAGTTGCTCAAGCAGTTGGAGAAGGCCAAGCGCGAGGCGCTCGCCAAGGACGGCGGAGAGCCGATGCGCGCCGACGCCGACGCCAACCCCGTCGCCGGCTCCGGCCTCTTCGCGGACGTCCCGGCCCCGAAGGCGAAGGAGAAGGAGAAGGAGAAGCCCCCGGCCGAAGCGCCGGCCGTCGCCGCTCGCGAGGGGAGTCTGGATGGAACCTGGACCGCCAAGCCCTCGAACGACTCGACCATCACCCTCGATCTCACCAAGAAGGGCAAGTTCGCCTGGAAGGTGGTCGACGGCCAGGGCAAGCCGAGGAGCTTCGAAGGCGTCCGGGCCACCGGCAACGGCCTCCTGACGCTCGTTCGCGACGGCGATCCCCCCCAGCCTCCGCTCGTCGGCCGGGTCTCCTGGACCGACGACGACCACTTCACCTTCAAACTCGTCGGCGGCGGCGAGGATGATCCGGGGCTGGCCTTCGCGCGCGAGAAGTAGGGAGTGACGAACCTCCCGGGAGGGCGAGGCTCCCGCCGAGCCGGCGCTGAGCGTGGGGCTCGGCGGGAGCCTCGCCCTCCCAACCCCGTCCCAAGGCCTCACCGTGAATT
>Ga0182738_1007712_pt1 | contig 10855 bp, 10 predicted proteins | sample eDN5th30CBELigMG_FD_128876 | JGI IMG/M metagenome (GOLD analysis project Ga0182738, IMG submission 128876) | Enriched Miracle-Growth compost microbial communities from Emeryville, California, USA - eDNA 5th pass 30_C BE-Lig MG (version 2)... ... | reverse complement strand
GCAGATCTTCCCGGTTGCCCATGGGAGCAGTGTAGCCGCCTGTCTCAGACATCCGTCCTAGACAGCTGTGCCATCGATCTGTTAGACATACGAGTGAGACATATGTACAAGACGTATGTACAAGACGTATGTACAAGACGTATGTACAAGACGTATGTACAAGACGGGAAGGCACGTCATGATCCACATCCCTCGCATCCTCGTCTCCGGCGGGGGCATCGCCGGGAACGCCCTCGCTCTCCAGCTGGCACGAGCGGGAGTGCCGGTCACCGTCGTGGAGCGGGCGAAGGCGCCGCGTCCGGGCGGACAGGCGGTCGATCTGCGCGGAGCCAGCCGCGAGGTGGCCGAGCGCATGGGTCTCATGCCCGGAATCCGCCGGCACCAGCTGGACGAGCGAGGGATGGCCTATGTCGATGCGGCCGGTCGCGTGTACGGCCGGATGGCGATGGAGGACTTCGACGGGAAGGGCGCCGTCGCCGAGATCGAGATCACGCGAGGCGATCTCAACGGTGTGCTGCTGGACGCGCTGCAGGAGCACCCGGACGCGGTGGAGATCCGGTACGGCGAACGCCTCGTGGGTCTCGCCCAGGACGAGAGCGGCGTCGGCGTGACCTTCGCCTCGGGCGGTCGGGAGCGATTCGATCTCGTGATCGGTGCGGACGGCCTGCACTCCGCCACGCGCGCCCTCGCCTTCGGGCCGGAGGACAGGTATGTCCGCTACCTCGGCGGCTACGCGGCGTTCTTCACGATGCCTGCGCCCGCCGACATCCGACCGGGGTGGTTCACGATGCGTCTCGTCCCCGGCGCCATGTTCGGGCTGCGACCCGACGCCGATCCCACCACGGCCAAGGCGATCATCAACATCCGAGCCCCGCGCGCCGCGGCGCTGCGCGGTGACCGCGCTGCGCAGGAGGCGCTCATCCGTCACGCGATCGCGCGCGGCGGCTGGCACGCGCCGGGCATCCTGGACGCGATGTCGCGCGCGGACGACTTCTACTTCGATGAGCTCGCCCGCGTGGAGATGCCGAGCCTCGTGAACAACAGGGTCGTGCTCATCGGAGACGCCGGCACATGCGGGTCGCCGCTGACGGGCATGGGTACGGCGATGGCGCTCGTGGCCGCGTATCTCCTCGGCCGGGAGATCGGCGGGGTCGCGGCCTCTGGCGAAGGGCTGCACGATCGTGTGGCGCTCGCGGAGGCCCTCGCGCGCTTCGAGCGCGATCTCGTCCCGCATCTCGAGCGCTCGCGCCGCATCCCCGGGGGGAGTCTGGCGGCCATGATCCCGCGCAGCCGGATCCTGACCGCCGCGTCGCGGATCAACGTGCGGATCCTGCTGTCGCGAGCGCTGCGCCCTCTCGCCAAGCGGATGTTCGCCGACGACGGCAGCACGATTGCGCTGCCCGATGCGGATGAGGCCCTGACCGCTCCGGGGCGGGGCACGTCTCACTGAGCAGCGGCCGTCGGACGAGCGCAGCGAGACGAAACGCCGCCCCTACTTCAGCAGTCGCGACAGCCGCCGGTCGGCGAGGACCTTGCCGCCCGTCTGGCACGTCGGGCAGTACTCGAGGCTGTTGTCGGCGAAGAACACGCTGCGCACCGTATCGCCGCACACCGCGCACGTCTCGCCGCGCCGGCCGTGCACCTGCATCCCGCGGCGCTTGGCGTCCTTGAGGTCGGCGGGCGGCTTGCCGGTCGCCTCCGTGATCGCCTCGGCCAGCGTCGTGGTCATCGCCGCGTAGAGCCGGTCGACGTCGGCCGCATCGAGGCTCGAGGCGAGTGCGTACGGCGACATCTTGGCGGCGTGCAGGATCTCGTCCGAGTAGGCGTTGCCGACGCCGGCGATGATCGACTGGTCGCGCAGCACGCCCTTGATCTGCGTGCGGCGCCCCGCGAGCAGCTCCGCGAGCGTGTCGCGGGTGAAGCCCTCGTCGAGGGGGTCGGGTCCGAGCCGCGCGATGCCGGGCACCTCCGCGGGATAGCGCACGACGTAGACGGCGAGCGACTTCTTGGTCCCGGCCTCGGTGAGGTCGAACCCCGACCCGTCGCTCAGCGCGATCCGCAGCGCGATGGGCGTCTTGCCCGGCTTGATGAGCGTCGTCGGCAGATGGTCGTACCAGCGCAGCCAGCCCGCCTTGGCGAGGTGGAAGACGAGGTGGCCTGCGGTGGTGTCGACGTCGATGAACTTGCCGTGCCGGTCGACGCCCGTGATCTCCGCGCCTTTGAGCGCGTCGATCGGCGGGTCGTAGGTCTTCAGCGCCGCGATGGCCGCGACGGACGCCCGCGTGATCTCCAGACCCACGACACGGCCGCGGAGGAACTCGACCAGTCCCTGCACCTCGGGCATCTCCGGCATGCGCCCATCCTGCCACGCGGGCGGGACACCGGCTCAGGACGCCGCGACGGCATCCTCCAGCACGGGCCACGGCCGCGGCATCCGATCGTCCGTGGCCAGCAGCGCCGCCACCCAGCCGTCGTCCCGTCCGTGCGCGCCCACGAGCGCCTGCCGCCGCAGACCCTCGTAGCGGAACCCGAGGGTGCGGGCCGCGCGGGCGGACGCCACATTGCCGACGACGGCCTTCCACTCGATGCGGACGAGCCCCAGACCCTCGGCGGCGAAGCCCCAGTCGACGACGGCGCGCGACGCCTCCGTGATGAGGCCCCGGCCCCGCGATCCGCGCGCGACCCAGTAGCCGAGCTCGCCCGTGCCGCGCCCGTCGAGCCGGTACAGGCCCACCACGCCCGCGAGCACGTCGCCGTGGCGCATCGCCCACGTCACGTGCGCGCCCGACGCCCAGTCCGCAGCGACCTTCTCGACGAACTCCTCGGCATGACGCCGCTCGTACGGGGAGGGGACGGTCGTGTAGCGCTGGATGTCGGCGTCCTGGCAGGCCTCGTAGAGCGTGTCGACGTCGGACGCGACGGGCCGGGACAGCTCGAGCCGCTCCGTGCGGAGGATGACCGGTTCCATCCCGACACCCTAGCCGCGGCCGGCGGGGGCGCGACGGCTTCGCCGAGCGAAGGCGATTCGCTCGGGGAAGGCGGATCCGCGGCGGATCCGCCGCCGCTCGGCGAAGCGCCTCCCTCGGGCGACGCGGGCGGGCGCGATCAGGCGCGGCGCAGCAGGCCGACCTTGTCGTAGACGTCGGCGAGCGTGGCGTCGGCGACCGCCTCGGCCTTCGCGGCGTTGACGGCCAGGACGCGGTCCAGCTCGGCGGGGTCGTCGAGCAGCTCGAGCGCGCGGGCGCGCACCGGCGCGAACTCCTCCACGACGACCTCGGCCAGGCCCTTCTTGAAGTCGCCGTAGCCGCGGCCCGCGTACTCGTCCTCGATCGCCGGGATCTGGCGGCCCGTCAGGGCGGCGTAGATCACGAGCAGGTTCGAGACGCCGGGCTTGTTCTCACGGTCGTACCGCACCGAGCCCTCGGAGTCGGTGACGGCGCGCATGATCTTCTTCGCCGACTTGGCCGGGTCGTCCAGCAGCCACAGGACCCCGGCGTCCGACTCGGCGGACTTCGACATCTTCGCGGTGGGGTTCTGCAGGTCGTAGATGCGGGCCGTGTCCTGCTGGATCATCGGCACCGGCACGCGGAACGTGTCGCCGTAGCGCGAGTTGAACCGCTCGGCGAGGTCACGGGTGAGCTCGACGTGCTGCTTCTGGTCGTCGCCGACGGGGACGATGTCGGCCTGGTACAGCAGGATGTCCGCCGCCATCAGCACGGGGTACGTGAACAGGCCGACGGATGTCGCCTCCGCCCCGTAGCGCGTCGACTTGTCCTTGAACTGGGTCATCCGCCCCGCCTCGCCGAAGCCGGTGATGGTGGAGAGGATCCACGCCAGCTCGGGGTGCGCGGGCACGTGCGACTGGACGTACAGGGTCGACTTGGACGGCTCGATGCCGGCCGCGATGTACTGTGCGGCGGTGCGACGCGTCTTCTCGCGCAGCTCGGCCGGGTCGTTCGGCTGGGTGAGGGCGTGGAGGTCGACGACCGAGAAGAACGCGTCGTAGGACTCCTGCAGGTCGCGCCACTGCATGAGAGCCCCGATGTAGTTGCCGATCTGCAGGGAGTCGGCGGAGGGCTGCATGCCGGAGTAGAGGCGCGGTTTCGTCATCCATCGATTCTATTCGCCGCGACCGGGCGTCCCGCCGGGAGCCCCGGGACGGGCGGCACGCGAGCGGGCGCCCCGGAGCTCAGAGCCCGAGCGTGTAGTCGACGACGACCGGCGCGTGGTCGCTCCAGCGCGTGTCCCACGAGGGGGCGCGCACGATGCGGTAATCGGTCACGCGCTCGGCGAGGGCGGGCGTGGCGAGATGGTAGTCGATCCGCCATCCGGCGTCGTTGTCGAACGCGCGCCCGCGCATCGCCCACCACGTGTACGGACCGTCGACGGGACCGGCGAAGCGGCGCCCCACGTCGACCCAGCCGAGGCCCGTCCCGACCGAGCCGTCGACGGCGGTCACCTGCGCGCCGGCCTCGCCGAGGAAGCGGTCGAAGTAGGCGCGCTCGCGGGGGAGGAAGCCCGCCTTCTTGAGGTTGCCCTTCCAGTTGCGGATGTCGAGCTCGGTGTGGCCGACGTTCAGGTCGCCCATGATGAGGGCCAGCGGTGCCGCGGCCTGGAGCACCGGCATGCGCTGCTCCATGGCGTCCAGGAACGCCCACTTCTGCTCCTGACGGGGCGTGTCGGCCTCGCCGGTGGGCACGTAGGCGCTCACGATCGTGACGCGCTCGCCGTCGATGTCGAAGTCGGCCTCGATCCAACGGCCGGCGGAGTCGAGCGTCTCCGCGTCGCCGAGCACGCGGCGCACGTCCGCGGCGGTGCGGCGGGACGCGATCGCGACGCCCGCGCGGCCCTTGGCGAGCGCCTCGTCGCCCACGAGCTCCCAGCCGGGCAGAGCCGCGGCCAACTGCTCGGCGGTGGCGCGCACCTCCTGCAGCGCCATGATGTCGACGTCCGCCTCGGCGAGCCATTCGAGCATGCCCTTGCGGGTGGCGGCACGGATCCCGTTGACGTTGACGGAGGCGATGCGGACGCGATGAGGCACGCCCTCCAGCCTATCGGCGGGGTGCGACAGGCCCGCCCGCTCAGCCCGCCCTTCAGGCCCGTCCGCGGAAGCCGGTCCCGCAGGGCCGCGCCCTCACCCGAGGTCGAGGATCCCGCGCTTCTCGTCGGCCTCCGGACGCGTCGTCTCGAGGCGCTCGAGCTCGCGCTGGGCCGCCTCCACCGCCCGGTCCGCGGACCATCGGCGGCACCACGGCGCCGCGGCCGCCGCCTCCTCCGCCGAGCGGAGGCGCACCCGCGCGGCCGTGACGAGCGCCTCGTGCTCGGCGCGGCGGCGCTCGGCCTCCGTCATCACCTGCAGCGGGATCCGCCGGTCGCCCGCCGACACGGCGATCCACGCGGCGGCGACGAGGATCACGATGCCGATGAGCCGGAACCACAGGAGGAAGGCGATGAGCACCGAGAAGGTCGCCAGGAGGGGGTTGGAGGGCGTGTAGATGAACAGGATCCCGACGGCGACCTGGAGCACCGCGACCGCCGCGCCACCGAGCAGGGAGCCGGGCCAGATCGTCGGCCAGGGCAGCGAGGCGCCCGCGAGGAAGCGGAACAGTCCCGCGAGGGCGGCCGCGTTGATGGCGAACGACACGAGGAGCGTGAGCAGCCGGACGCTGATCTGCGAGCCCATCGACGAGTCGACGCCGAGCAGGGAGAGGAGGAAGTCGAGCGCGCCGCTGGTGGCATAGCCGAGCGCGGCGCCGAGGATCAGCGCGACGCCGAAGATGAGCGCCGCGAACAGGTCCCGCGCCTTGAGGAGGAAGTAGTTGCGCCGGTCGAAGGGGAGGCCGAAGATGTCGCGCACCGCGCGCCGGGTGAACGTCACGAAGCCGATCGCGGTCCAGATCGCGACGACGACGGCGATGGCGCCGGTGATCGCCAGCGCCCCGCCGCTGCTCTGCGCGACCTCCATGACGGACTGCTCGCTGATCAGCCCCTTGCCCCCGTCGACGGCGATGAGCCCGGGGATGTAGCTGTTGACGATGCCGATGAGTCGGTGGATCGCCTGCGCGCTGCCTCCGAGCCACAGACCGACGCCCGCGAAGGCGACGTACAGGACGGCGAAGATCGCGAACAGCGACTGGTAGCTGATGCTCGCCGCCAGGAGGAATCCGTTGTGCTGCAGGAAGTGGCGCCACACCCGCACGGGGAACCAGGCGAGGGTCTTCCGCGTGATCCGGGTCGCGCGCGCGATCGGCTGGTCGAACCGCTCGCGCAGCGACGACTGCGTGGCATCCCACCGCTCGCGCAGCGAGTCCTCCGTGCGCGCCGGAGGGACGTCGTCCCCGGGCGCGCCCCCGCGCGCGTGCTTGTCCGCCACGGCTGTCAGACTAGCGACCCGTGCGCGGACTCAGCGCGCGGCTCAGCGGCCGCCGCGCAGGACGGCCTGCTTGACCTCGGCGATCGCCTTCGTGACCTCGATGCCGCGCGGGCACGCCTCGGTGCAGTTGAAGGTCGTGCGGCAGCGCCACACGCCCTCCTTGTCGTTGAGGATGTCCAGGCGCACGTCCGCGGCGTCGTCGCGCGAGTCGAAGATGAAGCGGTGCGCGTTGACGATGGCGGCGGGGCCGAAGTACTGGCCGTCGGTCCAGAACACGGGGCAGGACGACGTGCACGCGGCGCAGAGGATGCACTTGGTGGTGTCGTCGAAGATCGCGCGGTCCTTGATGGACTGGATGCGCTCCTTGCCGGGCTCGACAGCCGAGTTCGCGATGAGGAACGGCTGCACCTCGCGGTACGACGCGAAGAACGGCTCCATGTCGACGACGAGGTCCTTCTCCAGCGGCAGGCCCTTGATGGCCTCCACGTAGATGGGCTTCGAGATGTCGAGGTCCTTGATGAGCGTCTTGCAGGCCAGGCGGTTGCGGCCGTTGATGCGCATCGCGTCGGACCCGCAGATGCCGTGCGCGCACGAGCGGCGGAAGGTGAGCGAGCCGTCGACCTCCCACTTGATCTTGTGGAGGGCGTCCAGGACGCGGTCGGTGGAGAACACCTCGACGTCGTAGTCGACCCAGCGCGGCTCCTCGTCCACCTCCGGGTTGAACCGGCGGATGATGAAGGTCACCAGGAACGACTGGATGCCGGTGTCGGAGGCTCCCTGCTCGGCGGGTGCGTCTGCCACGAGCGTCATTGTCAGTACTTCCTCTCCAGCGGCGGGTAGCGCAGCTCGCCGGCCTCGTTCTTGGTGAAGACGACGGGCTTCCAGTCCAGGCGGATGTGATCCTCGGGGTGCGACGAGTGCGGGTCTCCGCTGAGGTACGCCATCGTGTGCTTCATGTAGTTCTCGTCGTCGCGGTGGGGGTAGTCGTCGCGCATGTGGCCGCCGCGGCTCTCCTTGCGGTTGCGGGCGGTCACGACCACGACCTCCGCGAGGTCGAGCAGGAACCCGAGCTCGACCGCCTCGAGCAGGTCGGTGTTGTAGCGCTTGCCCTTGTCGTCGACGTGGACGTTGCGGTAGCGCTCGCGCAGCTCCTCGATGACGCCCATGACCTCGCCGAGCGACTGGTCGGTGCGGAACACCTGAGCCTTGCGGTCCATCTCGTCCTGCAGCGTCTTGCGCAGCACGGCGATCCGCTCGGTGCCGGGGTTGTTGCGCAGGCCCTCGATCATCTCGCGCACCTCGCGGGCGGGGTCCTCGGGCAGCGGCACGAAGTCGGCGTCCTGCACGTACGCGACGGCGTTGCGGCCGGCGCGCTTGCCGAAGACGTTGATGTCCAGCAGCGAGTTGGTGCCCAGGCGGTTCGAGCCGTGCACCGAGACGCACGCGCACTCGCCGGCGGCGTACAGGCCGGGGACGACGGTGTCGTTGTCGGCGAGGACCTCGGCGTTGACGTTGGTGGGGATGCCGCCCATCGCGTAGTGGGCGGTCGGCATCACGGGGACCGGCTCGACGACCGGGTCCACGCCCAGGTACGTGCGCGCGAACTCGGTGATGTCGGGGAGCTTGGTCTCGAGCACCTCGGCGCCCAGGTGCGTGCAGTCCAGCAGCACGTAGTCCTTGTGCGGCCCGGCACCACGGCCCTCCGCGACCTCCTGCACCATGCAGCGGCTGACGATGTCGCGCGGGGCGAGGTCCTTGATGGTGGGCGCGTAGCGCTCCATGAACCGCTCGCCGGACGCGTTGCGCAGGATCGCGCCCTCACCGCGGGCGCCCTCGGTGAGGAGGATGCCCAGGCCCGCCAGCCCGGTCGGGTGGAACTGGAAGAACTCCATGTCCTCGAGGGGGAGGCCCTTGCGCCACACGATGCCGACGCCGTCGCCGGTGAGCGTGTGCGCATTGGAGGTGGTCTTGAAGATCTTGCCGAAGCCGCCCGTGGCGAACACGACGGCCTTCGAGTGGAACACGTGCAGGTCGCCCGTGGCGAGCTCGTACGCGACGACGCCCGCGACCTTCGTGTCCTTGCCGCTGCCGACCGTGATGAGGTCGAGCACGTAGAACTCGTTGAAGAAGTTGATGCCGAGCTTGACGCAGTTCTGGAACAGCGTCTGCAGGATCATGTGGCCGGTGCGGTCGGCGGCGTAGCAGGCGCGGCGCACGGGCGTCTTGCCGTGGTCGGCGGTGTGGCCGCCGAAGCGGCGCTGGTCGATCTTGCCGTCCGGGGTGCGGTTGAACGGCAGACCCATGTTCTCGAGGTCGATGACCGCGTCGATGGCCTCCTTGGCGAGGATCTCCGCCGCGTCCTGGTCGACGAGGTAGTCGCCGCCCTTGACGGTGTCGAACGTGTGCCACTCCCACGAGTCCTCTTCTACGTTCGCGAGCGCCGCGGCCATGCCGCCCTGCGCCGCGCCCGTGTGCGAGCGGGTGGGGTAGAGCTTCGAGATGACGGCGGTCTTCGCGCCGGGGCCCGCCTCGATGGCGGCGCGCATCCCGGCGCCGCCCGCGCCGACGATGACGACGTCGAACTGGTGGTAGTGGACGCCGTCCTTGACGACGCTGTCGCTGGTGGTGCTCTGCATGCTCACGTGTGGGATGCCTCTGTCTCAGTCGTTCTCGTCAGCTCGTCCGGGTCACAGCTCCGCGCAGAAGCTGGGCAGCAGGTCGGCGGGGGAGCCCGCGGGGCACGGGTCGAAGGTGAAGACCACGAGGGTGCCGAGCAGGATGAGGAACGCGGCGGCCAGGCCGATCGCCCACACCAGCGCGCGGCGCAGACGCGGGCCGGCGACGTAGTCGTTGACGATCGTGCGCATGCCGTTGGCGCCGTGGATGAGGGCGAGCCACAGCATGGCCACGTCCCACCACTGCCAGAACGGGGTGGCGAACTTGCCTGCCACGAACGCGAAGTCGATCTGGTGGATGCCCTCGCCGGTCAGCAGGTTGATGAACAGGTGCCCGAAGATGAGGATCACCAGCAGCGCGCCGGAGACGCGCATGTAGATCCAGCCCCACTTCTCGAGGTTGGGGCCGCGGCGGCGCGACGTGGTCAGCGGCGAGCGCGGGTCGGCGATCGTGGTCATCAGTGACCCCCTCCCATCGAGGAGAAGACGTTGATGAGGTGGCGCGGCGCGAAGCCGAGCATCGTCACCACCCACAGCCCGAGGACGCCCCACCACAGCTGACGCTGGTGGCGCGTGGCCCACGACCACATGTCGACGAGGATGATGCGCAGTCCGTTGTACGCGTGGTAGGCGACCGCGGCGACGAGCGCGACCTCGCCGATCCCCATGATCGGGTTCTTGTACGTCCCGATGACGGCGTTGTACGCCTCGGGGGAGACCCGCACGAGCGCCGTGTCGAGGATGTGCACGAGGAGGAAGAAGAAGATCGCGACACCGGTGATCCGATGCAGAACCCACGACCACATCCCCTCGCGGCCGCGGTACAGCGTTCCGCGGGGCGTCTTCGAAGTGGTCTCCGAAACCGACGGTGTGACGCGTGCTGGTGCAGACACGGTCGTCCTCCCTGATTCGAACACGATCGCCCCGTGGAGACCTCACCGCTGAGGCGAGGCATAGCGGGACCGGCGTCACACGGGCGCTGTCGACATCCTATTCCCGTCGGCCTCCTGACGCCGATTAGGGGACCCTTACTCTCTCGACATCGAGATAATCCGGGCCGCCGCGGGGACGCGGATACGCTGGGGGCATGGGCGAGCCGATCGACGACTTCTACGCGGTGATCCCCGCGGGCGGCATCGGGAGCCGGCTGTGGCCGCTGTCCCGCGCGGACGCGCCGAAGTTCCTGCACGATCTCACCGGGTCGGGGCACTCCCTCCTGCGCGACACGTGGGACCGTCTCGAGCCGCTGGCCGGGCACGACCGCATCGCGGTGGTGACGGGCCGGGCGCACCGCGCCGCCGTCGAGAAGGAGCTCCCGGGCGTCCCGGACCGCAACGTGTTCCTCGAGTCCGAGCCGCGCGAGTCGACCGCCGCGATCGGCCTCGCCGCCGCGATCCTGTCCCACCGCGAGCCGGACGTCATCATCGGCTCGTTCGCCGCCGACCACGTCATCCGCGGCACGCAGGTCTTCGAGTGGGCGGTGCAGCAGGCGGTCGCCGTCGCCCGCGAGGGGTACATCTGCACCATCGGCATCCCGCCCATCGAGCCGTCCGTCGGGTTCGGCTACATCAAGAAGGGCGGCGAGCTCATCGTCGACGGCGCGCCCGAGGCCGCGGTCGTGGAGCGGTTCGTCGAGAAGCCCGACCTGGATACGGCGCGCGAGTACTACTCCGACCGCTCCTATCTGTGGAACGCGGGCATGTTCATCGCCCGCGCCGACGTGCTCCTGGGGGAGATCGCCGAGAACGAGCCGCAGCTGTACGCGGGCCTCATGGACCTCGCCGAGGCGTGGGACGACCGCGATCGG
>Ga0182738_1007711_pt1 | contig 10856 bp, 11 predicted proteins | sample eDN5th30CBELigMG_FD_128876 | JGI IMG/M metagenome (GOLD analysis project Ga0182738, IMG submission 128876) | Enriched Miracle-Growth compost microbial communities from Emeryville, California, USA - eDNA 5th pass 30_C BE-Lig MG (version 2)... ... | reverse complement strand
CTCTAATAAAGAAACAATTTTTTCTGCAACTTCGTCAAAAATTGGTGCTGTTTCCACCATTTCATCGGTGATTCCAGTTAATTCTTCTATAAATGGCGAAATTGGTTGAAGAGGATTAAGTAAAGAAGAATATTCCTCCACTATTTTCCCGTTTTCAATAACAACTGCCGCAAATTGTATAATTCGATCCCCTTTTCTAGGAGAATTACCGTTTGTCTCCAAATCAACTACTACAAATTTGTTACTCATTACGTCCACCTCAAACTTTCAGTCATTCAAACGGTATCATAAAAATGGAAAAAGGGAAAGATGTTAGTTTTATTCTTTAAATTTTTATAAATTATAAAACCCCTACTCAAAGTGAATAGGGGTAATTTATATCAGCATTAGTAATTTACATAACTGTTTTCACTGGTTCTTGATGCAGAATGTTTATTATGCGATTATGTTCATCCATAATTGCTACTTTCGGTTGATGACTGTGTAGCTCTTCATTTGAAATATAACAATATGAAATAATGATGACAATATCCCCTACTTGTACAAGTCTTGCTGCTGCACCATTTAAGCAAATAGTGCCAGTACCTCTCTCCCCTGGGATTATATAAGTTTCCAATCTTGCACCATTATTATTATTAACAATTTGAACTTTTTCATTCGCTACCATCCCGACAGCATCTAATATATCTTCATCTATTGTAATACTACCTACATAATTTAGGTTAGCTTCCGTTACTGTTGCTCGATGGATTTTTCCGTTCATCATTACTCGAAACATTTGGTTAACCCTCCATAATATAAAGTGAAACTTTGTACCTGTATTTGGTTTCTTTCCTTCGCCACTGATGGTTAATGTAGCCATTCGGGCCTAAACTTCCTCGAACTCTCCAAAAAGCCAGAGGTAGATACTTATGCGTCTTAACCTTATATTTTAAAGATAATATTATCAATTAATCTAGCCTTACTAAATTGAACGGCAATCGCAATAATAATCTCTCCCGTTAACTGCTTTACATTCTCCAATTCGGGATAGGTTAGAATTTCAAAATAGTCCACTTTTCCACTAGATTTCCTTTCAATCAACTCAACTACATGCTTCTTCAATATTTCTAAATTGTCTGTCCCTTTTATTAATTCAGCTCTAGCAAAACTTAGCGATTTATAAAGAATACCAGCTTCTTGTCTTTCTGTTGGAGTAAGGCGAATATTTCTAGAACTCTTTGCTAAACCATCTTCTTCCCTTACTGTGTTAACCGCAACTAGATTAATAGGGAAATGAAAGTTTTCAATTAATCCATCCACTATTGCAACTTGCTGAGCATCTTTCTTTCCAAAATAAACATTAGTTGGCTGTACTAAATGAAACAGCTTCGTTAGAACGGTTGCAACCCCATCAAAATGCCCAGGTCTTGAACGTCCACACAAACAATTTGTACGTCGCTCTACTTTTACGATAACAGACATTGGTTCAGGATACATTTCTTCTTCAGAAGGATGGAATAAATAATCAACCCCCTCTTCGATTGCGACCTGTTTATCATGCTCAAAGTCTCTTGGATAAGATTCCAAATCTTCATTAGGTCCAAATTGGAGGGGGTTAACAAATATACTCATTATAACTACATCATTCTGCTCTCTCGCTTTTTTTAGCAAAGCTCGATGCCCTTCATGAAGATAGCCCATCGTTGGAACAAACCCAATTGATACTTGGTCTTTTTTTAACTGTGTTGATATCTCCTGCAATTGATGTGGATTACTTAGGATGTTCATTGGCTTTTTCCTCCATATAAGCTTTTTACTTCTTCTGCTTTCATCTGAAAACTATGCTTCATTTCAGGAAATGCTCCAATTCTTACTTCAGATATATATTGATCCAACGCTAGTGAAATTGGATCATTTACGTTTGTATATTGTTTTACAAATTTCGCCACTCGATCAACACCATATGTTATGAGATCGTGATAAACAAGGACTTGGCCATCTGTGTCACTTCCTGCACCAATTCCAATTGTTGGTATGTCCAGTTGATCACTTACTTCTTTCGCAACTTGCATTGGAACACACTCTAGCACTATCGCAAAAGCTCCTGCAGCTTGGCATTTCAGTGCATTTTGAATAAGAAGTTTAGCCTCTTCAGAGCTTTTCCCTTGTACTTTATAACCACCTAAAACACCAACAGACTGTGGCGTTAAGCCTAAATGAGCCATAACTGGGATACCAGCATTTGTTAAACTATTTATTTGATCGATGACATCATCAGCACCCTCTAATTTCACTGCATTTGCTCCAGTTTCTTGAATTAATCGAGTAGCGTTGATTAATGTTTCACGGTTTGATATATGATAACTCATAAATGGCATATCAATGACAATAAATGTATCTTTAGCCCCTCGTTTTACTGCTTTCCCATGATGTATCATGTCATCCATTGTAACTGGCACTGTTGAGTCATATCCAAGAACGACCATTCCTAAAGAATCCCCTACCAATATTAAATCGGTTCCTGCTTGTTCTACTAATTTAGCAGAAGGATAATCATATGCCGTAATCATTGTAATCTTTTGGGCATTTTGTTTCATTTTGATAAAATCTGTTGTAGTTTTCACTCATTTTCCTCCTTTAATAGGAAGAGGGAATGGCTTAATACGAAAAAAACCTTCTACAAAGAATAGAAGGATTGTCTTTATGTTTCGATTTTTCATCCCTCTGTCCTTGTCCAAATATGGATCTAGGCAGATATAATTATGGTTGTTGCACATTAAAAACAATGGTGCAGTTCATTAAGATACTGCCCGACAAATGAATTATAACAAACCAGCTAAGGGATGACTATGGGCAATTTACGTTTCCATTAAAATATCCGCTGAATAAATGGAATGTACTTCTCCTTGATCATCTTCAAGCAGTAACACGCCATCGTCTGTAATTCCTTTAGCCAGTCCAAAGATACTTCCATTTAACGTATTTGCTCTAACCTTTTGCCCTAAACTAATGGAATAGCTTTCCCATAATAGTTTTATTGGATAAAAGCCTTTTTCTAAGTAAAGAAGATATAGTTTTTCTATTTGCTTCATAATACCTTGGATAATGATTGCTCGATCCCAACTTGTCTTTGTTTCAAGATAGATAGAAGTGGCACTGGACTGCAGCTCTTCTGCAAAATCTTCAAGCTGCTGATTTACATTTATACCGATTCCAATGATTAACGAATGCACCCTGTCACTATCAGCCTGCATTTCTGTTAGAATTCCTGTCAATTTTTTACCATTCACTAATAAATCATTTGGCCATTTGATATCAGCTTGTACTCCAGTAACATCCTGTATTCCCTGAACAACCGCTACTGCAATAAGCAATGTCAATTGCGGTGTTTTCATAATCGGAATAGCCGGCTTTAAAATAAGACTCATCCATATTCCTTTATATTTAGGAGATTGCCATTTTCTTTCTAATCTGCCCCTGCCGCCAATCTGCTCTTCTGCTACAACTAAAGTGCCTTCTACAGCCCCTTCCAAGGCAAGCTTTTGGGCAATATTCTGGGTAGAATCCACCGTTTCTTCAAAATGAACATTCCTGCCAATATAGGAGGTATTTAAACCAAACAAAATATTATCAGGAACGATTTTCTCTGGTGAGCTAATGATTCGATAACCCTTTTTTCGGACTGCTTCAAGGATAAAGCCGTCTTGTCTTAGTGCTTCGATGTGCTTCCAAATTGCTGTACGGGAACATCCTAAAAGCTCAGCAAGCGATTCACCAGATAAATACTGATTCGGGTTATTAGTAAAAGCCTCAATTAGTCCTTTTCTGATATCTGATGACATTCTCTTAGCCACTCCTTTATTACTTTCTTATCATTTTTAATTTTCCGTTCCACTACTGTTGTTTCAACAAGGGAAAGCATCTCTTTTATCCATGGTCCTGCTTGTTTTTTCGTCCATAATAAAAGGTCATTTCCGCTAATAGCCAGCTCTTCCTTTTTTTTGATTGGCAGCTTTCTATATTGTTCTTCTAATAGAGAGATATTTGGATTAATTTCTTGATTTTTTATAAGCTGATATATTTTCTCCGTACTAACTGCGATAGATATTGTAGCAAAATAAAGCGAATGATTAGTCCAGGTGACCATTTTCTCTCTTTCTAAAAACCAATAGATTATTTTTTGGATATGCCGTATTTGTTTAACTGGTAGCTTCCAAGCACGCAAAAATGATTCTATTTGCTGTTTTTCTTTTATTTCAATGGATAATAATAAAACAGCCCATTTTTCAAGTAAATCAAGCTGAGACAGAGAGGTATTCACAAACTTAGTGACCCCTTCTTTACTAGATGCAAGCATCGGCAAAAATGTATACATCTTCGTTTCAAGCAATATAGCTAGAGCATCAGAACACCATTTCCCCTGTAAAAGCTTTTCAAATTCAGTGGTAATTCTCTCCACTGCTATCTTAGAAAGAAGATGCTTATTTTTGATAATGCCTATTAACGTCTCCTCCTCCAACTGAAAGCCTAAGGTACTAACGAATCGAATCCCTCGCATGATTCTTAATGCATCTTCCTGAAACCGCTCATTCGCATTACCAACTGTTTTAATTTCCTTCTGTCTTAAAGCTTCCTGGCTATTAAAAAAATCAATAATACGCCCTTCTTTATTCATCGCTATCGCATTTATCGTAAAATCCCGACGTTTTAAATCTTCTTTTAATTCGCGAACAAACAACACCTTTTCTGGTCTTCGATAATCAACATAAGTAGATTCGGTTCGAAACGTCGTTATTTCGTATGTATGATTTTTCCACACTACCATTACTGTTCCGTGTGCAATTCCAACATCGATAGTATGGGAAAATATCGTTTTAATTTCATCAGGTGTTGCGGAGGTAGCAATATCTATATCATTAATTTGTTTGTTTAATAGATAATCTCTAACTGCTCCCCCAACAAAATAAGCTTCGAAGCCTGCACTCTCAATTCTCTCCATTATGGGAATAGCGTCATTAAAAGGCTTGATCATTCGTTCCACCAGTTTCTAGAATTGATTTATAAATCTCCACATATTGGTCAACAATAATATCTGCACGGAAATAATCTCTTACTCTTGAAAGAGAATTTTTAGAGAATCTAGCATGTTTTTTACTATCTGATAAAAGATTTACCGAATGCTTAGCAATATCCTCTACATCACCTAGTTCACAAATAAAACCAGTCTCATTTGGAACGATTACTTCTGGAATGCCGCCGACATTCGTTCCTATAACCGGCACTCCACATGCCATCGCCTCTAATGCTACTAAGCCAAAGCTTTCTTTTTCAGAAAGAAGTAGCATTAAGTCACTTAGCGAATACAGCTCCTCTAGATTTTCTTGTTTTCCAAGGAACAAAACTTTCTCTCTTAATTGCAGTTCATCCACCAGTTTTGTTACTTTAGACATTTCAGGACCATCTCCAACAAGCAGTAGTCTTGATGGAACTTGATCTGAAATTTTTTTAAATGCTTTGACGACATCCGTTACTCTTTTAACTCCTCTAAAATTAGATACATGTATGATGACTTTTTCATTCATTGAAATAGCCAATTCTTTTTTCAAATGACTAGCATCTACCTTACGATACACTCTTTCATCAATAAAATTATAAACAGGGACAATTTCTTTATTTGGTTCAATTACTTCATGCGTTTGGGCAATTAAAGAATTCGAAACAGCTGTTACAAGGTCTGATTTTTCAATCCCGAACCGAATGCCTGTTGCTAGTGAAGGATCATACCCTAATACGGTGATATCTGTACCGTGTAGAGTTGTCACTATCTTTACATCTCTATTGCTCATTTGTTTTGCTAATATGGCACAAACAGCGTGAGGAATTGCATAGTGTACATGAAGCAAATCTAATCCTTCTCGATTAATAACTTCTGCCATTTTACTACTCAGTGCTAAATCATATGGTGGATATTGAAAAACAGCATATTGATTTACTTCTACTTGATGATAGTAAATGTTTGGATACATTTTATTTAACCGAAATGGTATGCTCGAGGAGATAAAGTGTATTTCATGTCCTCTCTCCGCCAGCATTTTCCCTAATTCTGTTGCAATAACACCTGAACCACCAACAGTTGGATAGCAGGTAATGCCAATTTTTAATTTTTTCATATGTCTCCACCTAATAAATCTTGATTTAATAATATTGGCTTTGATTTAATAAAGCCTTCCGCATAGGTTACCCCGACTTCTTTTCCAAAAAGTTTTTCTCTTGCCTCGATGGTGTCAATATAGCCATTTGTTAACGGAGTGTCTACACTGTCTTTCCCTTTAACAAATTGGCTTTGATAACAATTTAAACTTGCTTCTTTATGTTTCATAAACTCACTTGTATCAATCACAAAATCTGGTTTATGAAAACCATTTATCATATAATAGTATACATTTTGAACTTTATGTGGATCTGTGTTATTAGCGTGATAATTACGAATGCCTGCTGAAAAAACCGCTTCTTTCACGATTTTTGTACAGTTCCCATGATCAGGATGCCGGTCTTCCCAATAAGGGGAGAAAACTAGCTTAGGTTTGTAGGAGCGAATTACCTCTACTACCTTTTGAATGGCTTTCTCCTCCACATATAAACCTCTATCAGGAAAATCTAAGGTTATTCTATCGAAAAGCCCCAACACTTTTCCAGCTTCCTTTGCTTCTTGTTTACGTCTTTCAACCGTTCCATTTGAAGAAAGGTCGCTTTCTGTCAAATCACAAATGACTATTTTTTTCCCTAATGCTGCATATTTAGCGATTGTTGCACCCATGCCGATTTCCACATCATCTGCATGTGCACCAAAAGCAAGTATATCTATATTAGTTATCTTCGAGTTTTTTTGCCACTGGTTCTGTCTTTCCATGAACTATTTTTCTCCAATCTATATCGCCTTGCTCGAGTCCTCTAATTAATACTTCTCCGGTTCCCATATTTGTTGCAAGAGGAACAGAATAAACATCACATAAGCGGATTAATGCTGTCACATCTGGTTCATGTGGCTGTGCTGTTAATGGATCTCGGAAGAAAAACACCATGTCCATATCATTATTAGCAATGTATGAACCTATTTCTTGATCTCCTCCGAGCGGTCCTGAATGAAAACGATGTACTTCTAATCCGGTTGCTTCCTGAATTCTTGCACCTGTTGTTCCTGTTGCATATAAAGCATGCTTTTCAAATATCTTTTTATAGGCAACAACAAATGCTACCATATCATTTTTCTTTTTATCATGAGCAATTAATGCAATGTTCATCCTTATTCCACTCCTATTCCATAATATTTTCTAAGCCATAGATCAGTACATTAACTTTTAATACCTCTTCTACTGCAAATTTAACACCTGACATAAATGATGTACGATTATAGGAATCATGTCTAATTGTTAAGGATTCTCCTTCTGCTCCGAACATTACTTGTTGATGAGCAATTAAACCTGGTAACCTAGTAGAATGGATGCGCATACCATCAAAGTCAGCTCCTCTAGCTCCTTGTATTGTTTCCTTCTCATCTGGATGTCCCTGTTTTTTACTTTCTCGTACTTCAGCAATAAGTTCTGCTGTTTTCACTGCGGTACCTGATGGTGCATCTAGCTTTTGATCATGATGCATTTCCATAATCTCTACATCTGCAAAGTATCGTGCTGCCATTTTAGAAAATTTCATCATTAAAACAGCACCTATAGCGAAGTTTGGAGCAATAATACAGCCGCGGTTCATTTCTTCACATAATCCTTCTAACTCTTCCAAGTTTTCCTTTGTAAAACCGGTTGTTCCTACTACTGGTCTAACGCCATAGCTTAGAGCTGTTTTCGCATGATGCATACCAAATTCAGGTGTAGTCAAATCAATGAGTACATCTGGCTTTTCTGTTTGTAAACAAGCTTCAATATCCGTATAAATTGGGACATCATAGGAAGAAAAGCCTTCAATCTCTTTTAAGCTTTTCCCTTCATGTTTATGATCTAAAACAGCAACAAGCTCAAATTGCTCTGTTCTTCCTGTTAAATACACAGCTTCTTTTCCCATTCTACCTCTTGGGCCTGCTATTACGATTTTTACTTTATTCAATGTATAATCTCCTTACTTTTATGTATTTTCTTTAGTCTTTTCTTTAGTCTTTTCTTGTCCATCTGTCTTTATCTCGTGTGTTAAATTTATGCATGACACGATCATGCGCTTCCTCCAAATCAATATTTAGAGAATTCGCTAGACAGGTTAATACAAATAGCATATCACCAATCTCGTCGGTAATTTCCTTTTCCGTCTCTGACTCTTTTTTGGGCTTCTCTCCATAGTAGTGATTTACTTCTCTTGCTAATTCTCCTAGCTCCTCGGTAAGACGAGCAAGCATTGCTAACGGACTAAAGTAGCCCTCTTTAAATTGACCAATGTATTCATCAACTTCTCTTTGTATATCTTTTACTGTTTTTTCTCGATTCAATATAGACACCTCTTACGTCAATAAGTAATCTTATCCAATTCCATGTTAGCTAATCTGCTCCATTTTTACAAACATTTTTAACGAAGATATGCTTAGATTTAACAAGTATTAAACTTTTACTCGTTTTCTGTTTGTTATTCTTTCTTGAATTTTTTCTCCTCCATTGCCCATCTGAATGTGATTCGATATAATGGATACGCTAATAGCAATGTAATTTGTACATAGAGAAAGTAGGCTGAGTTTATGTTTAAAGGTATCAAAATTAAAAATATTTTATTTATTCTATTAGGATCTGCCATTTTTTCCTTTGGAATTGTTCATTTTAATATGCGAAATAATTTAGCTGAAGGTGGTTTTACCGGTATTACCCTTCTATTATATGCATTATGGAATTGGGATCCTTCCATAACAAATCTACTGCTTAATATCCCCTTATTTCTGATTGGATGGAAGCTATTAGGGAAGAATGTATTCATTTATACTATCATCGGAACGGTAGCGGTATCGATTTTCCTTTGGTTTTTCCAGCTTCCAAGGATTCAATTAGAAATTCCTCTAACAGAGGATCTAACATTGGCCGCATTATTTGCTGGTACATTTATCGGTGTAGGCTTAGGAATCATCTTCCGTTATGGTGGGACTACAGGTGGTGTAGATATTATTGCTAGATTAGGCTTTAAATATTATGGATGGAGTATGGGAAAGACCATGTTCGTTTTTGACTTTTGTGTCATTACCCTGTCCCTTTTGACCTACTTATCCTATAGGGAAGCAATGTATACATTAGTTGCCGTTTTTGTTGGGACCAGAGTTATTGACTTTCTTCAAGAAGGGGCATATGCCGCAAGGGGAGCAATGATTATTTCTGACTCAAATACTGAGATTGCCAATAAAATAATGCTTGAAATGGATCGTGGTGTCACGGTATTAAAAGGTCATGGTTCTTTCACAAAACAAGATCGAGAAGTACTATATTGTGTTGTAGCGAAAACAGAAATTGTTCGCTTAAAAAGTATCATCACAAGCATTGATCCACATGCTTTTGTATCCGTAAGTGTCGTGCATGATGTAATGGGAGAAGGCTTTACTTTGGATGAGTATAAACAACCACTCGAAAAATAACCAAAAAAAAATGTATTCTTTTCGCATTTCTTTTTTCAAAGGTAAATGCAAAAAGGAATACATTTTTTTATAAATTTCATACATACCTCCATTTAACGAAAAAGGTTGCTTATTTTAAAGCGGAATGAATTTCCGTAACACGTTTATCACTCGGCAATAAATAAGTTAATATTCCTAGCAGCGGCAGCAAACTACAGATAATCATAATGGCTTGTAAACTAAACGTATCTCCTATCACTCCGAAAATCACTCCACCTAAAGCCCCCATTCCAAATGCTAAACCTACAATTAACCCTGATACTAGGCCAATCATGCCGGGAAGCAGCTCTTGTGCATAAACAACAGTCACACTAAAGCTAGACTGTAATATAAATCCGATAATAAACAATAAAGGTCCAATCAGCCAAAAAGGCATATGAGGCAAAAGCAGTGCAAATGGCGCAGAACCAACTAATGAAAATAGAAGAATGGTTCTTTTACCAAAACGATCTGCTAGCGGTCCACCTAAAAAAGTTCCAATTACACCAGCAAGTAAAAATATAAAAACAAAAATTTGCGCATTTTCAATACTTAGTCCAAACTTTTCGATTAAATAAAAATGGAGAAAATTACTGATTCCAGCTCCATACCACGACCGAGCAAATACAAGAAAAATTAGTAAGCATATAGCAACAATAATTTCTTTATTTACAATAAATTCGCGTTTGGCCTGCTGTTTTTTTTGTGGGTTTCTACTATATAATTCTTTTTTATACCAATTTGACACTTGGAATAACACGATCATGCCTAAAGTTGCTAAAAGTGTAAACCAAATAGTCCCGAATTGGCCTGTACGAACAAAGATAACAGCTGTAAATACTGGTGCTAAAGACTGACCAGCATTTCCACCCACTTGATAAATGGATTGTGCAAGGCCTCTTTTGGGACCAGCCGCCATATAGGAAACTCGTGAACCTTCTGGATGAAAAATGGCGGAACCAAACCCGATAAATAATACCGATAATAAGACAAGATAAAAATTAGGAGCAAGGGAAAGCCCGAGCATCCCGATTAAGCTTGAAAACATCGCAATTGGCAATAGATATGGTGCAGGCTTTTTATCTGCAAGCACGCCAAATACTGGCTGCAAAATGGATGAAGTGATATTCAATGTAAAGGCAATCCAGCCAATTTGCGTATAATTTAACGCCATTGATTGTTGGATAACCGGAAATAAAGCAGGCACAACAGATTGCATACAATCATTTAAAAAATGCCCTAAACT
>Ga0182738_1007710_pt1 | contig 10856 bp, 9 predicted proteins | sample eDN5th30CBELigMG_FD_128876 | JGI IMG/M metagenome (GOLD analysis project Ga0182738, IMG submission 128876) | Enriched Miracle-Growth compost microbial communities from Emeryville, California, USA - eDNA 5th pass 30_C BE-Lig MG (version 2)... ... | reverse complement strand
CACTCGGGTGAACCAGCATCTGGTGCAGGATGGCCTCGCCCCCGAGAAGGCAATCCGAGCGGCGCTCCCCGCGTTACGGCTTCCTAGGGAAGCGGGCAATGCAAGCGCAAAGACAACCGAGAGCGTCGGCGTCGCGGCAAACTTCTTTCGCAAAGTGCTGGAGGAGGCGCAGCCCGCGCTGTACCTCAAGGGTGGGGACGGCGACCCTCTGAACCGCAGCGATCTGCGGCGGCGTCTGGACGAGCTCTCGGCGGAAGGCCGCCTGCAGCCGCCAGCCGTCGCAGCCCTGGCGGCGCTGTTGGCGGATCGCACCGTCTATGACGGCTCCTGGACTGAGAGCCAAGCCGTAGTGGCCGAGCTCGGCTGGGACGCCATCGAAGCGTTCTTCAGTGACGCTAAGCGCAAAACGAAGCCCAAGTTTGGTGCCGAGACGCGTGACTTCTTCGAACGTCAGTTCCCGACCGCCCTCACCCCAGATGAGAAGGCGCTGCTGGACGACCTCACCAAGGACAACATCAAGCCCAACGAGCACCTCGACGAATTCTTCGCCAAGCACAAGGCTCGGCTGCAGAAGGACCCGCGGCTCTTCAAGCGCTGGGAGCGCCTGGTCTTCCAGGCGCCAATCGAGGCGCAGGATCTCACGGAAGGCCTGCTGAAGCTCGCCCATCGCGCCGTGCCGGATCGTGAGGAAAACGAAGAGGATGGTGACAACCGCACGCTCATCATCCACCTTCGGGACTCCGAGAAGCTGGACTTCTGGGCGCAAGTCAAGAACACGCGCGTGCTCCGCTACCTGCGGGACCGCTACCGGGGACTCGACAAGCTCTTCGCCCCCCACGCTCACCTGGCGTTCGGTCGCTGTTGGACGGAGGACTGGGAAGCCTCGGTCGCAGAACCCAACAATTCCACGAGCCGCGGCGCCGTTGAGTTGGAGTTCGAGGCCTTCTTGGTGCCGCGCTCCGATGTGCCGGCGATCCTAGAGACGCTTGACGCCAAGCCCCATCCCAACCGCGCCCAGCTGATCTGGCGCCCATCATCCGAGGCTTTCGGCCTCTCGCTGTCTCAGGACCTACGGCACATCTGGCCCAAGGGTGCTGAACGGGCGCGGCTGCTCACCGGGCGCGTCCATCAGAACCGCGCCGCTCGCGCGTCCATGGCCACAGGAGTCGACTTGGCGGAGCGCACGAGCATCACCGATGTGTTTGGCGGTAGTGAGGGGCTCCTCGCCAACCCTGGCCGACCCGACTATCGGATCGACGAGTCTTGGCCCGCAGCCCTCGAAGACATTGAGCGCCAGCGCATCCTGACGCCCGCTCAAGCGAGCGCCGTCCGCACCGCCTTCGCGACTTTCCATGGCGACTACGGCCGGGCCGTACGGGATCTGCTGGTTGACGAAGCAGGGGTCGGCTCGTCGAGCCTGATCCGCCAAGCTGAGAGCTACGGCGTCTTGTTGGAGACCTTGCAGACCCAGGCGCCGCAAGAGATCTGCATCGCTAGCCTCCTTGAACCCTTGGCGAGCTTGGGGGTCATCACGATCGATGGCGAAACGCCGTCGGCCGTTGTCGCGGGTTGGCACCCGTTGAGGCTGGCCGAGATTGCCGCCAAAGCGCATCAGCTCGCGGAAGCGATCACGCGCGTCGTGGAGAGTTCCCCTGAGCAACGCGCCGACATCCAGGACTTCGTCAATGACCGTGCGCTGACCCTGACGGGCACCTTCTATGGCGACGTCGCGGTCCTGAGCGGTGAAGCGCCGCAGCTCCTGCACGAAACGCAGGCGCACGCAGACTGCAGCCTTGTGGAGAGCATCACGGCCGCCAAGCACGGGCTCTCCAATGAGCCGGCCGAAGACGCCGTGGCTGCCTTCGACCGCGTGGCCACAGAGTATCTGAAACTCCGCCCCCACGAGCGGGCCAACTTCTCCGTGGTCATCCTAAACGCGGACTCCGAGAACCTGCCGCTCGCTATGGCCAATGGCTTGGCCAGTCGGATTGAAGACGATCCGGATCTGCGCTGCGAACTCGTGGTCACCGACGACGATCCCATCCGGCTTCGGCAGGTCTATGAGCGCCAGAACCGGCGCATCAACCATGAGATGGATGCAAGCCTTGCAAGCGAAGCCGCCCGACACTTCCTCTCACGTCTGCGACTCGGGATCCTGAGCCCAGAGACCTTAGCCCGCGAAGCCGGGGCCAAGTCTAGCGACGTCGTGGTGCTGCAGGACGTGATCGCCCGCAACAGCAAACTCCGCTGGATGCGCGCTGAGCTCGACCCGAAGCCGCCAGCGCTACTGAACTTCGCTCCCACCCAGCGTTCGAAGCGCCGCCCGTTTCGGATGGGCAACACCACATCGGCCCTTTACCTCACGGCGTCGCGTCAGCCTGCGGCGGGCCGGGCGTACGTGGACGCCCTCCACGCTGTGATCACCCGTGAATCCACCCCACCGACGGCCTCGCGCCTGCCCATTCAGGAGGTCGAGTTCCGGTCTGGCGGCGTAGCTGAGGTGCTAGGCAAGGCCCACGCCCTGGGCAACTGGGTCATGACCTTCGACCGAGTCGCCGATCGACGCCTGATCGCCAACGATGCGCGTCGGATCATCCGCTACTTCAGCGCCCCCGGCTCCACGCACAATGTCATCGTCTCCACAGAACTTGAGGCGACGGAGCTCGCGGACTGCATTTCGGAGGACCTGGATGTCATCCTCCCCGGCGCAGAGGCACAGGTGCTCGACCAACTTCGGGCGCAACTCTTCCAGCGGGCGGCTGAACTCTCCGGCGGGGTAGTGATGCGAGGGGCGCAGTGGCGCAACTATGCCCACGAGCTCCTGGGCCTGGTGCTCGCTCAGCGAGAGATCGATCGCCTCCTGAAGGCCCGGCGGGAGAACCGCACCGGCTGGTTCTTCCTCGACGACTTCCGCGAGTGGCTGGATCTCTCAGGCGAGATGGCGGACATCTTGGCCGTCGACTTCTCGGTCGGGCCCGACGGTCCCGTTGTGAGGCTGGTTCTCGCGGAGGCCAAGTACGCTGGCCGTGACAACCTCGTCGAACATCGTACGCGCTCGGCGCGGCAGCTCGAGTCGACTTTCACAGCGCTGCAGCACAGGCTGCTTGATCCGACATCCACCCTTGATCCGGCGATCTGGCGTCACCGTATCGCCGACATGGTCCTCGAGCATATGGACCCATTCGATCAGGTGGGTGGGATCACGCAGGATGACTGGCTTGAGGGTCTGCGCAGTGGAGCCTTCCCAATCCAGCTGGATGCACACTCCGTCGTCTTCAGCCACGACCTCGACGCGGTGTACGAGGCCATGCCAATGTTGCCTGACGAGGCTCGCCCGCTTGCCCAGCGACGGCGCTTGGCGCAATGGGTGTTCTCGCGCCCCGTCACAGCCAAGGCGCTACGCGACCTGGGAGATGATGGCGCCGCGCCGCTGATCTCCACCCCTACGGGTTGGCCTGGCGTCACGACGCCAATAGCGAGGCATGAAGGTCTCTCCCACGAGGGCGCGGCACCGCCGCCCCCTGCCCCAGCGCCCGAAGGCGCTGACGTAGTCGCGCCAGTTGAGTCTGAGCCTTCGCCGAAGCCGAGCTCCGCGCCGGCGGCAATCGAGCCGCCCACGGCACTAGCTGAGGTCGTCGCCCACGCCGGTCCCTGGAGTCCTGAGATCGCCGCTGTGCTCAGCCGTCTCAGCCGGGCGAAGGACGAGGCGGCCGGCGAAGCCTGGCTGCAGGAGCAGATCGGTTCGCTGCGGAGCGCTCTTCAGACCGAAGGGATGGATGCCCCCGTCCTCGGAAGTCGCCTCACGCCTAATACCGGCCTTATCTACGTCGGGGGGCGCAGCCTGACCGTAAGCTGGTTGGAGCGGAAGCAGACCGACCTCCTCACCCGCTACGGCCTGGATATCGTACGGATTACCCCGATGGCGGGTCAAATCGCAGTGGGCCTCCGTCGTCCCACGCGCGCGATCCTTCACCTTGCGGACGCTTGGCTTCGCCGGACGGGCGAGCCCGACAGTCAGAGTCTTTCGATGGCGCCGCTACTGGGCGAGAAGGAGGACGATGGCACCTTGTGTTTCCTGCCGCTCGCAAGCGGCTTTGCGGACCAGGAGACCGCCGCGCCGCACAGTCTCATCTCCGGCACCACGGGCAGCGGCAAGGGCATTCTGGTCACCAACCTGATCCTTGACCTGTGCGCGCTCAACGCTCCCGCCGATCTCGAGCTTTACCTCATCGACCCCAAGCGCGGCGTAGATTACGCCTGGGCGAGGCGCCTCCCGCAGCTCCGGGTCGGCATCATCGACGATCAGCAGGAAGCCCAGGCCCTCCTTGCGAGGCTCGTTGACGACATGGAGGAGCGTTACGAAGCAATCGCGGCGGAGGGCTGCCGCAATATCGACCACTATAACCGAAAAGTCCCTACCCATCGGCGCATGCCGCGGGTAGTCATCGTCTTCGACGAGGTCGCCAACTGGATGCAGGACGACGACTTCAAGGAGGCGGTCGACGGGCTAATCAACAAGATCGCAACTAAGTCCCGTGCAGCCGGCTTCCACCTATTCATGATCTACCAGCGCGCGGATAGTCAAGTCATGACTATGCAGCTGCGCACCAACCTCGGGAACAAGCTGATCCTGCGGTTGGGGGACGAAGGGAGCTCCAAGATCGCCTTGAACGAGAAGGGTGCTGAACGCCTGCTTGGGAAGGGGCATCTGATCGCAAAGCTCGGCACCGACGAAAAGATCTACCTTCAGGTCCCTTACATCGGTGACGATGAGGTGGAGGAGCTCGCGGAAGCTGTGATCGCCGCCTGGTCGCAAGCCCGGGCCGCCGAATAGCCGATGGGGGGCAAGCGGGTCCGCGAGGCTGTGTATGTGCACGCCTCGGCGACCCGCGCCCTCCCGTCCGCGATGAGGGATCGGCTCGATGCGGCCCTTCAGCGGGCCGGGTCGATCGACTGGAACGTCGCCAGGATCGAACCTGCGGCTGTTGGTCTGCTGCTCTACGCCGACTTCGAGGCCGATCCATTCCCCGCGCTCCTGTCTTCGACGCGCGTTGATCTGACAACGGGGCGGCTGAGTTCTCGGAATTTTGCTGGCGCCGAGAACCCGCTGATCCTGCACCGAAAGGAACTCATGGTCGGCCCCAAGCATCCGGAGGCGGCGCGCTGGGCCTCCCTTACCCAAGACTTAGAGGCGCGCGGCCTCTTCAAGGACCCGCATCTCATCGGACGCCGAAGGACCTGGGAAGAGCGTCTTGCCGCCGCGGGCGTTCGCGTCGAAGCTCACGCGCTGTGTCCGATCTGAGCGCCGCCGCCCCGTCCATTCATCGCCACCGTACGGCGATGGTGCGCCACGACCTCTCACAGCCCGTGGGGCTGCTGGTGCGCCACGGGCTGATCAAGCCGGGCGTCCGGGTCTTCGACTACGGATGCGGGCAGGGCGATGACCTACGAATTCTGAATGCCAGCGGCATCGAGGCGTCCGGCTGGGACCCACATTTCCGGTCTGACGCGGCACGCACGAGCGCGCAGGCCGTCAACCTCGGCTTTGTCCTTAATGTGATCGAGGATCCGATCGAGCGTCGAGAGGCGCTCAGGGGGGCTTGGGCGCTGACCGAGAAGGTGCTCACGGTTTCTACAATGATCGCGGGGCAGGTTCCTGTGGGCGGACTGCAGCCGCACGCGGACGGCTATGTGACCTCCCGTGGCACCTTTCAGAAGTACTTCCAACACGCCGAGCTCAGAGCGTTGATTGCCCAGACGCTGGCAGTGGGCCCCGTCGCCGTGGCTCCTGGTATCTTCTTCGTTTTTCGAGCTCCGGAGGACGAACAAGATTTCCTGCTTGGCCGTCGTTCCGGCCGCAGGCTCTTCACGGCAGCGTACCGCGTTCCTCGCCAACCCCGCCTCCGCACCCGCGCCGCCAGTCCCGCGCTCCCGGAGCGCATTCCTCTCGCCGTCGCTGAACTTGCCGATTTCATTCACCAGCGTGGCCGCATCCCTCAGGCGGACGAGGTCGGATCAGCGGCGATCGAGGAGCTCGCGCAGCAGAAGGTCTCGCTATCGCGAGCCGTCCAGGCCTGCCTCAAGACAGCCATCTCCGAGACTGAGGTCGAGGCTTCGGCTGCGGCGATGCGAGAAGACCTGTTGGTCCACCACGCCCTGGGGCTCCTCAACGGATCGACCTCCGCCAGCCGGCCGAGTGCGGCGATGGTGCGCGATATCCGCACTCACTTCGGCAGCCAGAAGGAGCTGGCCCTCCAGTCCATGCGATACCTGCACGGGCTCGCCGATGAGGCGCGGGTTCTAGAGGCGATCCAAGCCGCGGCGGGCCGGGGCACCGGATTGGTAGACCATCGCGGTCGTCTGGTCGTAGATGGTGACCGAGCCGAAGACCTACCCGGGCTTCTGCGGTGCTATTTCGGGTGCGCCACCTATCTCGCCGGCGAACCGGAAAGCAGCTTCGTTCTGCGGATCGATCCCACGCGCAGGCGGGTGGCGATGTGGCCTATGCTGGATCCCAAAAGCCCCTTTCCGCAAAGCGAAGTGTCGGTGCGAGTGGACTTGCGGCGGCAGGACGTAGAAGTCCGGGCCGACGTCCGTCGCCTTGTCCGAAAGGGTGAACTCCTCGGCCTATCGGCTCGCTCCAAACAGAGTCGTCTAGAGGTTGACTACCGCGCACGGCAGTCGTTGCCTGACGGTGCCGTCTTTGAACGCATTGACGTCTCTGGCGCGCCGGCGCGCCCGTCGCGATAACCAGCGACTCCTCCGCGGCAGCGCTGAGCTACTTGAAGCGGTCGAACGGGCTTCCGATTGACGTTGCCCCTTGAAACGCCCTCGGTTTGAACTGGACTCCGTCTGAATGAGACGGAGATGAAGAAGAGCCGGTACAGCGAGGAGCAAATCATTGCGGTGCTGAAGGAGCACCGTAAGCGTCCGGTCTTGGCCGCGGGTTATGCTGCGGCGCGGATTTCGTCGCCGACAATGTTCCAAGGCAGGAGCTCGGCCACGCGATTGACCGGATGATCGGCGATACGGTCGAGGACGAAGCGGAGATATGCCTCGGGATCGAGGCCGTTGAGCTTAGCCGTTTCGATCAGGGAGTAGATCGCGGCGGCGCGTTCGCCGCCTGCGTCGGATCCGGCGAAGAGGTAATTCTTCCGGCCGAGCGCGAGCGGGCGGATGGCCCGCTCGGCGGCGTTGTTGTCGATGTCGAGGCGGCCATCGTCGGCATAGCGAGTGAGCGCCTCCCAGCGGCTGAGGGCGTAGCGCATCGCGCCGGCGAGCTCGCTTTTGCCCGACAGCCGGGCCCGAGTGGCATCGAGCCAGCTCTTCAGCGCAGCGAGCAGCGGGCTGGCGCGGGCTTGCCGAACGCGCCGCCGCTCGTCAGGCGGGCGGCCGCCAATCTCGGCTTCGACGGCGTAGAGCGCGCCGATCCGGTCGAGCGCCTCCTTGGCGATCGCCGATCCACTCGCCTGGTGCACGTCGAAGAACTTGCGGCGGACATGCGCCCAGCAGGCCGCCTCGGCGATGCGGCCGGTCGCGTACAGCCCGTCAAACCCCGCATAGCCATCGGCCTGCCGGAAGCCGGAGAAGGCGGCGAGGTGCTCGCACGGACGTTCACCCTTGCGGTCTGGCGAGTAGCGATAGAAGGCGGCGGGCGGGGCTCGGCCGGCGAAGGGCCGATCATCACGCACATAGGTCCACAGCCGCCCGGTCCGGGTCTTGCCGGTGCCCAGCGCCAGAACGGGGACCGGCGTGTCGTCGGCGAACAGCCGCTCCGTCGACATCGCCTCGCGGCCGAGCGCATCGACAGCGGACGCAGCAGCGCCGCAGCTTTCCCCACCCAGTCGGCCAGCGTGGAGCGTTCGAGGTCGACCCCGTCCCGGGCGTAGATCTCGGCTTGGCGGTAGAGCGGCAGATGATCGGCATATTTGGCGACGAGGACATGGGCCAGCAGCCCCGGTCCGGGTCGGCCACGCTCGATCGGCAGGGACGGCATCGGCGCCTGGGTGATCGTCTCGCAGGACCGGCAGGAGAACTTCGGCCGGACGTGGCGGACCACCTTGAAGCGGGCCGGAACGCATTCCAGCACCTCGGTCACATCCTCCCCGAGCCGGCGCATCGTCCCGCCGCAGCGCGGGCAGAGACAGTCCGCCGACGCCCCGTGCACGATCTCCTCCCGGGGCAGGTGGTCCGGCAATGGCCGGCGGACGGGCACTTCGCGATGGGCGGGCGCAGCTTCGAGCGCGGGCTGCGATGCCTCGCTCTCTGCCTGCCGCTCCTCGAGGTCCTCGAGCAGAAGCTCCATCTGAGCGACGGCGTCGGCCAGCTTCTCGGAGGAGCGGCCGAATTGCGCCCGCTCAGCCTGGCGATCTGCGCCTTCAGCTTCTCCACTTCGTAGCGGGCGGCCAAGACGAGCCGCTTCAGGCTATCGACGTCATTGGGGAGAGAGGACGAATCGACCGGCACACCAGCAGCTTACGCCTCGCGGAGATGATCGTCAGGCTATCCCGCCAGTTCCGGCCTCCAGGTCCTCAGCGGCGCACGCCAGTCGATGCCCTCCAGCAGCATGGAAAGCTGCGCCGGCGTCAGCGTCACCGCGCCGGCTCGGGCCGTCGGCCACACGAACCGGCCCTTCTCCAGCCGCTTGGCGAACAGGCACAGGCCCTGGCCGTCCCACCACAGGATCTTGATCAGGTCGCCGCGCCGGCCGCGGAACACGAAGGCTTGGCCCGAGAACGGGTCCCGCTTCAGATGGTCCTGAACAAGGCCCGCCAGCCCGTCGAAGCCCTTGCGCATATCGGACCGGCCAGTGGCGAGGAACACCCGCCCGCCGCCGGGTACCGGGATCACCGGCCCTCCAGGGCATCGACGATCCGCTTCAGCGCGCCGATATCCACCCCCGCATCGACCCGCAACCGCCGCCCGCCGGCGAGCTCGATCTCGATCAGACCGGAGGCGCGCGCCTCTGGCCCGCAAGCAGCAGGCGACGGCAGGGCGACCGGGATGAAGGCTGGTTCGGATGGTAGCTCGAGCGCTCGATCCGAGGCCGCGAACTCCCGGCGCCAGCGGAACAGCAGGCTCGGCGAGATGCCATGCCGCCGCGCCACGCGCGACACCGAGAACGACCCCTGCGCCGCCTCCGCAACGATCGCCCGCTTCTCCTCGGCAGACCACCGCCGCCGAGTATCCGCCGTGACGACAAACCGCTCCGATCCAGGTCCAGACATAGGCACGATACGGTCCTGCCGTGATCAATGATCACCACAGTCCGTATCCTCGCCCCACCGCCAATCAGCGCAAGGCGGCCAACACCGGACGCTTACGGAGCACCAAGCTGGATCCCGGTCGCGGAGTAAGCGGCGTCGTGTGAGATCGCCTGCGATGTTGTCCCCCTGAGGGGCGGTTTTCGCGTCCAAAATAGCCCCCCTCGTCCGAGGCAGATGACCTCTCCGGCGGCAGCCGGAGGGACGGGGATGATGGGTGTGGAGACGATCGCGCGGGTCCGGCTCGAGCACTACCAGAACGGCAAAGGGATCAAGCGCATTGCCCGCGAGCTTGGTCTGTCTTGTCAAACGGCTTCCAATCGGGACCCCTTATCGGCGTCCAAAAGGGACCCCATCAAGGCGTGGCGGAGCAAGCCGCTCGCGGAGCGCGCCCCAGTAGCGCCGTAGCGAGCGAGCGGCTTGCGGGCAGACTGGCGGGGCCGGTCAGGCCCGGTTCTTGAAGCGCCAGCTTTCGTTGCCGGTCTCGACGATGTCGCAGTGATGGGTCAGGCGGTCGAGCAGTGCGGTCGTCATCTTGGCGTCGCCGAAGACGCTGGGCCATTCGCCGAAGGCGAGGTTCGTGGTGACGAGGATCGAGGTCCGCTCGTACAGCCGGCTGATCAGGTGGAAACAGCAGCTGTCCGCCGGATTGCGCGAAGGGCAGATAGCCAAGCTCGTCCAGGACGATGAAGTCCATCCGGGAGAGATAGTCGGCCATGCGGCCCTGACGGCCGGTGCGCGCCTCGGCCTCGAGCCGGTTGACGAGGTCGACGACGTTGAAGAAGCGGCCGCGGATGCCGTCGCGGATACAGGCCCCGGCGATCGCGATGGCGAGGTGGGTCTTGCCCGTGCCGGTGCCGCCGACGAGGACCACGTTGCGCTGATGGGCAAGGAAGCCGCCGCCGGCGAGGTCCCGCACCAGCGTCTCGTTCACGGTCGTGCCCTCGAAGTCGAAGTCGTCGACCTCCTTGGCGAGCGGCAGCTTAGCGACAGTGATCTGGTACTTGATCGAGCGGGCCTGCTTCTCGCTGATCTCGGCCTGGAGCAAGTCGGCGACGACGCGCTGCGGCTCGTGCTGCCGCTTCACCGCGGTGGTGACGATCTCGTCGAAGGCGGCACGCATGCCGTAGAGCTTCAGAGTTCCCATTGCCTCAAGGATCTCGGTGCGCTCCATCAGGCAGTCCTCCTCAGGCTGTCGTAGCGGGCACAATCGGCGATCGGCTCATGCCGAACCCGCAGCGCCGCCGGGGTGGCAATGGTGATCGGGACGGCGGAGTCCCGGCGTCGGGCCAGGATGTTGAGGACGACATCAGCCGAGTGGACGCCCTCGTTCAGAGCCTCGGCACAGGCAGTCTCCACCGCGGCCAGGCCGTCGGTGAGCACGGCGGCGAGGATGGCGACCATCTGCCGGTCGCCGTCGCTGGAGCCAGCCAGCTTGCGCCGGACTCGCTCCATGGCGCTGGGCAGCACCCAATCCTTGAAGGGTGCGCCGTTCCGCAGCGCCCCCGGCTTGCGGGCCAGCACGGGGACATAGTGCCAAGGATCATAGATCGTCCGCTCGCGGCCGAAGCAGCGGCGGTGCTCGCCGACGAT
>Ga0182738_1007709_pt1 | contig 10856 bp, 9 predicted proteins | sample eDN5th30CBELigMG_FD_128876 | JGI IMG/M metagenome (GOLD analysis project Ga0182738, IMG submission 128876) | Enriched Miracle-Growth compost microbial communities from Emeryville, California, USA - eDNA 5th pass 30_C BE-Lig MG (version 2)... ... | reverse complement strand
CTCATCTCAATGATGTGGGATTTAGGAACTTCAAGAACTTTCAGAAATTGACTGCGTTCCGTTCCTGATGCCAATTTTATTATCGAAAAAAATCCTGATTTCATAGATGTCGGATGAGCTTTTATTTATTTTTTAATTTCAGATTTTGTACCTGTCTGATGTGATTTTAGAACTAAAAAAGTTATTGATTTAGTTCATGTCGGATGAAATTTTCATTAATAAAACAGTTATGACTTCATCTATGTCCTTTAAGAGGAAAAAGTTAAAAAAATAGTTAAAGAGTAAAATAGTAATGAAGCTTGAACTTCCTAATGGCATCATCTTATTTCTATGGAAAAATGAGACATCAAGGAATCACACGTCGAAGTGACAAAGTCATCATTCCACAAGCTAAGTCTCTCTCTCTCTCTCTCTCTCTCTCTCTCTCTCTCAGAACATTGACGATAGAATAGATCAAGAAGCATCACAGATACCCGACCGGCCAACCAACCTACTTCTGAAACCAACCACCTTCTGACAAAACTCATCAGGAATCTTCTCCTCCTCTACCAACTCAATATACAATGACAGAATTCGTCTCAAAATCCCAGATAAATAGTCAGTCTCTCTTGATATAAAGAGATGAATCTGAGAAAGCAAGATATAAGCTTGAAAGGCTCCATAAAATCAACTAGGAAAAGATGATGATGATGCTTTCAAAAAGAACTAGCTATTGACTCTGCAAACTTCAAAAAACAAATGAGGAAGTTCGATTTTGAGAATTGTGGCAAAAATGCAAATGCTTCATGAAAAAAAAAAGCAAAATCTAAACTATGCTATCCAAACTCTATCAAAAGGCCTCTCACATCAATTCAGCTCCGTTTCTCTCGAGGAGAGTTGTTCGCCCCAAGAAGATTTCAAAAACAATAAACAAGAAGAGAGGAATTGATTTCGACTTTATTTGATGTATCTGGAGAGTATTTTTTAGTGTTCTCAGAAATTACTTCCGTATACGTTTTTTCTCCTGCATAGAATGTTATTTTTTGTTTGTATAAATTCAATTAACTCTAGATTTTTAGCGAACCTTGACTAAAAAAAGGCGGATCTCTAATTATGTCAACTGTTAGTTCATTCGTTCTTCAAAAAATTCTTGATTCCGCGAATGTCCCATACAATGATACGATAGGGGAAGAGAGTTGTAAGTTAATCAATGTGCGATGTAATCTGATAAAAAAAAAAGAAACAAAAAGGCTTCTACTTGAGGAGAGGGCTGATGAGATTTTATGAAAAAACAAATCAAAAAAGGATAAATAATTTAACCGTGTTCAAAGCTAAAAAAAAAAGGGATAAATTTAGTGATATTCAACCTTATCAGATATAAAAACAATAATTTTAACCTCTTAACTTAAATGCAAAATATGAAAATAAGATTCTTATTTTTTATTTAATTTTCTCTTTCTTCTCTCAAATCCTTTCAATGTATCGAAAAGAATCAGGTATTTTTCCTTTATCAGTTTTTATACTAAAGAAACATATTTCAGATATCCTTCAAAGGAGTCCACTCAGTGGTAAATCTCTCTTTTCCAAAAGAAAAACAAATATTTATTTAGCTCTAAACAAGTACCTACGTGATTATGCAGAGAAATTTTCCGGTTCAGTATATCTCATTGAAATTAATTTTTCAAAAAGATTACCTCTTTCTGAAATCAAAGCAAGCTTGGATCCTCTTCAAGAGAGTTTTCCCATTTTATATTGGCTCATTAAAGTTAATACATATCAGTGGAAAGTATTAATTTATCCTCCTTCTTCTCCTTTTCGACATGAGCACCTTTCAATCGCACATTTAGTGACATATTTCAAAGAAATTTCTACTTCAGTCAGAATTTCTGAAAAGGATGATTTTAAAGAAGCATTACTCGACATTTTCAAGACAAAACCAATATTATTGCACTTAACAAATGATGAATTCTTTCAGGATAGATTCATTCTTTTGTTGGACAAACTCCCCTCCAAAATGTTTGATTTTGAAGATGAAGTGATCACTCAAAAATGGCTGGGAAGAATGCAAGAATTCCTCTCTTCTGCTTCGGCATCGCATCATGATTTTGAAAAAAATTATGGAAAAGAAGAATTATGTGAGAACGTTTTACCATTCGTATTCTCAGAAAAAATTGTGCAAATTTCATCAAAGTTATCTTATCCCATTCCTGTTCCTTTAGGTTATTCCGGAAGTTATGCATTACAACCCAGAAGCTGGATTATTCTGACTAATATTCCACGAATTCAAGACTTTTTCTATCGTTTCAACTATATATGGAATCAAAATCTCCTGCAAAATAATAAGAATCTTTATATTTTTGGTACGGAGCAATCTTCAACAATGTTCAATATTCTCAAAAGATTCTTCAAGTGTTGTGATCCAGAATTAACAATTGATGCATCTTATGAACTATTTCTGGTTGACCACTTTAATGGAGAATTATTTGGAAGAACAGAAAAAGCTATGGTTGAAGTTTTAAATCTATTAACAGAATCTTTTTTTTGGGCTCCTATCATTATTGCTTCTCATAAAAGTCCTCAAAGTCTGATTAAACCTTTCTGTCAAACAGCCGATGAATGGAATGCTTTTACTAATAGTTTCCTAATTGTTGACCTGACTAATCAATTCCTCCACTTTGAGATTCAGTTTTCTCAAAATATTTTCATCAAATCTAGTTATAAAACCTCAGAAGTTGTATTCCATCTAAATAACCAGCACCTAACGGCTCAGCAATTACCAGAGGTCGTATTGACAAACAATGCTATAATTGGTGAGAATCCTCATTTTATTGATTTCGTCAAAGAACTTAAAGGTAGGTTTCCTTTTCCTTTTTCAAGAAATTTCAACTCTAAAAAGAGAGTTATTCATCCATTCAAATTTGTTTCTCATAAATAAGCGTAAAAAATTTCTGACCTTTATACTTTTTTGAAAGACCATCACTTCAATTGACACTGTTAATCATTCATACCTTCGAAATCTATAACGAATCATATCAATATTCTTCTTTTATAACATAGCTAAAAAATTAAAAACAAAAATAAAATTCCATTTTTAATTGAAGAATCATTTAAACATTTCAAAATCAAAAAATTTTTTCATACTACAATCTCATCAAACATCAACTAGATGAGAAACTTTTTTTGAGACTTAGTATTTGCATTTGGAGGATTTCTTCTCAAACATTCTGAGAATTGTGAAAACGACAATGCATGTATATGAATCTACAGTTGTTACTCTGGAAATGTTATTAGTAAGAGCCGTCTCTATGATCAAAAATAAAATTTTGTAAACAATTTGTAACATCAATATCGAGGCTCAAATTATTCAGAAGCATAAAAAGAGCAATGAGCAGTGTAGCTTTAGCATCACCTCCCTTTTGAATTTAAATCTGAAGGTTTCAAATAATATGTCTGTCTTGTGGATAATTTAACTAATCTATAAAGTCCATCTTTCTTTTGGTAAATAATGTTGTAATATCAGCAAGTTTGAGATGAGTTCTCTTTGGTGACGACGTTGGTTAATTTTTTCATAATTTTTATTTTCATTTCTCAAGATGATAGATTTGAATCAATTTCTGTTTTTTTTTTTGAAATCATAAAATTTAATGAGATATACAAAATCAGAATTTTATTTTTGTGATAAAAATTCATCTGATGTTGATCAATTCAAAATTTCTTTTTTTTTCATTTAAAAAGAAAAAATCGAAAAGCAGAAAAGAAATGGAGATTTTATATCTAAATCCAGATTTTGAGTGTACAAAACGATCATATGTTATTTTTGGGGATCCAATATGCACAGCAATGCTAAAATTGATATGTGAAAAGCTTCACAATCAAAACTTTACTTTTTGTGCGAATTGTCATTGTATTGCAGAGACAAGGACAGGGAAAAACTTGCACAGAAACTGTAAGCATGTCTATTCGTCAAAACACTTCGCAAGTAAAGATATCAAATTCTTTCATCATTCAGTACTTAGACAAAACCCCCGAAGAACTTTATGGCGTACTCTCTCAATTTGCGCAAAGATTTGGCCATGTAAATGAAGCAGGCCACTTAAGAGAGATATTCTTCTATTCGCAAGAATCTCTCACTAATAAAAGACAAATGAGCTCGAGAATGACTTTTCACAATGAATCTGCGGAAGAATTACCAGTTCAAAAGAAAAGTGCTGAAGACATGCTTTACCAAACCAATCAAGCAAACCTGAAAAAAAAAGAGTACTTTGAGGAATTAGAAATTAAACTCTTGGAAGTTCAAGATGAGCTTGTAATTCTAGCAAACAAAATTGCACAGATCCAAACACTTATGACCATGATGAGACACCAGAATACTGAAGGGGAAGATCGAGAATATGATGAAATTATTTAGTGTGTAAGTTCGTATTTTCTGTGTCAAGACTAAGTGACAAACTAATTATAAAAACCAAATTTCCACGTAATATAGAATTTGATTTAATTTCGAAGAGTAAATTCAAATTTCAAAACCTCACAGATTTTTTTTTGGGTGAACAATAATCTGAAAAATAAAACAATGATAAAAAACTACATTCAATTTTCAAGGCTTGAAATCTACTACAAACGGCTTTTGCCTGAAAGCCAAGTGTTTGTCATGATGTGAACAAGCCGAAAAGCGAAAGAAGTTTTAAAAAATTTGTTTTTCATCCGTCTCGCAATTTTTTATTTTTCGGTCGAAAATTATTTCAAAGAAATTTTGGGACTGGTTGTCTTTAAATTAATTTAATTTATTCTTTAATTTGGAAGAAAATTCCTGTTTCATTGCGAAGATATTTTCGAACTATTTCAAAAATAAAACACTTTTGCTGATTTTAATTGGAAGGAAATTTTGGGTATGTTTTCTAAATAAATTATTCATTGCAAAGCAATTTTATATTTAATAGAAAGAAATTTCAGACAAAGAATTTCAATAATTAAACAAAAATTAATCTCTTAAGAAATTGATGAACTACAAAAGGAGCTATTTCATCTTCCAAGCGATATGTGATTCTCAAAGTAATTTCTAAATAAAGACAAAACACCTTTTCAATCCAGTTCAATATCCAAACTTTACTGAATCGTTTACAAAATAAGAAGACTTGCAAATTTTTTTCATTTTCAGCTGAAAAAAAAAATTGAAAAATAATATGAAGATCCAGATCAAAATAGATAGTAAAATCAAAAATAAACTGCAAAGTTATGAACCGAAAGCAAACAAATTTTTCAGAAAAATAATTAATATCAAAATTTAGAAACCGAAAATTTCCATGCAAAATTAAAAGACATCTCATATCAAAAAGTTTCTCATAATTATTATTTTTCTTCTTATAACAACGATGGGGCAACCCATAAAGCCAGAAATCTTCAAAAAAACTTATGATAATAATTCAAGTGTTTCATGACTTATTCATTCAGTTGGAAGGAAAGTGTAATCGACGTTTATTATTTCAATAAGAAGGAAATGAAATATTAATAAAGAATCTATATTTCTAATGACTTGATATAATTATTAATATTTAATGAGAACTCTTCAGCCTTTTAGGAAGAACCCAATGTGGGATGTGACTGCTTTTAAAAAAGGATTTGTTTTATTTATGACTGAAAACAATATCTTCAGAACCAGACGATAGAAAAGCCTTTTTTCGGAGGACTTTGGAAGTTTTAGGAAGATAAGAGAAGATGTTGTCTTGAAAAAACGCGAAAGGAACTTTCTTAGAGGCTGCCAAGCAGAAAAAGAGTTTGAAATTAGTGAGTGGTTTCTCAATGTTAACTGTATAATTTTTTCATGCATTCAATTCTTACACTTTTGAACTATTCCTAAAAACACCCTTATAGAGTTAATTTCTTTGGACAAAACAAAAGGCTAAATCAAATTTACTTTACAAAACATGACTAAAATAGCTCAAGATCCAAGAATTAGATATCAATCTGAGATTGATTGCACTTTGAAAACACCACAATAATTTTGATAAGCTGTGATGACTTGAAGACTCGAATAAGAGGATCCATGGAAAAAGATTGCCAGATTTTTCAGAAGAATCAATTGGACAAGAATTTGGTATTTAAGATGAGGTTGAAGAGTCGTTGAAGGTTAATGGCTTTTATAAAAATGAAGATTTGGGAATGAGATTTTTGTTGAAGGAGCTATGGTGAAGAGGAATGTGAAAGAGGCCGCATCAACTTCTTAGAAAGAGTTAACTTTTTGGGAAAGTAAGCACAGAGGAGTAGAGGAGGAAGACACAATTTTTTAAAAGATCTGAGTTCTCTCAAGGATTTGATGATCTCTAGGAAGTAGAGGGATGATTTGAAGTATAACGAGTTCTTTGCCAAAAGCTGAAAAGAGCGAGATAATAAAAGAAGGCAGATTATGGAGGAGCACATCAGAGACGATTGCGTCATAGAAAGACCTTGTATGAGCCTCTGATTAATTGCGACAATATTAAAAAGCAATAGAGTATTTTCTCAAGGTTCTTGAGCATCATCAATTTCTATCAAGTCAATCAAATGGAACTCGCGCTCATGGAAAGCCAGTTAAAGCATTCAAAGCAAGAAAAAGTAAGTCGAAATCATTCTTCTTTTTTTAACTCCGAATGGAAAAGAATTATTCTTTTCTTTTTGAGTCTTGAAAAAAAATCAAGAGAGTCAGATATATTTTCACCAAAATTTTTTGTAGAGACAAAAATGTCGGTTGACAAAAAATATTTTTTGAGAGATTTGAATGAAAGGAATATTCTGATGGTCAATTCTTTTTTTATGATCAGATGAAAGAAGAAGTAAATCTTCTAGAGGAATAAAAAAGGGTCAGAGAAAATCGTTTGCTGCTAGATTTTTCAAAGTCGATATTTTGAAGAGAAAAATTCTATTCCTCAAAAAAAGATTGTCTCTTTTCAAGACATGAGATCAAGAAGAGGAATTTTATGAAATGAGCTTAGTTCTGGAAGTGATTTTTTTTTTATGAAAGATTTTCCTTGGAGGAGAAAATGAGGATTATCCCAGAAAAATAGTACAATTCAAAAGATTTTTTGGGTTCTGAGAGTGAAGCTAGCCTCCAATCAGGAACAAGGAAGCAGAGAAAAAGGGATCTAAGGATGGAGTCTCCAAGATCAAAAAAATGCTAAAGGAAAAAAATCTTTAGCAGGAAGGGTGACAGAGAGCAATGATTCGGATTCAACTAACGTCTTTCAAATTTATGGTATTCCTTGATATATTTCTCTACAAATCCCAGAGTTATTTCTGAAATTTTCAGAACAAGATTGATGAAGGTGACTCAAGGAATGAATGAAATTAAAGTTATTCGAGATTAACGTTACTTTGAATGTAGAAAAATCTATCCTTCGGAAGTGAAATTTAATAATCGTATGAGAAATCTGTTATTCTATATATTCCCTTGCTAAAATATAAAATTTTATTTAAACTGTATAAAGGCAAGTTTGGTAATACGAGACGCCTTCGAAAAGCACTGAAATCCAGTCAAGCACTCCTTGACGTATTTGAGTGAGATGTTGTCGAGTCAAATAATTTCGGATATTACATGTAACACTGAGAAGAGGGAGGATTCTGTATTGAAATGACAAATCAGATATCTCATGATGTTTTACAATGCTATTTGGTTTTGCATACAATCCTGTGAGAATTTTTCATCTCATGGAAGAAGATGTAAACGGCAATTCCCAGAGAGAACTTGGCTTGAGCGACTCAGGCCACTTGAATTAAATTTGAGTCACTCGAGGTCACTTTAAGATACCTGGTCACTGGAGGTAACTTTAAGTCATGTGAAGTAACTTGAAGCAACTGTAAGTCACTTGGGTACTTGAAGTTACTTCAGGTAACTTTAAGTCGCTTGGTCGTGTGAGGTCACTTCAAGTTGGCTCACTTGCTTCAGTCATTCATAGCTCGAAAAAGGAATAGGAGATGTAAGATGTTATTGAGTTGATTGATTCAAAAGAATTAACGTTTAACGGCCAGAATGTGAAAACAAAAGTCTACACTTGAAAAAAGAATTTTCCATCTGAAGAAAAAAAATCAAGGGGAAAATATTTCCAATTAAAAAAAAAACAACACAAAATCAAGGAGATTTATATGAAGAACAATTTTCTAAAACAGTATAGTACAATAAAATAAATCTTGAAGCTTGAAGAAGAGTGCCTCAAGAAGGAAAATTTTAAATGAGAAAACTTGAAAGCAAACGTTGCAAAAAGGAAAATAAAAATTAGAAAGGAGATAAAGAGAAAATAAATTTGAGAGAATTGAGATAAAATTTGCAAAGAAAAAAATTGTGATCTCCAAAACAAATGTGAACGGACAGACGATTTCAGATTGGTGAAGAGGTTTTTGAAAAACAGCAAGAGGGTCAGAGATCTTGGTATTGGAAAATTTGTTTTATTTGAGAAAAGTCCAAGTTCAGAAAGGATGAATGATTAAAACTTTTTTCAAGAAAGCACATTCTCAGAAAAAGATGGGAGGGAGAAAATAATGTCTGTAAGAGATGATTCACAGAGAAGAAAAAAAACGAAAATTTCAAGAAGTTATGCAAAGAGTATGAAGGAAAAAACGGAAAACGGAAAATGGAAGGATAAAATACATTTCAAAAGAGAATTTTCCAAAGAAAAATTATTTGAAATGAAAATCCAGGGAAGGAATTTCTTGAGATGACAAAAATTTTCTGAGGAAATAAAAAAAAAATTCCACAAGGAATTTTTCCTTGGAAAATATTTCGATTCAAGGTAACAATGATGGGGAAAAATTTTAATCTATCTTTTCTGAGGTTTTGGCCAGTCAGTGCTGCCTCCAGAGTCTGTGACATATGGACATCTGGACATTTGGACATGAGACATTTTCTGACATCTTTCTACCCAGGATTTTTGAGAGGTGGGAGATGTCTACACAATATATTCTCCCATGGTGAACCTACATTCCATGCATTAATGTCTGATACCTTTACATGAGAGATACTCCTATGATGACCAGTCACGAGTATGGTGAAAAGTCTCGAATATTGTTCCCATTATAGTTCCCATTATCGGTCATTGCTAGGAAGCCTCGAGAGTCTCGCTAGTGCTTCAGAACTCTGAAGAGAGAGTATTTCAATTTTTTTTGAAAAACTCATCTCTAAGAAAAATTTTTTCATGATTAATTTATTGTTTTATTCTCAACTTTTGATGTGCTCTGGTGAAGTTGTGAACAGGAGAAACAAAAAAATTTTATTGACTGTCCAGGCATTGTGTTGCGGCACGAAAAGTTAGTGATAGAAAAAAATTCTAATCTTTCCAAAATTACAAAAAGGAAAGTGTTGTGAGAAGTTTTGAAAAGAAAGAGAATGCTGAGAGAATAAACTGACATGATGAGTTGATAATGAAAAGAGCGAAGCATAAAAGAAAAAAAGAGAAAGCAAAAAATTTCAGCAAAGAAAAGATCTTCATGAAAAAAAATCAAATATTTCGGTGAGAAAGATTCTTCCAATAAAGGCTCGAGCTTCCCAGATGAAAAAAATTTGAAAAGCTGGTTTTTGGAGGATTGTTTTGTTTTGTTTGAATGGCCTTAGAAGGCATTTATACTGGTTGTGGCAATATGTAATGGGGTATATAATATATCCAAGATACCAATATATACAGTATGACAATACATGGTCCACCACAATAAAAGGCATATACGAGGAAAAAGAAGCGGCAAAACACTGAGTATCATTGTATTTGGCCCCTTTCAAAAACTCATAGCCCCATGTCACAACAGTCGGAGCATTCAGAGCCCACACTGAGATCAATCCTTTCTGTTTTCACAAACAGATCAAGAAATCAATTTGGGTTCCTAAGGCAGCGCCCAGTCAGGCGCAGGCCCAAGGCTTTCTTGGTCAAGGAGATTTCATGAAACATCAGAATCCTTCATGAAGAAGAAAGCCTTAACTCCTAGGAATAGGAGAAGCAAAAATGCTCGAAGAGTGATTTCGGACGCAGAAGGTGTGACTGCACCAACAGTTGGAAAGTATACTCGAGTCCTTGCATATTGCTATCAAGCTGATCCAGCACCATGCAACTTCTTCTATTGAGAAGCACAAATATCTCAGCACGAAGAAAGCCAATTTCAAAATTCAAGTGGTATCAGCTTGTCACCGTGAGTTTGGCTCATCAAAGCACTTAGAAATCTTGCTCTCTTTATGAGGATGATTGAATTGTCGGTCATCCTCCACTTGGCCTCCTCGTCAAAAAATTACATCTCTTGAAAATTTATATTGTTGAGAAATTCTTTTTGATCAAGAAAACAAAATTCGAACAGAATTCGAGGGCCTGAGAGAAGTTAGTAACTGGGAAAACGAATGTCTCCATCTCAAAAAACAGGAAATACGCCCATTATCAAAATAGGCTAACGATGAAACATTTAAAAAGTTGCGAAGGGATTTGAAAAGAAGGTATTTGCAAACAGAATATATGAAGACCCAGGAGAAATGCTGGAAGGCACATGTTGTCTAAACGCTTATAAAAATCACAGAAAGAAGAATCTGAAATCATTTGTGGCCAATGAAGTCAGTCAAAAGGTTCTGTTAGCTGAAAGAGGATTTTTAGAGAGATAAAATGAAAAATTCTTCCAAGAACTTGAGATAGCATTTCCTGTAATATTCTTGAACTTTATTCAAACTCTGTAAAGGTAATGGCTTTGCTTCCCATTTTCTGTAGACATCAAACATATCCTTATGAAAGAACCTGAAAAAAATTTTAGAAGCTCGAACGTGGTTGCATTCACGAAAATGTCAACTGGACAGGACCAAAAGGTGGAAGAATGAGACATGGCCAGTTTGGCGACCTTCTCAGCAACCATGCTGGGGACCATGTTGGCGAGCTTATTGGCGAGCT
>Ga0182738_1007708_pt1 | contig 10858 bp, 9 predicted proteins | sample eDN5th30CBELigMG_FD_128876 | JGI IMG/M metagenome (GOLD analysis project Ga0182738, IMG submission 128876) | Enriched Miracle-Growth compost microbial communities from Emeryville, California, USA - eDNA 5th pass 30_C BE-Lig MG (version 2)... ... | reverse complement strand
CGCCTTCTCTTCTACCTTTCCGGGCTATCCCACTTCCATTTCGTCGTAGAGACGCCTTCTCTTCTACCTTTTCGGGCTATTCCACTTCCATTTCGTCGTAGAGACGTATTCTCTTCAACCTTTCCGAGCTCTTCCACTTACCTTTCGTCGTAGAGACGCCTTCTCTTCTACCTTTGCGAGCTCTTCCACTTCCGTTCCGTCTTAGAGAAGCTCTCTCTTTTACCTTTTCACGCTCTCCCTCACTCGTTTCGTCGTAGAAACGCCTGCTCTTATAATAATTCCTTCAATAATAGATGTAAAACTCGATAACAAGTTTTCATTACCCCTATCTAAACTATCCCACTGATAAAAAACACCCCGTAAACGTTAGATTTGTGTCTAACATTTACGGGGCGGTTCAATCTTGATGTTCGTTTCTAGCTTTGTATTTTTGAGCGATAAGATAGATTTTATTATCGATTTTTTGAACAAATGATTTTCCTTTTGTTGCGCCAAATACAAATAATAAGATAATGATCATTAAGAATATTAGCGTATCAATTGAATTATAGAGAGCGTCAAGTGATCCTTCGGTAATACACGCAATTATAGGGATGCTGATATGTGGTACATAGCCAAAAAAGCAGCTTAAAATCAATGAAGTAAAGAAACCTATATTATTTCTTTTCCAATGTCGAAAATAAAACATAGGAATCAACAGAATCCAAGCGATTGTTTCAGAAACAATAAGAATAGGAATTTTATTAGTTAGAATATAATTAATCATAAATTTTCCTTTGTGAGTTTTCTTTTTATTTTACATTTTCTAAAGATAATTTTTCTAATTTACCTATATTTTATAATGCAGTTAGGAAACTATGCTATTTTTCATTTCTTTAACCTTACGAATTTTCCATATATACATCTCTAATAATCCCCTTTATTTTTACTCATTTGCTCTTGTATAATAATTTAGTCGCTGATTTTAGCATTTCAATTTAGGAGAAGTATATGAATAATAGCAAAGAAGATACGAAAATTATTGTATTCTCTGACCAATCTCACCACTTTATACACCCCTTTGATAAGAAAAACATTGTCTTTACAGGGGCCTTGTCCACTATGACACGTTCTGAAGCAGCAAAAAAGGTGAGAGCATTCGGAGGACAATTGCAAGGGGCTGTTACTAAGGAGACAGATTTTGTAATTCTTGGTGAGAAACGTCGTGGTGTTAGTACAAAACAAGCAAAGGCTGAGCAGTTAATCCACCTTGGATTGGACATACAAATTTTATTGGAAGATGATTTTATTTGGGTTTTATCTATCCCCAAAAGCACCCAACTTAGAACATAAGTGAAATAATTAAATCCAGCTTATTTTAATAAAGAATCCTAAGAAGAAAATTTCATAGGATTCTTTAACGATTAGTTCAATATGCAACATAATCCACTGTTCTGTCTGTAGCGTCTACTATTAAGATATTTTGTTACTGTACTTTTAAGTAATATTTATAATTGATTATTTTTTAATGCTTCTACTAAATCTTTAATTTGAATAATGTAAGTAATCATATCATTCGCATTATAAGATTTCTTTTCACTGAATCGATATAACGTTTCTATGCCATCCATTGAAGACTGTCCAGATTGAACGACTTGTTCTAATTGATTTTTAAATTTTACAATTTGTTGTAGAGTTTGTTCCGTTGCGTCCTGTATCGTTCCCATACTCTCACTTACGCCTCGTTCTGAAAGCTCTATACGATCAAAGTATTCCTTCGTTACTAATGACATTTTCTGCGCTTGATTAACTGTTTGTTGCTCTTTATTTATATAATCAACGACACCCTCCATATACTCCATAATTTGCGTCACTTTGCCGTTAATTTGATTGAGTGCATTTTTACTCTGTTCTGCTAGTTTTCGTACTTCCGATGCAACAACTGCAAAACCCTTTCCATGATCACCTGCACGAGCTGCTTCAATCGATGCATTTAATGCTAATAAATTTGTTTGATCTGCAATCCCGCCAATTAGCTTGGAAAACTCCATTATCTCTCCGGTTTCTTTTTGAAGTTCATTAATCGATTCCCCAACATTAACAAAAATGCCACTCACATTGTCCATTTGTTCTGATAAATGATTCATTTGATTGCTACCTTCTTGTATAAGCTGACGGTTGCTTATAACTTGTGATTCAACAGATTCTGTTATTTGTTGTATTTCTTCAGTTTCTTGAACGATGACTTGTGCACTTTCGTAGGTAGCTTTCAAAATGACCTGATCTTCCCTAATGGATTCTGCAATGTCAGTAATATGCTCCATAAAAATACTGTCACCTTCTGTATTTTTAGCACTTGCATTTTTTAATAAATTTAATAGTTCCTCTAAGCTAGTAATGATTTGTTCACGTTCTTCATCCGATAATTCAAGAACTTCTTGATGAACTTGTTCAGCAAGATGCTCTTTCTTAAATAAACTTTTTAGCATCAAACTCACTCCACTCTTAACTTACCAAATCCAATTAGTAACATTGTTTGATTCAATTGAGATTTATATAATTGCTCACCATAGCTAGAAAAGCCACATAAATTTGGTAATTGCTTTAATCGGTCATTCAACGGTTGAAATAAATGCTCTTGTTTAAATTGCAGCTTACGCAATATGCAATTACATGCTAACACGCCATACAACTCTCCGAAGTGATTTGTAAAATGGTCAATTGTTTTTTGCATCTCCTTTATTGCATCGCGTGGCTGTAAAACTTCAAGAATAGCCCCTTCATACACTTGACAATAAAATTCAATCGCTCCTGAAGACTTAACATCAAATGGAGATGCATTGTAAAAGTCCTCACTAAACTTTCTTCCTAATGGATGTAAGGACCAATATTTTGAAAGGTCTTTAGCGGGGACTCCAATTGCTTTTGCATATGCTTCTGTTGCTTGAATACCGTTCATTTCATAAACAATACGCTTCTGTGCATCTGCTTTCGTAATTTTTAATTTTTTTCCTGTACTATCAAAATTGTTTTCTTTCAATATGTAAAAATCTACATTCGGTTTAATTAAAATAACCGCACCACCCGTTGATGATATGTCACCATTGACACTAACATAAGTCGTATCAAATTTTGCATCATCTCCTGCAGTTCCTCCGAATATTGGAAATCCATCATGTGCAAAAATTGAATTTACAACAGATAGCATTTTTTCTTCAGCTGCTTGTAATCCTACTGGAAAAACGAATGCTAATCCTTCCTTTTCAACTGTTTTTGACTGTGTGTTGATTCCAATTGCTTTCGCTGCTTGTACTAAGTTTTCCCGTTCAAAAATTGGATATTTGACAATATCGTTCATCATTACAGCATTGATGGTGCCAAATTGAGAAGAATAACTTTGTGCACTTAAACTAAATTCCTCAAATCCATTTGGTCCAATTTCACCTGTTGTAGTAACACCAACAATTTGTGCCTTAGGGTATTTCTTGCTAAAGCTGGTGGTTAATTCTTCAAATGAATAATCTGTACTTGTAAAGAATAAAACAAGGGCAGGTTCCTTATGTAATGTTTTTGCCAGTTCTTCAATAGCATGTGAAATAGACTTCGTTTTCGTCAATGCTGATCGAATAAAATCCATAGATAACTATTCTCCTTTAATTAATCTTATATTTCTTAAATATTTTTCTTACATTTCCGGAACATTGTACCATAACTAAAAATTCCAATGAACGTAATTCAAAATAATAAAATAGTCCCACTATCTAAATTCGCTTTTTATGTCCATTTATCTGTGTTTAACGTCTTGAATAATAGCACTTTTGTATTTTTAAAATTACTGTGAACAAATTTAGTAATCTTCTTTTATCTGTAACATGACTATTTCTGCAGTTTTTTCTAGTTAATTTTTACCATTTTTCACCAATTTTCTTCATTAGGTTTCCTAACAATCCCTTTCAATACAGAGATTATATGAGAGTGACTTCTTAACGTTATTAACTACTAATCTGATTTATATAAAATAAAGTAAAAAAGATACTCGTAATTAGTAGAAGTCTTTCAAACTAATTGAGTATCTATCTTTAAAAAGGATATTTAATTAGTCTCACTATCAGCACATATATTCCTCAACCTTATGTATGAAACACTTACAAAGAAATCTTAATATCAGTTACTTACTTCATTTGCAAATTGATTAATGTTCATACCTGGTTCAATTCCCATGCGCTTTAATTGAAGCTTATCGTCACCTAAGTGAACCTTTCCGTTTTTCGTAGTCACTGCCATAGTAAAACCTAAGCTTTTTACTATTTTAATCGTTTGATTATTATATTGTCCAAATGGATAAGCAAAATAATTTGTGTTTAAAGCCTCTTTAGATAGTTTAAGATCCGAATACACGACATGTTCTGGCTCAGAAACTACTAGACTCACTCCATTTACGATATTATGTAAAGCATTTGTATGACTACCATAGCGGAAGACATCCTTTAGGTTTTCCATGTCGATTGTACTTAGGAACTGAAGTCCTTTCCAGTTAAACTCGACTGGAGTAGCCTGTGTTCTACTTGTAATTATAAACTGTTCTGCTATAAACCCATATTGCTTAAGGACTGGGTAAGCATATTCCCTTGTACTTACAATCCCATCGTCAAAAGTAATTACTACTGATTTGGATGGGACATTACCTCCACGATTCAAATAACGTTCTAAATCTTCCATCGAAATTGTTTTATACCCATTTTCATATAACCACTTCATTTGCTCTTCAAATTCAACTGTAGTAACAGTAGTTGATGCGTTTGCAAATTCAGAATTTCTTTTCTCTTCTGGTTTTAGGATATGGTGGTACATGAGGATCGGAATTCCATGGTCAATCGTAGTTTTAAATTTGGGTAAGTACCCCAAACGACCTCCGATATCAACTAACCACCAATTCTTACCATAGTCTGCCACTATTGGATATCGAATCCCTTCCTTAATCGTTGCCATTGGTACTAACTTTCCAGAAGTATTATCGTAGACAGGCGCATCAGAATGAATTAATACTGTACTATTCTTGTTCGCTTTGCCTTGGTTTAAGTTATTTGTTTTCAAAGTTGTTGAAAGAGAAACGTCACTCTTATTAATATATCCATACCCATTCCCTATTTTTACTTCCCATAAATTTGCATCAAAATCACGGGTAATGACTACGGGTTGATTTGCCTTAATCGTGGCAACTTCATTGGATTGGCCGGTACTATTATCGTATACGGCCACATTATCATGGAGAGGTACTGCGTAAGTGTTCGAATTCGTTGCAGCACTGGCACTTCCGCTTTGTGAAATAATTCCCAGAAAAACGAATGATGATATAACTGGAACCAGCATTTTCTTTATTTTTTTTAACATAATTTCCCTCCTCTCCATTATATCGACATTTATTTTTAATCTTAAAGCATTATTCACAACATTTGTTTGATAAATTACAAAAATAATCCAAAAAAATAGACCATCAGAATCTTTCATTCTGGTGGTCTATTTTCATATTTGTTAAGTTTTTAAGACGATCCATTTCTACTTAAATCAATGCAAATTCTTTAAGAGCGTTCCTCAATACGTTTCTTTAGACTCTCTAATTTACTAGCACCCGCATTACGCTTTTCACTTGCCTCGTTATAAATCTCTTTCACATCTTTGATTCCCTGCATGATTGTACCCCATGTTTTCTCAAGGTGTTCAAGTTGAGGTAGGTTCCCTGATTTCAAATGAGACAGCGCTTTTTGTTGTAAGGTAACATTATTCGCATTTTGGGACAATACTTCAGCTGTTTGTTTATCTAATGCTTGCTGAGCCTTTACTCTAACCTGCTGTCGTTTTATTGCAACCGTTTGAACTAATGCTTGCTTAAACAATGGGAGTGTGACAATGAAAGATGCATTAATTTTTCGCATTAATTCGTCATTGCCCATTTGAGTTACTTTTATCATTGGCAGGCTTTGAATTGCCACATTTTCAGCTAATTTCAAATCATAGATACGTTGTTCCAGCATTTCCTTTGCTTGAATTAAATTCTGAAGCTTCAGCTGATCCAACTGATTCCCTGACATTCTTATCCTTTGTTCCCACTCAGGTATCAACTTATTAGAAACTTCTTCGACAGCTAATTCTCCTGCAGCGATATATTTTTGAAGCTCCTCATAATAAGCAAGATTATGATGGAACATTGTTTCTAATTGGTGATTCTCTTTAAGGATATCCGTCTCAAATTTCTTTAAGGTTATCCCAACCTTTTCAACATCCGTTTGCATCACTTCATATTTTTTATAGATGGACTCCATTGGATCCTGTGATTTATTGAAAAGCTTTTGAAAGAAGCTAGGTTTTTTCTCTTTTACAAAATCATTTAAATCAAAACTATCCATGATATTGCTAAGATATTTAGTTAAGTCTTTTGCCTCTTCTAGCTTAGTTTGCCGAATAGAATTTATAATCTTATCTGAAAATCTTGAGATTTCAACTGTCGATTGACTCCCAAATGAAACGATAGAATTTAGATTCTCAAGATTAAGTTGACTACGAATTGCTTGTATCTCTGGTGAATGTTTCACTTTTCGAATGATTTCTTGTGTTTTTTGTTCGATTTCCACCGACATCGGAGCTTCTATTTCACTCATCATTTATTCCTCCTTTTCCAATCGTGAGGAGAGCCCTTATCGTTTAAATAGTCTTTTTAAAAAACTTGTTTTTTGTTTTGGTATCTCATTTGGAATTTCTAAATCAAATTGAACAGATGGTAATTGATGAATATCAAAGTAATTCCGATTAATCCACGCTTCAATATTGTTGTAATTCGTTGGTGTATAAATTAAAATATCTGCCCCAATTAAATTGAAATAGCATAATAAAATAATATCTGTTTCAGTAAAGTTATCAGGTTGATTATCATAAACAACAATCTTGGGCACTTTACCTGTAAAGTCAAATGACTCAATTAGTCTTAAGAATTCTTTGTCCACTGTAATGACCGTCATTAGGATTTTAAGTCTTAGATCATTGGTCATCTCTTGTAAAAACATATCAGAAACAATCAATTCATTTATCTTACTAACAATAAAATTTTGTACCGTTTCATTTAGATAGTTTAATCGATAGATAGGGTGTTTAAATAATTTCTCTTTATCAATTAAGCCCTTTGCATCTATGACAAAAGACGTCGAATACATTTCTTGTCTACTATATGTAGTGGGTGTAAAATCTACCTTTTCTTTAAATACTGTATTGGCACAATCCTTCATTTCAAAAAGTTCTTGCCAATAGGCTTCTAATTGTAAATACGTACCACTGATTTTTGCAAACAAATTTGGAACATAAACGATTTCATCCTTCACTTGAAATTCAGGTCTAATTTTAGCCTCTTCATGCCATAGAATTTTCAATTCATCATGTGTCGTTTTTAAGGTGATTGGCTTTGTCGTCCCTGTTTCAAATTGTCTTGTTTTAAATACCCCAACATCTTCTCCGTATAAGAAACTTTCTATTTCCTCTTTTGCCTCATAAGTCACCGTTTTTTTTCTTATTCGTTTTGTTTCTAATGGAAACGGTTCCAGAGGAAAACTATTTGAGTAAACCATTTTTTTAGAGTATGTCTCATTCGGATCTATTTCAGAGAATTTTTGCTCTTTTGTTGGGTCCGTATGGATATAAAGAATATCCATTCCAATTAAGGACAAAAAAATTAAAAAATAAACCTCGTGTGACTTGATATCCCCATAAAAGAGTAATTTGGGTATATCGATCATCTGATTCTTTGGATATAACTTTGGTAATATTCGTTGTAGCCAAATTAATATTTTGACAACAAATGTTTCCACTTTAGACGTGTTAACAAACGATTCTTTCAGTAGAAATAACTCTATCACCTGTTGAAGTGCTTTATGAATAACTCGGTAATGGCTATGACCATAAAAAATTCGAGAATTAAAAAATAAGGACATCGCTTGTTTTTTCAATACCTTAGGATCTTGAGTCAAGGAGGAACCTATAAAGTTTTTAAAATACTCCATTTCATCATTTTGTGGTGTAAGAATTGGTCCATCAAATCGAACATAACGTCCATATTGTGTTAGTTGTTCATTTAGACGAAATAATTCATTTCTATATATGTTTAAATCGTTTTCCTCTTCACCCTCTACACCGAGTAAACGATAAAAATAAATAGGAATTACAGGCGTATTTCCTTCGATATACCCTATTCTTTCTTTAATTGGAACAACAATATCCTCTAAAGGACTCCTTGATTCCTTTAAAGAAACAACATAGTTTGAACTCATATCCTCACCAACTTTTATTTAAGATTCATTTTGTAGTTAATTTCAATTATACATGTTTTAGATTCATGAAGAAAAAATTTATCCCAGAATTTCTCATTAATCTTTAGAAATCCTTTATACCATTAAAACTACATTTTTTCCCCTTATAATGATGAATTCAATCTTTTTAGTTCTAAAATTCATGAAAATACAATATGTTAGTAGAGTGGCACACTTTGTATTTTGGAGCATTTCTATGCATAATGTGGAAGATTTCATTCTTTCGCAAAACTTTTTGCTATTGTTTAGGAAGCGAAAGAAATATAATAGAGGTAATGGAGGTACAGCATGCTAAAAATTAAAAATATCGAATTTATCAAAACTGTCTATGATGAATCTCTTTCACATAATATTTTCTCAATAGCAAATATTCATTTCTCCAATTATCCCCCAATCAACGGGGCACTATTATATTGGAAGAAAAATACTTCTCGTTCGGATTTTACACCAGAGGGTGATTATAAATTTTTCTATGATATGTCCAACATTACATATTACGCCTCTGTAAAATTCCCTAAAAATATTAAGCTTTCACGAGATCAAAGACAAGAATTAGCTTATATTTTACTGGATGAGCGCGGTTCAATAGGTACTTATAGCTTTAAAACAGATCGAAGTAGAAGAAAAAAATTCAAGCCTCAAATTGCACTTGAAAAGTTAAATTTACCAAAGGATTTTGATGTAACATCCATCCCTTCTTATGTAGGGCCAATTATCGACGATCTGGATATGGAACAGATTATTCAGTCTAATCCTAACTTGTCAAAAAAATTCATCCATGATTATTGCTTCTGGAGATATAATTTAGTCAAGCTTCACCCTTCAGATTTTGACAAGTATTTAGATTATGTGGATTTCGCCTATATTTGTTACGCTTGTGACCAGTTGACTGAAAACTACTTAATTGAGCACTTAGATGAAGTAGATGTTTCTTCACTACAATATAACTACCCAGTCTTATCCAGACTCTCAGCGTCATTTAAAAATTATATGATCAATGAATTGAAACGTCAGAAGTTAAAAATTAATGATCACTTTGAACAAGAGATTGATTTATTTATAAAAGATGAAACCTATTTTAGTGAATATAGTACGATTCACTTGCTCGATGAAGATGAGTTCGAAGAGGAAGAAGAAAAACTAGAATATCACTTTTTCCAATTTGAGCGCGGACAATATAAATGGCCTGGCAGTGAGCATATGGTGAAAGGTATTCCTTCTTTAGCATCACAAATCTATGATGACATGGGCTTTAAAAAACGTTCAAATAAAGAAATGGATTCTTTTTTCTATGAATACTCACCAAAACAGGTTGAATTAGTAAGTGCTATTTTAGAACCACATTGGTTACACCGTTATCGAGAAAAAGTCGATTGGCATGTTGCTTGTCAATATAATGAACACTTAACAGAAGAATTCTTAAATGCTCATATCCCATATATTGATTTTGAAGCTCTTGGAAATAACCTATGGTGTGAACTTTCGGATGGTTTTATCAAAAAATATTTAAAGCACTTCAATCACGCAAAGCCTGTACCAATTATTATTCGTCACTTGACTGAGGAATTGTATTTGAATTATAAAGATATGATTAAAGTAGATGCAGATCTATTATTCCAATATTATGATGAAGTAGGTAACGATGAGTACGAACGTTTACAAGATTTATTAAATGAATAAAAAAGGTATGATTGGAATTTAACATCCATCATACCCCATGCAAAACAGGAATAGGATCGTTTATTCCTGTTTTGTTATATTATCATTTGACCTTTTAACTTTTCTGTAATATCCGCTACATTTAAAGGTCTACTGAAGTAATAGCCTTGTACGTACTCACAATTATATTTTTTTAAAATCTCCATTTCCTCATGAGTTTCTACACCTTCAGCAACTACTTTTAATTTAAGCGCGTGAGCTAGAGCTATAATAGCTGCAACCATGGCTACCCCAGACCCCCCTTCACTAATGTTAAGTATAAAAGTACGATCAATTTTTAGTGTATCAACGGGAAACTCTTTTAAATAACCCAATGAACTATAGCCTGTGCCAAAGTCATCAATTGCAACAGTTAACCCTAATTCTTTTAACTCCTGAATCTTACCAATTAAAGCATCATTATAATCCATCATGCTCATTTCAGTAATTTCAATTTCAATATTTTCAGGACTTACTTTAGTTTCCTCTAGAATTTCAACCAATTTTGAAACAAAATTAGGTTCTTTAAAATGTAATGGTGAGATATTGACTGCTACTCTTAAATTAAATTGAAATTGTTTTTCCCATTCTTTAATCTGGAGCGCTGTTTGTTTTAATACCCATTCTCCAATATCACCGATTAGACCACATTCTTCTGCAAAGGGAATAAATTCACTTGGTGGAATTTGCCCTAATTCATCATCTTTCCAGCGTAGAAGTGCTTCCATACCAATAAGTTGCTCAGTTTTAACATCCATTTTTGGTTGATAATAAATCTCTAAAAGATCTTCATTTAATGCGTTTCGTAGCTTGGATTCAAAGATAAGTAT
>Ga0182738_1007706_pt1 | contig 10860 bp, 11 predicted proteins | sample eDN5th30CBELigMG_FD_128876 | JGI IMG/M metagenome (GOLD analysis project Ga0182738, IMG submission 128876) | Enriched Miracle-Growth compost microbial communities from Emeryville, California, USA - eDNA 5th pass 30_C BE-Lig MG (version 2)... ... | reverse complement strand
TGCTCTTGCGTTGCAGAATACTAAATAAAATGACACAACTGGGAATGCCCCCATATTCGGAAAAGTAAAATACAAATTCACAGAAAACTCAGACGCTGGCATGTATTCATGCAACAATGCCAATGGCATCCATGAAATTGTAGAGATTCATCTGGGAAATTCGAGCCGTTACCAACTTCAGTGATAAATTCGAATTAGGTGACAGAGAAATTTTGACACCACTTTGTTCGCTCACTTGCATTAGCAAAATGCCTAAAGGTAAGTGTTTTGCTTCGAGCGTAATTTGTTTTCCTAATGAGACATCGTTCTTAAGATTTTGCCAGGTTAGCGGGAGCGGTGTGGTGTCTGCAAATGCTACGGTTGATGCTCCGAAAATTAATGCTGCTAATATGAGAGTAAAGTGCCACACGTGGTAGCTTTGTGAGATGGATGTTCGCATCATAAGTCTCCTATTCAGTTTTTTGACACGGGTTCAGCAGACGGCTCTTTTGATAATTCGAGACCAGGCAAACTGTCGCCTATTTGAATTTGGTGATAGTTGCCCATCACTTGCAGAACCGAGCCTGTTTTATTGGTGGAATTTCCGGTGGTTAGGCGGATGGTAGCTGTATCCCAGAAAGCCTCAGAAAACCAAACGCGGTTAAAAATCTCATTGCTGATGAAAAGCTTTTTGATGGTGGTAAGCACTTCATCTCTTTGTGCCACGGGCAGTTCTTGTAAAGGAATATCCACCACTTTGCCTTCCTTGGGAAAATCCCCCGATAAGTCATCAGCTAATAAATCCTTGTCCTTCGTCACGATGGAATACAGATCTAGGACACTCGGTAATTTTTCAGCGGAATCTGTCTCGGTTTCCTTCACCCATTGCTCCGCTAGTTGAACTGCATCCGGTTCCTTCCAGAATACGAATGTTGATGGATCATATGTTAATAGGGACATTCCTGACTGCTGTGTCAGATCAAGTATGGTCAGGTGAAACTTGGGTTCCCAATGATAGAACTTAGCCATAGAAGTGGCAGGGAACGGTTGCACTATTTCCTCTTTGGGAATGGAGGTTACATCTGCTATAAAATTCGCTTCGTGTGCCTTTGCCAATTCGATGAGATAGTCATCAATCGGCAACGCCTTTTGAGGCGGAGTTATTTTTTGCGTGAATGAATCACCTTTTGCAGGATATGCATGTTCCGGGTAAGGATCTGCTAATACGTGGTCAATGCCTTGCGCACTGATGCAGGTAACTGTTATTGCACATAATACGAAAAGTACTTTTGACTGACAGTTCATTTTTTTAGTATTCCTTGAGTTATGGAGCGAGTGTTACGTCGAATGTCTTGATGCGTCCTCTGGCGGTTGCATCTGCATTTGAACTCAAATAAATAGTTCACCTGCAAAAGTACTTTTTGCAGGCTGTTGTAAATAATTATGCCTCATTACTTGATCCTTGAAACACCGATATTCTCTAACAGACTACGAAATACTATCAATCTTTTTATTTCGGATTATTCAGAAATTGACGGCGGTATTGCATTGGTGTGCATCCCACACGCGAGCGGAACAGATATTGAAAATGATTGGGCGATTTAAAACTAAGATAGTTGGCGATGGCTCTTGAGGTTAGATTAGTCTCGCGTAACATTTGCTGAGCGCGTTCAATGCGCACCTGTGTGAGCCGCTCAACAAAAGTTGTGCCGGTTTCCTGGCGCATGCGGCGAAAAAATTGCGAGGTAGACATATACATGTGAGTGGCCGCATCATCCACTTTTAGTGGTTTGTGACAATTGGCTTCGATGTATTCCTGTATTTGTGTGGCAAAACTTGCCGTGGGCTGTGCCGGTGCATACGTATTCTTTATTGCGCCGGGACGGACATAATTACCTTCTTCAATTTCGCGTGCGATAATTGTAAAGAAAGTGGTCAGAAAACTACGAATCACAGTTTCAAAATGTGGTTTTTTCGCCGCAGCTTCATCCATCAACAAATTTAAAAGCTGCGCTGTAACGACGTTGGGAATTAAATAATTATTCGCCATTTCATTAACGTGTTGATCGTTAACGCTGTGCGAATGCCAGAAAAGCACGCCCTGCTGATAAGCATAGGCATGTAGTAAAACGCAGGATCCGTTATGTCTGTGTGCGCCTTGCAAAAAGGGCCCTTTGCGATGATGCGGAACATGAGGTGGCAACAGGATGAAATTTCCCGGACCACTGTGCACACAATAATTTCCCAACAAATAATCGGCATCGCCGCTGACAATGCAGGCTAATTTAGGGAGCGCAATTTCTTGCAAATTGGCTTCCGGCCACTCAGCAATAATATTCCGCAGATTGCCATGTTTACGTTTATTTTGGAGCACCACTCGCGGCCCCACAATCTTGCGGCGCGACAACGTGGCATTATCCGGTAAATCTCCTGCCCGCATCACCGGACGCGCCACAATAATGCCACTTTTTGCATCGGGCGCAGTCCATGAGTTTATTTGAGATCGCAAGAGATGAATGAGCTGCTTAGTTGTCATTAAAAGTACTTTTATGGCCAAATGCTTTGATCCGTTTCTTCATTCTATTTAAATTAAATTCATTGCATCGTCAGCTATAAATTTCATCTAATTCAATCCGTCGCATTCGTAATCTCTGCAAACAATTTTGCGGCGCCGGGCCGCCGGCGCAATAGGCCAGCAAAATGGCGTCATCGGTAAAATGAATCGCCGTGTAACAAAATCCGTGATCGGGCGAATCTTCGATGATTTGATGCCCTTTCCAGGAGGCGCCTTCGTCGGAACTGATGGCGCAAACCAGCGGCGTGCGATTGTGGAAATCCGGTTTGTGAGAAATGGGAAAGCGTCCCGAATGATCGTTCCAAACGGCAAATAAATCGCCGGTTTGCGGAATGCGTTTCATCGAAAGCGGGCTGCACGGCGACGCAAAAACGGCGGGTTCCGGCTCGCTCCAAATCAATCCGCTGTCGCTGCTAAAGGACTGCCATTGGTGGGAGGTATCATTGGCATCTTTCCAGGCCGTGCGCGTCCACGACCACAATCTGCCATCGTTCAATTCGATGACGCCGGGTTCCTGCAACCCGTGGCCGCTGGGAAAACAGCGGTAGTAACTATTTTGCGATTCCGTCCAGGTTGCGCCGTTGTCTTCGCTGCGCAAATAGAAAATCAGCGCGGGGTTTTTGAATTGCGGTTGCGGCTTGCCCTGTGCGGGGATTTGCGCAGGCATACCAAAACGATGCTGCGCCGCCGGAACAATCAGCGTGCCATCGCGTAATTGAATCAGCCGGTCGTTATTGACCACGTGATAATCCGTGGAAAACGTCAGCGGCGCGGCGGGTGATACTGTCGCCATTTCATCATCGCTGAATCGCGCCAGCGGCTGGCATTGATGCCCGCCATCGGGAAAGTTTTTCTTGCTCAGCGAGAGAAATAAAATGCGCCCGTTTTGCAATCGCAAAAACGAAGCGCTCATCAAATTATGCGCGCCGTTTTCCGGCTGCGCCAGAATGCGTTCATCGTCATTCCAGGTTCGCCCGCCGTCATCCGAAGTTCTGGCCACGATAATGCTGGGTTCGTGGTCGCCGCCCTGATCGGAGAGAAATTTAGACCAGGCAAAAAGCAGCCGTCCGTCATTGAGCGTCACAAACGCGCCCTCGCTGTTGCGCGCGTTGCCAGGCGTGGGATTGAGTTCTAATACGATGGTGGATTTCATGGAAAAGTACTTTTACCACAGGAAGCTCTACCTGACTCCCATCGTATCCTGGAATTTCGCCGTATCGGTGTATTGTTGGAAGGAGGTGAATTTGCCGTTTTGGACGCCCCAGATGTGGCAGGCTTGAATGTCCATGTTTTTTCCGGTTGCCTTGTAGGTTCCGGTGTAGCGGACTTCAGCGATCACGCTATCGCCGGCATCGTGGAATTTTTGAGGGTGGATGGTGAAGCTGTCCCATTCTGTGGCCAGTTTCATGAACAGGTTATTCACGACTGCATCCGGCCCCACCCAGGGTTCGCCGCCAGGCCGGTAGGGGTTCCCCTCCGCCTGTGACCAGTTGATTTCCGGGCTCATCGACCCGAGAACGGCAGGAACGTCTCCACGGCCCAGGGCCTGGTAGAGATTCTTCAGAAGACTGACATTATCCATGTGCTTTCCTCCAGTGAGATTGCCTACGAATTACTATACAGCCTCTGCTTTATGAATGCAAAGTGTGAATGTAGGCCATTCTTGCCAATGCCCGCGAGAGGTGGTAAAAGTACTTTTTCTTGACATTAGACTCAAAATCACCTTATAATATGTGGAATTTGACGAATCGTTTATTTGAGGAGTTTTGCCCCCAATGCCAGTGACCAGGCCCAGCGGACAAGCTGTAATTAAAGTGATAGGAGTGGGCGGTGGCGGCTCGAATGCCGTGAACCGCATGGTGGAGAATGGACTTGCGAATGTGGAGTTCATTGCCATCAATACTGATATGCAGGCGCTTAATCTGGCGCTTGCCGAAAAGAAAATTCCCATCGGCACCACCATCACCGGTGGGCTGGGGGCCGGCGGCAATCCTGAAATGGGGCATCGCAGCGCCGAGGAATCGCGCGATGAACTCGCCGAAGCCGTTGCCAAGAGCGATCTGGTGTTCATCACCGCCGGCATGGGCGGTGGCACCGGCACCGGCGCAGCGCCCGTCATGGCCGACATCGCCAAGCAATCCGGCGCTTTGACGGTGGCTGTTGTCACCAAGCCTTTTGCCTTTGAAGGCGGCAATCGCAAGTTGAACGCCGATGTGGGCATCGAAAAATTGCGCAATGTGGTGGATACCTTTATCGTTATCCCCAACGATAAGTTGCTCGAACAGCTGGAAAAGCGCACGCCCATGCGCGCCGCTTTCCGCAAAGCCGATGATATCTTGCGCCAGGGCGTGCAGGGCATTGCCGATCTCATCACCATTGCCGGTGAAGTGAACCTGGACTTTGCCGACATCAAATCGGTGATGCAGGATGCCGGCACTGCGCTGATGGGCGTGGGAATTGGCACTGGCGATACGCGTGCTTCGGATGCCGCCAATGAGGCGATTTCTTCGCCGTTGCTGGAATCGTCCATTGCCGGCGCGCATAAGTTGCTGGTCAATGTCACAGCTGGCGATGATTTGGCCATCGGCGAAGTGGAAGAAATCGTGCGTCTGGTGCGCGAAGCCGCTGAAGTGGATGAAGCCAATGTCTTCTGGGGCTTGGTGTTTGATCCCACTCTGCAGAATGAAATTCGCGTCACCGTGGTGGCAACCGGTTTCGATCGCAATCCGGCACAGAATACGCCGCCCGTTTGGAGCGAATCTGCGCCCGCCCCGGCGGCTTCGCCACGTCCGGGAAATGCGCCGTCACGGCAGTTTTCTTCCGCCTCCAATGAAGAAGTCGATATCGATGTGCCCACTTTTCTGCGGCGCAATTGATCAGTAAGCAGCACCCAAAGATGGTAAATGGAGAGAGGCGAAAAGTACTTTTCGTCTCTCTTTTTGTATTTTTGTAGGGATGCACCTCGGGTGTATCCTGGTTGATGGGGCAAATACGGGCATGCCCGAGGCGTGTCCTACGAGAGTTTTGTGGATACCGCATGTTGATTGGACTAACTTGTTCTTACGATAGCGCAAATACATTGACGGAAAAGCAGCAGGGAAATCTGGAGAACTATCGCCTGGCATTGCAGAACGCTGGCGCGGAGACAAAAGTACTTTTGCTGCCGGAGGAGGAGACATCGCCCGCGCAGCTGCGCCATCTCGCCGCAGAATGGAGCCAGCAATTGGCGGGATTGCTGGTCAGTGGCGGCGCTGATTTGCCGCCGCAAATGTTTGGCGCGTCTCCCGATCCCCATTTGGGTGAATTAGTGCCGCCGCTGCGTCCTGCGCTGGAGAAGGAACTTATTCCGCTGATGCTGGCGCAATCCAAACCTGTTCTGGGCATTTGTTATGGCGCGCAATTGCTCAATGTGCTGGAAGGCGGCAGCTTGATCCAGGACATTCCTTCGCATTTCCCACAGGCACTGGAACACCGCGATGGCGCGCGGCACGAAGTGACCACCGAAGCGGGAACACGCTTGCGGGAATGGTTGGGCGAACGTTTTGAAGTGGCGTCCTTTCATCATCAGAGCGTCGAGAAAGTGGCGCCCGGAGCGCATCTGGCGGCGCTGGCGCCGGATGGCATCGTGGAAGCGGTGGAATTCCCCCAATATCGATTTTGCATCGGCGTGCAATGGCATCCCGAGCGCACCCGCGAAAGCGCCGCCACGCAACAGCTCATGAAGAGGTTTGTGGACGCGTGCCGATGAAGCATCTAAAATTTCGATGTCATTCTGAACGAAGTGAAGAATCTCCCGAATTCCCTTCGGCTCCGCTCAGGGAACGTTCGCTGAGCGGAGTCGAAGCGAAGATTCTTCGGTCGCTGTCGCTCTCTCAGAATGATGTACTTCCGTGGGCGCTGGCGGGCTTGTCTTTGCCGCTTTTTTATTCCCTGATGGAGCCGCACATGTTGCAGGTGCGGCATTTCGATGTGTCCATTCCCGGCTTGCCGCCACAGGCGGAAAATTGGCGTTTGGTGCAGATTTCGGATGTGCACTTTTCCGCTATTGGCGGCGCGAAATTGTTGCGGCAGGCCATTGAGTGGAGCAACAGCCTGAATCCCGACGCGGTGCTTTTAACCGGAGACTATGTGTCGCGCCGCAATTCCTATGCGTCTTTCACCGGCGCGCGCCAGTGGGCGCGTCCCATCATGGAATATGCGGCGGAGATGGCAAAAGTACTTTCGGGACTGCGTGCGCGGTTGGGCGTGTACGCCGTGGCCGGCAATCACGATCATTACAACAAACGCTGCGACGCTATCGAAGATTTGCTGAGCGCGGCCGGCGTCATCAATCTGCGCAATAAAAGTACTTTTCTGGAAGGTGTTTTGCCGTTAGCTGGTCTGGATGACTTGCGCGGAGGGCGGCCATTGGTGCGCGAGGCGTTGCAAGAAATTGATCCCGCCGCGCCGCAAATTATCCTCAGCCACAACCCGCGATTGATGCTGGCCTTGCGCCATCGCAACGCGCTCATTTTAGCGGGACACACGCACGGCGGCCAGGTGCATTTGCCGTTGACCCGTTTTCGCGTGCGTCCACGCGATGTGGCGCAAACGCCCTTTCTACGCGGCTGGTATCGCCAGCCACCGGCGCAAATGTACGTCAGTTCCGGCCTTGGCAGCGTCCACTTCCCCATGCGTTTCCGCTGCCCGCCGGAGATGGTGGTTTTTACGTTGCGAGGTTAAAAGTACTTTTATGATTTCGAAACCTTCGGCTTACGAAACGTCCAATGTTTGGCCGCCATGAAATTCCAGCCGACCACAAAGGGAATCGCCAGCACCGAAGCGAGGATGACTTTGATTTTGTCGGGATTGTGATCACCGTGTAACAATTTTCCCGTGAAGATGATGAGGAAAATTTTCATGACGAGCAGATTCAGCCCCAGGCCGATGGTGTTGCTAAAGAGAAAGATGGAATATTGCGTGTGCGCTTTGCCGTAGTCACGGGCGCGAAAAGTCCAGTGGCGGTTCCAGTAAAAGCCATTGGAAACGGCAATGCAAAACGAAATGGCCTTGGAAAACCACCAGGGAAAAATCGGCACATAACTGAGCAGCAGCCACAGAATGCCCTGGTCCACGATGGTGCTGCTGGCGCCCACGATACAAAACTTGATGAACTGGCGTAAGCCGCGATGTCGAAAAAAACGTTGCAAAGATGTTTCCTTGTAAGATAATCTAAGTGCATTAAATGCAACTGCCGTTGTAACAATAACCCTTCTAATTTATCATGAAGCCACGTTTCTGGAGCACTCGCCACGGGATTCCCGGCCTGCTTTTAGTATTGTTAAATTTGATCTACTGGTCAAAAGTACTTTTATCGGGAATTTTTGCGGGCAATGTCTATCTGCCGGGCAAGATGCTGGCCGGATTTGCGCCCTTTGGCGGGCGCGCTGACGCGCCGTGGAACATCTTGCAATGGGATGCGCTGGGGCAATATTATCCGTGGCGGCATTTCGCGGCGCAGCAGTTGCAGCAAGGCGTGGTGCCGTTGTGGAATCCCTATCAGTTTTCCGGAGCGCCCTTTGTGGCCAATTTGCAGAGTGCGGTTTTTTATCCGCTCAATCTGCCGTTCTGGATTTTTAATACGGCCTATGCATTTGCCATCGCCGCGGCGCTGCACACGTTGCTGGCTACCTTTGGTACTTATTTTCTGGCGCAGCGCTGGAAAATGTCGCGCCCGGCATCGATTTTAGCTGCGGTTGGTTTTGGGTTTTGTGGATATCTGGCGACCTGGTTTACCTTACCCACGCTGGCAGATACCGCGTGCTGGTTGCCGCTATTATTGCTGTTGCTGGAAGCGACGGCGGAGGCGCCGCAGGAAAAAAAGGTGTGGCGTTTGGCACTGTTGTCATTGGCATTGGCCTGCGCGGTGCTGGCGGGGCATGTGCAGATATTTTTATATATCGTGGCGGCGCTGATTCTGCGCGCGCTGTTTTTGATAAAACCGCTGCGCGCTCTGGTATTATTGATGGCGGCTGGCATCTGGTCATTTGCGCTGGCGGCCTTGCAGATATTTCCCACGCTGGAACTGGCAAAACTGGGGCATCGCAGCGGCGGCGAGGCCACTGCGCAAGTGTGGCAGCAATTCATCGTGCCGCGCGCTTTGCAATGGATCGATTTACCCGCGCTCTTTTTGCCGCGCTGGCCGTCCTATTCCTTTAATGAAAATTTCGGTTATATGGGCGTGGCGTTATGCCTGCTGGCGGTGGCGGGCATTGCCGTTGCCATCAAAGCGCGTTCCCGCGAGGGCGGCTTCGTGGCGGTGTTGGCCATCTTTGGATTGCTGTATGCGCTGGCCACGCCGCTGGCCGAGGCCATCTTTTTATATGTGCCCGGAGTGGCGCAAATGGGCGGCCCGGGGCGCGCGTTGTTATTATGGAGTTTCGGCGTTGCCATGCTCGCTGCGCTGGCGCTGGATGCTTTTATTAAACGCGAATTGCAGCAGAACATAATCGCGGGCAGGGGAGCGCTGCCCGGTAAAAGTACTTTTGCAGTGAGTATTGTCGTGCTGGTGATTGCGCTGGGCGAATTATATGGTTTTGCCCACATGACCCAGCCCATCGCCCGGGCATCCACCATTTATCCGGCGACAGCGTTAACCGATTGGCTGCAAAAAAATGTGCCTGCGGATGAACGCGTTTTATTGGTGACGCCGCGAGAAAATGGATCGCGTGAAAATTGGTTGCCGAGCGAAATGTTGCAGCAAATTGGCCGCAATCATCCTGTTGGTGTTTTGCCTCCCAATGGCGCAATGGTTTATGGGTTGAAGGATATCAGCGGTTATGATTCTTTATCGCCCAAAGCGTATCGAGAGTTTCTGATTAAAGGTGAGGGCAAAGATGTATCGCCGATGCTTAACGGTAACATGATTCTCGTGAATGGTTTGGCGCCGGCAGAGATGGATGCATTGCGTGTGGGATTTATTGTGGAGGAAAGTGATTCCGCGGTGCGTGTTTCTGAATCTCAAAAAGTACTTTTAGATCCCGTCTGGCAAGGCGATGGTTGCATCGTTTACCGGCGTACGATTAACAAGAATGTCCCGCGTAAAGACGGCAAGGATTTTTATCCCGGCTGGAAAGAAGGCGTTTATCAACCCACCACATTCCGTTTTGGTCTATTCGTATCACTCTTTGCCTGGCTACTCGTGGCGGTAGTGGGCGGATTTGCCGCGGGGCAAAGGAAAAAGCAATAAACCGTTTATCCCGGCTTCAGAGATTTGCTTTGCGCCTGGTTGCGATAGGCGGCAGGACTGATTTGGAAGACCTGTGTGAAAGCTCGTGTGAAGGCATGCACATTCGCATATCCGGCACGTTCGGCTATTTCCTTGATGGGTTGTTCGGGAGCTTCCAATAATCTGGCCGCGCTGATGCGCATCGTGGATTCGAGGATATAACGTTGTGGAGATTGATTCAAAACACGCCGGAAGCAGCGCGAAAAATGTTCATGGGAAATATGCATTTCTCGCGCCATTCCCTGAACGCTCCAATGCACGTTCGGATCGTTTTGGAACTTCGCCAGTAGCGGCCACAAGTTGCGGCGAAATTCATCGAGGTTATCCGTCGCCTCTTCTGTAACGGGCAACTGATCGGCACACTCAATCAAACAGAGTGAAATGAGGGCGGCCACCTGTTCGCTGGCCAGCGCCGCTGAAGTGCTGGCGCGTTTACCGGCTGCATCAATGAGGTGGCATAAATCCGGGGATATCCGAAACCGCTGGAAATGAGTCCCAAAGAGCGCCCACAGGTGCGGCGCAAGATAAAACTTAAAGGAAGCGTAGCGGAAATAATGATTGAAATCGATCCGATGCGAAACCAGTGGAGGGACAATCCAGGCTTGTCCTGGCTTGCCAGTTTCATTTCTACCTTCGTTTAGCGTGAGGATAAATTCTCCGTCTAGAATAACATCCAGTTGATGAAAATGATGCAAATGCCTTTCGCATTGGTTGCCTTCGGGTGTTTCCGTATAGTCGAGACTTTGCACTTTGGTCACTATAGATTGGTGCTGATCAAAGTGAATTCCAAACGCTTTGGGATAATGCTGATGAACGTGAATTTTCATGAATATCAAATTGAGATAAAGATGGGTCTCATTATAACAAAGAAAAGAAGTTTATTTATGGGGAAAAACGGGTATAATAAAAGTACTTTTACAAGGAGTAATGTCATGCGGTCATCCAATCAAAAATCAAACGGATTTACTTTGATAGAATTACTTGTTGTTATTGCGATTATATCAATCCTTGCGGTGATCCTGTTTCCCGTGTTTGCGCG
>Ga0182738_1007704_pt1 | contig 10861 bp, 5 predicted proteins | sample eDN5th30CBELigMG_FD_128876 | JGI IMG/M metagenome (GOLD analysis project Ga0182738, IMG submission 128876) | Enriched Miracle-Growth compost microbial communities from Emeryville, California, USA - eDNA 5th pass 30_C BE-Lig MG (version 2)... ... | reverse complement strand
ATGTGCGGCAGCAATTCGCGACGGCCGTTGCCGCCCGCGAACGGCTCCGGATCGCAACCGAAAACGAGCAACGGTCACGCGAACTCGCGCGGATTGCCAACGTCCTTGTCGAAGTCGGACGGGAGCCGCCCCTGCGCGCGCTGCGGGCTCAAGCCGCCGCCAGCCAGGCCGCGGCCGATCTTCGTGCGGCGCAGGCCGGGGAGGCCGTATCGCGCCGCACCCTGGCCGCTCTGTTCGGCGTGGAAGCGCCCCCGGAATCAGTGGCTGGCAGCCTTACCGACATCCTGCCGACCGCGACCTCGCCTGTCGAATCGCTGGATGTTCGGCTGGCCAACGCTCAGCTCGCGCTGGCCGAAGCCAGTCTTCAGCAGCAGCTCACAGAACGCCGGCTCGATCCAGCGGTTGGGGTCGGGATCCGGCATGTTCAGGAGACTGGAGATCAAGCTTTGGTCGCCGGTTTCTCGATGCCCCTGCCGATCAGAAACCGCAATCAGGGCAATATCGAAGCCGCCCGCGCCGAAATACTCGCCGCGGAGGCCGAGCGGGCCAGCGCCCGGGTAAGCGCCAACGCTCGGGTCGCCAATGCTACGGCGAACCTGACCGCTGCATCAGCACGTGTTGAGGCACTCGAAGAGGGAGCTATCCCCGAGGGCCGCGAGGCGCTGCGACTGGCGCAGCTATCGTACGAGGCGGGCAAGATCGAACTCATCGAGCTGCTCGACGCACAGGCGGCCCTGACGGGCGCCGAAACCCAGTTGATCGAGGCTCGCCTGGCCCAGGCCGAGGCCGCCGGCGAGCTCGCTCGCGCCACAGCGCAATAAGGACACGACCATGGAACTTGACCTGACTGATGAGCGCAAGAAGTTCATCGCGATCGCCGGGGGCCTCGCACTGCTGGCCGGCGTCGGCGGCCTCCTGATCGGCCGCGCGATCGACGATCCGGTAGCCCCGGGTGCGGCAGCCGAGGAAGGCGAGCATGCCGAAGAGGAAGAGGAGCACGGGCCTGAAGGGTTCGTGGCCGTGGCAAGCGAGAACTTTTCCTCGATCGGCATCAAGACCGAAAAAGTGGCCGCCGGATCGCTGGGCTCGGAAATCCTTGCGCAGGCCACAGCCACCGCACCTCCAACGGGCCGGTCTTCGCTGACCGCGCGCGCGGATGGCGCCATCACCCGCATCTACAAGCGCCTCGGCGACGCTGTCGGCGCCGGCGAGACGGTGGCCCTGCTAGAGAGCCGCGAAGCTGCCGCGATCATGGCCGAGCGCGCCTCGGCCGCCGCTCGGGCGCAGGCCACCACCTCGGCGCTTAACCGCGAGCGGCGCCTCTTCGAGGAGAAGATCACGGCGCGGCAGGATCTGGAGGGAGCCCAGGCCGAGGCCGCTCAGGCCCAGGCAGAGCTGCGCCGGACCGAAGCCGCCGTAAGGGCCGCCGGGGTCACGTCCGACGGACGTCACATCGCCGTGCGCAGCCTGATCGGCGGACGCATCACCAAAATGGACGCGGAACTCGGAGCCTTTGTCTCCGCCGGCACCGAGCTGTTCGAGGTCGCCAACCCGCGCAGCGTCCAGATCGAGGCCGCGGTGCCGTGGGCCGATGCACAGCGGATCCGGCCGGGCGATGCGGCGGTAGTCGAGCTCGGCGGAGGGGAAACCCTGCAGGCGGTGGTGAGATCGACCACGCCCTCGCTCGACCCCGAGAGCCGGGCCGCGACCGTGGTGCTGTCGCCGGCCGGTATTCCGGCAGGTTTGACACAGGGTCAGGCGTTCCGGGTGCGGATCATGCCTCGTGGGGGCGACCCCGATGGCCGCATCGTCCTCCCGGAGGGAGCCGTGCAATCGGTCGAGGGCCGAGACGTGGTCTTCGTTCAGGTGCGAGGCGGATTTCAGGCGACACCGGTGACTGTGGGCGAACGCAGTGGAGGCCGCATCGAGATACTCGAAGGGCTCAAGCCGGGCGCGGTGATCGCAACGGAGGGCGCGTTCGTTCTCAAATCGCAGCTCGGCGCCAGCGAGGCAGAGCATTGACCCGCGTGCGCCAAGCCTGCCGACGCAAGGGCCGCGCGCTCGGCCCTGCCCGCGTCATCGTTGACCGCGCCGAGGTCCACGGCCTCGCCTTGCCAGGAACGAGTTCATGCTAGACCGTCTTCTCGACGCTTCCGTCCGTTTTCGCTGGGCGGTCATCGCGTTGACCCTGCTCGTCGCCGCATATGGCGCGTATCAGCTTTTCCGGCTGCCGATCGACGCGGTGCCGGACATCACCAACAAGCAGGTCCAGATCAACACCCAGGCTTCCGCCCTGGGACCGCTCGACATGGAGCGGCTGGTCACGTTCCCGGTCGAGACCGCCATGGCCGGCATTCCGGGCCTCGAGAGCACCCGCTCGATCTCGCGCAACGGCTTCAGCCAGGTGACGGTGATCTTCGAGGACGACCTCGACATCTTCTTCGCGCGCCAGCAAGTCGCTGAGCGACTCAATCAGGCCCGCGAGAGCCTGCCAGAAGGTGTCGAGCCGCAAATGGGGCCGCTTTCGACCGGCCTCGGCGAGATCCTGATGTGGACCGTGGACTACAAGCGTCCGCTTTCGACCGAATCCCGCATGATCGCCGGCCGGCCCGGGTTCCAGCCCGATGGTTCGTTCCTCACGCCCGAAGGCGAGCGGCTGACGACCGATGTGCAGAAGGCCGCTTACCTTAGGACGATCCAGGATTGGGTAGTCCGCCCTCAGCTACGAAGTGTCGCAGGCGTTGCTGGGATCGACTCGATCGGCGGTTACGAAAAGCAGCTGGTGGTCCAGCCTGATCCGAGCCGCATGGCGGCCTATGGCGTGTCGTTCGCCGAGCTCGCCGAGGCGCTGGAGCGCGCCAACATCTCCGTCGGCGCCAACTTCGTGCAGCGGGCCGGCGAGGCCTTCCTGGTGCGAGCCGACGCGCGCATTCGCACCGAGGACGAAATCGGCCGCACCGCGATCGGAACTCGTGGCGGCGTGCCTGTGCTGGTCCGCGACGTAGCGACTGTACAAAGCGGCGGCGATCTGAGGACCGGCTCGGCCTCGATGAACGGACGCGAGGTCGTCGTGGGCACGGCGCTCATGCTGCTCGGCGGGAATAGCCGGATCGTCGCGCAGGACGTGCGTGAACGCCTCGAGGAAGTGGCCAGGTCGATGCCGCCGGGTGTCGAGGTCAAGGTGGTCTACGACCGCGCGGCGCTCGTGGAAGCCACCATCGGCACCGTAGAGACGAACCTGGTCGAAGGGGCGATCCTCGTCGCCGCCGTCCTCTTCTGGCTGCTCGGCAACATCCGCGCGGCGATCATCGCCACGCTCGTGATCCCGCTGTCGTTCCTGTTCATGGCCATCGGCATGAACCGGTTCGGGGTCTCCGGAAACCTGATGAGCCTTGGCGCGCTCGACTTTGGCCTGATCGTCGACGGATCGATCATCATCATCGAGAACTGCCTGCGGAGATTGGCGGAGCGCCAGCACCATGAGGGCCGCTTGCTGAACCTGCCCGAGCGCCTGCACGAAGTTTTCGAAGCGTCGAAGGAAATGCTCCGCCCGACCATCTATGGGCAGGCGATCATCCTGCTTACCTTCGCTCCACTGCTCACTTTCACCGGCGTCGAGGGCAAGACGTTCTCGCCCATGGCCATCACGGTCATGCTCGCGCTGGTCGGCGCGTTCATCCTATCCCTGACCTTCGTCCCGGCGATGGTCGCCGTGCTGATCCGCGGCAGGGTGGCGGAGAAGGAGGTCAAGGCCGTTGCCTGGTACAAGGAGCGATACGAGCCGGTCCTTCGCCGTGTCGTGACGCGGCCCTGGCCATGGATCGGCGGCGGTCTGGCAACGCTGGCGGCTGCGTTCCTGATATTCACCAGCCTCGGGCGTGAATTCATCCCCACTCTCGACGAGGGCGATCTCGCGATGCAATCGCTGCGAGTTCCTTCCACGTCTCTGGAACAATCGACCAAGATGCAGCTGGCGGTGGAGCGGGCGGTCTCGAGCCTGCCGGAGGTTGCTTACGTCTACTCGAAGACCGGTACCGCAGAAGTGGCTTCGGACCCGATGCCGCAGAACGCGTCCGACGCGTTCATTATCCTCAAGCCCAGGGATGAATGGCCCGACGGGGTCGACAGCCGAGAGGACATTCTTGAGCGGATCGACGAGAAGCTGAGCGGCCTGGTGGGCAACGCCTACGAAACCAGCCAACCGATAGAGCTGCGCTTCAACGAGTTGATCGCCGGTGTTCGCGGCGACATCGCGGTGAAGGTATTCGGCGACGACATGGATGTGCTGAACGGGGTCGCCCGGCAGGTCGCCGCGGCGATGAGCGGCGTCGAGGGAAGCGCGGACCTCAAGGTCGAGCAGACCGAAGGCTTCCCCACGCTCGAGGTGCAGTTCGATCGTGAAGCCATCGCCCGCTACGGCCTCGCGATGGAGGACGTGACCGACACCGTGGCAGCGGCGCTCGGCGGGCGCGAAGCGGGCCTGGTGTTCGAGGGCGACCGGCGGTTCGACATCATCGTTCGGCTGGCCAACTTCAACCGCGACAATCTCGACGTGGTCGGCTCGCTCCCGGTGATGCTGCCCGAGGGAGCCTCGGGCGCGGGAACATCGGTGCCGTTGCGCGAGCTGGTGACCTTCCGAACCACCGAAGGCCTCAACCAGGTCAGTCGCGAGAACGGGCAGCGGCGCGTTGTTGTCCAGGCCAACGTGCGCGGACGCGATCTCGGCTCTTATGTTGACGAGGCTCAGGAACGGGTAGCGCAGATCGACTTGCCTCCCGGGGTGACGATCACCTGGGGTGGGCAGTTCGAGAACCTTCAGGCTGCCTCGCAGCGGATCGCGCTGATTGTGCCGGTGGTGTTCCTGCTGATCTTCGGCATCCTGTTCCTGGCGGTGCGCAACCTTCGCTCCTCGCTGGCGGTCTATTCGGCGGTGCCGCTCGGACTTGCGGGAGGTGCGTTCGGGCTGGCGCTGGCGGGCCTGCCGTTCTCGATCTCGGCGGCGGTCGGCTTCATCGTGTTGTCGGGCGTGACCGTGCTCAATGGTCTCGTGGTCATGACGAGCGTGCGCCAGCGGATCGATGCCGGCCGCCCGGTCGACGAGGCGATCATCGAAGGCACGATGGAGCGAGTGCGCGCGGTGCTGATGACCGGGATCGTCCCCGCGATCGGCTTCGTGCCGATGGCGATTGCGACCGGCCGAGGCGCCGAGGTCCAGAAGCCGCTCGCCATCGTGGTTATCGGCGGCCTGATCGTGGCCACTATCATGACGCTCTACGTGCTTCCGGCGATCAGCCATCTGATCCTCAAGAAGCGCGGGGAGGCCCATCAGCCGGGGGATTTCGAGGACGAAAACCCCGGCGCTGAGCCCCTGCCGGCATAAGCCCGGCACGCACAAGCCTCGAGGAGAAGAACCGGTGACCGAGCACATACGCCTGGACCTGCCGGTCCTGCTTCCGGAGATTCCGGATGAGGCGGATCGGTGTGTCGAGCGGCTCCTCGCCGAACTGCGAGAGCGGGATGGTGTGAGCGAGGCGCACGTCGTCGGCGCGACAATAAGCGAGCCCACCAAGCTCTGCATCCATTACGATCGGGACAAGGTCAGCCTGGCGCGGATACGCAAAGCGGCCCGCGCTGCCGGGGCCACACTTACAGCGCGGTTCGGGCACCTGGTCTGGCAAGTCGACGGGATCGAGCAACAGCGTCGCGCCCGCACCGTGACGGAAGTGCTCAGCCGGCTCGAGGGCGTGTTCGAAGCGCAGGCAACCGCCAGCGGGGCGCTCAGAGTAGAGTTCGACCGGAGCATCATCGACGAACCCCGGATCGAGGCTGCGCTCGGCCCTCTCGGCGTCCGACGCCGGGACTCGAAGGACGCCGAATCCGAATCCGCCCCCAGTGCCCCGGCGCTTCCGGGGCACCCGGCCCGTGACGAGCATCAGGGACACGATCACGGCGAGGAGGGCAGCCACGCCCACGGCGGCATCTTCGGCGCGAATACCGAGCTTTTCTTCGCGCTCCTCTCAGGGGGCTGCCTTGCGCTCGGATTTGCCCTTTCCTGGATCGAGGCCGCGCCGCCGCTCGTCTCTACGGGCCTCTATCTTGCCGCCTACTTCTTCGGCGGGTTCTTCACCCTGCGCGAGGCGATCGACTCCCTCAAGCTGCGCCGGTTCGAGATCGACACTCTGATGCTCGTCGCCGCCGCAGGTGCGGCCGCCCTCGGGGAATTCGCCGAGGGTGCCTTGCTGCTGTTTCTGTTCAGTCTCGGCCACGCGCTCGAGCACTACGCGATGGGCCGCGCCAAGCGCGCGATCGAAGCGCTTGCCGAGCTGGCGCCACAGACGGCCGTGGTACGCCGCGGCGACAAATCAGAGGAAGTGCCGGTCGAAGCGCTGTCGGTCGGTGATATCGTCATCGTCAAACCCAATGAGCGATTGCCCGCCGACGGATTCGTCATCGAGGGGACGAGCAGCGTCAATCAGGCGCCCGTGACGGGCGAAAGCGTCCCGGTCGACAAGCAACCGGTGTCCGACGCGGCGGCAGCGGCTTCAGCACCGGACAGTGTTGCAGCGGCCTCGCGCGCGTTTGCCGGCACCATCAACGGCTCGGGCGCGCTGGCAGTCCAGGTGACCCGTGTCGCCGCTGACTCGACGTTGGCGAAGGTCGTCAAGCTGGTAAGCGAGGCGGAAACGCAAAAGTCGCCCACACAGCGTTTCACGGATCGGTTCGAGCGTATCTTCGTGCCGAGCGTGCTGGCGCTGGTCGTGGTCTTATTGTTCGCAGGGGTCGTGATCGACGAGCCGTTCCGCGACACCTTCTATCGCGCGATGGCCGTTCTGGTCGCCGCGAGCCCCTGCGCGCTGGCCATTGCAACTCCGAGCGCCGTGCTCTCCGGCGTAGCTCGGGCGGCTCGGGGCGGCGTTCTGGTCAAGGGCGGCGGCCCGCTCGAGAATCTCGGCGCCCTGACCGCCATCGCGTTCGACAAGACTGGCACGCTGACCGAAGGGCGGCCGCGCGTGACAGACGTTGTCCCGGCTTCCGGCGCCACCGACGAGGAACTCTTGCGGACGGCCGTGGCCGTCGAGGCGCTGAGCGACCATCCGCTCGCTGGCGCCATTGTACGAGATGGCACCGAACGGCTTCAGGCACCGCCGCCGCCCGCGTCCGATTTACGGGCGATCACCGGGCGCGGCGTAGAAGCCGTCGTCGAAGGCGAGGTCGTCCATATCGGCCGGGACGAGCTTTTCTCAGAGGCTGGGGGCACCCCGCTGCCCCAGGAAATGCAAAGCTCGGCCGACACGCTCCGCGGGCAGGGCCGAACCATCATGATCGTGCGCCGCGGCACACGCTACCTCGGCGTGATCGGACTGATGGATACTCCCCGTAGCGCCGCCCGCGCCGCGACGGCTCGACTGCGCGAACTCGGCATAACGCGAATGATCATGCTTTCAGGCGATGCGACTCCCGTCGCCAGGGCCGTGGCCGCAAGCGTTTGCATCGAGGAAGCCTGGGGCGACCTCATGCCCGAAGACAAGGTAGACGCCATCAAGAAGCTGTTGGAGGCCGAGGGCAAGGTCGCGATGGTCGGCGACGGCGTCAATGACGCTCCCGCGATAGCCACCGCCACGGTCGGGATCGCGATGGGAGCAGCCGGATCGGACGTCGCCCTGGAAACCGCTGATGTTGCGCTCATGGCTGATGACCTGGCAAAGCTGCCGTTTGCGGTGGGCCTCAGCCGACAGACGCGGCGCATTATCCGTCAGAACGTTTTCGTCAGCATGGGCGTGGTCGCGGTGCTGCTGCCGGCGACGATCCTCGGCCTCGGCATCGGTCCGGCCGTCGTTGCCCACGAGGGCTCGACGCTTCTCGTCGTCTTCAACGCTCTGCGTCTGCTGGCTTTCCGCGAAGTTCCGTTCGCGCAGGACTCCGCCGCTGAGAGCAGCGCAGCATGAGCAAAGCAGCCTTCGATTTGGGGTCGGCCGATAACCCTGATGTCAAACACCCTTCCCTAACCCGAAATGCCTTCAGGTCGGAGGAACAGGACGCGTGATCTCGGCAAGTCAATTAATTACCGCAATCGACGCGTTACGCGGACGCTACATGCCTTTGAATCATCCTCATGACCCAGGGACGCTGCGCGTCCTTGTCCGCTCGTCCGCGCGCCCCTCATGCGCCGGGTCGAAAAGACCTTGCCGTCCGCAACCTCAATTTCCCCGGACCATATGAGCCGCCCAACTGCTGCACGAGCTATGGCGGCCGGCTCCTGTTGTCCCATCCTCCAACTTCGAGGGGCACGCACCGCCTTCGCGATCAGGTCGTCAATCGTCAGCTCCGGGAAGTCAGCGCTCGTCTGGCGGAGCCATTCTGCGAGACTTCCCACACATCGATAATCGTTGACCATGAGTCCTCGACCCTGCGCTTCACTCAGGAGACCAAATTCGAGAGGGTCTGCTTTCGAGTGCCCGCTCACAAGGGCTCGAGGTAAAGGCCAAATGACTCGAACCGCACGCGAAGCCGTCCGGTCAACTCGAAGTAGGGTGGTCGGGAAGATCCACGACGCGGAAGACCTCGCCCGACCCTGCGTTGCGGACTAGATCGACCCGCTCGCCATCCCAATGGTAGTCGAGATGCCGCCCTTGGACGAGCGCCGAAGCACAATCCGGGTAGAAGAGGCCAGCGCACTCGCCGCCCGCGTGCCGCGCGCTGGGATATACTACGCCATCGGAGGCACCGCCCTTAAGGCGCTTTCCCAGCTCTTGCGATGCGTTGTAATCGTCCCGAGCAAGGGCCGGATGACTCCGCCTGCGAGGGCCCCGCAGGTCGTGCAGATCGGCGTGCACCGACAAGATGATCTCTCGGAATTGGGACGTCCAGCCAGCCTCCTCAGCGGTGCGCGCCATGAAACGCTCGTGGTGGTGGATTGTCTCGAACAGCGCCGTCTCGAACGCGTTGCCAACGTAGAGAACGCCGAAGGTCCCATCGGTGAAACGGCTGGGCCTGTCGGGGCTGACATGCGTGAAAGGCGCCATCAGGTAGGATGCGCCATGGCCTCCGACCCTGCGCTCGATCGGAACGAGATCGAGGTTGCCGACGCTCGCTGTGACCCGTGGGTTGCTCTTCTGCTCGGCGGAGATCAGCAGCGGCCAATCGGCCGGATCGGCGATGTCTTCGAACAGATCGATTGGCGGAAAAGCGCTGCGTATGATCCTGACGGCACCTTTCCATTCAACTCGCGAAACCGGAATATCGTCGACCGTCACCAGCCGCCGCGCTCGGCGTCGAGGTAGCGGCGCACCCGAATGAGGTCGGTAAGCTCGCCGCCGAGCATCACGTCGAGCGCGCTCGCTCCGGCAAAGGCGGAATTGCCGGTTCGGATCCACGCATAGCCTCGCTGCGGCTCGCTGAAGATGATCCTGAGGGCCTTGTGAATGCCCATCAGGTTGGAGAGCCGGGCGCGGCCGTCGCGGGAAATCCGCCCCGCCCCTTTGGCCTTCCAGCGCCGAAACGTCCGAATCGGCATGTCGAACAGGGTTGCAGCCTGTTCGTCGGTCAGCTCCCATTTGCCGAACAGGTTGAGGGCCGCACGAAACATGGCGGCCGCCTCGTCCTGGGTGACCGGATCGCCGCGGAATGCCTGGGGCTCTGTATCGACGCGTTCAAGTGCGAGCATGCTGCATCTCCATATGGCAGTAGATAGCTACTTTTAGGCCATTTGGCAATACAGGGCTACTGAAGCTTCGAAATGATCGAAGCCGCCTCGCCAAGCGGCACGAACAGGCGGGTCTGGTAGCGGATGATCTCGGTGAAGCAGCCCTGCGCCTTATACCAATTGAGCCGCGCCGCGCTCCATCCGGTCAACTCGAGCCGCTGGCAGCCGTTGACCAAGCTTCGCTTGAGCGTGAGCTGCTCCCTGCCCTTCACCTCCATCGGGCGTCCGTTCGCCAGGACCGCCTGGACCATGTCCTCGGCCGAGATGGCGTGATCATGCTCCAGCCCAAGAGCACGACAGATCGCGGGAACACAGTGCAGCGGAACCTCGCGGCCGAGCAGCGATCGGCTATCGTTCGCACATATGCGGCTCACCCGGACGTGGTCGGCCGGAAGCTTGTCCCAGACGGGCAGCAGCAGGCCGGTCGCGAGATGGAGCCGCTCGCGCTTGAGGCTCGACGCCGCCTCGTCGGCCTCCGCCTGCCACAGGCGCCGGAACTCCCCGGCTTCGACAGGCTCCCAGCTGCTCTCCTCCAGCTGATCGGCGGTGAGATAGCCCCGCTTCAGCGGGCGGAGCAGCTCGAAGCGCGCGATCCGCGCGCCCTCGTCGGTCAGTAGGCTGCGCGCCGGCACGAGGAGGCCGACGCGGCCCGAACGGCCGTTGCGCAGCGCGCGGTGCCGCGGGCTGTCGATGCCGTAGTGTTCGTCGAGCCTCGCCAGCGTCAGGGGCTTCAGCGCGCGGGCGATCTCCAGCTCGAGCAGGTGCGTCGTCGCGCCCGAGAGCGTGTCGGTGCGAAGCAAAGTGTCCGAGAGGACCTCGAAGCTCTCGACGGCGATGGTCTCGACGCCAAGGTCAAGCGTGCCGGCCTGCCGTGCGGCATCGACCCGCGCTTCGACCAATGCCAGGAACTCGTCGAAAATCGCGTTCTGCAACGCGATCGGCAGCGCGAGGATGCGGTTGAGCCAGCGCTGGACCGTCGGCAGGTCGTCGACCATGCCGCCGTCGGGCCCTTCGATTCTGAGACCGGTCAGCTCCTGGAAGCTAGCCAGGCCGACCGCCTCGAGCTTGCCGGTGAACAGCAGGCCGAACCAGCGATCGAGCGCCTCCTTGGCGTAGACGCTTTCGAGATTGTCGGCCGGATCGAACAGGTTCTGACCT
>Ga0182738_1007703_pt1 | contig 10862 bp, 8 predicted proteins | sample eDN5th30CBELigMG_FD_128876 | JGI IMG/M metagenome (GOLD analysis project Ga0182738, IMG submission 128876) | Enriched Miracle-Growth compost microbial communities from Emeryville, California, USA - eDNA 5th pass 30_C BE-Lig MG (version 2)... ... | reverse complement strand
TCGCATTTTAACCTTATCAGAAATGGATTCTTTTTTCATTTATTTGATGCATTGATGTTTAACAAAAAAGCTTATTAGATAAGCATTAGTAGCCTATCAGCAATTTTCTATGAATAATTAGGGTATATACTAAAAACGTCTACATGTCAGTACAAAAATTTTATATTTTTTCACTCATTTATTTTTGACGCTTTTACTTTTTCAACGTCGTTTACTTCACTTCATTTGAAAATACATTTTCAAAACATTAGCATTTCTTTTAATAGTCAATGCTTTTTCTTTTACAAACGAATATTTAGTTATTCAATTCCTAGAAAAAAACAATGAAAAAAAATCCTACAGTTTATTGCTTAATCTGTTGGACTTTACTATGCATAGGAAACGAATTGCCGCTATGTGATACATTTATTGGCGAAGACTAGTAAAAAATATGGCATGCGTGGTAAAATCACCTCGCCATAATCCTTCCACGAAGAAATCTTTCTATGATTATCCTCCCCTTTCCTAAACCGAAAACAACACCTCCAATATCCAGCTACTATTTCAGTTTATCATTCACACCATCTAATTCTCTATCAATCTTCGACAAATTTCGGAACTTCACTGTTACTTCAAGTTCACGCGACAAGGTCCAAACATTTGGACAGAATTAGGAAATCCAGATTATCTTCGTCAACAAGTGGAGTTAAATTTGTTTTCCCTTTTCAATCCCCGCCTTCTTCCATGCTTCTTCTGCATAAACAGTACTTAGAATCGCCAAGTATAGACAGCTTATTACAGCTAATCCAATATAAACCCATTTACTTTTGTATTTACTAATTTTTTCATAGTAACTCCTCCTTTTTTCACAAAAACAAAAAAATCCCTGAAAATGCTATCGAGTTTGTACAAGCAAATGTACAAACTCGATAGCATTTTCCCCGAATTCATTTAAATTGGGACAAGGAACCTGACCCCTTGTCCCATCTAATAATCTAGATTTTCTCCATTAGTCCCAATAACCTTTTTATACCAATCAAAAGATTTCTTTTTATATCGGTTCATATCTTTTAAATCTTTATCATCACGATTGACATAAATAAATCCATATCTTTTTCCCATCTCTCCTTTTGAACTTAAGATATCGATAGGGGCCCAAGATAAATAACCTCGGCAATCTACCCCTTCGGCAATCGCTAATCCAATTTGTTCGATATGATCTCTCATATAATTTATTCTCTCGTCATCAATGACTGTACCATTTTCAAATACATCTCTCATCCCTAAACCGTTTTCAACAACCATAACAGGTAATCGATATTTTTCATAGATTTCTCGCAATGAAATTCTAATACCCAGTGGGTCAACAGTCCATCCCCATTCAGATGATGTTAAGTATGGGTTTTGAGCAATTTTAAGACTTCCACTAGTATCTATAGTAGTTTCACCTGCTTTTGTAATAGTAGACATGTAGTAACTAAATGCCAACCAGTCCACTGTATTATTTTTAAACAGCTCTAAATCACCTTCTTCCATAACAGGTAATGTATTATTTTTTTCCATTAAAGACCACATATATTTAGAATATTCACCATATGTGAACATCTCAAAGAACATATTTGTTTTAGCCATGTATTCCATAGTAGCCAACTGATCTACTGGATTACAGGTTGCAGCATAACTAGGAAGATAAATCACCATCCCTAAAACTATCGCATCTCTTATTGTATGGACCTTTTTGACAACTTCACAATGTGCTACAAAACTATTATGAACCAGCTGATTGCTAAATTTTTCCCAAGAAACCCCGTCTGGACATATTGATCCATATGCTGTTTTATGTTCCTTCAATGCAATAGCATTTTGTTCATTGAAGGATATCCACTTCTTAACTCGATCTCCATAACGTTCTATCATCTTATATGCATAAGTAACAAACTTATCAACAACCACGCGAGAATAAAATCCATTGTATTGTTCCATCAAGCACATTGGCATTTCAAAGTGGTATAAGGAACACATAGGTTCTATTCCATGAGCAATCATAGAATTAATGAAATCATCGTAAAACTCTAACCCTTCTTCACTAAAGTTTTCTCCATCTGGCATTACTCGTGACCAATCAATGGAAAAACGATAACTAGTAAATCCCATCTCCTTAAATAAAGCAAAATCTTCTTCATATCGATGAAAACTATCTATCCCATCCTTAAAATCAGCGTGACCAGGTTTAACTAACAAATCACATACAGCAGGAGATTTACCACATGCTTCATATGCTCCTTCTGATTGGTGTGCAGTAACTGCTCCACCCCATAAAAAACTTTTTGGAAATGTCATATCATTACTCCTTCTTTTTTATACTTTTTAAAGATAATAGAAACTTATAATCTATTGATTTAGAATACGATTTAAATGAACAGCTAGAAATGATAACTCTTCTTTTGTTATCTCCCTTCCATACTTACTAAGAAGATATCCTTTTATTTTTTCGGCGATCTCCATTGCATAATCATTTTTCATTTGAACATACAGCATGGAATCTTCATTATTTAACATATTATTTGTAAAATAGCGCTCTACCAGAAACTTAATATGGGTAATAAATCGCATATAATGAATACTTTCCTTATCAAGAACCTTATTCATAGAGTAGACTACAATATGAACAATTTCTCCTATTACTTTAGAATATTTTTGTGCATCATAATTCTCATTGGATGCTGTTGCATTGGCCAGATGAAAAGCAATATTCGCAGCTTCTTCTTCTGGTAATAGAATACCAAGTCTTTTTTGTATTTTAGACAACCCTATTAATCCTACATTGAATTCTTTAGGATAATAATTTTTTATTTCCCAAAAAACTCTATTGGTAATGACAATATTATCCCTCAGTCGTTCAATCGCAAAATTTAAATGATCTGCCAAAACAAAGTAGAGATTCTTGCTTAATTCAACATGTAGATACCCTTTTGCTTCTGTAATTATCTCTTGTGTGATTTGTAAGATTTCTACAGGTATAGACTGCAGTAATTCTAATGCTTGATTTGTTTTTGTCTCTATATTTATTGGAACAAACATTTGATTTTTTTCATTATCTTCAATAATTCCTCCTGGTTTTTGACCATATCCTATCCCCTTGCCTAAAAGAATATATTCAAAATTATTTTCATCTTTAACAAGGACAACGCTTGAATTTAGCACCTTTGTTATTCTTTTCATAATTTATTGTCTCCTCCACAATTATAAGTTTTAACGTAAAAATAATTTATATCTTGTAGAATCGATTTACTATTTCTAGATTGATAAGGTATTTTTCTATAGTAAAAGAAATTTTATTTTCTAATGGTAGAAATGATAACGCCATCATTACCAGTAGTATTTAAGTGCTCAATATGATAATAGTTAGTATTGGTTACAATAACCGGCACTGTCACATCCAAATTGAAAGATTTAATTAATTCAATATCAAATGTTACTAATAGATCTCCTCTTTTTACTTTATCACCAACACTAACAAACACCTCAAATCCTTTACCGTTTAGCTGCACAGTATCAATACCGATATGGAAAAGTAATTCTGTTCCATTAGTAGTCTTCATTCCGACTGCGTGTTTCGTTTCAAATACCATTTGAATAGTACCATCTGTTGGTGCGCGTAATTCACCTTTTGTTGGAATAATAGCAAATCCATCCCCTAAAGTTTTATTAGAAAACATTTCATCCGAAACTTTATCTAATTCTAATACCTCACCTTGTATAGGAGCATACACTTCATTCACTTCATCCAAATGTTCTAAACTTTCGTGATTCTTATCTGTTGACTCCTCTATCACTTCATCATCTTTCCATGTAAAGACCATTACCAGAAATGATGTTGTTAATGCAATAATAAATCCAATAACTGCATACCAGAAGTTCATTGGTGAATCATCAGTCATAAAAACCATCATACTTGCTAAACCAGGAGTCACTAAAGCAAAAATTTTAAGAGATACAAGGCCACAAAACATTCCTGCTACTGCGCCTCCAATAACTACACTTCTCATTACACGCTTATTTTGTAAAGTGATACCGTATAAAGCAGGTTCTGTTATCCCCATTAATGCTGTTGTTCCACTTGAAATAGCTGTTGCCTTTAATTGTTGATTCTTTGTTCTTAAAGCCACTCCAAAACAAGCTCCAGCTTCAGCTATATTATGAGCTAACACTGCACTGGCATATAATGTTTCATAACCGTATTTCGCCAACGTTGAAATCCCATATGGTAATAATGCTTTATGCATTCCAGTTCCAACCATGAAAGGTAAAATCGCAGCCAACAATCCTACTGCTATAAAGCCTAAATGAGCATAAATGAATAAAATACCTGATGTCAAAACATTCCCTATGTTATATCCTAATGGTCCAAGAACCAATAGTACTACCGGTACAGTAATTGCTAAAGACATCATTGGAACGAAAAAGACTCGAATCGCTTTAGGAGTAATTCTATTGAAAACTCTCTCGATTATTGATAAAAAGGCGACTCCTAAAATAGCTGGAAATACTTGAGAACTATAGGAAACTTGCTGAATGGAAACTCCTAAAAAGCTCGCACCATTTGAAATCATTTCAGTCATCTGTGGATATAGTAGTACTCCTATGGCTCCAACAGCAACAATTTTATTACTCTTACATATATTTGCTGTTGTATAGGCAACCATCAAAGGTAAAAAGTAAAAAGTTGTTTCACTGATAGCAAACATAACCATATATGTGCTCGAATCTGGTGACAAAATATTAAAGGTTGTCAATAATATTAACATTGCTTTTAATATTCCTGCTCCTGCCATGACAGGTACAAGAGGTTGGAAAATACCTGATAATACACCAACAACTTTTGTTGATATTTTCTCTTTTTCTCCAGAATTCACAGTAGCTTTGGAGCCACTGAAATCTCCCATTTTCATGATCTCATCATACACTTCAATGACATCATTACCAATAATTACTTGACATTGCTGTTTAACAATGACCCCTATCACTCCAGGTACTTTTTTTAATTCCACCACATTTATTTTGCTATTATCAGCTAGCATAAATCTTAGTCTTGTCGCACAATGTTCTAATGAAGAGATATTCTCTTTGCCCCCAACAAGTTCAACTATTCGGGAAGCGCTTTCTTTGTAATCCATATTTTTTCTCCTTTTTATTTTTATTTTTCGCTGCGCCAATCCAAACAAAAAAAGGCAGAATCTAGAATAAAACAATAAAATATCATTGTTTTATTTCAATAGATCCTGCCTGCATTACCAGTAACATGTCTTGTATTAAATTTTACAGCTTCATGTTAGCACCGATAATTTTAAATGTCAATAGACTTAATTTCTTTCCTATTTGTATCCACCGACACCAGTTGACAAAGATTCTATTATCTTTTCTTTATTCCTTAACTAATTTCTTTATTTCTATTTTTACCAACTGTTATAATATCCCCTTTGTCGTACCTATACCTAGTATTTGATAGTTCGAATGGCAATCCATTTTCTAAATAAGCCACTTGCTCAACTTCTAGTATAGGGTCAGAAATAGTACAATTCAAAAACTTTTGATCATAATCAGTTGGTTTATCAGCACGTATCCTTCGCTCTGCAATACCTATTTCTAATTCCAAATCATTTTCTATATATTGATAAATGGAAGCTCTTAATATTTTATCGTTAACACCTGGAATCAAGTGAACAGGCATTATCGTATATTCTAAAAGAAGCGGTTCCTCGTCAAAAGTTCTCAATCTGCTAATTTGATAGACAGGATCAAATTCCCCTAATTTTAGTTTTTCTTGCTCATCAGTAGAAGCAAACCTAATTTCAAAGTGTAATACTTTCGTTTCCAAATTCCCTTTTCCTTTTAATTGCTTAGATATTCCAGTATAGGATTCAAGCTTTCTGTCAAACAGAGGTATGTGTGACACAACATAGGTACCATATCCCCGTCGACTCTTAACCAATCCCTCATGTTTTAAAACATCTATAGCCTTCTGAACAGTTATTCTACTTGTATCATACTTCCCAGTCAATTCTTCTTGTGAGGGTAAAAGTTGATCTGGTTTGTATATCCCTGCTAAAATATTTTCCTTAATTTCAGTTGCAATTTCATGATATTTTGCCATAATTACTCCTTTTAAAAACTATGTAACAGAATATGACACTTTGCACATGGTTAATATACAAATGATTACTCCTAAATAGTAATGTTTAATATAAGCATATTGTAACCTAAGTTAAATCGAATATAAAGATTCATAATTCAAAATATCAATTAAATCCATTTTATTTACATTGACATAATTTATTAAATGACATATCATTTAATAAATTTTATATATCATAAATACGCGACGATTAATGAAACATAATCCTTTTTCAGGAAAATTCCGTCTCCATCCGCATACGGAATAAGTAGGTTCATGCTTATCATATCTTTTATGGAGGTAAACTAATTATGAAGAATAATATAAATCCAATAAATTTTCCAGGAAAGAAACGAGCTTTTATTCACTTCTGGATTCCATTAACTATCCTGACATTCATCACGATATTTGCACAATTAATTCAGGAAAACAGATTACTAGGCTGGATATTAGCAGTGGTCCTTATCGTAGTGACAATTGCTTGGAGAAAAACACTTTTACGTATGAAGATTTTCCCCAGAATCGCCTGTTGGATATTAATAACCGCTCTTTTATTCCTGACGATTATAAGAACAGGACCTATTATGCAAAATAAGCCGGTATTTGCTGGTTCAGGAGAATTCGTTTCAACCGAAACCATTGAGACGCAAGATGGTTTGGTTTCCGGTCTTTATAACGAAGACAAATCTGTTCGAGTGTTTGCCGGAATTCCTTACGCCGCCCCGCCAGTTGGTGACCTAAGATGGAAAGCACCACAGCCAGTTCAGCCATGGGATGGTGTACTTCACTTGGATCATTTCTCCAATTCAGCAATACAAAGTAGAACACCCAACTTTGTGAAAAGCTATATCAGTTTACGACTTGGCACAAGTGAATTTATTGATAATTTTGGAATTGAAAACAATGAAAAAACGAGTGAGGACAGTTTGTATTTGAATGTTTGGTCTAGTGCTAAATCAGACGATGATAAGCAACCTGTCATAGTATTTATCCATGGAGGATCTTATAAAAATGGATCAGGATCTATGGATTTGTACAATGGAGAAAATATGGCAAAAAAAGGAGTTGTGTTCGTAACAATCAATTATCGACTCGGTATATTCGGTTTCATGGCTAATCCATCCTTAACACAGGAATCTGATTACAATGCGTCTGGTAATTATGGAATTCTTGATCAAATTGCTGCATTGAAGTGGGTTAAGAATAATATTGAGGCATTCGGCGGCGACCCAGATAATGTGACAATTGCAGGTGAATCTGCTGGAAGTGGATCGGTTAATATTCTTTCTGCATCTCCCCTTGCGAACGGATTATTTGATAAAGCAATTGGTGAAAGTGGAGCTGCATTTGACACTGAAGAAGGAACCACTCAAACACTAACCAAAGCTGAACAGCAAGGGGTTAAGTTTCAAGACTCTCTTAACAAGGATTCGATTGAAGAAATGCGACAAATACCTGCAGAAGAGTTGCTTGCAGCTTCTTCAGAAGAGACAATCTCACCAGTTGTAGATGGTTATGTATTACCAGATACTGTATATAACATTTTTGAATCTGGTCACCAAAATGATGTCCCTACCTTGATTGGTAGCAATGCGGATGAAGGATCGCTCTTGACGTTGCCATGGCCGCTATATTCTATAGTTGGCGCAGATGAATTCCAAGACTCCATGCGAGATATTTTCGGAGATAAAACGGATGAATTGCTATCATTATATCCTGCTAATAGTGATAGCGAAGCAAAACAATCCCAATTAGACTTTGGGAGAGATAAGCTCTTTACTTGGCAAATGTACACTTGGGCACGACTCCAAAATCAAACAGGGAAATCAAAGGTTTATTACTACTACTTTGATAAGGTGCAACCTGGACCATCTCGATTTGCTGAATTGGGAGCCTATCACGCTGGTGAAATCGTTTATGCCTACAATAATTTGGATAAAGTGGACTTACCTTACACCTCTGTAGACATTGAATTGGCTGATCGAATGTCTTCCTATTGGGTGAATTTCGCAAAAAATGGCAATCCCAACAGCGATATATTACCTACATGGGAATCATTTGCTACTGCACAGAATCAGGTTATGATACTTGGAGAAGATACTGGTATGACTGAAATGCCACGGCAAAACATTATGCATTTCTTTGATAACTATGAGCAAGATTTAAGAACTAGCTCCAATAAATAAATTTGCTTTTGACTAACCAGTTTTACATTTTTATTATATTGCAATACACTCCAGAGCAAGTGGTAAATCAACGTCATGATTTCCGCCTTAGAACTGGTCTTCTAATTCTTCAAAAAGACAACAGCATATGGATTGTGATCAACTATTGTCTGTGGATACAGATAATAAAGCATTCAAGACACGAAAGAACGCGTCTCTATTCTTTCGTGTCTTTTTGTTTACGCCAAAAGTTTTTCTCTCTTGATTAGAATATACGGAGATTTGATATTTTGTAGATGCTAATCTCATTGGTTGCCTGTAAGTAAGGAAGCTTTCCAAATGGATTGTTGATACTTTTTGTATGTCCCAGTGACAAACTCGATAAAATAGAGATACCATATTATCAAGTTAAATACCGCAGCGTTATTTGGTATTTAAAGTATAATTTGTAAGAATATAGCCTCTGACTTAATTAGGGAACCATATTTCAGGAGATTTGCAATTTTTAAAAGGCTAGGCACAATGATAAACTATTGAAGTAAATTTTAAAGATTGGTAATGATGATAGACCAATATAAAAGAATGATGTTTTTTCTCTATCACAACTTGATAGTGACTCACCGAATTTTCTTATACTCTTTCAATAAGTATCATTCTTTCAGTGATTAAATTTGAAACAAATAAAGTGATTAACAGAAAAGGAGGATTTATGCAATTCATTATAGCGACCGCCATTTATTTTCTACTATGTATCTCTGTCTTTATTCTTCAGAAGGAAAAAAATCCAATTCTTTTTATGAAGCTAACATTCCTATTCATTATTACATTTGTTTCACTTAAAACAGGTTCTATTACTATACCAATAGGAATAATACTGGGAGTAATCTTTTTATTCCTAGTAAAGAAAGAGAAAAAAATAATGCTTCTAACAGTAATTTTTGGGATGCTAACGAACACCGTGCTTCATTTTTTTATTCCCCCCATTCCGATAGACTATATCACTGAATCTAGGGAAGTTTATGAATTGGTGGAGAAGTTTAATGATGTAGAGTATGTTAAAACATTCTTAGAAACAGACACAATACAATTAGATATTAAAGAATTGGTAGATAGAGATTTTGATATTCCCTATTTCATGCTCGTTTCTTATATCCTTATAGATAATGATAATGCAGTTAATGGAAGGGAAGAACTTATGTCATCTCCTCATGAGAGGCATATATTAGGAACAAAAATAAAAACGACGGAACATACAGAAGAAATATATTTAAATTATCATGGAATAGATTATATCGGTCTCTTTGAATACGAAAAAGAGGAACCCTATTTAAAAGTAGTAGTTAGAGGTAATATGAAGCATAGATTAGTAGAGTAGATGACGCAATATTTTAAGGGCGCTAATTCAAGAAAGATTAGCGCCTAATCTATTAACTTTTTATATCTTCTTTAACAAATCCCATCAGCAATCCCACAGATACCCTCCCGTGAAACATTTCTGTGAAACAAGATTATTCGAGGAGTAACTGTGACCAAGAATTTAGAGAATGTGGACTTTTTACTCATTTCTGCAAAATATCGTATACTTTTCTACTAATTTGGATATGTATATGTATATACAATGTAGAAACGAGATGGTATAATGGTTTACAACGACAAAGAAGGAAACCAGAATAAAAGTTCACATGACGAAAAAGGAGGAAAACATATGACAACCCTTCAAAAATGGGGAAATAGTTTAGCCGTCCGCATCCCTACTCATCTTGCTAAAAACATTGGGGTAGATAGCGGTTCCGAAATAGAACTTCAATTATGTGATGACGGAATTATGATCCGCCCAGCTAAAACGAAACCTACATTAGATGATTTACTAGCCAAAATAAAAGGAAGGCCTAATCCACATTTAGATTATGACTTAGGGAAACCAGAAGGGAAGGAATACATTTGAATATCGCTGTTCCAAAAAAGGGCGATATCGGCTTTTTAGACTTCAATCCTCAATCAGGGGTGGAGCAAGCCGGTAATCGCCCTTGTCTTATATTAAGTCCCGAATCATTTAATTACGCAACTGGTCTTGCAATCGTCTGTCCGATACGAACTCGAAGTGGTGATTGGCCGTTCGAAGTAGCATTGCCGCCTGGATTACGAATCGAAGGGTTTATCTTAACCGATCAAATACGAAGCGTAGATTGGCGAGCAAGAAATTTTAAAAAAAGAGACGAAGCTCCGGAGGAAGTATTGGAATCATGTATGGATCTCATCCATACATTCTTACCGTAATGAAATATACCCGTACCGATATTTCGGTACGGGTTTTCTTTTTGTAGAAACAAGTCGTTCGCTAGGCTCACAACCAGCAAATCCTTCGATGTTTAATTCAAAAGGAGGCTAATCAGAATGAATGTTGTTGTTTTCTGAGTGTTTGGGTCAAGTAGGAGGGAACCTCTCTACCTTACGGCAAATTGTGTTCCACCCCCCTCACAGAACCGTGCTGGCGCTATTAACGCACACGGCTCTTCTAGTTTATTATTTACAAAATATAGTTA
>Ga0182738_1007702_pt1 | contig 10862 bp, 10 predicted proteins | sample eDN5th30CBELigMG_FD_128876 | JGI IMG/M metagenome (GOLD analysis project Ga0182738, IMG submission 128876) | Enriched Miracle-Growth compost microbial communities from Emeryville, California, USA - eDNA 5th pass 30_C BE-Lig MG (version 2)... ... | reverse complement strand
GATGGAGCGCGTCGAGGTCGCCCTCTACCGGCGCCTGTCCACGCAGCAAACCGCCGCGCTGGACTGGCTCTACGACACGGTGGCGCAGGCGCTGCGCGGCACGCACGGCGAGTTCGCCGCGATCCGCGCCGGGGCCGAGTAGGCGCGCGGGGCGTCCTCGGGCGATCCGCCTCCGCTCGGTCGAGAGAGGACGAGAGAGGACGCGCCGCTACCCGATCCCGGTGGTGCCCAGCAGGCTCCCGATGCCGAAGGTCGCCGCGAGGGCGAGCGCGCCGCCGATCACCGTGCGGATGACGGCGCGCCAGCGCGATGCCCCGCCGATGTGGGCAGCGACCGCGCCCGTGGCGGCGAGGGCGACGAGCACGGCGACGAAGGTGACGGGCACCCGCCAGCCCGCGGGCGGCAGGAGGATCGCGGCCATCGGCAGGACGGCACCCAGGGTGAAGGCGATCGCGGAGGCGAACGCCGCGTACCAGGGGCTGACGACGTCGTCCTGGTCGATGTTGAGCTCGGCGTCGAGGTGCGCGGCGAGCGCGTCGTGCGCCGTGAGCTCCTCGGCGACCCGTCGCGCGGTCGGCTCGCTGAGCCCTTTGGCGCGGTAGAGCCCGACGAGCTCCTCCAGCTCCTCCTCGGGGAGCTCGCGCAGCTCCCGCTTCTCCTTCGCGATGAGCGCCCGTTCGGTGTCGCGCTGGCTGCTCACCGACACGTACTCGCCGAGCGCCATCGAGATCGCGCCGCCGACGGCCGCGGCGACGCCGGCGAGCACGAGGGGGCCGAGGTCCTGCGTCGCGCCGGCCACGCCGACCACGACCGCCGCCACCGAGACGATGCCGTCGTTCGCGCCGAGGACGCCGGCGCGCAGCCAGTTGAGGCGCTGCGCGATTCCCTTCGCGTGGGGTTCGTCGTGCGTCGCGGCGGGGGTCGTCATGATCGCACTCTATCTCCGCAACGGGCGCCGGAGAGATCTAAAGAAACCTTGCGAAAGATATCTTTAGAAACGTAGAGTGGCGCCATGACCGATGAGACGCCTCCGCCGAGCTCGACGCAGCGGGTGACCGATCCGTCCCGCATCCGGGCTCTCGCCCACCCGCTGCGGATCCAGCTGTTCGACATCCTCACCGAGAAGGGCGAGGCGACCGCGACCGAGTGCGCCGAGATCCTCGGGGAGTCTCCGGCCAGCTGCTCGTTCCACCTGCGGATGCTGGCCAAGTACGGCTTCATCGAGCGGGCGGAGTCGCGCGGCCGCGAGAAGCCCTGGCGCATCGTCGCGCGCTCGTGGGACATGCGCCCCGAGCGCGGCTCCACCGGCTCGCTGCGCGCCTTCCAGGAGCTCGCGGTGCTCGGACTCGACGCCGAGTGGGATCGCGTCCGGCGCTACTTCGCGGAAGCGGACACGGAGGACGAGGAGTGGGTGCAGGCGTCGACGTTCACGCGCAGCACGTTCTGGGCGACGGCCGAGGAGCTCGCCGAGCTGAGCCGCGACCTGCAGCGCATCACCGACCGGTTCGCCGGCCGCGGCGCCGATCCGTCGAAGCGCCCGCCCGGCGCCCGCTTCGCCCGCATGGTCGCCGTGACCAACCCCGAGCCGTGGTCGTCCCCGTTCGCCGGCGACCAGCCGGGTTCCGAAGTCGACGGTGAAGACCGCCCGGAGCAGGACCGGTGACCGTGACCGCCGCGCCCCGCAGCGCGAGCGCGTGGTCCGCGCCCGGCTTCCCGCGGCTGGCGACCGCATGGGTGTTCACCAACCTCGGCGACAGCGCGCTGTTCCTCATGGCGGCCGTATGGGTCAAGGACCTCACCGGATCGGATGTCGCGGGGGCGTTCGTCTTCGTGAGCCTCGGCCTGCCGGCCCTCCTCGCGCCGTTCCTCGGCATGCTCGCCGACCGGGTGCCCCGCAAGCGCCTCCTGATCATCTCCCACGCGGCGCTCGTGCCGGTGCTCCTCACGCTCCTTTTCACGACGGCCGACCGGATCTGGATCGTCTACGCCGTCGTGTTCGTCTACGCCGCGGGCGGCTACCTCACCGGGGCGGCGCAGTCCGGCATCCTGCGCTCGATGCTCCGCGACGACCAGCTCGCGTCGGGCAACGGCGCCCTGTCCGCGATCGACAACGGTCTGCGTCTGCTGTCCCCGATCATCGGCACCGCACTCTACGTGTGGATCGGCGCGCCCGCGGTCGTGATCCTCACCGCGGCGTGCTTCGCGGCGACGGCGCTCATCCTCGTGGGGCTTCCCGTCGGGGATCGCGCGCCCGAGCGCACCGGCCCGGCCCGCAGCGGCGTGCGCGGCTATCTCCGCGAGCTCGGCGCCGGATTCGAGCAGCTGTTCCGGGTGCCCGCCCTACGCCTGCTCACGATCGCCGTCGTCATCGCGTTCGGCGCGACCGGCATCCTCAACATCGCGGTGTTCGCCGTGCTCGACACGATGGGCGTCGACCCCGCCGCGCTGGGGCTCATCATGCCGCTGCAGGGCGCCGGCGCCGTGCTCGGCGGAGCGCTGTCAGCGGTCGTCGTCACACGGCTGGGGGAGGGACGCGCGGCGGCTCTCGGACTCGTCCTCGCCGCCGTCGGCAGCGTCCCGCTCCTGACGGCGTCGATCTGGCTCGCCGGCGCCGGCATGTTCGTCATGGGGCTCGGCATCCCGCTCGTGGTGGTCGCGTTCGTGACCCTGCGGCAGCGCGTGACCCCGGACGAGCTGCAGGGGAGGACGTCGGCGGCCGGGAACGTCGCGTTCAACCTTCCGCAGACGCTCGTCTCCATCGTCGGTGCGGGTCTGCTCGCGGTCGTCGACTACCGGATCCTGCTCGCGCTCACGATCGGCGCCATGGTCGCAGGCGGCGTCGTCGCGGTGTTCGCCCGCCGCGAGGGCTGACCGTGCGGGTCAGCCCACCGGCGCGGTCTCCCGCGGCGCGCCGTGGCGGACGCCTTCGCGCAGGCGCTCTGCCGCCAGCCCCTCGGCGGCCTCGAGCGGCGTGACGCCGCGCGCCTCGGCGTCGTCGAAGATCCGGCGCAGCGTGCCGCCGATCGCCGCGACGCGCTCCATCGTCTCCGCGCGCGTGCCGAGCTGCTTCGCCTCGAAGTCCAGGTAGATCACGCCGCCCGCGTTGACGACGAAATCGGGCGCGTAGAGGATGCCGCGCGCAGCCAGCCGGGCGGCGCCGGTGTGGTGCGCGAGGGGGTTGTTGGCGGGGCCGCACACCGCCTTCGCGTCCAGCTCGTCGATGACCTCATCGGTGAGCAGGCCGCCGATCCCGGCGGGGACGAAGACGTCGGCGGGGACGAGGTGCTCCTCGCCCGGCTGCACCCAGGCGGCACCGAGCTCGGCCGCCAGGTCGCGCTTGGCCGGGTTGACGTCCGTGACGGTGAGGTCCGCGCCCTCGGCGGACAGGCGCACCGCGAGACGGCTGCCGACCTGCCCCATCCCGGAGATCGTGATGCGGCGGCCCGCGACGTCGGGGCTGCCCGTCACGCGCTCGAGCGTCGCCCGCAGCGACTCGTACACCCCGAGGCTCGTCGGCCCCGCGGGCTCACCCGATCCGCCCACGGCGTCGGGGAGCCCGACGACGTGCGCGGTCCGCTCGCTCACGACGAGCATGTCGCCGGTCGTCGAGCCGACGTCCTCCGCCGTGCGGTACAGGCCGCCGAGCGACTCGACGACGTCGCCGAGGTCGAGGAAGGCCGCGCGGCGGCGCTCTTCGTCGAGGACCGTCCCCTCGGGGAGGCAGATGACGGCCTTGCCGCCGCCGGCATCGAGGCCCGCGGCCGCGTTCTTGAGCGTCATCGCCGCCGACAGGCGCAGGGCGTCGCCGAGCGCGTCGCTCCAATGCGGATAGGTCCACAGGCGCGCGCCGCCGAGGGCGGAGCCGAGCGCCGAGGAGTGCAGCGCGACGGCGATGAACAAGCCGCTGCGACGGCCGATGACCGTCTCCACGCGCTCGTGGGTGAAATCGGGGAGGGGCAGAGTGTGCGTCATCGCTGTTCCTTCGGGCCGGCCTTGTGGGCAGTGCGCTGCGGAGCCGCCTCGTCGCGGCATCCCCTCCTATGAGACCACCCCGCGGCGGACTGATCAACCGTCGCGCGTGCGGGTGCGCACTCTGCGCATCGAACCGGCCCGACCCCGCGCATCCGGGGAGCACACTGCGCGAGTAGCCTCGATCCATGAGTCGGCCTGAGGCGTACACCCACGGACACCACGAGAGCGTCCTGCGCTCGCACCGCTGGCGCACGGCGGAGAACTCCGTGGCGTATCTGCTTCCCCACCTCGTGCCCGGTGCGACCGTCGTCGACGTGGGCAGCGGTCCCGGGACGATCACGGTCGATCTCGCGGAGCGCGTCGCCCCCGGCACGGTCATCGGCATCGACGCGGCGCCGGAGATCGTCGCCGACGCGGGGCGGCTCGCCGCCGGGCGCGGGCTCGACAACGTCACGTTCCGGGTCGGCGACGCCTATGCGCTCGACCTCCCCGACGCGAGCGCCGACATCGTGCACACGCACCAGATGCTCCACCACCTCGCGCGGCCGGTCGACGCATTGCGCGAGTTCGCCCGCGTCGCGCGTCCCGACGGGCTGATCTCCGCCCGCGAGATCGACTACGAGGGTGTGTTCTGGTACCCGCTCATCCCGGCGCTCGACGAATGGCTCGACCTCTACCTGCGCGTCCACCGGGGCAGCGGCGGCGAGCCCTCGGCGGGGAGGCGGCTCAAGTCCTGGGCACAGGAGGCCGGGCTGTCCGACATCCGCTCGACGGCGTCCGTGTGGCTCTACGAGTCCGATGACGACCGCGCCTGGTGGGGCGACTCGTGGGCGCACCGCGTGCTCGAGTCGAGCTTCGCCGAGCTCGCCCTCGCCCGCGGAGAGGCGGATCGCGCGACGCTCGAGCGCATCGCCTCCGGCTGGCGCGAGTGGGCCGCGGCACCGGACGGGTGGCTCGTCATGCCGCACGGGGAGATCCTCGCGAAACCCTAGGCTGGGAGGCATGAGCGACCATCTGCCCCCTCGCAGCCGAATCGTCCATGACGCCCTCCGCGCAGCCGGCATCACCGGCGACATCGTCGTGCTCCCGGATGCCGCCTCCACCGCGGCGCTCGCGGCGGCCGCGCTGGGCGTCGAGGTCGGCGCGATCGCGAACAGCCTCGTCTTCTGGTCGGACGGGGAGCCGCTCCTCGTGATGACCAGCGGCGCCCACCGTGTCGACACGAAGGCGCTCGCGGAGCGTCTCGGCCGGACCTCGATCGTGCGGGCCACCCCCGAGCAGGTGCGCGAGGCGACCGGTCAGGCGATCGGCGGCGTGGCGCCCACGGGGCACCCGGCGCCGCTGACGACCGTCGTCGACGAGGCGCTCGCGCAGTACCCCGAGATCTGGGCCGCCGGCGGCACGCCCCACACGGTGTTCCCGCTCACGTTCGACGAGCTCGTCGCCCTGACCGGTGGCCCCGTCGTCAAGGTCGACTGACGCCGAAGCGCCCGCTCACCCGCGCGGCCGCCCGTACAGGAGACGCTCGAGCTCGGCGGCGGTGGCCGCGACCACGGGCGCGAGCGCGGCGGCATCCGCCTCGCCGTCCTCCGGCCACGTGACGGCCACGGCCGCCGCGGGCCACCCGGCATGGTCGCGCACGGCCACGCCGACCGACCGCAGGCCGAGCGTCACCTCGCCGTCCTCGGTCGCGCGCCCGATCTCGCGCACCCGACGCAGGATCTCGCGCAGATCGGCCGGCCGGGCGGGGCCGCGACCCGTGCGATCCGCGAACGCCGTGGCATCCGGGTACAGCGCGCGCACCTGTTCGCGGGGGAGGGCCGCGAGCATCGCGCGACCCGTCGCGGTGAGGTGGGCGGGCAGCCGCACCCCGACATCCGTCACGAGCGCGGGCCGTCGCGGCGCGCGCTCCTCGACGATGTAGAGCACATCCCGGCCGGACATCACCGCGAGATGCGCGCTCTCGCCGGTGCGGTCGGCGAGGCGCGCGACGAGCGGGCGCCCGATGCGGGCCAGCGGCGCCTGCCGCGCGTACCCGCCGCCGAGCTCGAACGCCGCCGTGCCCAGACCCCAGCGCCGCTCGCCGGGCACGTGCACGACGAAGCCGTGCTCCTCGAGCGCGCCGAGCAGGTGGTAGAGGCTCGAGCGGGGGATGTCGAGCTGGGTCGCCATCGTGCGCGCGGCCACCGGGCCGCGCTGCCGCGCGAGGAAGGTGAGGATCCGCAGGGTCTGGTCCGCGGCGGGCACCTGCGGTCGCGGACGCCGAGACGCTTTGTCTGGGATCACAGACTCAGGATGCCACGGACCCCTGTCTCGCGACAGCGCCCGGGTGTGGAATCGAGCCGTGATCACGATGACCGCGTCCCCCGTCGCCGTCGGAGCCGCCCCCCTGCACCCGGCCGACGTCGTCGCCGTCGCGCGCCGCGGCGCGCGCGTGACCGTCGACCCGCAGGCCCTCGCACGCGTCGCGGCGTCCCGCCGCCTCGTCGAGGACCTCGCCGAGGACCCGCAGCCGCACTACGGCGTCTCGACGGGATTCGGCGCCCTCGCCACGACCTTCATCGCCCCCGCCCGGCGCGCCCAGCTGCAGGCGAGCCTCGTCCGCTCGCACGCCGCCGGCACCGGACCTGAGGTCGAGACAGAGGTGGTCCGCGCGCTGCAGCTGCTCCGGCTGCAGACGCTCGCGACCGGCCGGACCGGCGTGCGCCCCCTCGTCGTGGAGACCTACGCGGCCCTGCTCAATGCGGGCATCGTCCCGATCGTCCGCGAGTACGGGTCGCTCGGCTGCTCGGGCGACCTCGCACCGCTCGCCCACGTCGCGCTCGCGGCGATGGGCGAGGGCGACGTGCGGGTGCGCGCAGAGACGGGGGATGTGGGCGACCCGATGCCCGCCGCGCGGGCCCTCGCCGACGCCGGAATCGAGCCCCTCGTCCTCGCGGAGAAGGAGGGGCTCGCGCTCATCAACGGCACCGACGGCATGCTCGGCATGCTCGTGCTGGGCCTGCACGACCTCACGGTGCTCCTCGACACCGCGGACGTCGCGGCGGCCATGTCGGTGGAGAGCCAGCTCGGCACCGACGCCGTCTTCGCCGCCGACCTCATGGCACTGCGCCCGCAGGTCGGCCAGCGGGCCTCCGCCGCGCATCTGCGCGCCCTGCTCGCCGACTCCGCCATCATGGCCTCGCACCGCGATCCGGCCGTGTGCACGCGCGTGCAGGACGCGTACTCGCTGCGCTGCTCGCCGCAGGTCCACGGCGCCGCACGCGACACGCTTGACCACGCGGCGCTCATCGCCTCGCGCGAGATCGCCGCCGCCGTCGATAACCCCGTCATCACCCCGGACGGGCGGGTCGAGTCCAACGGCAACTTCCACGGCGCCCCCGTCGCGTATGTCCTCGACTTCCTCGCGATCGCCGTGGCCGACGCCGCATCCATCTCGGAGCGCCGCACCGACCGCGCGCTCGACATCGCGCGCAGCAACGGACTGCCGCCCTTCCTCGCCGACGAGGTCGGCGTCGACTCGGGCCTCATGATCGCCCAGTACGCCGCCGCAGGCATCGTCTCCGAGCTCAAGCGGCTCGCGGTCCCGGCATCCGTCGACTCGATCCCGTCCTCCGCGATGCAGGAGGACCACGTGTCGATGGGCTGGGCGGCCGCTCGCAAGCTGCGGCGCGCGATCGACGGGCTCGCCCGGGTGCTCGCGATCGAGATCGTCACCGCCGCCCGTGCGCTCGACCTGCGCGCGCCGCTTGCCCCCGCGCCAGCCACCGCTGCGGTGCGCGACCTCGTCCGCGGCGCCGGTGTCGCCGGCCCCGGCCCCGACCGCTTCCTCAGCCCCGACCTCGAGACCGTCACCGCGCTCGTCGCCGACGGGTCCGTCGCCGCGACGGCGTTCCGCGCCGCCGGCATCCACACCGTCGGCATCCCCGCCGAATGAACCCCCAGGGAGAAGCCATGGAGCAGGGCACCGCCGCCCCCGTCCGCACCGTCCGCGCGCCGCGTGGCCCCGAGCGCACCGCGAAGAGCTGGGGCGCGGAGGCTGCCAAGCGCATGCTCATGAACAACCTCGACCCCGAGGTCGCCGAGCACCCCGAGGACCTCGTCGTCTACGGCGGCACGGGGCGGGCCGCGCGCTCGTGGGCGGCGTTCGACGCGATCGTGCGCACGCTCGACGAGCTCGAGCCCGACGAGACGCTGCTCGTGCAGTCCGGCAAGCCGGTCGGCGTCTTCCGCACGCACGAGTGGGCGCCGCGGGTGCTCATCGCCAACTCGAACCTCGTCGGGGACTGGGCGACATGGCCCGAGTTCCGCCGCCTGGAGGAGCTCGGCCTCACGATGTACGGGCAGATGACGGCCGGGTCGTGGATCTACATCGGCACGCAGGGCATCCTGCAGGGCACGTACGAGACGTTCGCCGCCGTCGCCCGCTCGCTCGGTCGTGACTCTCTCGCCGGCACGCTCACCCTCACCGCCGGCTGCGGCGGGATGGGCGGCGCGCAGCCGCTCGCCGTCACGATGAACGGGGGAGCGGTGCTCATCGTCGACGTCGACGAGTCGCGGCTCGCCCGCCGCGTCGAGCACGGCTACCTCGACGAGTACACGACCGACCTGGATGCCGCCGTCGCCCGCGTCCTCGCCGCCCGGGACGCCGGCGAGGCTCTCTCCGTGGGGGTGGTGGGCAACGCGGCGCTCGTCTTCCCCGACCTGCTGCTGCGCGGCATCCCGATCGACATCGTCACCGACCAGACGAGCGCGCACGACCCGCTCGCGTACCTGCCCGTGGGCATCGACGTCGCGGAGTGGAAGACCGAGGCCGAGCGCGACCCCGAGGCGTTCACGGCACGCGCGCGCGGCAGCATGGCCAAGCACGTCGCGGCGATGGTCGGATTCCAGGATGCCGGGGCGGCGGTGTTCGACTACGGCAACTCGATCCGCCGCGAGGCGGAGCTCGGCGGCTTCGACCGCGCGTTCGAGTTCCCCGGCTTCGTGCCGGCCTACATCCGTCCGCTCTTCGCCGAGGGCAAGGGCCCGTTCCGCTGGGTCGCGCTGTCCGGCGACCCCGAGGACATCGCGAAGACCGATCGGGCCGTCGCGGAGCTCTTCCCGCACGACACCGCGCTGCACCGCTGGCTGGAGAAGGCGGGGGAGAAGGTGCACTTCGAAGGCCTGCCGGCGCGCATCTGCTGGCTCGGCTACAAGGAGCGCCACCTCGCCGGGCTCCGGTTCAACGAGATGGTCGCGTCCGGTGAGCTGCGCGGCCCCATCGTGATCGGGCGCGACCATCTCGACGCCGGCTCGGTCGCGAGCCCCTACCGCGAGACCGAGGGCATGGCCGACGGGTCCGATGCGATCGCCGACTGGCCGCTGCTGAACGCCCTCCTCAACACCGCGAGCGGGGCGAGCTGGGTCTCGATCCACCACGGCGGCGGCGTCGGCATCGGGCGCTCGATCCACGCCGGTCAGGTCACCGTCGCCGACGGCTCGGCTCTCGCCGCCGAGAAGCTCGAGCGCGTACTCACGAACGATCCGGGCAGCGGCGTCATGCGACACGTCGACGCCGGCTACGAGCGCGCGCGCGAGGTCGCGAGGGAGCGGGGACTCACCGTCCCCATGGTCGAGGCGGAGGGGTGAGCGTCCGGGAGCTGCTCGCCGAGATCGCCGACATCGGACGCGACCCCGTCCGCGGCGGCTATTCGCGCCACCTCTTCGACGACGCCGACACGGCCCTGCGCGCATGGTTCGTCGCGCGGGCGACGGGACTCGGCCTGAGGGTCGAATCCGATGGCAACGCCAACCTGTGGGCATGGTGGGACGCGGGCGACCCGGCCGTCGGCGCGATCGCGACCGGCAGCCACCTCGACTCGGTGCCCGGCGGCGGCGCGTACGACGGCCCCCTCGGCGTCGTCTGCGCGCTCGAGGCCGTGCGGCTGCTTCAGGCCGAGGGCTTCCGGCCGGCACGACCCGTCGTCGTGTGCGTGTTCGCCGAGGAGGAGGGGTCGCGATACAACGTGCCGTGCCTCGGGTCGCGGCTCCTCGTCGGCGCCGCGGACCCCGCGACGCTCCTCGACCGCCTCGACGCCGACGGCGTCACCCTCGCGGACGCATGGCGGGCGGCCGGCCGCGACCCGCAGGAGATGGGAGCGGATGCCGCGCGGCTGCAGCACCTGGCCGCGTTCGTCGAGCTGCACGTCGAGCAGGGTCGCGACCTCGTCGATCGCGGCTCGGCGCTCGCCGTCGCCACGGCGATCATCCCGCACGGGCGTTGGCGCCTCGCCTTCGACGGCGAGGGCAACCACGCCGGGACGACCCCGATGACCGATCGCCGCGACCCCGTCGTGGCCCTCGCCGGCACCGTGCTCGCGGTGCGCGAGGCCGCATCCCGGGGTGGGCCGCTCGCGCGCGCCACCGTGGGGCGCGTGCGCGTGACGCCGGGCGGCTCCAACGTCATCGCGTCGCGCGCCGAGGCGTGGGTCGACATCCGCGCGGAATCCGATGACGCGGTCGCGGCGCTTCGGGACGGCATCCTCGTCGAGGCGACCCGTGTCGCCGAGCGCGAGGGGTGCACCGTCACCGCGACCGAGGAGTCCTTCTCGACCCGTGCCGCCTTCGATCCCGCCCTGCGCGACCGGATCGCCGCAGTGCTCGGCGGGGTGCCCGCCATCCCCACCGGCGCGGGGCACGACGCCGGCATCCTCTCCGGCCATCTGCCGACGGCGATGATCTTCGTGCGCAACCCGACCGGCGTCTCGCACGCCCCCGGGGAGAGCGCGACGGATGAGGACGCCGAGGCCGGCGCGGTCGGGCTCGCCGCGGTGCTGCGCGAACTGGCGGGGACGCAGGGCGAGGGAGCGGCGGGCTGACGGCCCGGGGCCTCGCGGGCGGGTTCAGCG
>Ga0182738_1007701_pt1 | contig 10866 bp, 9 predicted proteins | sample eDN5th30CBELigMG_FD_128876 | JGI IMG/M metagenome (GOLD analysis project Ga0182738, IMG submission 128876) | Enriched Miracle-Growth compost microbial communities from Emeryville, California, USA - eDNA 5th pass 30_C BE-Lig MG (version 2)... ... | reverse complement strand
GCGACAACAAGCAATTGAAGTAACCGAAAGAGTGGGAAGACTGCTGTGGCACAGGATGTGCTGACTGACCTGAACAAGGTCCGCAATATCGGCATCATGGCGCACATCGATGCTGGTAAGACGACGACGACCGAGCGGATCCTGTACTACACCGGCGTCAACTACAAGATCGGTGAGACGCACGACGGTGCCTCCACGACCGACTGGATGGAGCAGGAGCAGGAGCGCGGCATCACCATCACCTCCGCCGCGGTGACCTGCTTCTGGAACAAGAACCAGATCAACATCATCGACACCCCGGGCCACGTCGACTTCACCGTCGAGGTGGAGCGTTCCCTGCGTGTCCTTGATGGCGCCGTTGCCGTGTTCGATGGCAAGGAGGGCGTGGAGCCGCAGTCCGAGCAGGTGTGGCGGCAGGCCGACAAGTACGACGTGCCCCGGATCTGCTTCGTCAACAAGATGGACAAGCTCGGTGCGGACTTCTACTTCACCGTGCGCACCATCCAGGAAAGGCTGGGGGCGACTCCCCTTGTCATCCAGCTGCCTATCGGTGCGGAGAACGACTTCGAGGGCATCGTCGACCTGGTCGAGATGAACGCCAAGGTGTGGCGCGGCGAGACCAAGCTCGGTGAGACCTACGAGACCATCGAGATCCCGGCCGACCTGACCGACAAGGCCGACGAGTACCGGACCGCTCTGCTGGAGGCAGTCGCCGAGACTGACGAGGCTCTGCTGGAGAAGTACCTCGGCGGCGAGGAACTCACGATCGAGGAGATCAAGGGCGGCATCCGCAAGCTGACGGTCTCGTCGGAGCTCTACCCGGTGCTGTGTGGCAGCGCGTTCAAGAACAAGGGTGTCCAGCCGATGCTGGACGCGGTGATCGACTACCTGCCGTCGCCGCTGGACGTCGAGTCCGTGCAGGGCCACGTGCCCGGCAAGGAAGACGAGGTAATCAGCCGCAAGCCCAGCATCGACGAGCCGTTCTCAGCGCTGGCGTTCAAGATCGCGGTGCACCCGTTCTTCGGCAAGCTCACCTACGTGCGGGTGTACTCGGGCAAGGTGGAGTCCGGCACGCAGGTGGTCAACTCGACCAAGGGCAAGAAGGAGCGGCTGGGCAAGCTGTTCCAGATGCACTCCAACAAGGAGAACCCGGTCGACTCGGCGTTCGCCGGCCACATCTACGCGATGATCGGCCTCAAGGACACCACCACCGGCGACACCCTGTGCGACCCGAACAACCAGATCGTGCTGGAGTCGATGACATTCCCGGCTCCGGTCATCGAGGTGGCCATCGAGCCCAAGACCAAGAGTGACCAGGAGAAGCTGAGCCTGGCCATCCAGAAACTGGCCGAAGAGGACCCGACCTTCAAGGTCCACCTTGACCAGGAGACCGGTCAGACCGTGATCGGCGGCATGGGCGAGCTGCACCTGGACATCCTGGTGGACCGCATGCGCCGCGAGTTCAAGGTCGAGGCCAACGTCGGCAAGCCGCAGGTGGCCTACAAGGAGACCATCCGCCGCAAGGTGGAGAAGGTCGAGTACACCCACAAGAAGCAGACGGGTGGCTCGGGCCAGTTCGCGAAGGTCCTCATCGACATCGAACCGTTCACCGGCGAAGACGGTGCCACCTACGAGTTCGAGAACAAGGTCACCGGTGGCCGCGTGCCCCGCGAGTACATCCCCGCGGTGGACGCCGGAGCTCAGGACGCCATGCAGTACGGCGTGCTGGCCGGCTACCCGCTGGTCAACATCAAGGTCACCCTGACCGATGGTCAGTACCACGACGTCGACTCCTCCGAGATGGCCTTCAAGGTGGCCGGCTCGCAGGCGCTGAAGAAGGCTGCCGCTGCCGCGCAGCCGGTGATCCTGGAACCGATCATGGCCGTTGAGGTCACCACGCCCGAGGACTACATGGGCGATGTGATCGGCGACCTGAACTCCCGCCGTGGCCAGATTCAGGCCATGGAGGAGCGCAGCGGTGCGCGCGTTGTCAAGGCGCAGGTGCCGCTGTCGGAGATGTTCGGCTACGTCGGAGACTTGCGGTCGAAGACCCAGGGCCGGGCGAACTACTCCATGGTGTTCGACTCCTACGCCGAAGTGCCGGCGCAGGTGGCGAAGGAGATTATCGCGAAGGCAACGGGCGAGTAACCAGCTTCCCGCCCGTGCCGCTACGGTGGCACAAACCAAAAAAGATCAATCCTGCTGTAACCCAGCACCAACAAGTCCAGGAGGACAAGAAGTGGCGAAGGCGAAGTTCGAGCGGACGAAGCCGCACGTCAACATCGGGACCATCGGTCACGTTGACCACGGCAAGACCACGCTGACCGCGGCTATCACCAAGGTTCTGCACGACAAGTACCCGGATCTGAACGAGTCGCGTGCGTTCGACCAGATCGACAACGCTCCCGAAGAGCGTCAGCGCGGTATCACGATCAACATCTCCCACGTGGAGTACCAGACCGAGAAGCGGCACTACGCCCACGTCGACGCGCCGGGCCACGCCGACTACATCAAGAACATGATCACCGGTGCCGCCCAGATGGACGGTGCGATCCTGGTGGTCGCGGCCACCGATGGCCCGATGCCGCAGACCCGCGAGCACGTGCTGCTGGCCCGTCAGGTCGGTGTGCCCTACATCCTGGTGGCGCTGAACAAGTCCGACATGGTCGACGACGAGGAACTCCTCGAGCTCGTCGAGATGGAGGTCCGCGAACTGCTGGGTGCCCAGGAGTTCGACGAGGAGGCCCCGGTAGTCCGGGTGTCGGCTCTCAAGGCGCTCGAGGGCGACGAGAAGTGGGTCAAGTCCGTCCAGGACCTGATGGAGGCTGTCGACGAGTCCATCCCGGACCCGGTCCGCGAGACCGACAAGCCGTTCCTGATGCCGGTTGAGGACGTCTTCACCATCACCGGTCGTGGCACCGTCGTCACCGGTCGTGTCGAGCGCGGCGTGATCAACGTGAACGAGGAAGTCGAGATCGTCGGCATCCGTCCGGAGACCACCAAGACCACCGTTACCGGTGTCGAGATGTTCCGGAAGCTGCTGGACCAGGGTCAGGCCGGTGACAACGTCGGTCTGCTGATCCGTGGTATCAAGCGTGAGGACGTCGAGCGTGGCCAGGTTGTGGTCAAGCCCGGCACCACCACCCCGCACACCGAGTTCGAGGGCCAGGCCTACATCCTGTCCAAGGACGAGGGTGGCCGCCACACGCCGTTCTTCAACAACTACCGTCCGCAGTTCTACTTCCGCACCACCGACGTGACCGGTGTGGTGAGCCTGCCGGAGGGCACCGAGATGGTGATGCCCGGTGACAACACCGAGATGACCGTCAAGCTGATCCAGCCTGTCGCCATGGACGAGGGTCTGCGGTTCGCCATCCGTGAGGGTGGTCGTACCGTCGGCGCCGGCCGAGTCACCAAGATCATCAAGTAGTACCGGCACTTCAGCCGCGAAGGCCCCCTTTCCCGCTTGGAAAGGGGGCTTTTGCGTCTGTTCACGGTGGTGACCGGCCGAAGCGCTACTGTGACGCTCATGTTGTGGCGCTACGTGAAGGCCCAGGCCATGGTGCTGCTGTGCGGCGGCCTGGTGGGACCGATCTTCCTCGCCGTCTTCTTCGCGACCGGGCGTCAGGCCGACCTGGCGTGGATGTTCTACACCGGGCTGCTGGTGACCTTCGGCGACCTGCTGGCAGCTCTGGCGATGGCCTACTACGGTGCGAGTTCGGGGGCCAAGCGCCAGTTTCTGGAGGAGCACGGGGTGCTGGCCCTGGCGCAGGTGACCGGGATGCACGAGACCGGAACGCGGGTCAACGACCAACCGCTGGTCAAACTCGACCTGCACATTGAAGGGCCCGGTCTGAGTCCGTTCGACGCCCAGGATCGGGTGCTGGCATCGGTGACGCGGCTGCCGATGCTCTCCAGCCGCGCACTGGCCGTGCTCGTGAACCCCGCCACCAACGAGTTCCGGATCGACTGGCAGCACAGCGCTTTGCTCTCCGGCGCGGTTCCGGCCAAGTTCACCGTCGCCGAAGACGACACCACCTATGACCTCACCGGCCAGGCCGCGCCGCTGATGGAGATCCTGCAACTGCTGCGGGCCAACGGTGTCGAGGCGCGCGGGATGGCCGACATCCGGTCGAATCCGGTGCTACGCCAACAGGTGTCGGCGGGGGTCAGGCGGGCCGGTGCGCAGCAGCTGGGGGAGGTGGTCCCTGAGCCGCGGTCGACGGCCGAGCGCCTGCAGGAATTGGAGGCGCTGCGGCGCACCGGCGCGGTGACCGACGACGAGTACGCGCAGAAGCGCCGGCAGATCATCGCAGACTTGTGAGCTTGATCGAAAGTAGAACACGTTCTAATTCGGCTGCTAGCCTGAACCCGTGAACGCGAATGGGACTTTGCAGGGACGCGTCGCCTTCGTCACCGGGGCCGCTCGCGGCCAGGGCCGGGCGCACGCGATCCGGTTGGCGGCCGAAGGCGCCGACATCATCGCCGCCGACATCTGCGCACCGGCGTCGGACAGCATTACCTATCCGGCCGCCACACTCGACGATCTCGCCGAGATGGTCCGTGGGGTCGAGGCGCAGGGCCGCAAGGTGCTGGCCCGTTCGGTCGACGTCCGCGACGACGCCGCACTGCGGGCCCTGGTCGCCGACGGGGTGGAACAGTTCGGTCGGCTCGACGTGGTGGTTGCCAACGCCGGTGTGCTGAGCTGGGGGCGGCTCTGGGAGCTCACCGACGAGCAGTGGAACACCGTCATCGACGTCAACCTGACCGGCACCTGGCGCACCATCCGGGCCGCGGTGCCGGCGATGATCGAGGCCGGCAACGGCGGCTCGATCGTGATCGTCAGTTCCTCGGCCGGCCTTAAGGCCACCCCCGGCAACGGGCACTACGCGGCGTCCAAGTACGGCCTGGTCGCCCTGACCAACACCCTGGCGCTGGAGGCCGGCGAGCACGGGATCCGGGTCAACTCGATTCACCCGTACTCCGTCGACACCCCGATGATCGAGCCGCAGGTGATGGCCAAGATCTTCGGCGAGCACCCCGACTACCTGCACGCCTTCCCCCCGATGCCGTTGCGTCCCAACGGTTTCATCACCTCGGAAGAGGTGGCCGACGTGGTCGCGTGGCTCGCCGGCGATGGCTCGGGCGTTCTGACGGGTCTGCAGATCCCCGTCGACAAGGGCGCACTGAAGTACTGAGCGTCACCCGAAGTCGAGCACGGTGATGGACGGCCGCGCCCGCCGTACGAAGCCGATCCTGTCCAGCTGTCGGATGTACGTCGCGTTCCAGACACCGCGCCCGGAGGGCAGCGACACATCGCGCGCGGAGGCCACGCCGGGCAGCCTGGTGAGTGCCGTGGCCTGCTCGGATGTCATCGCGAACGGCATTGGCGGCGCCACGTAGCGATCGGAGAGCCGCATACCGCGCAGCGTCCGCCGGCTGAACCAGTGCGGAATGCTGTCGAACACCATCCGGCCGCCGGGGAACCGCTGGGCGCAGGCGGCGATCAGCCCCAGGGCTTCCTCGGGCTGCAGGTACATCAACAGTCCCTCGGCGGTGACCAGGACCCCGCCGCCGGTGGCCACCTTGTCCATCCAGCTCAGGTCGAGCGCGGACTGCGCGAGGGTCATCACCCTCTCGTTCGCCGGCAGCAGGGCGTTGCGAAGCTCCACCACCGGCTCCAGGTCGACGGTGTACCAGGTCAGTTCACCGTTATCCAGCCTCCAGAAGCTGGTCTGCAGACCCTCGGCCAGCGCCACGACAGATGCTTTTGGGTGCGAGGCAAGGTAATCGCGGGTCTGTTGGTCGAAGGCCAGCGCGCGCAGCGGATGAGCCTGGGAGGGACGGCCGAACTTGCGGTAGTCGTACTGAATCGAATCGAACAGCTCCGCGGCCATCGGGTCATCGATGACGCTGTCGCTGCGTTGGGCCTCGCTGCCCCGATTGTGCAGGGTCCACAGCGTGGTCGCCGATACGCCCGTGAGGCACTCGCCACTGATCCTGGTCATGAGTGTCCTCGTTTCGTCCCTGGGCTGAACCGGTAGCGCCACTGTAGGCACAGGACGCCCTTCTTCGGGAGGTACAAATACCGCTACAAACTGGGCAAACACTCGGACGGCGACGCCAGGGCCAGAAGGTGGGTGCACCGCGGTGCGCCGCGGTCGTGTAGAAAATCCTGATGGTCACTAGCTCTTCTGGTTCTGGCGTCGTCATCGTCGGCGGCGGCCTGGCTGCCGTGCGTACCGCCGAGGAATTGCGGCGCGAAGAATACGCGGGGCCGATCACCATCGTCTCCGACGAGACTCGTCCGCCGTATGACCGGCCGCCGTTGACCAAAGAGGTGCTGCGCGGTGAGCGTGACGACACCACGCTGGAGCCGCCGGAGTTCTACGCCTCCCACGACATCAGTCTGCGGTTGGGCTGCGGCGCGCGCGGCGTCGACACCGCGGCGCAATCGGTGACGCTGGCAGACGGCAGCGAGCTGGGCTACGACCAACTCGTGATCGCCACCGGGCTGGTGCCGCGGCGGATCCCGAGCTTCGGCGACCTGGACGGCATCCGCGTGGTCCGGTCCTTCGAGGACAGCCTGACGCTGCGCGACGACGCGGCCGGCGCCAGTCGCGCGGTGGTGATCGGTGCCGGATTCATCGGCTGTGAGGCGGCGGCGAGCCTGCGCAAGCTGGGCGTGGACGTGGTGCTGGTCGAGCCGCAGCCGACCCCGCTGGCCACCGTGCTCGGCGAGCAGATCGGCGAACTGGTGGCACGGCTGCACCGGGCCAACGGTGTCGATGTCCGCAGCGGCGTCGGCGTCGCCGAGGTTCGCGGCGCCGGCCGCGTCGAGACCGTGGTGCTCACCGACGGCACCGAACTGACTGCCGACGTGGTGGTGCTGGGTGTGGGTTCGAGGCCGGCGACCGAGTGGCTGGGCGGCAGCGCGATCGATGTCGACAACGGAGTGGTGTGCGACGCGACCGGGCGCACCAGCGCACCGAACGTATGGGCCGTCGGCGACGTGGCGTTCTGGCGGGGCCGCGACGGGCACCAGGTGCGCGTCGAGCACTGGAGCAATGTCGTCACCCAGGTGCGGACGATGGTTCCGACCATGTTGGGCCGGGAGTCGCTGCATGACGTGGCGGTGCCGGCGTACTTCTGGAGCGACCAGTACGACGTGAAGATCCAGTGCCTGGGCGAACCGGAGGCCACCGACACCGTGCACCTGGTCGAGGACGACGGGCACAAGTTCCTGGCCTACTACGAGCGCAACGGTGTGCTGGCCGGTGTGGTCGGTGCGGGCCGGCCCGGCAAGGTGATGGGTGCGCGGGCCAAGATCGCCGCGGGTGCACCGATCTCCGAGGTGCTGGCTTAGTGCGCCGGTAGCGGATCGCCTCACCAGCATCATCAGCCCCGGTTCGCCCGTTGAGACTGCTTCTAGGGCTGTAGATCTTGTGGATCCACGATCCTGAACGCGATTTCAAATAGTGGTCTGGCACGCACAACCGTCGGGAGAACGCTATTCTCCATTCAGAGATCGGGAGGTGCAGGTGATGGCTGGATCGCAGCTCGACGAAGCCGCGTTCGGGCGATGGCTCGACGCCAACGGAGCGCCCGGTAACGGCGAACCGCCGGTCCTGGAGACGCTGTCCGGCGGCTCGCAGAACACCCTGTACCGGGTGCGTCGGGGCGAGGCCACGATGGTGCTGCGGATGCCGGGCGCCCGGGCGGACTCCGCCCGCATCGAGGGGCTACGGCGCGAGATCCGCCTGGTGCGGGCGCTGTCGGGAACCGACGTCCCGCACGCGCAGTTGATCGCCGCCGACGACAGCGGCGAGCTGCTCGGCACACCGTTCTACGTGATGGCCGAGGTGGACGGCTGGAATTCGACCGGCAACGCCTGGCCGGCGCCGTTCGACGCGGATCTGAGTGCTCGTCGGGGCCTGGCCTTCGAGCTGGTCGAGGGCGCCGCGCAACTCGGACGAGTGGACTGGCGGGCGCAGGGCCTCGCAGGGTTCGGCCGCCCGGACGGCTTCCATGAGCGTCAGGTGGACCGCTGGCTGGCCTTCTTAGACAGCTACCGAGTACGCGATCTGCCGGGCCTGGACGAGGCCGCGGACTGGTTGCGCCGCAACCGGCCTGCGCGCTACACGCCGGGCATCATGCACGGCGACTACCAGTTCGCCAACGTGATGTATGCCCACGGAGCACCCGCGAAACTGGTCGCGATCATCGACTGGGAGATGACGACCATCGGTGATCCCCTGCTCGACCTGGCCTGGGCGCTCCTGGGCTATGACGGGGAAAACCCGCGCACCCAAGGCTATTACGCCGACCTCGCGGGTATGCCGACCCGGTCGGAGTTGCTCGAACGCTACGAGCAGGTCAGCGGCCTGTCCACCGAGAACATCGACTACTACCTGGTGCTGGCCAACTGGAAGTTGGGCATCGTGCTGGAGAAGACCTACGCCGCCTCGGTCACCGGTGACCGGGTCGATCCGAAGATCGCCGCCGCTATGGGCCCGATGATCCCGCAGTTGATCAGCGCCGCAGCCGAACTCGCCCGCTCCTTACCGGCGAAGGGATCCTGAGATGGGTTACGCGGATTCACTCTTCGACCTGACCGACCGAGTGGTGCTGGTCACCGGCGGCAGTCGCGGCTTGGGGCGCCAGATGGCGCTGGCGGCCGCCCGGTGCGGCGCCGATGTGGTGATCGCCAGTCGCAAACTCGAGACCTGCCAGGCCACCGCCGCCGAGATCGAAGCCGAGACGGGGCGCTCTGCCCTGCCCTATGCGGTGCACGTCGGGCGCTGGGATCAGCTCGACGGATTGGTCGACGCGGCCTACGAGCGGTTCGGCCGGGTCGACGTGCTGGTCAACAACGCCGGCATGTCGCCGGTTTACGGCAAGCAGACCGACGTCACCGAGAAGATGTTCGACGCGGTGGTGAACCTCAACCTCAAAGGCCCATTTCGGTTGTCGGCGTTGATCGGCGAACGGATGATGGCTGCTGGCCGCGGATCGATCATCAATGTCAGCACCCACGGTTCGCTGCGCCCGCACCCGTCGTTCATCCCCTACGCCGCATCCAAGGCCGGCCTCAACGTGATGACCGAAGCGCTGGCCCAGGCATACGGCCCCACGGTGCGGGTCAACACCTTGATGCCCGGGCCGTTCTTGACCGACATCTCCAAGGCGTGGAATTTCGGCGAAGCCGACAACCCGTTCGGCGCCGCCGCATTGCAGCGCGCCGGGAATCCTCCGGAGATCGTGGGCGCGGCACTGTTTTTGATGTCGGATGCCTCAAGCTTCACCACCGGCTCGATCGTTCGGGCCGACGGCGGCTCGTGATTCGCAAGCCTGACCACCCGTGAAAGGAACGGAAAATGGCGTGGGATTTCTCCACTGAACCGGAGTTCGAGTCCAAGCTCGACTGGATCCGGGCATTCGTGCGCGACGAGGTGGAGCCGCTGGAGGTGTTGTTTCCCGGCTGCGAATACCTGCCGCTGACCGAGGAACGTCGCCGGATCGTGGACCCACTCAAGCAGCAGGTGCGCGAACAGGGCCTGTGGGCCCCGCATCTGGGGCCGGAGTTGGGCGGCCAGGGATTCGGGGCGGTCAAGCTGACCCTGATCAACGAGATCCTGGGCCGGTCGAGCTGGGCGCCGATCGTGTTCGGCACCCAGGCCCCCGACACCGGCAACGCCGAAATTCTCGCTCGCTTCGGCACCCAAGAACAAAAGGACAGCTATCTGGCCGGGTTGCTCTCGGGGGAGATCTTCTCCTGCTTCTCCATGACCGAGCCGCAGGGCGGCGCCGACCCGCGGGTGTTCACCACCCGGGCGGTGCGCGATGGTGATGAGTGGGTGATCACCGGCCGCAAGTATTTCTCCTCCAACGCCTCGGTGGCGTCGTTCTTCATCGTGGTGGCCATCACCGACCCGGACGTGCCGGTGCACCGCGGTGCCTCGACGTTCTTGGTCCCGGCCGGAACCCCGGGCCTGGTCATCGAAGCCACCCATCACCTGGTGGGGTCGCATCCTCACGAAGCCGGGCACTCACTGGTTCGCTACGACAATGTGCGGGTCCCGGCCGACGCGATCCTGGGCGAGCCGGGTCAAGGCTTTCTGATCCTGCAGAGCCGGCTGGCCGGTGGCCGGCTACATCACGCCATGCGCTCGATCGGGGTGGCCCAGCGGGCCATCGACATGATGGCCCGCCGCGCCAAAAGCCGTTTCACCCAAGGCAGCTCATTGGCTGACAAGCAGCTGGTGCAGGCGTTCATCGCCGACTCCTATGCCGAGCTCGTTCCGTTTCGGCTGACGGTGCTGCACGCGGCGTGGCTGATCGACTCCGGTGACGAGAAGGCGGCCCGTGCCGAGATCGGAGTCTGCAAGATCCTGGCCTCGCAGGTGCTCAAGTCGATCGGTCTGCGCGCGATCCAGGTGCACGGCGCAATGGGTCTGACCGAACAGCTGCCACTGACCAATGTGTTGCTGGGTGGCGTGGCGCTCGGCCTGGCCGACGGCCCCACCGAGGCGCACAAGGTGAACCTGGCCCGGTTGCTGCTCAAAGACTACGACGCCGAAGACCCGGAGTGGCCCAGTGAATTCCTCGACACCCGCATCGAGGCCGCCCGGGCCAAGTACGGCGACCGCCTCGACCGGATCCCGGCGGTGCCATGACCACACGTGTCGATGCCGCGGTGCACCGCGCGCTCGACGACCGCCAGCGCGAGGCCACCGCCGAGGTGGAACGGATCCTGGCCGCGGCGGTGACGGTGCTGCAGCGCAGTGCGCCCGACCCGCCCCGGGTGTGCGACATCGTCGCCGAGGCGGGCTCGTCGAACAAGGCGTTCTACCGCTACTTCGCCGG
>Ga0182738_1007700_pt1 | contig 10867 bp, 12 predicted proteins | sample eDN5th30CBELigMG_FD_128876 | JGI IMG/M metagenome (GOLD analysis project Ga0182738, IMG submission 128876) | Enriched Miracle-Growth compost microbial communities from Emeryville, California, USA - eDNA 5th pass 30_C BE-Lig MG (version 2)... ... | reverse complement strand
TCATGGAGACGAAGGCTCGTGGGATGAGTCAACTCCCGAGCCTTGATACCATTTTTTAGGGGAGATCCGTTTGGGGTTGGGCTGATACGCTGATGGGAAACCGTCACCACTTAGGATCTCGGAGTTCCCTGATGAAATCGCTCACTCGCTACCTGAACTTCAACCTGCCCGCTCGCATGGCGTTCGAGAACATCACGCCACGGATCGAGTCCATCGTTCGGGAGAGTGGTGTTCAAGAAGGGCTCGTTCTTTGCAACGCCATGCATATCACCGCCTCGGTCTTTATCAACGACGATGAACGCGGGTTGCACGAGGACTATAAGCGCTGGCTGGAAGGACTGGCCCCTTTCGACGAATCCCCCGCGACCTACGCGCACAACCGTACCGGCGAGGACAACGCCGACGCTCACATGAAGCGGCAGATCATGGGGCGGGAAGTGGTCATCGCCATCACCGAAGGAAAGCTCGACTTCGGCCCCTGGGAGCAGGTCTTCTACGGCGAGTTCGACGGACGACGCCCCAAGCGAGTGCTCGTCAAGGTCATCGGTGAATGAACGACAGACCAGGTAGCCAGCGGTGCGCGAGATCCTACCGAATCCTTCCCAGCAAAGGATGAGAAGGTCATGCCAATCGAACAGCTTCTGAGTCGGCTTGGGATCGAAGGCTTCCAGAGTGGGGTGTGCGCGGGAGACTGGGTGGCCAAGCCTGGCGGTGAGCGAATTGTTTCGAGAAATCCCGCTTCGGGCAATTCGCTTGGCGAGGTCGTCATGGCCTCGACGCGAGACTACGAACAGGTCGTGGATCGAGCCGCTCGGACCTTCAAGACCTGGCGTATGACACCACCTCCCAGAAGAGGCGAGGTGGTTCGAGCGATCGGACAACGGCTTCGCGAGCTCAAGGAGGATCTGGGTCACCTCGTGACGCTCGAAACTGGAAAGATCCGTTCGGAGGGGGAAGGTGAGGTCCAGGAAATGATCGACATGTGCGACTTCGCCGTGGGACTCTCACGGCAGTTGCATGGGTTGACGATCGCCAGCGAACGCCCCGCGCACCGCCTGATGGAACAGTGGCATCCGCTGGGTCCGATTGGAATCATCACCGCTTTCAACTTTCCGGTCGCGGTCTGGTCTTGGAACGCGGCGCTCGCGGCGGTTTGTGGGAACACCATGATCTGGAAGCCCTCGCCCGAGACGCCCCTGACCGCGATCGCCGTGCAAAATCTGGTCAATCAAGTGGCCAGAGACTACGACTGCGAAGGGGTCTTTAACCTGGTCGTGGGGGATGTGGAAAACGTTGGCCAGCCCATGGCCCAGGATCGAAGAATCCCCCTTATCTCGGCGACCGGGAGCTGTCGGATGGGTAAGCAGGTCGCTCCCGTGGTCGCCGCTCGAATGGGGCGAACCCTCCTGGAGTTGGGGGGGAACAATGCGATCATCGTCGCCCCTAGCGCCGACCTGGAACTCGCGCTCCGAGGCATCGTTTTCGCCGCGGTGGGTACGGCCGGTCAGCGCTGCACGACGGCCCGCAGACTCATCGTTCATGAATCGATTGCGAGCACCTTGATCGAACGACTTAAAGCTGCGTATCAGAGCCTTCGCATTGGCGATCCATCCGACGCGAAAACCCTCGTCGGCCCCCTCATCAATGAACGGGCCGTCGAGGCGATGGAGCAGGCGCTCAAAGCGGCCGTGGAGCAGGGGGGAGAGATTCTCGTGGGCGGGAAACGGCTACCACGAGAAGGGTATTTCGTCGAGCCAGCGCTTGTGAAAGCTCGAGCGGGGATGGCCATTGTACAAGAAGAGACCTTTGCTCCCATTCTCTATATCTTGACTTACTCAACGCTTGAAGAGGCGATCAAACTTCAAAACGAAGTTCCCCAGGGGCTCACCTCGGCGATCTTCACGAATGACCTGAGAGAGGCCGAGCAGTTTCTTTCGAGCGAAGGGTCGGACTGTGGAATCGCGAACGTCAACCTTGGGACGTCAGGGGCGGAAATTGGTGGGGCATTTGGAGGCGAGAAGGCGACGGGAGGGGGAAGAGAGGCAGGCTCAGACGCGTGGAAGGCGTACATGCGCCGGCAGACCTGTACGATCAACCGAGGAGACTCCCTCCCCCTGGCTCAGGGGGTGACTTTCGACTTCTCCTCGTAACCGGGCCACACTCCGGTCCAAGTTCATCTCACCGCTAGACTCGCGACAAGACGCGCGAGTCGCTCAACCCGATCCGCATCAACGGGATTGAGACGCTCGCCGCCATGACACGCGGCGCTTCGAACGGCGAACCAGTCGGGTTCCAGGCCGGCGAGCCGTTTGATCTCGGCCTCGTTCAAACGTCCGGCGAGGGCGATGGTCAATCCCCCCGAGCGCGCCTGCATCAGCCAGGGGAGCCAGCTCTCATCAAGGCTCCCTGGTTTGGACTTATCCCAGGAATCGATGAGAATCCCCGAGCAACCGTCCAAGGCGAGGGCCTCCGCGATGATCTCATGAGGAGCGGGAGCTTTCGCCTCCTTCCAGTCGGAGTAAATCACGGCGATCCAGGAGTTGCCGGCGAGGTTCTTGCGAAGTCGTGCCCACTCCGCTCGCCAGTGGGGCCCTGCGTCGGCAAGGCCGATCTTCTGAAACTGAAACCGGTCCAGGCAACCCGGTTCGGCGAAGCGCGCGTCTCGCCACTCTCGCAGTTCGCCCAGGGCAACGCTGACCGGGTAGTGGGGTGGGACGACGTCGCGAATCCTCTCCCACACGCTTGAGTCCGCGCGGCCGAGGGGACCTCGCGAGGGCTCCTTGATATCAATGACCGAGGCTCCCCCAAGCACCGCGGCCTTCGCGTCTTCCACCGAGCGAACACTGACTAGCAGACTCGGCACAATCTGAACCCTCACTTCGTCAGGTCATTCGGTAAGTCGTTGGCGAGCGGGAGGACTTGAAAGCGTGTCACCCGATCGAGCCGAAACGACTTCTCGTACGAGTCGAGGTGGCAAAGGGCCACAAGGTAGGCGATTCCACCTCGATGAGCGAACGCACGAGGGGTCACGTCACGCGGTGAGTTGCCTCGAGTCCCCCCGGAGTATTCCATTCGAACCGTCTGCCTGTGCTCGATCGCGCGTGCTAGCTCTTCCCAACCCAGTGGGATTGGCTGAGCCCCTCTCCGGTTGGTCACCGGGTAGGAGACCCGCTGAGGCACGGAAACCGCATGACCGTCGAGCTTGAGCCAGACCCCCATCACACGCAGGCTATCGGAAAGGGCACGATGCGCCCCGGATAGGTCCAGGTTCAGGAGTCTTGCCAGGGTGTCCAGTCGATGGTCGCGAGCTTCTGGAATACGCGCTCTCGCCAGCGCCAGGGTATCCACGACGGCGAGTCCCTTGGCCTCGATCTGAAATCGATCGAGCTCGCGGCCGAGGAAACCCGCGTCAAAGGCGGCGTTGTGGGCGAGCAAGGTGGTCGTGGAGAAATCTCCCAGGAATCTGAGGAAGGCAGGGAGAACCACCCGGCCCGACGGTGCGTCCTTCAACATGCCATCCGAGATGCCATGTATGGCTTCCGCCGCGGGTGACATCGCGCGTTCTGGATGAACGAGTTGGCTGAATTGGTCCAGCACCCTTCCCGTTAGGTCGAATCTCACCGCCCCGATCTCGACAATTCTGTCGGTCTCGGAGACGAGGCCAGTCGTTTCGAGGTCGAATGCGACAAACTCCAAGGGCGGCGCTGAATCCATACGGACAGGTATCTCCAGGATAGGTTGGTCCCAGTCGATGGGTGGTAACGGAGATCCCAACCGTCTCGTTGACACGACCATTCTAACCGGCACGTGGCGAGTCGTGGCAAGGTGGAATCATTCTCAATTTCGGTCGGATCTCGTCGAACAAACAGACATGGTTCGCTCGGTTGAACGTCGAAAAGGTTGGGCTACCGCCGCGACCGCGATCCTCGGTTGCTTCCTGTTCGGAGTTGGATGTCGGCTCCAGGAACCGAGCATCGCCCCAAGGATCGTTCAAGAGGAGACTCCAACGTTAGAAACGGGGGACGCTCGGATCGCGGAAATCCTTGAGTTCCACAATCGGCTGCGGGCTTCTCGGCGTCTTCCGCCCCTTGCCGACGGTTCAAGGCTCGCTTCCGCGGCCATCCGGCATGCACGAGACATGGCCCAGCGCGGTCGAATGTCGCACCGAGGAGGAGATGGGTCTAACCCGTTCCGTCGAATCGAAGCAAGCGGTTACCAGTACACTCAGGCCGCGGAGAACGTCGCATTCGGCCAGACCTCCGTTGAGTCCGTGATGAACGGCTGGATGCGAAGTCCGCCCCATCGAAGAAACATCCTGGGCCCCTACACGCACATGGGCGCTTCGTTCGCGGAAGACCTTCAAGGGCGAATCTACTGGTGCGTGACGTTCGGAACGCCGGCCACGGGAAACTTAGCGAAGCCTTGATGATTGAAAGGATATTGCAGGCCGATCGAGCGTGGCGGAGTGGCCCACGGAATCGAGGCCCGAAAGGCACGAAATCGCATGCGTGGACATCTACTTATTGCAATCCCGGTCCTGATCTTGGCAGCAGGATGCCAGTCGGCCGGGCGCCAACGAACGATCGCCAGCTCCGAGCCTCCCCTGGTCCCTTCGGGGGAGTCGGGTGCTCGTATCGTGCAAACAGAGCCGGCTCGTACGGTGACCTGGGCGGATCGCCACCCTTTGTTCACGAAACCTCGAGAGTATTATGACAACTCGGGGAGCAACCGTGTGGTCAAGGCCGCGGCGGCGACGGTGATCGGAGTTCCCGCCGGAATTCTGGGTGAACTGCGCCAGATCGTCGTTGGAGCCCCGCAAGAGATTCGCTACTGATTGGGTTGATTGGCCCAAATCTTGAACATCGAAACGCCACCGGGACTTACCTTCCGGTGGCGTTCTTGATTTTGATTGGTGTTGAAGGGCCATGGGTCGGGTTCGACCGCCATGACCGGCCACTCGATCGAGTGCGTCAAACGTTCGATCATGCGACCCGCTCCCAGGCGGAAGTATGCTCCGCCTAGCGCTTGGTCCACTCTAAATTCAAGGTTATCGAAGGTGGGCAATGCCCACCACCTCAGGTTTTAGCGTAGTCGAGGCACGTGTTTGCTTCAGAGCGGTAGGCGTTGGCCAAGTCATAACGGGGGAAGATGGAATGGTGCCAGGAGCGATTGTTTGAGGTCAATCCACGAGAATATTGCTATTGAGTCCATTCAGGATCGGTAAAGACTCGATCGCGCGCTTCAAACCTCGCCGTTGCCAGAAGCGGTGAGCACGGCCCCGGATGCTGACATCGCGGCCCACAACCCGCACCTCGACCTGGTCGAGTTTTCCGTCGAAGTTCTTCTTCAACTGATCCTCGATCCGCCGTTTCAAAGCGGATTCGGAGGCGGGATCGCGTCCCGGTTCAACCTTGATGGATGACGAGGCATTGGATCGTCCTGTGTTGAACGGATTCACGAGACGACGACCAAATAGTCCGGGCTGGCGGCGCAGCGACTCGGCTCGGTCTTGACCTCTTCCAACTGAACCTGATTTCTCGCTACCAGGGCTTCCTGGCGCCCCGCCTGGACGATTGGTTTCCAAACTTGGAGTAGGAGTTCGGTTCAGGGCCGAATCGTCGTGCGGAACGGATTCGAGAATCAGCGTCTGTCTAGCTTGATCCGGCACCGCGGTGGATGGGGTTCGGGTATCGAGCAGGGGGGGCTGATCCTGGGTCGGTCCCTCCAAAGGGAGAGGGGACTCCAAGGCGGGAGTATTGAGGCGGGTGTTTGGGGGCTTGAGTACGGAGGTTCTTCGCGTCGAGCGCGGGATCATGCCGGGAAGTGCGAGCACGGGAGCTCGGTCCGACGGACCTTCGGCCTTGATCTCCGGCTTGGCAGACGCACCCAACTCCTTGTTTTCTAACGCATTCGAGCCTGGCTTCTCTGGGGCCGGGGTCGACTCGGAGATGGGCGGAAGCAACGGGACGGCCCCATCCTGAGCTTGGACCGTGACTCCCGTCGAAATCCCCAAGCCAAGAGTCAGGCTAAGGATCGACTCGAATCTCCTCATGAAAGGATTCCTCTCCTACGATGTCCAAGCAACCCAAACTTCCTTCCTCTTCAGAATGAAGTCGGTTTCAACCATCCACGGAATTGACTCATTCTTCTCTTCTCTCCTAGTCCACGGTCGATCGACACAAGTGACTTGTCTCTGTCGAAGAACGCAGTCAACGAGCCCAAACGAGCTCGAGCGACCTCGTAAAGGCATCCACACAAGTTCTGTTGCACTGAGGTTTAGGGCTTGAGATTAGAGTAGGTTAGGCCACTCTGCGCGCATCCCCTCCCACTGAGCCGCCCGAATTGCGGGGAATGAACTAGACCAGATTAATTCAGGAAGGGTTGATACGATTGAGGTAGGGAGGGGGTTCGGTGGGTGGGAGCACTCAATCCGATCGAATGACCCGAAGTCCTGGCCCTTGTCTGGTGTCTTACGAATTCACGAGGGCCAGGCCGGGATTCGATCGGGTCTTCTGGACACTCTGAGGTGGAACGCAGTCACCGTGTCTCAGTTCAGACGCCGTCCTATACCGGACGCGTGCGCAAGGGGGAAGGGCTCATGCGACGGATCAACGAGGTGCGGGGCAGGGAGTCCACCAGGGGGAACATCGACTCGGCCTGGGAGCATGATGCCCGACTCTGTAGAGGTTCTTCTCAATCGTTGTAACCAGTGCCCTGGATTCAATATCCGGACCAACGACTGGACCTCCTCAGGATCAAGGAACGCGAGATAACACGCGCACATGACCTCGCCAAACAAGGGGACGTTCACTGTCAGAAGGACCACGGCATGAAGGCCCAGGCCCATTAGTGCCGTCCACTTCCGGGTTGGCTTGAACCACAAAAGAAACGGGATGGCGAACTCGGCCGCGAGTGCGAGATAGGTCATCCCGTTGATCGCGAGGGGATAGTCCGACAACCAACGAAGGTGAGGCCGACTGACCTCGGTGTTGTTGATCACATAGTGTAAGGCCGTGCCGCCCAGCCATGACGACCCGTTGCACTTGAGTATGGCGGTATTCAGGTAGATGAGCGAAAGCTGGAGCTGGATGAGTCTTTGGGCCCAGGGAATCACAAGGGGCTCGGCCCATATTCCTTGGCGCCGTTGACGCCGTCGTGCATCCAGCGAGTATGCGGCCCCGCAAGGGCTCAGCATGGCGTAGAACAGCATCACCAGGATGAGGGTGTCGACTCCGCAGTTTGAGACGACGTTGCGCTGTTGAATCGAGAGCATGAGGAGGTAGAGGATGACCCCCATCACGCGCGTCCGCCAGCCGATCGTGAAGAGGACTGCGACCACGGCGGTTGCGGCGAAGTAGGCGCGTACTCCAGTGGCACCATGAATGTGGTGGAGGATTGAGGGACGCAGCGCCCCGGAAACGTCTTTGGCCTCGGCGGGTCTTAGAAGTCCGGTGTCCACGAACCAGTAGTCGAGCTCGAACGATAGAAGGGCGAGATTCGCCAGAATGAGAACGCCAAGCACGACACGGAACGCGCCGAGTGGGCGTGCGGAGATTGGACCGAACCAGAACCTGTTCCACTCGCGTAGGGGGTTCACGGCTTTACCTCCGCCGGGGTTTCGAAACGATAGGAAGCGAGCTCAACGCGTTGCTTGGGAACCATCAAGTCGACAATCTTCCCTGGCTCCTGGGCACGTCTTACCTGATAAACGAGCCGAACTTCGACCGGGTACGCGTCGGACGGAAGCTCGAACTGCCGTACGGCGTGGCGTGCCGCGGAAAGCTTGGGTTGCTCAAATTCCGCGAGGGTAAGATTGGCCGCGTACTTGGAGTGTCGGAAGTGGAGCATTCCTTCCCAGGTCCCGTAATCAGCCGATCGCGGGAATGCGAAGAGCCCTCGAATTCCTTTCGCATCAACCACTTCCGCCTCGAGCTCGAGACTATTGCTGGCAGGGTCGGGCGCGAACATGGTCCAGAACTGCCAGAGCCCGAGGGGCATCAAGTAGTAACTGACCGACCCAATCGCGGCTTGTCGGATGGGGCAGGTGGGCATGACCCAGATGACCGTCGCACTCAGGTGGAACAGGAGGAATGCGGAGATCACAATCCGACGAGCGGTCCATCGCCAGTCCATTGGCCTTCCTCGATAAGTTAAACAGGCAAGAGGAAGCGGACTTTAGGAAAAGGGGACGCAAGCGTCAATTCGAGTTGTCATCGTTGCCGCGGACGGGGGATACCGGAGCGCGGTGTCGGGTTGCGAGGAGTGGGACCTGCCTTGGATGGGTCGAAATCGAAGGCGAAATAGAATTGCCCCTCGACGTCTGGAAAGGCGCGGAGGGGCGTGGAGTTGGGCGGGTCACAAAGTGTCGGCGCCTTGCCTTATTTGGGTGCTTCTTCGCTCAGCAGCTTATTGAGAATTTCTTCCATGCCCGCGCGGGCCACCCCGTTATCGGGATGAAGCAGGCCCGTGACCTTGGCTCGAACCTTCCCCGCCCGGTCAATAAAGAAGGTCGTGGGAAATCCATCAATCGGGCCAGCCGCTTTAAGCAAGGCGTCGTCTCCGACGAGACAGGGGTAGGACACTTGGTTTTCTTTCACGAACGTGGCGATCGTTTCGTTAACCTTCTCCGGCTCGACCTGCTCGAAGTTCACGCCAATGATCTGAAGCCCCTTCTCACCGAGGTCCTTCTGCAGTTCGATGAACATGGGGATCTCGGCCTTGCAAGGGGGGCACCAGGTTCCCCAGAAATCAACGATCAAGACCTTACCTCGGTAGTCCGTCGTCGAGTGCAACTTTCCATCCAGGTCGGGGAGCCGGAAATCCATGCTGGCAGGCTGAGTTTCCACCAACAACGCCCGGGCCTTCTCCTTGACGGCGTCCAGCGAGGACTTAGAGAGGTCGCTCACAAGCTTCTCAAACTTCGGGTCTTTCTTAAGCGACGCGAAAGCCTTCTCATCCTTGAGTTGCTGGACCCCCGAGAATCCCGCTCCAACGGCGTCCTCGAGCCCCTGGAGCGCCTTTTCCTTATCTCCTTGTTCCGCGAAGTAAATGGCTTCGTTATAGACCGAGGTGCCAAGCAGGTTCTTCTCTCCATCGGTGAGATCCTTATGCTTGTCTCGCAGCTTCTTCATCAGCTTCGCGGCCTGAAGAATGTGAGGAGTCGCTTTCGCATGATCCAGACCGCTAACTCGGTCGAGACAAACCGCAGCCATGAGCGACAGCGCTTCCCGGTTGTCGGGCGCGAGAGCAATCGCCTCCTCGGCGGCGGCTCCAGCGGCGTAAAGGTTGCCCATGGAGGCGAAATGCTTGGCTTGAGCGATGAGTTGTTCGGGAGTCTGTTCGACGTTGAGGCGAATGGGGCGATCGTCTCCCCCTTCTTGAGGAGAGGTGGCCTGGCTCGGTACGAGTCGGGCCACCTCAAGTTGGGGTGGGGAGTCGGAGCAACCAACCACAACCAAACAGAGCCCCCCACTCAACAGACCAACCACCAAAGTTCCGATACGGTTAGAAACCGCCATCACTGACTCCGATCACGTATTAAGTTTCGAGGCGTTGGTCCTCGGATGAGTACGGGAAACCGACAAGTCTAGTTCAAACGGAGTCTCCCTGGATTTCAACCCCTGGTTCGCAACCGGGACCAAGGAGCGTCCGCTCGCGAGATGGAAGACCACTCGCCCGCGATCCTTTTTTCTGCGCGAAGCCCTGGTCAAACCTTCGAGGAGCCTTGGCCTCCCTCCTCATGAATGGATCAATTGCTTCGCACCAGGTAAGACGGTTTCCGCTCCGACATCGTGGCCTGATCCCAGCACGATAATCCTTTAGAATACGGCAGGATTTGGGGGCGAATAGGAGAGGTTACACGATGCGTGGTTTGGATTTCAGTTCGTGGGAAGGGTTGCTCACGACGCTACTCGGGATGGTGGTGTTCACTTTTCTCATGGTGGCGATCCGACTGTTGGTGACGCAGATGGTGCAACAACGCCGCGAACGCGAGAACCGTCAGATCAACGAACGTCTGCGAACTTTGATTGCCGCCTACAAGGTCTTGGGAGGCTCATTTACCGGGATTCTTACTGTCGATCCCACTCATCTAAGTGACCTTCGTCTTAATCCGACCGCGGCGGTGCCACCTCCGGAGGAACCATTCGAGGTGGGCACCTCTATTCCCTCTTCCGATCGATCGCGGCGCATCCGCGATTCCGTCGAGGGAGCCCTGTCGGATCTGCTTCTGCTTGGCACCGAGCAGCAAGTTCGGCTGGCGGCCGCGGCAGCGAACGATCTGGTGGCGGGTAAGGCCGTCTATACCACCGAGCTCGTGTCATCGCTTCGTGATTTCATCCGCGAGGTTCTCGATCTGGAACCGGTGCCGTCCGATCTTACCATCCCCAGACAGGGCCCATCCCGAACACTAAGTGGTGGGAAAAGCAAGGGTGGTGAAGAGGGGGGCAACAAAGGCGGTAAGGGGGATGGGGGCGGGGGCGGTGGAATGGCCCTGGGTGGTGGTTTCGGAATGGGCCTTGGTTCATCGCTCGGCCACAATCATGACGAGGAACACGAGACCAGATAACAATAGCACGACATCACGTCGCGATCGCATCCGTCCACGAAAGTAACCGTGCTTACGAACTACGGTGGTCGACCATTGGTGGGCATCAACCGGCCCACAGTTGCGCGCTTTTGCGATTGAGTAAAGCCGTCTGCACGCGACAAGTAAGCTGGCAGCAGTACAAACGAAGGCGAACGCAACCGTGACTGGGTCGGAGACCACTAGCGCGGTGGCTCCCAAGATCGCGAGCACAAACGTTAAGCAAATCGATTCATTATATGACCTTGCTTTGTCGTCAAGGTACTTCATGTCAGCCTGAAC
>Ga0182738_1007699_pt1 | contig 10868 bp, 5 predicted proteins | sample eDN5th30CBELigMG_FD_128876 | JGI IMG/M metagenome (GOLD analysis project Ga0182738, IMG submission 128876) | Enriched Miracle-Growth compost microbial communities from Emeryville, California, USA - eDNA 5th pass 30_C BE-Lig MG (version 2)... ... | reverse complement strand
GCTTCAGGATGCTGGTGTTGGTGACGAACAGGTCGTCGCCCACCAGTTGCACCTTCTTGCCCAGCTGCTCGGTCAGGTACTTCCAGCCGTCCCAGTCGTTCTCGGCCATGCCGTCCTCGATCGAGACGATGGGGAACTTGGCGATGAGATCGGCGAGATAGGCGACCTGCTCGGCGCGCGAGCGCACCCGACCCTCGCCGGCATAATCATACTTGCCGTCGGAAAAGAATTCGGTCGCGGCGCAATCGAGGGCGATGGCAATGTCATCGCCGGGACGATAACCAGCCGTCTCGATGGCGCTGGCGACGCCGCCGACCCAGCGCTCGGTCTCCCACTCCAGAAGGTCGTCCACGTTGCCGTTCAAATTGTTGTCGATCCCGTCCCAGCCCTCGTCAATCAGGCCGTTGCCGCTGTCGTCCCGGCCGTTGACGAGGAAGAGGAACTCGCGCCTGCCCCACGCGGCCGCCGTCGGGTTGGGCAAGACGGTAATCCCCGGCGCCGCCACGGCGACGTTCTCCATGCCCGCGGTGAGGGGGGACGGGGCGCCTGGAACCCCCACGTTGACGAAAAGCTCGGGGTTGCCCTGCGCGGGGCCGTTGACCATCGGCCCAACGACCGTATAGAGCCAGCCCGACTTGCCGATCCGGATCTTGTCGCCGACCCGGACGTTCCAGAACCAGGACGTGGGGTTGTTCCGCGCGCCGTCCTTGTCGAAGAGGGCCTCTTCAACCACCAGGACCGTGGCGGTCACGCTGCCGCTCCCATCGAAGGGATAAAGCCCGCCGCCCCCACCGCGATAGGCAAGCGAGAGGGGAAACGAGAGCGGTGGATTCGCCAGGTCCGCCAGCGAGCGATACGGCGTCAGCCGCCCCTCGGAATAGTCAGGGGCCGCCTCGATCGGCACGATGCGGTTGGAGGCGAGGATCTTGGTCGAGTCCACCAGGCCCGCCGCCGTCTTGAACGGATAGGCCGGGTCGGGCAGGAGCCGGATGCCTCGGGGGGCGTTGGCGTGGACGGCGGCGTCCTGGGCGCCGACGATGGCGCCCTGAAGCAGCCGCGCCGCCTCGCTCAACTGGCGATGGTTCAGGGCCGGCAGCACGACCGGCAGGGCCGCCGCGCTGACGATCAGGATGATGAAGATCACGACCAGAAGCTCAACGAGGGTGAAGCCCCCTCGTCGCGATCCCCGGCCGCGTGTTGGCGCGTCCATTCTCATGGCGTGGACCCTCCGATCCCGCCGGCCGGGATGTTGTGGTTGCTGATGTCGTCCTGCCCCTTCGCCTGAATGTCCGCGCTGGCGGCGCTGATCGCGTCGCCGATCTTCTTCGACCCGGCGGTGCCGACGGCCGCGCCGGCCAGACTCACCAAGTCGGCGTAGGCCAAGGGCGCCGCGGTGCTCTCAAGCCCGATCAGCGGATACGACGGAGACACGGCGCTCGACGCGGCGGTGGCCAGATCGGTCTTCAGTCCGGCGTCGGTGTACTGAAACAGCCCAAGCTCCTTGTCCGGCCCGGACGAGACGATCAGGAACTTGGTGAAATACGCCCGACGCGCGCCGTACGCGCCGCCGTAGGACGCGCCCCGATCCCAAAATAGGCCGTTATCGGTCGCCGACCCGTAGGACAACGGTTCGCGGAGCCTGTAAAAATAGTTTTCGAAGAAGACGACGCCCGCGCTCCAGGTGGCGCCACCAGATGGCGCGAAACCCGCCGGAAACTGTAGGAATGGGGGCCACGTCAGAGCGTTGCCGTAGGGGTCAGACAGGGGCGACCACCAGGCCGGCGCCATGAGCTGCTGATTGGGGTCGAGCGGGGCCTGCTCGCGCTGGTCGATCATCCCATCGTAGGGGGCGGCGATCTTCGTGGCCCCCGTATCGTCCGAGACGAACCGAAGCCCGCGCTGAAGGTCGGAGTGGTAGAACACGGGCCAGCGGTAGAACTGGAGGGGCTCGCCCCAGCCGTCGACGAACTCGGGGAGGCCGTCGCCGTCGGTGTCCATCACCTCCAGGTCGGTGAAGTCCTCCCGGTTGAAGATCGACCCGAAGGGCCCCTGCGCCTCGACCAAGAGGGCGTACAGGACCTCCGCCCTCGCCGTCTTGTGCTGGTGGCTGGCGAGGTTGGCCCGGACCTGGTCGCGAACGGCGGTGTTCGTTCCCACACCCTCGCTCCAGTCGTCGATGACGCCGTCGCCGTTGTTGTCGACCCCGTCATAACCCGCCGGCAGATAGCCGAGGTTCTTGTACAGGCCGGCCGCCACGTTGTAGGAGGCGCCGTAGATGCCTTGCCCCGGGTTGAAGTAGTTGGTGGAACCCGTAATCGGGTTGACGGGCCATCCGGTGCCCAGGGGCAGGACGTATTTCGCGGCGGTCGGGGCGGCGCTGGCGACCGCGTTGGGGCTGCCGTTGGCGATCGGATACGGGTTCGCCGCGAAGTTCAACGGGTAGCCGGTCGATTCGGCCTGGACGTAAAAGACGTCCGGCACCTCGCGGAGGAACAACTCGATCTGCGCCAGCGCGTAGGCCCGATCCGGCGTGGGGGCGTTCAGCGGCTGAGCGATGGCGCCGTAAGTCCGGGCGACGAGCTGCTGCACGCCCGTCGGCTCGCCCGTTTGGCTCTGGAGAATGGCGTCGATCCGGTCGACCAGGGCGGCGTCGAGCTTGGCGATCAGGCCCTGGGTCGCCTTCTCCCGCGCGGTCTGAACCGCGTTGGCCGACGCGATCAGGACGAGCGAGATGAGGATGCCGATGATGACCATCACCACGATCAGCTCGATCAGGGTGAAGCCCCCCGGCCGCCCCCTCGCGGCCGATGGTCCCCGGCGCTCGCGCCTGTCTTTTTGGTTTGCGTCAAACACGGGTCTTGCACCTCGCGGAGCCAAAAACGGGGTCGAAAGAGTCGAGAAGGAGAAACGTCTCCGGCCTTGGAACGGTTTGATATTGGGTTGCATACAACGATCAAAACAGGCTGTCGCGAGCATGCCTTCTCCCCTCGCGGGAGAAGGTGGCCGAAGGCCGGATGAGGGGGGATTTCCGGGGCCGAGGCGATCGAAGACCCCCTCATCCGCCCCTTCGGGGCACCTTCTCCCGCGAGGGGAGAAGGCAATTCGGCCCCATCCCGCGTGCAACTCAAATGCAAACCGCCTTAGTCGAGCCTACCCCCCTTGAAATTCGTCAGGTTGTCCCGCTCGCGGTCCCGGATCGCGGTCGAGAGGCCCGCGGACGGAGACGAGTTAAAGACTTCCCCATAGGTTGAAACGTACGGCAAGGTCTCGTTCCCGGTGGCCACATACGCGCCGCCGATGCCGAACTGGCCGTCGTAGCCGGCCGAGAAGATCTGGAACGTATTCTTGTTCATGTACTCCGGATTCACCGTGGTTCCACCCTTCAGGGGGGCCCCGTTGGTGTACGGGTTCGGCGACGGGCTGGACTTCGCCTTGTTGAAGAAGAAGCCGGCGATGCCGGAGGAGACCGTCCCGTCGGCCGTCCACGACGCGGCCGCCAGCGTGCCGTCGGTCTTGTTGCCCTCCTCGGGGTAGTTCACGTCGTCGGGGTCGTAGCCGCCCCCCTCGTACGACGAAAAGTAGACGAAGGGCTGGGCCTCGGTGCCGCTGAGGCCGTCGAGATACTCCGGAAACCCGTTGCCCTTCGCGCCCGCGTTGTTTTGCGGATAGTTGTCAACCAGCCGCCCGCCCCGGAACTCGTACATGGGCGCGGACCGATTTTGCCCCAGGGGATTGGACACGATGTTGCCGCTGCCATCCTTCATGATCGCCGCGAGGGCCGGGTTGGCCGGGTTCTGAGAGAACCCCGTAACCGTCATTTGGCCGGTGCCGACCGTTCCGGGCAGCCCCCCGAGGAAGAAGACCAGGCACTCGGCGCCGTCGAGGACGTGGACCTGTCCGACGGTGCCGTCGCCGTTGAAGTCGTAATTCCCCCCGGGCATCCCCGTGACCGCCCCCGACGTGCTCAACACCATTTTCGGCCAGATCCGCCGCAGGTACGAGACCGAGCGGTTGGTCAGGGCCGTCAGCTCGGCGGTGGTCATGGCGGCGAGAATCTTGTTGCCGCTGGCCTTCAGGTCGGCCACCGAATAATTCCCGGTCTCGCTGAGGATGATCCGCGAGGGGGGATACACGTTGTGCGCCGACTTGAACTGGGCCAGCGCCTGGGCGAGCTGGCTGATCTCGCTGGAGACGGCCGCGTTGCGGGCCGAGCGAACCGCCCCGTTGATCGCCGGCAGCAGAAGCGCGATCAAGAGGGCGAGGACGACGAAAACCACCAGCAGCTCCACCAGCGTGAAGCCGCGCCGGGGCGAGCCCGAGGGGTTGCGGCGGAGGTTCGAGGCGGAGTTCATCAGTCCGGGTCTCCGTGGAGTCGAGGGATCCGTTCTCTTATTGAGGTAATCCGTTTTCGGGCTTCTTCAAGCGTCCGATCGAACATATTTTCAAATTCGGGGGGAACCGTCGGGTTTCGCGGGCGTCAAGGCGAGGCTGGTTCCGGGAGGGCGAGGCTCCCGCCGAGCCGGCGCCATGCGTGGGGCTCGGCGGGAGCCTCGCCCTCCCATAAGAACCCCGTCTAAATTCGACGCGAGCCCGTCCTCCCGGGCGGGCCCGCGTCCTCCGATCATCCCGAGAGCTTGGTGATCAGCGTGATCAGCGGGAGGAACAAGGCGATGACGATGAAGCCGACGATGCCGCCCAAGACGACGATCATGATCGGCTCAAGCAGGCTGACGAGCGACTCGACGGCCACCTCGACCTCTTCGTCGTAGTTGTCGGCGATCTTGTTGAGCATGGTGTCGAGGTCGCCGGTCTCCTCGCCGACGTCGATCATGTTGACCACGATGTCGTCGACGATCCGAGACTCGCGAAGCGGCTGGGCGATCGTCTCGCCCTCGCGGATGCTGTCGTAGATCCGGGTGAAGGCCCGCTCGAAGACGGCGTTGCCCGCGGTCTCGCGGACGATGGAGAGCGACTCCAAGATGGGCACGCCCGACTGCACCAGCGTTCCCAGGGTCCGCATGGTTCGGGCGACGGTCGACTTCTCGGCGATCGTCCCCATGACCGGGATCATCAACAAGATCCGGTCACAGACGTAGGCGCCCGTCTTGTTCCGATATAAGAGCTTGATGAAGATCCAGATGAACAGCGGCGTCAAGAAGACCAGATAGAAGTACTTGATCAAGAAGTGGCTGGCCTCGATGAGGACGATCGTCATCTTGGGCAGCGGCACGCCGAAGTCGAGGAAGATGGCCTCGAACCTCGGGATGATGAAGTAGAGGATGAAGCCGACGATCACGCAGGCGACGAAGATGACGACGATCGGGTAGACCATCGCGCCCTTGATCTTCCGCTTCAGCGACTGGGCTTTCTCCTTGAAGTCGGCCAGGCGCTGGAGGATCGCCTCAAGGGCGCCGCCGGCCTCGCCCGCCTTGATCATGTTGCAGTAGAGCCGGTCGAACGCCTTGGGGTGCTTGGCGAACGCCTCGGAGAGCGTCTGGCCGCTTTCGATGTCCTCGACCACGTCCCCAAGCGCGTTTTTGAGAACGCCCGGCTTGCACTGGCCCTCAAGAATCCGAAGGCTCCTGAGGACCGGCAGGCCGGCGTCTTGAAGCGTCGAGAGCTGACGGGTGAAAGTGCAAAGCTGCTTCGTCGAGATCTTGCCGATCGTGAACGACCGCTTCTTGCGCCGGCCTCCGCGCTTGGCGGTGGGCGCCTTGCGGGTCTTCTTGACCTTCTCGGAAATCTTGGTGACGAAGAAGCCCTTCTGACGGATCAGCTGCTGGGCTTCCTCCTGGGTCGCGGCGTCGATGGCGTCCTTCACCTCGCGCCCGGTGTGGTCCATGGCTTCGTATTGATAGGTCGGCATCGGCGTTCTCCAAGCCGCGGGCGCGGGTCGTTTTTACCGCTTTGGGTCCGTGGTCGCGTTCGTATTCGTTGTCGTGTTCGTGGTCGTTGGGGGTCCCGGTCGATGGATCGCGGCGGCGGAGAGCCGGGGGCCGGTCCTCCGCCGGCTGGCCTCAGACTTCGGTCATCGTCTCGCGCATGACCTCTTCGATGCTGGTCAGGCCCTCGTGGATGGCCTTCAGACCGGCCTCGCGGAGAGTCCGCATGCCGTGTTCGCGGCAGGCCTCGCGGAACTCGTCGAGCGAGACCTCCTTGACGATCATCTCGCGCAGGACGTCGTTCATGATGATCAGTTCGTAGATCCCCTGCCGACCCTTGTAGCCGGAGTTGTTGCAGCGCTCGCAACCCTTGCCGTAGTACCACTTCTGCGAGGCGGCCTGCTCGGTCGTCAGCCCCAGCTCCATGATGACCTCGGGGCTGGGGGTAAACTCGGTTCGGCAGTTGGCGCAGATCCTTCGGACGAGCCGCTGGGCGAGCACCGCCTCGACGGTGGCGGTGATCAAGAACGTCGGCAGCCCCATGTCGCGGAGCCGGGTCACGGCCGAGGGGGCGTCGTTGGTGTGTAGGGTGGTGAAGACGATGTGGCCGGTCAACGACGCCTGGATCGAGATCTCGGCGGTCTCCAGGTCGCGCGTCTCGCCCACCAGGATCTTGTCCGGGTCTTGCCGGAGGATCGACCGCAGGCAGGCGGCGAAGGTCACGCCGATCTCGGGGTTGATCGGCACCTGCACGAGCCCCTCGATCTCGTACTCGACCGGCTCTTCGGTGGTGATGATCTTGTCTTCGATCCGGTTCAGCTCGTTGAGCGTCGCGTACAAGGTGGTGGTCTTGCCCGAGGAGGTGGGCCCGGTCACCAGGATGATGCCGTTGGGCTTGTGGATGATGTCCTTCCAGCGGGCCAGGGTGTCCTCGGGCATCCCCAGCTTCTTCAGGTCGAGCTGCACGACCGAGCGGTCGAGGATCCGAAGCACGACGCTCTCGCCGAACATCGTCGGCAGGGTCGAGACCCGGATGTCGACGCTGTTGCCGCCCAGGGCGAGCTGGATCTTGCCGTCCTGGGGGAGCCGGCGCTCGGCGATGTCGAGATTCGACATGACCTTGATTCGGCTGGAGATCGCCGGCGCGAGGTGGCGCGGGGGAGGCACCAGCTCGTACAGGATGCCGTCGACCCGGTACCGCATCTTGTACTCTTCCTCGAACGGCTCGAAGTGGATGTCCGAGGCCTTGTCGCGAATCGCCAGGAGCAGCACCATGTTCAGCAGCTTGCGAACCGGGGCGGCCTCGGCCATCTCTTCGATGGCCTCCAGGTCGATCGTGTTCTCGTTGCGGCCGGCCATCCGCTGGAGGCCCTTGTCCTCCTCGATCTGCTTGACCACGTCGGCGATCGACTCGTGATGCCCGGCGTAGATCCGGTCGATGGCGGCGGTGACGTCGGCCTCCGAGGCGATCGCTCCCTTGACCTCGACCCCCAGGAATGTCCGCAGGTCGCCCAGGGTCGACGGGTTCTGGGGCTCGGCCATCGCGACGGTGACGCTCTTGTCCTTGCGGCTCTGCGAGATCGGGACGACCTTGAACGCCGTCGCCATGCTCTCGTTGACCAGCTCGGTCAGCTCGGCCGGGATCGTCACGTCGGCCAGCTTCAAGACCTTCATCCCCAACTGCTCGCCCAGGGCCTTGAGGACCTGATCCTCCTTCACCAGGCCGAGCCGGACGGCGACCTTCCCCAGCGGCTCGGCGCCGGCGCGCTTTTGCTCCTCAAGAACCCTCATCAGGCCATCCTCGTCGAGGTAGCCCATGTCGATCATGATCGTGCCGAGACGTCGCGCCATGCCGAATCACCCCTCGGTTCCGGGCGCGGGTGGAGGCCGGAAGACCAGCCGCCGCCCGCCGCCCCGCTTCGGATCGTCGTCTTGTATTTTTTAGGGAAAATCGAGAGAAGGGCCGGGCGCCCCGAAGGGGACGCCGCGGCGAGTCCGTCGGAAACCGAAGCGGAGACGGGAATGGGGCCGGCCATGAAAGCCCGCCCGAAGACCCGTCCCTGGATGCATGAAAGGATCGATTGAATCGAACCCGTTGAGCCGTCTAGAGTTGCATACTTCGCCAAACCTGGGCCGTGACGCCCATCGCCCTCGTTTTCGGGGGCTCGAACGGGTCGGCCGGGTTACTTCTTCTCCTCCTCCTCGCCCTCCTCCTCGTCCTCGAAGATCCCCTTCTTGGCGTTCTCGATTCGTTCGCGGATGTCGTTGACCTTGCGGGCCTTATAGTAGACCTCCTGTTCCTCGACGAGCCCCTGCTTCCAGAGGTTGAAGAGGCTGTCGTCGAGCAAGATCATGCCGTGCTTCCGCCCGGTCTGGATCGACGAGTCGATTCGATAGGTCTTGTTTTCGCGAATGAGGTTCGAGATCGCCGGCGTGACGACCAGCATCTCGTAGGCGGCCACCAGCCCCTTCGGCTTGCGCGGAACGAGCGCCTGGGCCAGGATGCCGAGGATCGCCACCGAAAGCTGGGTGCGAATCTGGTCCTGCTGCTCCTTGGGGAACACGTCGATGATTCGGTTGACGGTTCCCTCGGCCGAGTTGGTGTGCAGGGTGCCAAAGACGATGTGGCCGGTCTCGGCGGCGGTGATCGCCGCCTGGATCGTCGCCAGGTCTCGCATCTCGCCGACGAGGATGATGTCGGGATCCATTCGCAGGGCCCGGCGAATCGCCTCGGGGAAGTCGGGCACGTCGATGCCGATCTCGCGCTGGTTTACCAGCGACTTCTTGTGCTTGTGGAAATACTCGATCGGGTCTTCGATCGTGATGATGTGGCGGTCCATGTGGTCGTTGATCCAGTTGATCATCGACGCCAGGCTGGTCGTCTTGCCCGAGCCGGTCGGCCCGGTGACGAGGATCAGGCCGCGGGGCCGCTGGATCAACTGTTCCATCACCGGGGGCAGGCCGAGCTGCTGGAAGGTGAGGAACTCGTTGGGGATCCGCCGCAAAACCAGCCCGATGTTCCCGCGCTGTTTGAAGATGGCGACGCGGAACCGGGCCATTTCGCCGAAGGCGAAGCCGAAGTCGGTTCCCCCCACCTCCTGAAGCTCCTGCTGACACCGCTCGGGCGTGATGCTCTTCATCAGCGCCACGGTGTCGGGCGGCTCCAGGACCTTCGTCGCCAACGGCCGCATCCGGCCGCCCATGCGAAGCATCGGCTGGCTGCCAACGGTTAGGTGAAGGTCGCTCGCCTTCTGCGTGCAGACGGTCTGAAGCATTTTGTCGATGAGCAGCGTGCCCATGTGCGTCGCCAGCCTCCAACGGGGGTTCGATGGAACGTCGGTCGCTTGTCTTGGTGGTCTTCCTCGCGCCTTGACTTTGTCTCGCGGACCAAGTGTCCATCGAAAGCGTGCGTCCCGTCTTGGAGTTAGGCCATCGGACCCCACCCCTCGACTCACCTTGATTATCTCGGTTTCGGACGCTCGGATCAAGCGCGCGACGGGTTGCGACGCGGTCGCGCGGCCGTCTCGGCGCGGACCTCGCGGGGCCGTTCGGCGGCGCTTCGCGTTCACCCCACGGGGCGCGACGCCGCCCGGCGGTTGGCCTTTCGCCCCGGCGGCCTTACTTCTTCGCCGGGGCCGGTTGGGCCTCCGTGGTCACGTCGTGCTGGGTGACGCGGAGCACCTCCTCCAAGGTCGTGACGCCCTTGATGGCCTTGATGACGCCGTCCTCGAAGAGCGTGCGCATCCCCTGTTTGCGGGCGACTTTGCGGATCGCCATCGTCGATTCGCCCTTGAACGACATCTCGCGGACCTGGTTGGTCATGAGCATCAACTCGTAGATGCCCATGCGGCCGCGGTATCCCTTCTTGTTGCAGTTGGAGCAGCCCTTGCCCCGGACGAAATTCGCCTTCCGGGCGATCTCGGGACGCAGGCCAATGCCCCGCAAAATGTGCTCGGGCGGCTCGTAGCGCACCTTGCACTTGGGGCAAACCTTGCGCACGAGGCGCTGGGCCAGGACGGCGAGGATCGAGCTGGCGACCAGGAACGGTTGAAGGCCCACGTCCACCAGCCGTGTAATGGCGCTGGGCGCATCGTTCGTGTGCAATGTACTGAAAACCAAGTGTCCCGTCAGCGACGCCTGGATCGCGGTCTCGGCGGTCTCCAAATCGCGGATTTCGCCCACCAGAAGGATGTTCGGGTTCTGCCGCAGCATGGCCCGGATGATCCGCGCGAAGGTCATGCCGATCTTGGCCCGAACCTCGCACTGGTTGACGCCGGGCAGGTAGTACTCGACCGGGTCCTCGGCCGTGATGATCTTCACGTCGGGCCGGTTCAACTCGTTCAGGGCGGCGTAGAGGGTGGTCGTCTTGCCCGAACCGGTCGGCCCCGTGACCAGAAGGATGCCGTTGGGCCGGCGGATCAATTGTTTGAACTTGCCGTAGTCCTCGTCGGAGAAGCCAAGGTCCTGGAGGCTCACCTTGATGTTGTCGCGGTCGAGGATCCGCATGACCACCGACTGACCATGCGTGGTTGGCAGAATGCTGACGCGCAGATCGATGTCCTTGCCGGCGACGTTGATCTTGATCCGGCCGTCCTGCGGCCGGCGCTTCTCGGCGATGTCGATCGACCCCATGATCTTCAAGCGGCTGACCATCGCGCCCAGCAAACGCCTCGGGGCGGAGTCGCGCTCCATCAGGACGCCGTCGATGCGGTAGCGGATGCGAACCCGCTCGGCGAACGGCTCGATGTGGATGTCGGAGGCCCGGCTGGCCACCGCCTCCTGGATGATGAGGTGCACCAACCGGATGACCGGCGCGTCCCCCTCCTCCATGGTGTTGCTGGAGGAGAGCCCCGTTCCAGGGCCGCCCCCCTCGTCGGCGAAGTCGATCTGGGTGTCGGTGAACTCCGTCAGCATCGAGTCGACCGACTCGGTCTCGCCGCCGACGGCGCCGTAATACTTGTTGATCGCCTCGACGATCGCCTCCCG
>Ga0182738_1007698_pt1 | contig 10869 bp, 9 predicted proteins | sample eDN5th30CBELigMG_FD_128876 | JGI IMG/M metagenome (GOLD analysis project Ga0182738, IMG submission 128876) | Enriched Miracle-Growth compost microbial communities from Emeryville, California, USA - eDNA 5th pass 30_C BE-Lig MG (version 2)... ... | reverse complement strand
GCCACCGCCGAGGCGCTGGCCTACATGGACCGCTGCCTGGACGCGGGCTTCCGCCCCGGCATGGGCCACGTGCTGCCCGACCGCCTGTTCTGGGCGCAGCCCGATACCGAGGGCGACGATGACGAGGCCGCGCCGTCCGACTTCGCCCTGCCGCCGCACGAGACCCGACATTGAGATCATGACCACCGACATCAACGACCAGCTCTTCGAACGTGCCCGCGCCGTCATCCCCGGCGGCGTGAACTCGCCCGTGCGCGCCTTCCGCGCGGTGGGCGGCACGCCGCGCTTCATCGCCCGCGCCGAGGGCCCCTACATGTGGGACGCCGCCGGCACCCGCTACATCGACTACATCGGCTCCTGGGGGCCGATGATCCTGGGCCACGGCCACCCGGCCGTGATCGAGGCGGTGCAGCGCGCGGTGGCCGAGGGCCTGTCCTTCGGCGCGCCGACCGAGCGCGAGATCGAGCTGGCCGAGGCGATCCTGGCGCTGATGCCCTCGATGGAGATGGTGCGCCTGGTCAGCTCCGGCACCGAGGCGGCGATGAGCGCGCTGCGCCTGGCGCGCGGCGCCACCGGCCGCAAGCGCATCGTCAAGTTCGAGGGCTGCTACCACGGCCATGCCGACGCGCTGCTGGTCAAGGCCGGCTCCGGGCTGGCGACCTTCGGGCAGACCACCTCGGCCGGCGTGCCGGAGGAGGTCGTGCAGCACACGCTGGTGCTCGAGTACAACAACGTCGCGCAGTTGGAGGAAGCCTTCGCGCTGCACGGCAGGGACATCGCCTGCCTAGTCATCGAGGCCATCGCCGGCAACATGAACTTCGTGCGCGCCACGCCCGCGTTCGCCCGCCGCTGCCGCGAGCTGTGCACGCAGTACGGCGCGCTGCTGGTGGTGGACGAGGTGATGACGGGCTTTCGCGTCGGGCCGCGCGGCGCGCAGGGCGTGCTCGGCATCACGCCCGACCTCACGGTGCTGGGCAAGGTGATCGGCGGCGGCATGCCGCTGGCCGCCTTCGGCGGACCGCGCGCCATCATGGAACAGCTCGCGCCGCTGGGGCCGGTCTACCAGGCCGGCACGCTCTCGGGCAACCCGGTGGCCACCGCCTGCGGGCTGGCGACGCTGCGCGAGATCGCCCGGCCGGGCTTCTACGAATCGCTGGCGGCGAAGACGCGCACGCTGGTCGACGGCCTCGCAGCCGCCGCGGCCGCGGAAGGCGTGCCCTTCAGCGCCGACTGCGAGGGCGGCATGTTCGGCTTCTTCCTGCTGCCGGCGCTGCCGGCCAACTACGGCCAGGTCATGCAAAGCGACGGCGCCCGCTTCAACCGCCTGTTCCACGGCCTGCTGGCGCGCGGCGTGTACATCGCGCCGGCGCTGTACGAGGCCGGCTTCGTCAGCGCCGCGCACGGCGACGCCGACATCGCCGCGACGCTGGAGGCGGCGCGCGAGGCATTTCGCGGGCTTTGATTCCAACCGGCGGCATCCGCCGCTAAAATGCGCGGTTCGCCCGCGCCCGCGGGGGTTTCATCTGCTGGTTGGGGAGGACGCCATGCCCATCGACGCCCTCTTCCAATTGGGGATCGTTCCAGTTGACCTGAACACCTCCCAAGAGGAAGAACACTTCCGTCGCCCACGGCGACGCGCGCACGCGGCCCCGCGCTGCGCATCGATCCGATCGTCGTCATCGAATGCATCGCGGCAGCGCATGCCCGCGCGGCTGCACCCGATGCAGGATCAGGTCTGTCATAGCCGAACGCCGGCCTGAGTGCCGCGGCGCGCCACCTGCGGCGCGCCGGGCGCTCGTTCGTTCGCCGGGGCGCCGCACGCGCCCTTCTCGTTCCCCGCGGCCGTCGCCGCTGCGCTTTTCATCACTGCTTCGTCCGTCGGTTTCCCGCGCCAGGGTGCGCGGGGCGCCGCACGGCCTGCTTCCCTTCATGATCCAGACGCCCTACTACCTCATCGACAAGGCCGCCCTGCAGGAGAACCTGCGGCAGGCCGCCCGGCTGCGCGAACTCTCGGGCGCGAAGATCCTGCTGGCGCTCAAGTGCTTCGCCACCTGGCCGGTGTTCGACCTGATGCGCGAGCACCTGGACGGCAGCACCTCCTCCTCGCTGTTCGAACTGAAGCTGGGCCGCGAGAAGTTCGGCGGGGAAACGCACGCCTACAGCGTGGCCTGGTCGGACCACGAGATCGACGAGGCCGTGGCGCACGCCGACAAGATCATCTTCAACTCCGTCTCGCAGCTGCAGCGGCTGGGCGATCGTGCCGCCGCCATCCCGCGCGGGCTGCGCCTGAACCCGCAGGTCAGCGCTGCCGGCTACGACCTGGCCGACCCGGCCCGGCCCTTCAGCCGGCTCGGCGAGTCGGACGTGGCGCGGGTGGAGGCGGTCATGGACCGCATCGACGGCTTCATGATCCACAACAACTGCGAGAACCGCGACTTCGCGCGCTTCGACCAGCTGCTGGGCGAGACGGAGGCGCGCTTCGCGCCGCTGCTGGCGCGCGCGAACTGGGTCAGCCTGGGCGGCGGCATCCACTTCACCGCGCTGGGCTACCCGCTCGAGGCGCTGGGCGAGCGGCTGCGCACCTTCGCGCAGCGCCACGGCGTGCAGGTCTACCTGGAGCCCGGCGAGGCACTGGTGCAGGACAGCGCCTCGCTGGAGGTGACGGTGCTGGACACGCTCTTCAACGGCAAGCAGCTGGCCGTGGTCGACGCCGCCACCGAGGCGCACATGCCGGACCTGCTGATCTACCGCCTCAGCGCGCGCGTGGAGCCCGATGCCGGCCCGCACCGCTACATGGTCTGCGGCCGCACCTGCCTGGCCGGCGACGTGTTCGGCGAGTACGACTTCCCCGAGCCGCTGGCGCCGGGCGCGCGCCTCTCGCTGCGCGACGCGGCCGGCTACACGATGGTCAAGAAGAACTGGTTCAACGGCGTCGCCATGCCGGCGATCGCCGTGAAGGAGCTGGACGGCCACACGCGCGTCGTGCGCGAGTTCGGCTACCAGGACTACGTGGACAGCCTGGGCTGAGCGCCCCCTTTTCCACCTTTTCGAGTGAAGGAGAACCGAGCCATGAAAAAGAACGTCCTCATCATCGGTGCCGGCGGCGTGGCCCACGTGGTGGCGCACAAGTGCGCGCAGAACAACCGCGCGCTGGGCGACATCCATATCGCCTCGCGCACGGTGGCCAAGTGCCAGGCCATCGTGGCATCGGTGCTCGACAGGCGCAGCCTGCAGCAGCCCGGCGTGCTGCAGGCCCACGCGCTGGACGCGCTCGACGTGCAGGCCACGGCGGCGCTGATCCGCGCGACCAAGGCGCGCATCGTGATCCAGGCCGGCTCGTCCTTCCTCAACATGGCGGTGCTGTCGGCCTGCATCGCCACCGGCGCGGCCTACATCGACACTGCCATCCACGAGGACCCGGACAAGGTCTGCGAGACGCCGCCCTGGTACGCCAACCATGAATGGAAGCGCCGCGAGGCCTGCGCGGCCGCTGGCGTCACGGCGGTGCTGGGCATCGGCTTCGACCCCGGCGTGGTCAATGCCTACGCCCGGCTGGCGCAGGACGCCTTCTTCGACCGCATCGAGTCCATCGACATCATCGACACCAACGCCGGCTCGCACGGCCGCTGGTTCGCCACCAACTTCGACCCCGAGATCAACTTCCGCGAGTTCACCGGCACGGTCTGGTCGTGGCAGGACCGGCAATGGACCGCCAACAGCATGTTCGAGGTGCGCCGCGAATGGACGCTGCCGGCCGTCGGCACGCAGACCACCTACCTCACGGGCCATGACGAGCTGCACTCGCTGTCCAGCCTGCTCGACGTGCCGAGCATCCGCTTCTGGATGGGCTTCTCCGACCACTACATCAACGTCTTCACCGTGCTGAACAAGCTCGGGCTGCTGTCGGAGAAGCCGGTCGCGCTGCCCGGCGGCGGCGAGGTGGTGCCGCTGCAGGTGGTCAAGGCCGTGCTGCCGGACCCGGCCTCGCTGGCGCCCACCTACCAGGGCCTGACCTGCATCGGCGACAAGGTGCGCGGCACCAAGGACGGCCAGTCGCGCGAGGTCTTCATCTACAACGTGTGCGACCACGCGGCCTGCTACCGCGAGGTGGGCAGCCAGGCCATCTCGTACACCGCCGGCGTGCCGGCCGTGGCGGCAGCGCTGCTCATCGCAGACGGCACCTGGGACGTGCACCGCATGGCGAACGTCGAGGAGCTGCCGCCGCAGCCGCTGCTGGCGCTGATGGACCGCATGGGCCTGCCCACGCGCATCCAGGACGCGCAGGGCGACCGGCCGCTGGCCGAGGCGCTGGCCGGCACGGCGGCCGATGCCAGCAACGACGCGCAGGCCGCGGTCGCCGTGCCGCGGCGCAAGGCGCGCGTGGCCTGATACCGGGTCCGGACCGCGTCCGACGAAAGCAGCCGTTCGGGCTGAGCCTGTCGAAGCCGGGTGCGGCGCTTCGACAGGGTCGGCCTGAACGGCCTTTGCCTAGTGACCGCCGATCCGTATCAATGACGGAAGTGGCGCACGCCGGAGAGCACCATCGCCACGCCGCGCTCGTCGGCCGCGTCGATCACCTCCTGGTCGCGCATCGAGCCGCCCGGCTGGATGACGCAGGCGGCGCCGTGGTCGATCACCACGTCCAGCCCGTCGCGGAAGGGGAAGAAGGCGTCGCTCGCCACCGCCGAGCCGGCCAGCGACAGGCCCGCATGCTCGGCCTTGATGCTGGCGATGCGCGCCGAGTCGAGCCGGCTCATCTGGCCCGCGCCCACGCCCAGCGTCATGCCGCCGGCGCAGAACACGATGGCGTTGCTCTTGACGTACTGCGCCACCTTCCAGGCGAAGAGCAGGTCCTGCAGTTGCTCGGGCGTCGGCTGCTTCTTCGTCACCACCTTGAGGTCGGCCGCCTTCAGCACGTGGTTGTCGGCGGTCTGGATCAAGAGGCCCGAGCCGACGCGCTTGACGTCCATCGCGTTGCGGCCGTTGTTCCAGTCGGTCGCGCCGCCCGGCGGCAGGTCGATCTGCAGGATGCGCACGTTCTGCTTGGCCTTGGTGGCCTGGAACACGGCCAGCGCCTCCGGGCTGTAGCCGGGCGCCATCAGCACCTCGACGAACTGCTTGTTGATCTCCTGCGCGGCGGCCAGGTCCACCGGCCGGTTGAAGGCGATGATGCCGCCGAAGGCGGAGGTCGGATCGGTCTTGAAGGCCTTGGAATACGCTTCCAGCGCGTCCTTGCCGACGGCCACGCCGCAGGGGTTGGCGTGCTTGACGATCACGCAGGCCGCGGACTGTTCAAGTCCGCCTGCGGCGTCCGTGTCGAAGCTCTTGACGCATTCCCAGGCGGCGTCGGCGTCGGCGATGTTGTTGTAGCTCAGCTCCTTGCCCTGCAGCTGCTTCGCCGTCACCAGCGAGCCGGGCGCCGGGTACAGGTCGCGGTAGAAGGCGGCCTGCTGGTGCGGGTTCTCGCCGTAGCGCAGGTCCTGCAGCTTGACGAAGCGGCCGTTGCTCTGCGCCGGGAACAGCGAGCGCACCGGCGCTGCCTGGCCCGCGCTGGCCTCGAAGTCGATCGAAGACAGGTAGTCGCTGATGGCGCCGTCGTAGTCGGCGATGCGGTTGAAGGCGGCCACCGAGAGGGCGAAGCGCGTCTTGTCGCTCACCTTGCCGCCTTCCTTCAGCTCGGCCAGCACCTGCGCGTACTGCGAGGCGTCGGTCAGCACCGCCACGTCCTTCCAGTTCTTGGCCGCGCTGCGCACCATCGCCGGGCCGCCGATGTCGATGTTCTCGATCGCGTCCTCGAGCGTGCAGCCGGCCTTGGCGACGGTCGCCTCGAAGGGATAGAGGTTGACCACCAGCAGGTCGATGGTGTCGATGCCGTGCTGCTCGATCGCCGCCACGTGCGCCGGCAGGTCGCGCCGCGCCAGCAGGCCGCCGTGGATCTTCGGGTGCAGCGTCTTCACGCGGCCGTCGAGCATCTCGGGAAAGCCGGTGTGGTCGGCCACCTCGGTCACCGGCAGGCCGGCGTCGGCCAGCAGTTTGGCGGTGCCGCCGGTGGACAGCAGCTTCACGCCCAGCGCGTCGAGCGCCTTCGCGAAGTCGAGGATGCCGGTCTTGTCGGAGACGGAGAGAAGGGCCGTGAGCGCCATGATGAGGTTGGATTGCGGGTGAGTGGGAAGTGACGCTCGTGAAGCGGGGCGAGCGCAGCGAAGCCGTTTCGGGGACACCCGCGGAGCCGGCTTTGCCGGGCCGCAGGGTGTGCCCCCTGCAAGGGGGTTGGCGGAGCGGACGAAGTCCGCGGGGACTGGGGGTTATTTCAAAATCCTGTGCTCGACGAGCTTCTTGCGCAGCGTGTTGCGGTTCAGGCCGAGCCACTGGGCGGCGCGCGACTGGTTGCCTTCGGCGCGCGACATCACCACCTCCAGCAGCGGCTTCTCGACCACGTTGACGATCATGTCGTACATGCCGTCCGGCTCGGTGCCGCGCAGGTCCTTGAAGTAGCCTTCCAGGCTGCTGCGTACGCACTCCTCGATCTGCTTCTTGCTCATCTCGTTCTCGTGTTGTCGTCCTTGGGCCGCGTCGCGGCACGCAGGCCGCCGGCGCTCGCTTCAGTGCAGGCTGCCGCAGTGCGCCTCGTGCTCGTCCTGCTCGTCGGGCAGCACCGGCGCTGCCGCAGGCAGCCGGTCCATGCACCGGCCGAGCGCATCGAAGAAGTCGGCGACCGCCTGAAGCTGCTCGCGCGCATCCTCGATGCGGTTCATGCGGTCGCGGAAATTCTCGCCGCCCGGCAGCGCCCGCACGTACCACCCGATGTGCTTGCGCGCGGTTCGCACGCCGCTGCGCTCGCCGTACAGCGCATGGTGTTCCTGCAGGTGCTCCAGCAGCAGCCGCTGCACCTCGGCCACCAGCGGCGGCGCCAGGTGCTGGCCGGTCGCGAGGAAGTGGCCCACTTCGCGGAAGATCCAGGGCCGTCCCTGTGCCGCGCGGCCGATCATGACCGCGTCGGCGCCGGTGGCGGCCAGCACCTCGCGCGCTTTCTCGGGCGAATCGATGTCGCCGTTGGCCACCACCGGGATGCGCACGGCCGCCTTCACCGCGGCGACGGTGTCGTATTCGGCCTGGCCCTTGTAGCCCTGCTCGCGCGTGCGGCCGTGCACGGTGAGCATCTGCACGCCGGCGCGCTCGAAGTCGCGCGCCAGCTTTTCGGCGTTGCGGCATTCGGCACTCCAGCCGGTGCGCATCTTCAGCGTCACCGGCACGCCGTGCGGCGCCGCGGCGGCCACCACTGCCTCGGCGATGGCGAGCGCCAGCGGCTCGTCGCGCATCAGCGCCGAGCCGGCCCAGCGGCTGCACACCTTCTTGGCCGGGCAGCCCATGTTGATGTCGATGATCTGCGCACCGCGGTCGATGTTGTACTGCGCGGCCTCGGCCATCATGGCCGCATCGGTGCCGGCGATCTGCACCGAGATGGGGCCCGGCTCGCCGGCATGGTCGGCGCGGCGCGAGGTCTTCAGCGAATTCCACAGGTCCTTGCGCGAGGTCACCATCTCGCTGACCGCGTAGCCCGCGCCGAGCGAGCGGCACAGCTTGCGGAAGGGCCGGTCCGTCACACCGGCCATGGGCGCGACGAACAGCCGGTTCTCCAGCGCGATGGGGCCGATGTGCATGGTGGTGGAAGGAACGGGCGGGCGCGCCCGGGTTGCTGAAAAATGAGGCAAGGATTCTAGCCAGCGGCGATTTCAGCGACTGAAACGATTTGCACCCTGCCGCGCGCTCGTCTCCCCTGCTTTCGGCCCGGCTTCCGACAGCGATGGCCGAGCAGTGCTTCCTATACTGCCGCGCCGCCATCGTCCTCCATGCAAGTCTGGCTCGACTCCCTCCTCGCCCTGCTCTCGCTGCCGCAGTACGGCCTCACGACGCTGTTCGTCGTCGCCTTCGTCTCGGCCACGCTGCTGCCCATGGGCTCGGAGCCGGCGCTGTTCGGGCTGCTCAAGCTCAACCCCGAAATGTTCTGGCCGGCGGTGCTGGTCGCCACCGCCGGCAACACGCTGGGCGGCGCCCTGAGCTGGTGGATGGGCTACGGCGCGCACAAGATGGCCGACAAGTACGCACACTCCAGCCATCACCTGCGCGCACTCGCGTGGCTGGAGCGCATGGGCCCGAAGGCCTGCCTGCTGAGCTGGCTGCCGCTGGTGGGCGACCCGCTGTGCGCCGTGGCCGGCTGGCTGCGCCTGTCCTTCTGGCCCTGCGTGCTCTACATGGCCATCGGCAAGTTCGGGCGCTACGTGGTGATGACGGTGGCGCTGCTGTACATCTGGCCCGACAGCTAGGGGCCTGCGCTCACGGCGCTGCCGGCGCCTCCGCCTCCGTCGCGGCGCCGGCGTGCCCGGCCAGCAGGTCGTCCAGCGCCGCGGCGCCGCGCTTGTAGCGCTGTCGGATCCGGTAGAACGGCCTGCGCAGCGGCGGCAGCACCGTGCGCAGGACGGCCAGCCTGCCGAGCGCCAGTTGATCCCGCACGGCATGCAGCGACAGGCAGGTGATCCCGAGCCCTGCGGCGGTCGCCTGCTTGATCGCCTCCGTGTCGCCCAACTGGGTGGTCGACTCGAAGCCGCCCAGGTGCGGCAGCAGGAGCTGGTCGAGCAATTCGCGCGTGCCGGAGCCGGCCTCGCGCAGCAGCCAGCGCTGCGCGCGCAGTTCGTTCACGCTCGCCGCCTCGCCGCGCCCCGCCAGCGGATGCCCGGCCGCGGACACGATGGCCAGTTCGTCCGTGCCCCAGGCCTGCACGTCCAGCTCGTCGGAATGGCAGGGCCCTTCGATCAAACCCACGTCGACATCCGTGCGCAGCACGGCGGCGACGATGTCCTGCGTGTTGCCGATGCGCATCTCTACCGTCACGCGCGGCCGCTCGCGCTGGAACTGCGCGATGCGGGCCGGCATGACGTAGTTGCCGATGGTGGTGCTCGCGCCCAGCCGGATGTGCGCGGGCAGGGCGCCATGCCGGCCGGCGGCGCCGTCCACACCGAAATCACGCTCGATCTCCATCGCCGCGCTCAGCACCGCGCGTGCGCGCGAGTGGAGCGCGCGCCCCGTCTCGTTGAGCAGCAGGCGCTTGCCTGCACGGTCGAACAGCGGCGCGCCCAGCAGGGATTCCAGTTCCGCCAGCGCGGCGCTGGTGGCCGACTGCGACAGGGGGATGCTGGCGGCGGCCGCGGTGGTGCTGCCCGACTCCGCGATCGCGGAAAAGATCTGAAGCTGTCTGAGCGTCAGCCTCATGGGGTCGCTTTATTCATAAGATGAGTTGATCATATTCATATAACTCGTTTTTCATTAGCGCGCCGCGCCGCCAAGATCGGGCTCCTTTCAGGAAAAGAAGAAAGAGAGCCTCATGCCTGCATCCGGCGGCAGCGCAGCCCCTTCGCTGCGCCGCGCGATCCTTCCGGTCTCGCCCTCCCTGCTGCCCGGCCTGGCGCTGGCGGGCGCCATCGCGTTCGCCGCGCTGCGCCTCGGCGCGCTGCCCTGGTTCCAGGACAGGGGCCTGAGCGCGCTCACCCTGGCCATCGTGATCGGCATGCTGATCGGCAACACCGTCTATCCGCGGCTGCAGGCCCGCGTCGACGACGGCATCGCGTTCTCCAAGACGACGCTGCTGCGCGCCGGCATCGTGCTGTACGGCATCCGCCTCACGTTCGCGGACGTGGCCTCGATCGGCCTGCCCGGGCTGCTCATCGACGCGCTGATGCTGGGGAGCACCTACCTGGGCGCCTACTGGTTCGGCACGCGGGTGCTGCGCCTCGACCGGGAGGCCGCGCTGCTGATCGGCGCCGGCAGTTCCATCTGCGGCGCGGCGGCCGTGATGGCCGCGCAGCCGCTGGTGAAGGCACGCGCCGAGCACGCCACGATCGCGGTGGCGACGGTCGTGGTCTTCGGCACGCTCGCCATGTTCGCCTGGCCCGCGGTCTACCGCATCGGCGCCGAGCACGGGCTGCTGCAGTGGAGCGCGCAGGACTACGGCGTCTTCGTGGGCTCGACCGTGCACGAGGTGGCACAGGTGGTGGTTGCCGGCCGCGCGCTGGGGCCGGAGGCCGCGGACGCGGCCGTCATCACGAAGATGGTGCGCGTGATGATGCTGGCGCCGGTGCTGATGCTGGTGGCCTTCCTGCTGGCCCGCAGCCGGCCGTCGCCGGGCGCGCCGGCGGGAGGCCGCGCGCGCATCGCCGTGCCCTGGTTCGCCTTCGGCTTCATCGCCGTCATCGCATTGAACTCCGTGCTGCCGCTGCCGGCGTCCTGGAAGGGCCCGGCCATCGCCGTGGACGACCTGCTGCTGGCGACCGCCATGGCCGCGCTCGGGCTGACGACGCACGTGTCGGCCCTGCGGCGCGCGGGCATGCGGCCGATGGTGCTGGCGGCGCTGCTGTTCGGCTGGCTGCTGGCCGGCGGGCTGGCGGTGCATCACGCCGTGCACCACGTGCTGCGCTGACGGGCCGCGGCGCCGCAGCCGCACCGGCAGCGATATGCGCCCGCCAGGCGGCGGAAGCTACACGTTGAACAGGAAGCTCATCACGTCGCCGTCCTTGACGACGTACTCCTTGCCCTCGCTGCGCATCTTTCCGGCCTCCTTGGCGCCCTGCTCGCCCTGGTGGGCGATGTAGTCGTCGAAGCCGATGGTCTGCGCGCGGATGAAGCCGCGCTCGAAGTCGCCGTGGATCACGCCGGCCGCCTGCGGCGCGGTGTCGCCGACGTGGATGGTCCAGGCGCGCACCTCCTTCACGCCGGCGGTGAAGTAGGTCTGCAAGCCCAGCAGCCGGAAGGCGGCGCGGATCAGGCGGTTCAGGCCCGGCTCGTCCTGGCCGATCTCCTCGAGGAACATCTTCTTGT
>Ga0182738_1007697_pt1 | contig 10870 bp, 5 predicted proteins | sample eDN5th30CBELigMG_FD_128876 | JGI IMG/M metagenome (GOLD analysis project Ga0182738, IMG submission 128876) | Enriched Miracle-Growth compost microbial communities from Emeryville, California, USA - eDNA 5th pass 30_C BE-Lig MG (version 2)... ... | reverse complement strand
TTGGTTAAAATTGGTCGGAGAGGGCCAAAGAAAAAGAGAAAAAAAAAGGATAAAATTTTTTTGGCTGGATTTTTGAAATTTGTTCTAGAGCATAAAAAAGGCTAATAATAGACTGACCGTTTGAGCTAACAATTATAAGAAATAATTTGTAACTTGCAAATTTTTTGTCCCACTTTTTATCTTTGCTTTTTTTACTTTATTTTGAGTCAACTTACTGTTTTTCAATGTTTTAGTTTTTCCTCAAAAGGTTGTAAATTATTATAGATGAGCATTTTAGAGGCTTCTAAATATCATGAAGAGCAAAAGACACAGAAAAAGAAGGTTCGAGACTTGAAAGACGCTTGAAGTGAAAAATACATAGAAACGATTAAAAAAAAATTTTGAATTTTTTCTTTTTCTCGTTTTGGTCATTTTACTTACCAAAAAGCGAACTCTAACTTCAAGAAATCGCCTTCAATAAAAATTCCAGGTTGAAAACTCAACTTAAACGAAATTTTTTATGAACGATTTCTCTATGCACAGAATCAAGGGAAGGAAATTATATTAAAAAAAGATAGGATGACAAGACTATATTATTAGAAGACAATCTTTTTTCGAAAAAGAAGGGAGCATAAAGAAGTCTAAAAAAGTGAATTTTTAATTTTGTATGGCTTGCCGAGCAAATTAATTGATTTGCTCAGAAAATAATGAGCTTCTTTATAATTCAACTCTATTTTTCCTCCCTCACATTTTCTAAGACTAAATCTTTTCTTATCTGTATCGAATCTTCTACTATTACCAATTCTTCCATGACCACTGTTCCTTTTTATTTCTGATCTCTCCTTTTTTCTTTATAATTCTGCTTCAATATTGTATTTTCCTTCCTGATCTCATCTATTCTAAAAAAAATTCTGAGAATCTTTTCTAGTCATTTTTTATATAGAAAGGGTTTTCTTCACAAGAGGAGAGAAGATATGGCCAAGAATTAATTTCGTATAGACTCAATGATATGATTCACAAATTTAGTCTTTTTGGTTTCAAAAAGAAATATTCTCCAATGGGAACTCTTTGATATGATAAACAAATTCTGAAAAAAATTTTTAATTGACTTGAAAATTTTTTCTGGTCTGCAATATTGTGGGATTTACTCAAAAGACAAACAAACCTCAAAAAAATCCTAACTTAATTCTTCAAAAAATTCCTTTTACCAAATGTCGCAAGAGATAAATGATGGGTCTACATATGGAAGCTATTCCCCAAAAGGTGCAATGAGATCAGTTGATGATTTTGATTCACAAAGACAAGATGAGAATGAGAATAATCATGTAAATCCAGAAAATTCGATAATCCACCAACAATCCTCAACTCTTTCTGCTCCAATTCTTGTTACAAGCAGTAATTGTAAATCGTTAAAGGAGCGTAGGGATGCATATGGGACTTTAATTCGTCATACAGCAAAGAAACATAGAATAAAATTCAAAAGTGATATCTCTGAAGTTAATGAAGTGGAAAATTGGAAAGAATTTAACGTCGGCCAAAATCCTTGTTGCCAGTGTAACTTGATGTGAGGAATGAAAAGAAAGCCAGAAAACGAAAGATGGCTCTGGTAAATTTTTGAATATTCAAATTCCGACATGAAATGAAGGAGAATTTAGCAAGGAAATGGAGATAGTTATTGATAGTTTTATTGGGATAAAAGAAAGCAAGAAAGAGTTTTTTCTAATATTCTAAGGACTATGGATAAAAATCGACGTATTGGGAATAATTTGACCCTATTTGATTTGGGCTTGATAATATGTGTATTTTAGTATTCTATATGATTGATTGATAATTTGCATTTTATTTTTAAAAAAGTTTCTTTTGAAAAATGTTACCAAATGGTGTGTTTTTGTGTTTTATCGTCTGTCAATAAGATAATATCTTTTTCTCATCATCATAATAAAAAGGAATCTTTTTGGGAGATAATAATAGTCATATTTTCTTATGTAAATTTATTTATACTTGAGAAATATCTCTTAGCCATTTTATAAATCAAAAAATTGTACATTGTAAATACAATATTTAGAAATTCTTTACTCTAATTCTATAGACACCGTTCTCATAATCATAATCCACAAATTCATATCCATTTCTCAGTGCTTGTCTTTCATATTTCTTTATCAGCTCTTGTCTCCTCTCCTCAGGATCCTCCGATTCACACTTGAAGTTGACTGGGAAACACTGATACAAGCTAATCAAAGCAGGTCTATTCAATTTTTCTCCTCTGACTGGCTTTGACTCTTCTGTTGGGAAGTTTCTTTCAGGATAAACTTCGACCAATCTATGTCCAATAGAAATCACGAAGTCTAAGTCAACGCCTCTCAAATCCACACGGCCCAAAAACTCAACCTTTCCCCATTTATTCCACACAGAAAATCCATCAACCGCTGCCAATTCCTCATCGGACATTCTGCTCAATTCTTGTATGCTTGGCTTTGTGTGGTATTCAGGATTTGTAAGCTTTGGTGGGTGATTTGCTTCTCCTCTGGTTCTATTCATTTCATTCTCCATATTGAAGGGGCTGACTTGAATATGCTGGCTTTCAAAAACGCGAGAGCGGCCCGAAGTATTTTGTTGGCGAATGCTCGAAACTTCAGCAGATTCTTGCTCATATATTTTAGGGACTTGTAATTCAACAGTTGAGCCGTCTTGTAATCTTAAATCATCAAGAATTCGCTCTTTTCCGACTTGTTTATTTTGATGAAGAAGAATACATTGCTGAGCAACTCTATCGATCAAAGTGGTATCTTCAAAGACCTCAGGCTTTAATACATGTGTATATCTGAGTCCCTCAAGGATTTTAAGCTTGAGATCTCCCACAGTAGACTTCTCGAAGATTTGTACACAAATGTCCTTCTTTGTTTGCCCTTCAATTTGAATCATTGCATTGACTCTTATAGTGCTATTGTAAATGCTCTTTGCGGTGTTTCTAATAGGAGCTTCAACGTAAGAATCCCTTTCTCTACTGTAAGCAGGACTGATAGATCTTTCTTTTCGGGAAGGACTCCATGATCTACCACGACCGTGAGTGAGGTTAAGCTTTGGTTTCATGAAGATTTCAACGTCGTCTTCATTATATTTGGACTTCTTGATAAAGCTGAAAGCGTCGTCAGGCTTTCTGATCATTGAAGAGTTTTGATATTTGTGAGCAAAGGTAGTAGGTTCTCTCACAATTTCCCTATTGGTAATATCCATAAGGCGGTTAGTTCTTCTTTTGAAAGGATTGTAAGGTAAATATGAGGATGAGTTGGAGTTTTCTGGCGAGCCTCTTTCACTAGAAAAACGATTTTCCAAGTTAGAAGCCACGTCGTTTAATGTGTTTCTTGGAAGATAATTTGATTTATTGGGATCTTCACCATAAGGAGTCATGATAGAATTCTGGAACTTGTCAAAATTCAATGAAGGATAGAACTGGTTATTGGGGTATCCAGGATAATTTCCAGGGTAAGGATATCCGGTTGGCATATAAGGGACTTGGCCAGGCTGATAAGGGAACAAGTGAGGATTCCCCATGGGGTCTTGTGAAGGGAATTGCATGCCCATTCCCATTCCTTGTTGTGAGAAATTGGGGTTGGCAAATTGATTGTTAAATTGGTTAGGGAACCCGCCGCCCATTTGTTGATTTTGTGGGAAAAGATGAGGATTGTTGTTGGTCAAAGAAAACATTTGAGGGTTTGTGCCAGGAAGTCCTCCAGGATTGTTATTTGGCATGAAACCAGCGCCTTGTTGTTGGAATTGATTTTGTGGAAGAAATGAAGGGTTGCCTTGAGATTGGTTAGGCATGAAACCTTGAGGATTGGCGTTAGGGAAGGCAGAGTTGGTGTTTCTGTTGGGGAAAAGATTGGGAACTTGTTGTTGTTGATTAGTTGGCAAGAAAGTTGGACCTTGGCCTTGTCTGTTTTGGAAGGGATTCGTGGCATTGTTGGTATTCTATAATATAGGGGTGAGGAAGTGAATAAAACAGGGGTTTACGTTATTGAGAGGGAAAGGGTTATTAGGTTGGCCAGGGTTCATAGTGAAGGAAGGACCTTGATGTTGGAATCTGTTTGTACCAGTGAAGAGAGTATTATTCGTTGAAGTATTCTATTGGGGATGGGTTAAAGGGAGAAAATGATTCAAGAAGTACGGTATTTTGGAAAGGATTGTTGGGTTGATTATTATTGAAAAAGCCTTGACTGCCACCGCCTTGTTGGTTGTTACCGAAAAGGTTGTTGCCGGTGTTATTATTTGGGTTAAAGAGATTGTTGGTGCTATTGTTCATACCTTTAGAAAAGATAAGAAGAGGAAATAAGAGAAACCTACTTGAACCACCGAAACTAGGGAGAGCATTATTGTTACTGAGAGTATTTTGAGGTTGGAAAGGGTTCACATTGCCAGTATTGCTGCTGTTCATACCAGGCCAGCCATTATTCCTTTGCATGTTATTGCTGCTGTTTGCGAAAAGATTGTTGGTGGTGGAGTTTTGTGGGTTCATCATGTTGCTTTGGCTGTTGAGCATATTGGTGTTGCCGGAAGAGCCAATCATCATGCCGTTGGACATATTACCACCAAGACCTTCAGACATTTGGATATTTTTTTGAATGATTTGTTTAATATTATCTGGAACTTGATTGTTTTTAATTATCGAATAATCTTCTGCTCTCAATTCTTCTAAACTCTATTCGAAAAATGATTATACCCAAAATACAAAGAGAGCCCTACCTTGTCTTTACATTCTCTAGCAGAAGTGATGGAGCAAATGAGTAGGTTTTCCATGTTTTTTCTGGGCATGTACTTGATGTTAACGGTACCTTTATCACCAAAAGGAGGCACGACAGAATTACGAGTATTATATCCATGAGTTCTGTTTTGGTCAGTATTGGTAGTGAACAAGTTATTATTGAAGCCAGAATTATTGCTATTTGGGTTCAGGAAGTTTTGGGTATTATTGGAGGAATTCATCATAGTATTGCTTCTGAAAAGGTTATTAGTGTTGCCCGTATTATTTGATTGGAACATATTATTCGTTCCAGTATTAGTTCCGGCAGTATTGCTGTTGTTGATTCCAGGTCCAGGGAAAAGAGATGAGGGCATGGTGCTGCTTCTGAAGAGATTGTTGTTGGTGTTTGGCTGATTCGACTGATTGTTCCAGGCGCCTCCTCCTCCCATAGAGTTATTTTGGGGACTATTATTTGAATGTTAGATAACGCGGGAGCAATCGAATGATTGATTGAAAAAATGGAACCAAGAAAAGACCAACTATAACACTATACACTAAATTCATCGAAAAATCTCATTATTAAACTGAATAGTTTCTGGAAAATAGTTGGATTTCATTTGGGGAAGTTTGGAGATTTGTAAAGGAAAACAAAGGCTTACTTTGAATTGAAGAGATTGTTCGTTCCACCTTGAGGGAAGAGACTATTATTGCCTAGATAAAATCAGAAGAAGGTTTAGAAAAAGAGATTACCAGTGAGGTTAGTATTGCCAAATCCACTGTTCGTAGAGGGATTGCCAGCTGAATTAGGTCCTATCAGCTGGGGATTAAGAGAGGGGAAAGGAATACTGTTGAATTGATTTGTTCCAGATGGATTGAAGTTCATGTTTGAGTTAAAGTTCATATTTGACGGCTGTTGTTGGTTAACAGGATCTAAAAGGAAGGGGATTAGAGGGCGGGTGGAAAGAGTAGGAGGTACTGAAGAGATTCATGGGAGATGGAATGAAGACTGAAGAGATTCGGGTCTTGAAAGTTTAGCTTAATAATTTTTGAATTTAACTTTTTTAATAAAGGACGCGGTGAATTAAAATGTAAAAATATTGTGCTTTGATTATGATGGGTTTAGTTTCAGGAAGAGAACCGTGAGAGATCAGCTGTCCTGTAGGTAGACAGACAGTTTTGAAATAGATTTTTTTAGATGGATTTTTTATCAAAAAGGAAAGGGAAAATTCTGAAAAGCAATGTAGGTTGGAAATGAGGGAAGGCTTACTTAATGAACTAGACTGATTCATCGAAACTTATATAAATCAATCTCTGAGAAAAGAGAGAAATTTTGGGCTTGAAATGGGAAAAAACTTCAACACAAAAAATTTCTTTAAATTTGGTAACAATTCAAATGAACCAAAAATATCAGAAAATTATCAAAGCGAATCCTTAGAAAATATTACAGCATTTTTGTTTTTTATTTTTCCCCATTCTAGCCCTCTTATCACATTCCTGAAGTTCGATAAGAGGTATCGGAGGAACAACGACCATTTTTGGACTTCCAATTTCTACTTTCTTTGTATAAAGTTGCACAACCTTCTCCACAAAACCTTTTCTAAAATCCTCATCTTCCATCTCACCTTTCACCCACGACCCCAACAAATAATTCGCATCATTATTTGCAAAGATCCTTGCACTCGTATGAAACCTGCATGTAAACAAGTACGCATTAATTTCTTCTTTCCCAAATCCCTTGCAAATTTTATCAAGCTGAGAAAACCTCTCTTCAAACTTCTCATCCATATCCTGACAATTACTTTCTCTTATCACTCTTTGGATCTTCTGATCCATTATTATCTCGAATCCTATCTCACTTATCAACTCCTTTAACGCCATTTCATCCATCGCTAAACCCAAAACTCTCTTTGCTTTATTTTTCATTTGGCTGCCTTTAAAAATTTCTTCAACATTCTTCATCTCAGAGTCCTCAATATCTACAAAAAACGCAGCTAAAAACACCAAGAAATCAGCAATATTATTCTTATTATCCATCACAAGCTCTTCTTTGTCTATCAGCTCTGAGATTCTATAACAACAAACAAAAGTCTCAATAAATGCATTGTAATAATCATCAATTTTCTTGGCATCATCTCCAAAAATTCCAACACTATTCAAATATTGCCAGACTCTTTTCTGTGAATTTTCTTTCTTCGCATTCCCTATGGGGCTTTTTGGAGTTTTTGCCTTCAATTTTATCGAGCTCAAACCCCAATTTACTATTGTCATATCATATCTTAACTTCTCAATTTCTGCTTTCATTTCTTCAAGACTTTTCGCAGTCAGATTCTTATCAAAATAATCCAATTTACCCACCATTGTATTTTTCTCATTCTTTCTCTTCATTAATGTCGCTTGGAACTTCCTCCACGATGCATTTGTTGGATCAATTTTCTTCAATGTCTCCTCTGTTCTATGAACATCGGCCTGTAAATCCACCAAAGCCTTGAGGACTTTCTTTAAATACTCCAAATCTCCCGTGAAATTCTCTTGCTTTTTGTTGTTTATGAGCTCCTGGGCCTCCTTAAATGCTTCCAAAACTTCTCTTTCAGTTCCTGCATATTGCAATACATTCCCCAAACGAAGATAATACAAGGCTTCTTGTGGCTTTAATTTAACTAGTTTCTGATAACATTCTGTTGCTTCTTTATATCCCTCTAATTTCTCCAATGCCTTCCCTTTTGCAATATACACTTTTTCATCATCTGGCTTGACTTTTAATGCTTTATTATAGCTTTCTACTGCTGTCTTGTAATCACCAAGATGTTCAAGGCACATTCCTTTTCGATAAAAAACCTCAAGCGGTTTAATGATTCCTTTGGCTTGTATTGCTTTATTATGTGCTGTTATTGGTCTTTGATACTTCCCAATCTTGACAAGAGTTATCTTTTTACTAGCAGATGTCATCATAGGATTAATCACCTGATCATATGACTCAACCGCTTCTTTGTATTTCTCGAGTTTTTCAAAGCAATTTCCTCTATTAGCATGTGCCTCTGCATATCCAGCAGGTTGAGTTTCCAAAATCTTATCAAACAATTCAATAGCTTCTTGATATTTTTCTTGATGTGAAAGACATACAGCTTTATTGTAAAGAGCCTCAATTTTGTTAGGTTCTGCTTTTTCGAGATACTCGAGAGCTTGCTGGTAATCTCCTTTATTTATCAAGGAAGCTGCTTGATAACAATGAAGGATTTGTTGATCTTCAGGCGATAACTTGATTGCTTGAGAGTAATTTTCGATAGCTTGTTCATGTTTTGAAAAGGCCTCGAAACAAATAGCTTGATTGCAATAAGCTTCAGGGTCTTCAGGGGAAATTTCAACAGCTTTTTCAAAGCATACTATTGCTTTGTCTTCTTTATTGAGATGCATAAAGGCAAACCCTTTACGATAAAGAGCTTTGACTAGATTGAGATCCAGTTTGATCGCATTATTGTAACTCTCAACAGCTTCTTTTACTTTTCCCAGACTTGCTAATGTGACTCCTTTTTGGAAATGAGGTTCGGAATCTTCCGAATTCAACGCAAGAGCTTGTTCAAAGCTTGTGAGAGCTTCTTGAGGTCTCCCAAGAGCTTGTAGTGAAATTCCTTTCTGGAGAAATGCTTGGAAAGAATCAGAATTATGTTCTATCGCTTTGTTGTATTCTTCAATAGCTTCTTGATATTTCTCGAGATTTCTCAAACACTCTCCTTTATAAAAATGTGCCTCAGGATCCATTTCATTCAATTCAATCGCTCTGTCATAGCACTCAATCGCTTCCGTATATTTTTCTTCAGCTCTAAGAATATTCCCCTTATTACAATGAGCAAAAGCAAGAGAGCCATCTAGCTTCAAAGCTTTTTCAAAGCATTCTAACGCCTCGATATTCTTTCCAAGTTGAATCAAACACAATCCTTTTCCACAATATGTGGATCCTTCATCTGGATCGAACTCCGCTGCTTTATTATAACTCTCAATCGCTTCTTGATATTTCTCAAGCTTTTGGAGGATAACCCCTTTATAATGATATGCTTGAGGATCTGAAGAGTCGATTTCAATCGCTTTTTCATAACATTCAAGGGCTTCTTGATCCTTTCCTAACGTCTTCAATGCCGCTCCTTTTGCACGGAAAGCTGATATCAAGTTTGGTTTGAGACTTATCGCTTTATCAAAACATTCTATTGACCCTTCATGCTTGTCAAGAGCGTTTAGAGAAAGCCCTTTATTGTAATAGGCCTCATGATCATTTGGATTCAGAGAAATTGCTTGATTATAACTCTCGACGGCCGCTAAATGTTTTTTGAGGTTTGTGAGGCAAATTCCTTTTTGGAGATGAGTAGAAGGGTCTTTTGGTTTTTGAATAAGCAGAATATTGTAGCACTCAAGGGCTTGTTGATATTTTCCAAGAGCTTGAAGAGCTTTGGCTTTGGAATGGAGAGCTTCAGAATGCTTAGGATTGAGGGTGAGAGTTAGGTCAAGAGCTTGGAGAGCTTGGGAATATTTGGACTGAGAAAGGAGGAGAGTTGCTTGCTTGAAGAAAGATTCGGCCATGTCAGTGGGGAAAAAAACTTTATTTTAAACCAAATGTAGATTAAATTGGGTGAGTTTTTCAGGGACTATGTAGTGTTTTTTTTTGTGTGAAAAGCAGAAGGAAAAAATTTAACGTATTTTGAAGGGAAATGAAGAGTATATTTTTAGAGTTGTGGCTGATTGGTGATGGAAGTAATGAGGGGTCAGGATAGATATTTTGGAGATTTTTTTGGTTCAGATTTGGAAGAAATGACAGAGAGGATGCATGAGGGGAAATGAGAAGGGGAAAGGGGAAAGGGGAAAAATTATGTTAGAATAGTGAGAAAAAAGCAAAATAAGAGATATTGGAAATCCTGAATAAATTCAAGATGGGCAAAACTCCTCGAAAAAATACTCCAGAGTCATTTAAGAGCGAGCACTTAAATTTGTTGAGGAAGCGTTGGGAATTGAAGGATCCGAAAAAGATATCAAAATGACTTGAACCCGATTTCGAGGACATTTAACCAACTTTTCCCTCCGTAAAAAGCAAGTTAAACATTTCTCGAAGAATGGCTTAACTGCTTCAAAGTAAGGATTCCATCAGTTTCTTGAAATGATGTTCTTGGATTTTGGAGACAATATTTTATTCAAAAAATTTTCATGATCAGAAAAACAAGATGAGGAAAAAGAATTCGAAAAGTTGAGTGCAAATAATTTTTTGCCAACAAATTGCTTTGAAAGAACTGTTGTAATTTTCTCAAAATTTTTTCCCTTGAAATTCTCGAAGAAAAGTTTTGATTTTTTGAGCAAGAGAGGAAAAGAAAGAAATCGAAAAAAAAACTAGGAAAAGGGCTCAAATAGAGAGAGAGAGAGAGAGAAAAAAAAAATGGCAAAATTTTTTGTTTATAAAAATTTTTTCTCAAAAACTTTTTTTTATTGATCTTTGAAATTTTATCCCTTGACATTTTTTTATGAATAAATCCAATTCTCCTTTTTTAGGAAAAACTCCAAAAAAATTGTCTTCTTTCCAAAAAGAACACTTCTCTTATTGATGCTCGTTTTGTTTTTTTCTGAAAGCCATATTTATGGAGGCAGAACTTTGTTTATGAATTTCTCTTTATTCCGAAAATGGTTCTCAATTTTGTGTTTAATGTAAATTTGAGGAAAATTAACTTTTGCTGGCAAACCCTTTTCGGCAAGCCAAAAAATGTCTTTTCTCTCAACAAAAAGACATTTTTTAAAGAAATAACTGAAAAATCAAGAAGAAAAAAATTCAGTAAAAAAATCGAAAATTTTTTTCAAAAAGAACTTTCTAGAATTTTTTTTGTTAAAAATATGTATTGAACAAAAAAAGCAGGAAACATTCCAATGGCTCTCAGAATCACTTTTATGAGGAAGAGCTTGAAGCAAATGGAAAATTTTTCTTGCAAAGAAATATAAAATAATTTTTTGTCGAATTTTTTTTGAATTCGAGAAGATTTAAAATATGTCAAAAATAAAAAACAACTCATGGTAGATATAGACTCACGATTCCATTAATTAGGAGTAAAGAGATTGATATTTAGAGCTTCAGTTATATAAAATTTGAAGTCGATTAAAATTCGAATTTTTTTGAAATTTTCATGG